>Ga0187886_1000636_pt1 | contig 39705 bp, 28 predicted proteins | sample June2016WEW_20_1_FD_133001 | JGI IMG/M metagenome (GOLD analysis project Ga0187886, IMG submission 133001) | Peatland microbial communities from SPRUCE experiment site at the Marcell Experimental Forest, Minnesota, USA - June2016WEW_20_150 | ecosystem: Environmental > Terrestrial > Soil >...
CTTCTGACACGGATTGCGGGGGTACTGCGCTGGCGTGGGTCTTTCCCTTCTTGCGCCGATCCAGCCAATGCAACAGGCCGCACACCGCCACGCCGCCAACCACCGCCCCAAGGATGATGAGGCCCCTGCGCTGCCACGGTTTCAGGTTCTGCATGTTGAGATCTTTGTTCATGGTCTTGGCTCCTTTGTCGTCACGTTGTTTGTTGCTGCGATCCATCCCACATCATAGAATTTTCAATTCGCCGCCGGCTCTTTACACATCGATCACATCGTCCTCTTCACGGCCATCGCTCCGTTGGCTTCGAACCTTGCGGAACAGCCAAACGACCAACATCGTCAGCGCCACTTCCGCCAGCAACGCGAGAACCCTCTTTATCTTCCCCATGTTCATATTCTGGCGCACGACCGTTCGACTGTCTTGTTCACGCGAGAAACTGGATTGAATCTCATATTCAGTAGAAGTGTCGATGCTGGGATATTTCCGCCACTTTTTTTGTGATACTGAGAAGCATGCCCTGTTCAAAAGCGCGGATACCGCCTACTTTTCAGTGAAGCGAGAACTAGGGATTCATAGTTTTTGCTCCTGCCAACTTTCGAGCGGATAGCGGTTTAAGACAGCTAGATCGCCTCACTACAATGCTTGTGGGAACACTTGAATTGCAGGTGCCTTTGCCATTAGGATGTTTCCACAATGTTCGGACGAAGCGTTTTTTCTGAGACCGACATCACCGGCCTGCTCCTCTTAGCCAACGACAAGTCAATGGGCACGTTATGGTGGGTAGAGAACTCGTTGTGGCTTGAGGCTGGGCTGCCAATCGGCAATGAACAGGGGGAAAAACCGCCACATCCCGGAGTTTCGCTTCTGCGCAAACCAGTGCGGTGTTTGGGAGCCGTGCCCATGGTATTCGGAACGTCGGATCCACCGACGAGCAAACGACGGGTTCACGTCAAGACGGCACACGACGTTGCGACATCTGTCACACCGGGTCAGAAGCCACCATCCTTTTACTTTTGCGCTCAGGGACTCAGCACGGAAAGACCGCCAAAGACAACGTATTTTGGTCTTCTTGGTAAACGCGATCTCTCGACGCAAGAGTTCGCTACGCAAGGGATCGCGCCCGTGTTGGTGACCGATAGCGGAGGGCCTCAAGAACCGGAAAACCAAACACCGCGAATCCGCCCAAACAAGGTTAAGTCCGTGCTTTCTCAAAATGAGCAATCCGACCTTGAAGCGTGGATGAAACTCAAAAGGCTTTGGTCATGAGGCAAACGACGTTGGCGGCGTGGCTGGAGTGGAAGAAAACGTGCGCCTTACGTGACTGCACCGATGAGACCAAGGCCGCGTTAAGCGAGTGGGGCGCACCGATTTTTCTCAATCAGACACGGAACACCTACGCGCGAAGCGAGCTACTATTGAAAGCGTCGCCGGTAGAGGTCTGGTATGAATTTGAGGCGATCGTGCAGGAAAAAACGAGAACGCCCGGGGTGACTGGGAGGGAATGGAAGAACCATCTCTTACGCTGTGCCCAAGCTTCTGGCCCAACTCATGACGACCAGCGCATCACCTTCGAGAAGATGATCACCAAGCGACTTCAGTGGGAAGCGCGTGAATCGGCAGAGAAAGAGAGAAGGGCTCGTGAAGGTACGAAGGATGTCAAGATCGTGTCGGGAGACGAGCCGACTTCTGACGACCCGGGTGCAATTCCATTTTGGGAACTCTACGCCGACGCGGATCATGGCGGCTTGGATCCGGCCACCGCAGTGGCGGATGCGCAACTCCATGATATTGCCCATCGCGATGCGGAAGTGTGGCTAACAAAAATGGAACTCCGTGAAAAGCTCGCTTTGGGCTGCAAGCACGTAAAGCGTTCACTTGCTGACCCTGCCGTGCTGAGCATGGCTGGCTGCAAGCACTCTGTATTCAACGAGGAACCTCAGAAGGCGATGCGCCGTTTCGTCCGATTCTTGGAGGAGCAATATCCTGATGAGGATGCACGAACTAGGCGCGAACTGATCTCCCGAGCTGCGTTTGAACTGTGCCATTTGTGCGCAACGATGCTTCCATCGGAAAACCCGCCAGCGTCGGACTTATAGAAATGAGCAAGGTATGCCGAAACTACCAACACTAAGATGGAGGCCTGCGCCTGCCGGGCGTGCCGAACGTTTGGCAAGTTGGCTCAAGGCTTGGCGCTGGGAACAGCACCTCCGCCGCGAGAGCGCCGAGTATGCGACGCCCTTTCATCCGGCACCGCGACGCCTGTGGGCAACAAACCCGGAATTGGAAGACCTGATTAAGGACTTCGACAAGGGTTTGCAGGTGGGCCAAATCCGTCTCTTGGATCCCTTGATATTTGAGGAAACCCGCCGTCCGCTTTACGTCGCACTCATTTCTGAATGGGACGAAGACTCGTTTGTCACCGCGCCGTTCGGGCCGTTCGGAGACCCAGCCACAACAACAGAATGGCTGACTGGGCGGCAAACTTCTGCTCTGCGCGTGCTTTGCCTATGGAATGTCCGCACGTTGCCGAATGAAATCCTCAATCGCAGTTGGCTCGTTGACGATTTAACGCAGGCTGAACTTGACGACGCTTGGACTGTTTTCCGTCACGCTTCCACAGGCGTTGACCTTGAGGATCGCTTACTCGCCAAAGTGGGCTGCCCGATCACGCATCCGCGCGATCCGCGTTTGGATTACCAAGTGGAAGAAGTCCGGCTTTTCACCACCGTGCCAGAATATGTGGAGCACCGTTTGGAACTTGAGCCGAGCGGAAAGAACAACATTATTGATTTCCCATCGCCTTGGAATGTTCCAGAGGAATCTGAAGAGATCGTTCTGGCGGCGCGATCTCTCGAAGCGGCCCCTCTGGAATTTGCGAAGTATGCGATAGGCGGGACGCGACTCTTTCTCAGGTTGCTGACACAGACAGATGCAAGGCAGGTGGAAATATGTGTGCTTGATCACGAAGGCAATCCTTCGGTCGAATTGGATGGCGCTCAGTTTGTTCCGGGTAAGCGTGAGGCTGTGCGAATCGAGCACGGGCGGGCTATCTGTTCACGCAGTGGGGTGCTGAGCGGCTTCAGATTCCTCAGAGCGGACGGAACACCAGTGAATTTAACTCGTTTGGAATGACAATTGACCTGAATAGCTATGATGGTCTTACCCTTCGCGCCACAAACTGTGTTGAGAGTGTCGCCCTCTTCACTGACGTGCAGTTAGCCGCTCTCGCTGGCTACACTTTGGACAGGGGGATATTGGAGTATCTTCTTGGCGAGATGCTAGTCCGGACATGGCTTTACCGAGGCCAGACATCTCAACTTCAGACGGCAATTGATCATCTTGCGAAGCAGCTTGAACTGTCGAGCTTTGTTTCACAGTTCCGAAGAACAGTTCACCCACTACGTGAGCGACGGTGGCCAATAGAGGATGAGATCATTCGCGACGCATTTGGCATCGAAACTACTCTCGCCATGGAACAGGAACGATTCTGGAGCTTTGTCGAGCGCCGCGTATGTGGATTTCTCACTTGTGATGGAATCATTCCGGCGATAATCGCGGGTGACGCGATTGCAATACCTTTCACGATTCGGCAGGGCCGCGATCTCGGAAAAATCCTTGATGCAGATGGCCGTTCGATTGACGCCTGGATCGGCGAGTCTCACGAGCTTTGGAAGACTCTTGGACGTCGTTTCGGAGTGCGTCTAGCTTGCGCGTTTGGGGATCATGCCGCGTTCCGAAACGGTAAACCGCTCGTTTCCGGCGGCAGCTTCGCGCTGCCTCTCCTCTTCGGCGCGTCGCGTTCCGAAATTGAGGATATTCATCCTCTAGATGTCATCTGCACAGGTGCAGTCTTGCACGACGAGCTTAGGGAAATAGATGGGCGCGACGAGAAGCACCTCTTGGCAAACCGCATAGGGGCGCGATGGTTCGTGGCACCCGGAACGGGGAAACCGTGGCTTCTTTCACCAGGTCGGCCTGTCAAACAGGCGCTTGGCATGATTCTGAAAGAGATTGGCGCCAGCGAATCTCAGATTGCAGCGTGTACGCGCCGTGTGTTTGCTGAGCGAGAGGAGGTCCGTTTCGCTCGCGCCATCCAAGAACTCACTTTGTACTTCGTGGGCCGTGATGAGCAGATCCGGCAGTTGTTGGAATGGATTGAGTCTAAAGAAGGAGGGGGCTACGCTTGGATTGAAGGCAAGGCTGGATGCGGAAAGTCGGCGTTTATGGCCGCGTTGAGCCGTCACTCCAGCGAATTCCCAACCTTGTTTTCCATTTCATATTTCTTTGACCCGAAATGGACTCGAAGCCGTAGGGAGGATGACTTTTTTCGACACGCCTCAGAACAAATCGCGGCTGAGTATGGACTCGACTTTGACCAAGTCAGATATGAAGACCCCGAAGAACAATTACGGTTCGCACTTAAGAATCTGACTAGCGAGTCGTCCCGACTGATTTTCATGCTCGACGGCGTTGATGAAGCTGAAGGTCCCCTAGACGCGCTCGTATCATTGGCAAAAGAATTTGGCCAGTGTATTTGGATTTTTGCCGGACAACACACAGATAAAACCAATGTGGTTTCTGAGTTACCGTCAATAAAGCGGTTCTCTCTCGGTGGACTAAACCGAGAGGCGATGACCACGATGATTACGAGCGTTGCGCGAGACATGTCGGAGCAATTGGTCGAAGCGATTGTGGGAAAAGCCGAAGGCTTGCCGCAATACGCGAAATTAGTATTAGATGACTGGAAAGTTGACGGCAATGCGTTGAACCCCGAAAAGTTGCCCGATGGGTTGCCAGAGTATTATCGACGAATAATCGAACGATTGCGTACGGGGGGGGATTTTACTCAACAATGGCGAGGCGATGTCACAAACATTCTCGCCTTGCTCGCTACGGCACGTCGGCGCACACCACTTACCGCCGCAAGTGTTACGGCAATGCTTGCGCGTTACGTTCGTTCCTATTCGGTCGATGAGGTGGCCGCAGCATTGAAGGCTTGTGAACCGATCTTGCGAAGCATGCGCCCAGACATTGACGATGATCAACTGCAGTGGACTTTCAGTCACAACAGCTTTCGTGACTTTATTCTCAAGGACGATTCCATGCTGGCATTGCGCGACTCGGCGCAACAGGCGTGGGCAGACGTTTGCCGTGCATGGGACGCCAAAGAGTTGGAAGACGGTGTGCGCGCGTACGCCCTTCGCTTTCTGGCCGAGGAACTAATCGACGCCAACGACTTGGGCGGCGTTATCACACTGGCCAAGAACCCGCGATTCCTTGACGCTCAGACATTGAGTCTTGGCCCAAGGTTTTCACTTGAGACGATGGCCCGCGGAATCAATTTTGCCCTTGCAGCAGGAAATTTGAAAGATGCCGCAGCTCTGACTCTGGAGAGGTCGAAACGTGCCGAGCATAGCTACACTGAATCACCGTTCACCGCGATGCGGACGAGGAAATATCAGTGGGCTTTGGAGTTGATTGGACGCATCGAAAACCAGAACGAGCGAACATTGTGGCATTTGGCACTCGCCGCATGGCACATGAACGGGAAGAGACCGTATTTGGCCGCGCAAATTCTCGACGAAACAATTCCTCGCGACGCGCTCTATGAAAAGCTCGTGGGCGGGGCCAGCATGTGCGCCGGTTTGCTAATGTCGCTGCTTATCAATGTGCGGACTCGTCGCTTTCAATGGGACAGGTTCATTTCACGGCTCGACGATACAAGCAAGCGTGAGATCAGTCCCTTGTTGGTCAATCATGTGCGGACTTCGATTCATCTTGTTCGGAGAGTGCTCGCTTCGATTTCTGAACCAGACTTGCGAAACAATGCACGCAAAGATGTTATTCGCGAACTGGCCGTTTCAAACCCCAATGAGGCTGAGCTTCAACTCGCACACTTTGGACGTGAGTTCGACCGGGCTTTTGGGGCAATCGAAGTCGTCGCCGCATTTGCTCGCCGAAAGCAATGGCCCCAGGTCAAGCGTGTGATGGCGACCTATATGCCCCAAGAGGCGGCACGACAACGGGCGCAAGCATTCGCGTACATAGCAGTAGAGTTAAGCCGTGCGGGCTTACGTAGAGACTCAAAGAATGCCTATCTTGATGGTCTCGATGCGATAAATGCTCTTGCTTCAAAGCCGGACCAACAAGCAAAAGCCTACGCTGAATTCGGGGTGATCCAGGCGGAGGCGGGGTTTCTTCCACAGGCGGATAAGGCGTTCGAATCGGCTCTGGAGATTGCTACGAACCTGAAAGGCTCACACATTTATCGCGCAAAGTGTTTTACGGCACTTGTTGCCAGCTTTTCTATTGCTACCGAATACTCACCTGAGTGGTTTCCTTTCGTAAAGCGCGCAACCTCACAAGCGAACGATGAGCTCGACCGTAGCGATGGCGGTGAGGTCGATCCAACGCGTCTCCGTCTTGTGCGGGCTCTCGGAAGGAACGGACACTTTGACCTTGCCAATTGGGTTGCGGGCGCGATCCATGACAGTGAACTGCGAACCGAAGCGATGGCTCGGTTGTTCAGTTACTACATTCGCTTGGGCCGCCCAGCACCTCGGCAACTCGTTCAGCGTCTCGAAAAGACTTCCCGTTTTGACAGCAGGATTCTTATTCACAGTCTGATCGCACTAGAGAAAGTGAAGGAGAATCGCAGTGCAGCTCTAGTTGAGATTTGCAAACACCTCCGGTACCCGACAGCGCAGTGGAGAACAAAGCACTGGGGGCCAGCGCGAGTACTTTCCGAAGCCGCCGTGGTCTTGTCTCAGCACGGAGATCGTCGTGCGCCACGATTGCTGGAAGCCGCAACCCGCAGCCTAGACGGCATCCCTGTGCATGAACGCGGGCGTTATTTGGTAGATCTCGCAACCTGCAACGCGGAATGCGGAAACGTCGAGAATGCTCGCGAGATGTTTCTGCATGCTCGCCAGTGTATTGTGAACACGAAGAATGAAAAGTCCAAGGTGGACCTGTGGGCGGAAATTGAAAGCGCCGAAAGGCACTGGCATTTGGAACCCAGACCAGATTCCACAACCGATGGTACAGTTTTTGAGTACGTCTACGCTATCGGCAATGAGAATAACACTCTGGCTCACAAACTGACCCTTCTGAATGAACTAGTCACGCCAATGGCGGAGGCAGGCTTTTACAGAGAACTTGAACAAATCTGTCGGTTTGCCATCGCGCATCTGGAGGATGATCGCTTTCTGCAAAAACCTGCAACCCGAAGTGAGTTGGCCGGCGCGTTCGCTGCAAAGCTGAGCAAATCAGCTCTCACACTAAACGGATTTCCAGAATGGGCGACGCGCTTTGTCGAAGTCTGCCGAAGAATCCAAGCTGAACATCGGGTTTCCATGCCAGACGATTCCATCAGAGCGGAAGTATTGCTGAAAGCTGCCGACGGTGAATTCGCCGAGGCAATTACTGCGGCTCAAAGAATCGGCGTTGGCGAAAAACGCAGCATCGTCTTTCGAGATTTGGCGATTCGTGCGGTTCGCCTAGGGGATTGCTCCCAAGCCCTGCACCTGTCCACCCGAATCACACATGGTCGCAGTCAACATTTGCCAGACATTGCTCGCGAACTTGTAGAGCGAGCCGTCCGAGCCGACGCCCCCTTTTTATATCGGCTCACTGTGATTTGTTCCGAGTACTCTGATGCGGCGTACCGAATAACCTCATCACTGCTTCGCTTCCACAAGCCGCAGCCTGACGAGGTCGTAGACATCCTGCGTGCGTGTGCGTTGTTGAACGGGATTTCTTTTCCCGAAGCAGACAGCGCAAATCAATAGGCTCGCGCATCGCCATCACACCATGCACCATCCATCACAGCGCCAACGGTTCAGCCGGATGACAACAAATGAAGAACGTGAAGACTAAACGACCTAAACCAATCAAATGAGTTCAATTACTAGTGCAATTACGCGAGCAGGCATCGTCGAAATCGGCAGCCGAGCGATTCGTCTGCTGGTTGCCGAGATTTCTCCAGCGGGTCGACTGGCAATCGTGACTTCGAATTGGCGGGAGACCGGATTGGCTATGGCGCAATCGGTCGGCGGAATCGCGCTCGATAAAAAGGTGGATGAAGTATCGGAGGTCGTGAATGCCTTTCTGGAAGAAGGCCGAACCCACCAACCTAATCGCATGTGTATTTTTGCTACTGAGGCAGTGCGCAGGATGTCAAATGAGCATGTCGCAACTTTGCGTGAGCGCATTCCGGGACTGGAGATAATTGACAGAAAAACCGAAGCTTGCTGCTCACTGCTAGGAGCGATTACTCCGTTTGAAACGCCAACGCCTACAGATGAATCGTTCGTCATTGATCAAGGCGCAGGAAGTATGGAACTCGCAGTCGGGCGTATCTTGATCTCGGGAGTCGAACTTTCAGCGTACAAGAGCTACAGGCTCGGAACACAGGAGTTGATTGAGGACCTGAACGAGAGTCAGAAGGATTTCGAAAATTTTTCTTTGAAGCTCCACAACAAGGTCAAGAAGTTGAAGCTGGTTGAAGTCGCTCCGAACCTATGTCCAATCGTCCTAGGAAGTGCGGCGACGAAGATGGCTTGGATCAGAGTCAGAAGAAACCCCACCGACCGTTACGAGCCGGGGAAGGTGCACGATCAAATTATCGATCTCCAATCCATAGATAAGCTGGCAAAGTTGGCCGTTGGAGACTCTGAAACGGTAAGACGAATTATTGATCCATTGAACCCAAAGAGTCTCGAATTCGAGACGGTAATGACAGGTCTCATCGCGATCAGCGTGTTCCTAAAACAGCTTGGGAAGAGTGAATTCAGAGTCAGCGCTTATGGTCCGCGCTTTGGGGTAGTATGGATGACGGCCGTGTATCAAAAGTTGGGGTTTGATCTACCAAGGAATTGATCCAACTTCTTAGAGTCCAACCACCGAGGGCCGCTAGCGTCAACGCAGGATGCCGCCGTTGCTGTGGCGGTGAAGAATTCAGCTTTCACACCGATCACCGTTGGATTTCCTTAACGATGATGTTTTTAATCCATGCGCAGTTATCGCTTGCTTGTGGATTGGAGCGGGCAGGCAACGCCCTCACCCAATCAACGGCGCACTTCTGAAATGCCAAACCCAGTTCGCGCAGATTCATTCCCCTGATCTCGATGTCATGGGTGCTCACGAACACATGAACGAGGTCGCCATCTTTCTGAGGCTCAAACTTCACGAACCCCAGATGATCGTATGGCAACACGAGAAAACTGCCGTCGGCCATCTCGACACGTAGCGCCTGTGCTTGTGGGTCTTTGTTCCAGCAAAGAGTGTGTTTCGTCGCCTCGCCAGAGGCTTGGCCTTCAGGCTGTCTCGTTTTCATGCGCTAATGCGAATGGAAGGTGTTTGTTGAATCACCCGTTGCCGCCTTGCAGCGGCGGACGCGCGAATGCGATGCCGAATGCCGAGAGCAAACATCCGCATGCGTCGCATGGGGCGGAGCAATCGCTGCGAAATTCCGAGCCTTCGGAAGTACGTGGTGTCCGCGAAATCAACGGCCAACTCGCGATCACCGGAACGGAGAATGTTCTCGCGGAGTTGGGCTTTGTCGCTGGTGAAAATCTTGATGCCTTTGCGCCCGCGCGAAATTGTCACGTACCACTGCTGCCGGTTTGTCGCTGGTTTGATGGTGGAGTCGGAGAAAAGAACGTAGTCCACGGTCTTCCCTTGTGACGCATACGAGGTGATCGCGAAGCCACGCACAAACTGCCGGTAATTCTTCGCGAGAGTTCGCCCGTCGCGGAGCTTGATTCGTCCATCCGTTGACACTTCTTCGACTGTGACCAACTCGCCATTTGCGACGCGCCGCCCATCTGTGGCTGCCGCGTTGGCTTTCAGTTGGAGCCGGTCACCTGTTGCCAGCGCGAGTTCACGAGGCTGGCATACGGTGAGACGATCCACGAACTTGAACCGGATGCTCCGCACGCTGTTTGCACTTTCCAAGACGACTCCGGTGCGCGTGATGTCCACGAGACGGGCTGCCTGACCTTTTTTGAAGCCACCCGCGTTGCGATTCAGCAGCACAATGCTGTTCTCATCGTAGAACCGCCGATCCCGTTTCTGCGCGGCTGTCAGATCGACCGGCTCAAGCGCGGCCACCGTCTGTTCGTCCGCGCCCAGCAGGCCGCGAGACTTCAGGGCGGAGCGCACGCGCTCGTTTACCTTGTGAATCTCCGACCACGTTTGCGAAACGACCACAACCGAATGTTTCTGATCGACCAAGGCGAGGAACTGTTCGGCGAGGCACTCTTGCCGGTCGAGTGACGAACACTCAACGAGTGCGCCTTGCCGCTCCAAACGGCGGAACGAGTCATTGAGCTTACCTTCGGACGCCTCTTTCACGGCCTGTTTGTATTCCGCGATCTGCGCTCGCTCCTCCTTGGTCTTGCCACGGGCCGGGTCTTGTCGACGAATTTCTTTCAGTTCGGCTGGCTTCAGCCCCGAGTATTTTTCGATTGCCCACAATGCGTCGGATGCTTCCACCGGCCCGTGCTGGCGGGTGTCGCCGGACAGGATGACCCGTCCGCCATTGTCTTGGACGTAGTGAAGAAGCCGCTGCATTTGCTTTGCGCCAATTTGCCCGGCCTCGTCAACAATGACGACCCCGCCACAAGGCAATTGCCGCTTCGTGAGGAATTCGCTGACGGTCTGAGCGCCAGTCATTCCGTCGCGTTGCAGATCAATGACCTGCTGACGTTGCGGCGCGATGACTTGCAGCGAGTACCCGGCCGTCAGCAGCCCGTTCCGCACGATGCGGAGGGCGTAGCTTTTCCCCGTCCCAGCGCCGCCGCGAAACAAGGTCACGAAATCACGAGAACTCAGGATGTGCTCGACCGCGTGGCCTTGATCCTGGTCGAGACCAGACTTCGTGACCGAGTGATCTACGCAGAACGGGCGAAACTGTCGGATTCCTTCCCTCGCCATAGAGACGATGTCCCATTCGCGCTCCAATACCGTTCGTGTCGTAACTCCGTAACGACTGTTTGCGTTACGCACGTAATCCCGCTTGCAAGTGACATTCTGAATATCTGCAATTGAGACGTTGCCGCCCCGCGCATGTTCCAGCGCGTGTCGCCACAGTTCATATTCCTGGACGACCGAACGACGGTCGAACAAGTGTTCTTCTGCCCAGACAACCGCCTCAAGGGCGCAATCCTTCTTTTGCGCGGTTGATAGCGTTACCGAGCCGGCCTTCAACGCAGCTATCGTTTTCTTTTCGGTCTTCGAGACTTGGCCCATCCACAAACTGCGGAGTTCCTCAGCCGTGATTCCCTTGATCTTCCGTAGTCGCTCACTTTGGGCGATGCCTTCCCGGATGTCCTTGACGTTCCCGCCTGCCAAATGCGGTTTCTGCGCCAGTAACTCCCGCGTTTTCTCGTCGATTTCCTCATGCCGTTTGGAGAACCGCTGACAAAGTTCCTGGGAGACCCCTTTGATCTCAAAATCCCCACGCGGATGGTTGACCACGTCGTAGCCGAAACGTCGGAGGTCGCGCGCGAGTTCATGGTAGTAAACGTTCTCGACATATTTCCGCGCACGCACCATCTCGAAGTTCTGCAGTGCCTTCCACCGCTTCTCGACTCTGTCGTATGTGGCATTGAACACGATGCAGTGGCTGTGCAGGTGCGGATCGAGGGCTCGCGACGTGTCGTGGCGAAACACGGCGCACACAACGTTACCGGTGATTCGGTCGGAGATGTGGCCATCGGAGTGGACGCGTGTACCGGCGAACCGCTCCAGTTCCTTGATCGCAACTTGAACCGCACGGTTGTGGGCGTCCACGATTCGGGCATCCTCGCCAACCAGTGCGACCACGGAGACCGACTTCGGCGGGGAAAACGTGAAATCGAAGAACACGCGCCGGTTGGCGATGGTCTGCATCTCACCATCGTCGCCGGTCACGGTTCGCGTGGTTTTGAGCCGTTGTGTGAGCAGTTCGCCGGTGTTCGGATCGAGATTGTCACAGAGGCTCAGGAACTCGTCGGCCTTCACCTTTCCTGACAACCCCAGAGATTCCGCGCCGATGCCATACCACTGACCGGTAATCTGTTCGCCCTCGCTGTAGTAGTCACCAGCACAAAGGTGCTCCTCGAAATACTCCTTCGCATTGGCCAGATTGGACTGCACTTTCCGCGACAGCATGCACAAGGGATACGGCAACGAACCGCGATTTATGTTCGCAAGGGCGAACACAGTTTTTTCGGAGGTGCGCTTTACTGCCGCACAATTTAACAGGGCACGCCTGACCTCTAGCTGACGCTAGAAGTTCTTGTCCGACAAACATCCGACACACATACGAATGAAATCCGATTCGGCATCCGATTCGCAGACGAGCAGGTTTGAAAGCGCCATCCGTGACTATGCGCCAAAACCTTCGCGCAAATTTCAGAAGCTGCTACCACTGAAAGCGGGGATCGCAGAACTGAGGAAACGACGAGCGTCTTACAAAACCATCGCGGACATTCTGGATAACCTCAACATCCAAGTCGCCTGTGACACGGTCTTCCGGTTCTGCCACGAAATCCTGGGCGAACCGAAGGCTCACTACAGGCGTAAGCGCAAGACCTCGACGCCGAGAGTGAGAAAAAGACCGGGCAAAGATTCGCCCACACCACATGCACTGAGTCCCGGCGGTTCACCGCAAAAGGCCGACCGCTGGACGGAAGCAAACGGACCACGCATCGCCGATCCCAACACGATTTAGCCATGCAAAAGCAGATCAATCTCGTTCTCAACGGCAAGGGTGGAGTCGGAAAAAGCTTCTTTGCCACGAACTTCGTTCAGTATCTCAAAGACCAGCAGATGCCCCATGTTGCCATTGATACGGATAACGAGAATTCGACCCTGAAACGATTTCACCCGGACGCGCGGTTCGTGAATCTCGCCAACCTGCGGGAACTCGACGAACTGGTTGCCGCCCTCGAAAGCGCCCGCCTAGTGGTCGTAGATTGCCGAGCCGCCTCAACGAACGTGTTCCTGAATTACTTCGCCGAGTTGACGGTCTTCGATGTCCTCAACAACATGGGCGCCGCCCTGACGGTGGTGTCGCCGGTAAATCACGACCTCGACAGCGTGGAGCAAATCAGAATCATCGCGAAGGCATTCAACAACCGCTGCCGCTATCTGGTGGTGAAGAACCACGCCTTGACGGAGCACTTCACGATTTACGACGCTAGCAAGACGCGGAAACGATTGTTGAACGAACTGGCTGCCAAGGAAATGATCATGCCCAAACTCCACGACTGGTTGGTCGCATTGCTGCATCAGGTCAATCTTCCTGTCGGCCAGGGGATTCAGCACCAGAAATTTTCCCTCATGGACCGCCAACGGCTCAAGAACTGGCAGCGGCAGTTTCACGAACAAATCAACACCGTCCGTGAGATCATCCTACCGGGTGACGCATGAGCGACGATGACCCAAAACTGGCCCTGAAAAACGCCATTCTGGAATGGCGGAAGAAATACGGTGTTCAGGACGGCGATCCCATGCTGGCCGCCGTGGAATTGTGGGAAATCTATTTCAATCACGCCCAACTCAACGGCCCGAAGGAACGTCTGCCGTCGTTTGAGGATTTTCGGAGCACAATGGAGCAGTGTGAACGGCTGGGCGACGACTTCACCGGACGAGCCGCTGAGATCATTGAGGAATTGCGGGCTGTTCCGAAGATCAGAAGCGACCTGAACCGCTTCCCGATGTTCGCGTTGGTGTTCACCGCTGCGCTGGCGCTGTTCACGGGCATCCTCATCGGGAGGTTTGTTCTGTGATTAACGCACGGCATCTCGGATTCACAACCGCCGGTTTGTCCCTTGCAGCCGGAGCGTACTTTTTCATGAGCCAAGCCCCGCCGGTCTCGTGGGTGTTGGCCGGGACGTTCGGCCTTATTGCCGGTTACGCGACTGCCACTTCTCTTCGCACGAGCCATCGTCCGATCGTGCGATTGAAGGGGCTGACGTGGACGCGGGAAGATTTCTGTCGCGGCTGGCTGATTACCGGCGACACCGGCTCTGGAAAAACGCGGTCCGGGATCACACCGCTGCTGTACCAAGTGTTCCAGAACGAACCACGCTGGGGCGGACTCTGCATTGATGATAAAGGCATTTATTGGGAAACCCTCTCGGAGATGGCCCGACATTTCAACCGGCAAAACGATTTGATCCTGCTCCAAGTCCGACCCGACAACGCCCCGCTCAGTTGGAAGCCGACGCACACCTATAATCTCACGTCCCATGCCGGTATCCCGTACAGCACGTTCGCCAAATTCGTCGTGGATACCGCCACCAGCCTCGGCCAACAGGGTGACAAGAGCTTCTTCAAGAGCCAGGCTCAGACGCACATCGCGCACGCGTTGGAGGCGCTGTACGAGGTTCAGGCCGACGTGACCTTGGAGAATGCCCATGAGCTACTGCTGAACGAGGAGGAATTGGACGACGCGCTGGCCGAGTTGTCGGACGGCTATCCGACCGAGCGTCGCCGCGCGCTCGTGGAGCATCTCCAGCATCGCTATCTCAATCAACCGCCCGAACAGATGGGCGGCGTGAAGGAGACCATCGCCAACTATCTGCACAATTTTCTCACGCCAGACATCGCGCAGGTCTTTTGCCCGAGCAAGAACACGTTCGATTTCGCTGACATCGACCGCGGAAAAATCATCTGCGTGGCCATGCCGCAGAAATTCCAGACCGAGCGGCGTTACGTGAACACGTTCTTGAAAATGTTGTTCTACACACACGTCTTGCGACGGTTCGACCGTCCAAAGGAAAAGCGTCAGGACGACAATCTATTGATCTTGTGGGCTGACGAAGCGCAACGATTCATGACCTCAAACGAGGACGGCATGAGCGACTACAATTCCATTGACGTGATCCGCGAGGCCAACGCAGCCGTCGTTGCCGCCGCGCAGTCATCTACGTCGTTCCTACCGGCGCTTGGAAAAGACAAGGCGAAGGTGCTGGTGCTTAATCTGCGCAACCGGATCATCTTCAAAGCTGCCGACGAGGAAGGCGCGCTGGACAGCGCCGACTTTCTCGGCAAGAAGCGCGTCGTCAAGAAGACATGGGGCTATTCGGCTGGCCAAGCAAACCGGAGTTACGCCGAGCACGAAGAGCACAAAATCAAGCCCCACGTTCTCCGCAGTCTGCGTAAACACGCCTGCGTTCTGGCCCACTGCGAGAAGGGTTTCAAGAGAACCGTGCTACCGCCCATCGAACCGGATGGCCGAGTCTCACCATGGTTCAAAAGGCGGTTGTTCTGAACCGGATGTGGCTCAATGACCACGGAGTCCTTGTCAATCCCGTGCGTGCCGATTAGCATTCACGGCGAGTCGGACGGACAATCGCAGGATTCCATGAAATCAACCATCTTCATCAGCAGCGTCCAAAAGGAACTTCAGGCGGAGCGACGAGCGGTAGCCGACTTTGTTCGTGGCGATCCATTGTTGCGGCGCTATTTCGATGTCTTCCTGTTTGAGGACTTACCAGCGACGGGTCAACGAGCCGACGACGTATATCTGGGCGAGGTGAATCAGTGTGGCGTTTATGTGGGACTGTTCGGCAACGAATACGGCCCCGAATCGGATGGCCTCTCACCCACAGAGCGCGAGTTCGACCGAGCCACCGAGAAAAGCAAGTACCGGCTGATCTTCGTCAAGGGTGCTGACGACAAGGCGCGCCATCCGAAGATGCTCAAGTTGATTCACAAAGCGAGCGGGCAACTGATTCGACGCCGATTCACTGGCATTCCCGACCTGACGACCCAACTATATGCCAGCTTGGTGCAGCACCTCGAACACGAAGGACTGCTGCGGACGGTGCCATTCGACAAGGCCGTCAGTCGAGGCGCGTCCTTGGCCGACATCTCGGAAGAGAAACTGCGCTGGTTTCTCGGCACGGCCCGCAAGGAACGCCAGTTTGCTCTCGCCGAGAATACGCCGGTCGACAAGGCTCTCGCCCACTTGAATCTTCTGGCCAACGGCAAACCCACCCACGCCGCGATTTTGCTGTTTGGAAAGAACCCGCAACGTTTTGTCATCTCGGCGGAGATGAAGTGCGCGCACTTCCACGGGACCGAAGTCAGCAAACCGATCCCGTCCTACCAGATTTACAAGAGCAACGTGTTCGATCAGGTGGATCAGGCTGTAGATTTTGTTTTGGCCAAACTCGCGCGAGCTGTCGGCACGCGAGAAAAGGGACCGCAAGCACCAGTCCAATACGAGTTGCCCAAGCAGGTCGTTGCCGAAGCCATCGTGAACGCCGTCGCGCATCGCGATTACACCAGCAACGCCGGTGTACAAGTGATGCTGTTCACTGACCGTCTTGAAGTGTGGAATCCGGGCGAATTGCCGCCCACTCTGACGATGGAGTCGCTGCGAGAGCCGCATCCATCTATTCCCCACAACCCGCTCATCGCTGAACCGCTGTTTCTCACGCACTACATCGAAAAAGCTGGTTCCGGCACGCTGGACATGATCAGCCGCTGCCGCACCGCCAATCTTCCCGAGCCGGTCTTCGAGCAGCGCGCTGGGCAGTTCGTCATCACCATCTGGAAAAGCTGGCTCACCACATCTGTATTGGAAGGACTCGGCCTAAACGAGCGGCAGAAGCAAGCCATCGCGCATGTGAAGAAAACTGGGCGCATCTCGAACAAGGAATATCGCGATCTCACTGGGGCAACTGACAGAACAGCCCTGCGCGACTTGGATGAACTATTGGAGAAGGGCATCATCCGGAAGGTCGGAAAGACTGGCCGAGGCGCACACTACGTGATTCGACGTAAACCCGCCAAGAACCCGACAAACCCGACATGAACCACGCCGCCGCGAAACCCGACATAAACCCGACAAACCCGACATTGGGCTTGTTGCAAACGGGACACGACTGCCGCCATCGAAAAAAGTCGAACACCTCACCGCAAGCTGGATATAGGCATGACCACAACCTCAATCGCCCGCGCTCCTGGGATTACGCAGACTGCGTAACGCAACTCGCGTAACGAATCTACCGATAATCGACTGATGTCCTGACGGAATCTACCGACGAGCACCAGCAGCAGTTGTTCAGGTGAAACCCGACCCCAGCGGAAGCGCGGGTTCACCGAAACGCGCTGCGATTCCACAAAAGTTGTTTTCGCTTGCGAACAATCGTGGAAACGGCTCCTGCATACTTGCCACCTATTATGAATAAAACATCTCAGCGACTTCAGCAGACTGTTGTTCATCAGAAGCGCAACGCCGCGACCGTTCTTCACGAATCTACAAACCGTTGGTTCGGGTCGAAGCCTGCCGAACGAGGCTTGAAGCAGCGGCGGGGTAAGATGCGCTCAAGGGCACTTCGGGAGGTGCGAAAGAACATCATCGGCTCTCGCGTCCGCCTAGCGCGGTTGTGGTCGCGGCCTCGGCTCACACAGCAGCAGTTGGCAGATCGTCTCGCGAGTCTGGGAACGCACATCAACCGAGTCGGCATTGCCAAGATTGAAATCGGCCTCCGCTGCGTGTGCGATTTTGAGGTCCTTGTCCTTGCGAAAGCCTTGAATGTCTCCGTCTCGTGGTTACTGTCGTGGCGTAGGGGAGTTCCGCGCTAGTCGTGCTTGGTCCGCCAAGGCAAACGCATCAGCCAGTGCTACACTCTGACCTGGCAGATACCCGCAACCATAGTCGCGCCGCACGCGCCTAGACTGTTGTCGAATCACATCCAAGTGTGTAGAATGTCGCTTTCAGGCGAGACATCCCGGATGCGAAATTGGCCGGTATCACCCGACAAATTTGCCGGATTAAGGCGAAAGGTTCATGGACAGCACGACAACCGAAAGTCAATTCCCCATCGGCAGCAGGGTTTTGTTACCGGGGCATTTTCAAGGGCCTGTTACCCTTGAGGCGATGCGCTCTATTGGGGCAGGATACGAATGTCGGGTACGGCTGACAGACGGGACGCCCGACGAGACGATACTTTCGGTGCAAGAAGCGCAGAAGCTTTTCCAGCAAATCCCGGCTAACGCACCGAGTTCCATACCAGCTAACGCCGAGCAGGTGCGGTTGCTGATCGAATCTGCACGCATCCGTCTGGCTTACGCCCATGATCGGCATTTCGCGGTTAGTCTTTCGGGAATCCGCACTCTCCCGCATCAGATCGAGGCCGTCTACATGCGGATGCTGCCCCAACCACGACTCCGTTTCCTTCTCGCGGATGATCCGGGGGCGGGCAAAACCATCATGGCGGGACTGCTGATCAAGGAAATGAAATTGCGAGAAGCCATAGACCGCATCCTGATCGTCTGCCCCGCAGCACTGACAATCCAATGGCAGGATGAGATGCTGCGTTGGTTCGGTGAACCCTTCGACATCATCTTCTCTGCCGTTGACCAGCAGCAACTCACAAACCCCTGGCAGCGCAGCTCGCAGGTTATCGCCTCCCTCGATTACGCCAAGCAGGATGAAGTGCGGGAGCGGGTCTGGCAACAGAAGTGGGACATGGTTATCATTGATGAAGCCCACAAGTGCAGCGCCTACACCAAGAAATCCAGCACTCGCGGCGATGAAGCGGAGAAAACTAAACGCTACGTGCTGGCGGAACAACTCACCGCGCAAGCCGACCACGTAGTGTTGCTGACCGCAACACCGCACCACGGCGACGACGATCGATTCGCCCATTTCATCCGTTTGCTCGACCCCGATTTGTTTCCTGAACCTCACCGCCTCGCGATCAAAGCCGGAGAGATTCGCCGTGAGATTCTACAACTCGGCCCGGATTGCCCTTGGGCTTTGCGACGCCTCAAAGAAGACCTTCGTGATGTTGACGGGCGCCGTCTTTTTCCAGATCGCCATGCCCACTCCATCGCCTTCCGGCTGAACCGTGAGGAATACGACCTCTACAAGACCGTCTCGGCCTACATCAACGAGTTTCTCCCGCAAGCGACTGGGAGGCGCAAAGCGAGTGCGGCACTTGCGCGAACAGTGTTCCAACGGCGTCTGGCAAGCTCCACGACAGCCATCTACCAGTCACTCTGCCGCCGGTTGGAGAAACAAGGCAAGCTACTCGAAGAACTCGAATCACTGCCTCCTGCCCAGCGCGCCAAGCGTCTGGCGCAGCTTCAGGGCCGTATTGTCGATGATGCCGAGCAGGACGAGGACGATCTCGACGAAACCCAACGGGACCAGCTTGCCGACGAGTTCACCACCGCCGCCGAACTCGATCAGTTGCGCAGCGAGATTGCGGCCCTCAAAGAACTTGTTGCCCAAGCGCGTCGTGTCCGGGATCAGGCTGACCAAGGCGGTGATTCCAAACTCACTGCGCTGCATGACTGCCTTGCTCGCGCCGAGTTCAACGAACTGAAGGATGCACGAGGCCGCCTGCTGATTTTCACCGAGCACCGCGACACGTTGAACCAACTCCGCGACCATCTGGTGAAGTGGGGCTACACCGTCTGCGAGATTCACGGCGGGATGAATCCCCACGAACGCAAACGGGCACAGGAGCAATTCCGCACCACCTGTCAGATTTGCGTCGCCACTGAAGCGGCCGGCGAAGGCATCAATCTCCAGTTCTGCCGCCTGATGATCAATTACGACCTACCGTGGAATCCGACGCGGCTGGAACAACGCCTCGGCCGCATCCACCGCATCGGGCAGAAACGCGATGTCCACGCCTTCAATTTCGTCGCCGCCGAGTCCGAGGACGGACAACCCATCATTGAGGGACGAATCCTCCAGCGGCTGCTGGAAAAACTTGAACAGATGCGCGCTGTGCTGGCCGACCGGGTCTTCGATGTCATCGGCGAAGTGCTCTCGCTCAACGATGTCAATCTACCAGAAATGCTCCGTGAAGCCGCCAACGACCCCCGTCGGTTGGAGGAATATCTGGATCGCATCGCCCGGGTTGATCCCCAGTTGTTGATGAAATATGAGCAGGCCACCGGCGTTGCGCTCGCCCGTGCCAACGTGGATTTCTCCGCCTTTCAGACTGCCAACGTCGAAGCCGAGGAACACCGCCTGATGCCGCGCTACGTCGAGGAGCAGTTCATTAAGGCGTGCAGCGAGGTCGGACTCAAGATCGAACCACGGGCCGACGGTCTCTGGCGTGTCGAACACGTCTTGGCCGACCTGCGTTCTGACCGCCTCGCTTGTGTCCGCCACATCGGCAAACCCGAGACGGAATATCTCAAGATCACTTTCCGCAAGACCGATCTCGAAAAACTGGAGCATGGCAACGCGGAGTTGGTCGGCCCCGGTCACCCGCTCTACGCCGCCGTGGACGAACGGCTCAACGAGAAACTCGCGCCTCAACTCGGCAGTCTGGCCGTGTACATGGACCGCAACGCCGTGACCCCGTACCGCCTGCACTTCTTCGAGATCACGATTCGTGGACAGAACACCAAAGGCGAGACGCTGACTCTGTTTGCCGAAGTCATCGCCGTGCGCGAGGAACTGTCCGAGGCAACCCCCGAGAAGTTCTCAGTCATCTCGGCGGATTGCCTGCTCGATTTGCCGGCGCATCCCAATCCGCCCACGAACTTGCCGCCATTCGATGTGACACCCGCGACGGATTTTCTGAAGGGCACGCACCAGACCGTCTGTCGGCAGCGTTGTCAGGAGGAACGCCAACACTTTGTGACGGTCTGCCGTGACTACTTGGAGAAATCGTTCCATGCCCGGCAGCGCGCCGCCCAGGATCGCGTCATGACGCTCCGTCAGCGGGAACAACTTGGTTCTAGCGAAGTAGCCCTAGCCCGACAACGCGCTGAGAACGATCTCCACGACCTCGAACGCAGCCACAAGGAACGATTGGCGGGCCTTGATCGCTTGTCCATCGCCCGCCACGGCCCGGTCCGTCACCTTGCTAGCGCGTATGTTGTTCCGGCAGGAGAGGCCGGCACAATGCCGGTGGTCGTCCCGACTTCTTGGGATGAGCTTGATCCAGCCACGAAACGCAAGATCGAGTTGGCCGCCGAAGATGTCGTCATAGCCCATGAAACCGGCCGCGGCTGGGAATGCACTCGTGTCGGACATGAGAAGATCGGCTTCGACATCCGCAGTATCGGGCAAGCCGACGCGCAGACCGGCTACCGCGACCCGGTTACCGGCATCCGCCGCATCGAGGTCAAGGGACGCAAACGCGGCCAGCCGATCCGGCTGACGTGGAACGAGTGGAACAAAGCGCAGCAACTCGGCGACTCGTATTGGTTGTACGTCGTCTGGAATCCGTTGGAAAATCCCGACCCGACACCGCTGATGATCCAGAACCCGGCCAAACATCTTGAACACGCTGCCAAGCCCGTCGTGGCAGCGCGGTATTATGACATACCGTCGGACGCGGTGGAGGTAGCTGCGAAGAACAGGAATACGATATGACGAAAGGACGGTCCGGACGTAGCCAATGGCAAAAGAAGACTTCTGGCCTGAGCGGCAAAGACCTGCTTGCGTCGTACAAAGCAGAATGGGTAACGGGTGCAAAACCCCCGATGGAGTGGGAGGATCTCCGAAGGATTATTTCCCCAGACGGAGACATCAAGCCTTATGTTGCTGACGAACTCGTTGATCTCGTTCGTCATCTCCCCATTGCCCATCAATCAGTGTCTTCGTGTCGAGAGCAGTTAAGCAATCTGCTCGGAACTCAGGATGCACACGTCATCGTGGATTTCTTTATCGCTCTTGATGACGCGCGTGACCTTTGGGGTTTCCGGCAAAAATACTTTCGGCTGATCCCTTTCAGGCTGAGAGGATCAGCGTTGCACAATGCAATCCATAAGTTTATCGCTGCCTACGGTCGCGAACATACCCGTAGGGAGGTCATCGAACTTTGGAGGAAGGGAGATTTGTCGGAGGAGGAAAAAGAAGAGGTTGTTGAATGCAGCATTGGCAACTACCTGTTCGATTGGAACTCGCTTCCCTCGCTTGCTCCCGAAGCCGGGGATATTGCGAGAACACTGCTGAAACGTGGTTCGCTTTCTGTGGAGCACCTTTCACCTACGCGACAAGCCACGCACGGTTCAACCCCCGTCACCGCCCCGGATCCCATGGTGAGCAAAGTGCAGTCGTTAGCGGAATGGGCCGCGCTCCCCGTCCGTCTCACTGGATCGGGATTGCAGTCGAAGGAACTTGATCGCCTGCAGACGACTTGGCTGCATCCCGTTCTAACTGCACTGGCTTTTGAGCGATTTCGCCGGGCGGTTCGACACCCCATGATTGAGGAGTTGCTCCACATGTGGGCACACGAATGGCCCTTCCCTCTACATCTTACCTTTCAGGGGATCAACGGGGGTTCCGGAATGCCCACACTCGGAGTTCCTCTGATTCGGCTTCTGCACATGCGCCTTCTTTTGGACACGCCATCGCTTGCGTCTTCACTCCAGCAGCCGGAGAGCTTTCTTGCGCCTGAGATCATGCTTCACCTTGTCCGGCAAGAAGGGGTCACGTATTCACCCGAAATGCACCTCTCACCGGGTTCAGAGCGTGGATGGCGTCGCCGTTGGGCGGAATTGACTGGAGAGGCACTATCGAGCCTTTTCCTCGAAGATGCTTTGGCACTCGACCTGACGACGCTCATGCGTATTCCGGAAACGACTAATGAGGAAACGCCTGACTTCCTCGCACACACATTTGCAGGGGAGAACATCGTCTTCGAGTCAAAGGGAGCGACGAGTTGGAAGACGTTTGGCAAGAGCAAGCGCAAAGCTCTGAAGCAACTAGCGAAAGCGGGAAATGTCACGGCTTGGCAACAGAACGTGGGTTGGACCTCGAAGTCCAAGGGACGCTGCTTTGCTTGTTGTCTATTCGCCACTACCGGAGCCGAAACGCAGCCGAGTCAGTTTCATGTTGAAGACCCGCCGTTTGCCTTCGAGAGTTATTTCCATGAAGGCTGGGAGAAGATAGCCCGACAACGGCATTATACCGCCGTGTTGCAGGCGGCTGGTCTGCATGAGAACGCCTCGGCAGTTGCGCAAGGCCAATCATTTGGAGACGAGCCTTCAGTCATGGAGGGGAAGGACATCGTACTTCCTGACGGAACGATCGCAAGTTTTGTCGGAACTCGTCGGCGTCTGTACGATCTTGCCGCCACCCTGGGAATCCGTGAAGCCGGATCACTGCGAGGCTGTGAAATCTTCATGGGGATTGACGTGGAAGTTCGCAGGAGTTTGGCCAACCGGCAATTCCCGCCGGGTCAACCTTACGGGGCATTAGCGAAGGAAAACGTCTCAGGAAGCAAGATACCACCCTTCGGTTTCCTTCCAAGTCAGACTCGGCGAGAGGAACCAGGGGTATATTCGCGGCTGTCCAACGGATCATTTCTGGCTGTCGAACTGAAGGATTGAGAATGTCTCACCATACCGACAAACGGCTGATCGAAGATCGCCTGCCCATGGTGGGAGATCGGCAACGCATGGATGACCTAGCGTAAGCAGGAGACGAACTCAATGGCCAACAAACCACTGTTCAAAACGCATTTTGAGGAGAGCGCACGCCCGACCGATCCCGAGAGTCTGTTCCATGACCTCAAGGGGCGTGCTGAAGAGATACGTCACCTTTGGTCACATCAAGCTGACTTGTTGCGTGCCTACTCCAAGGACCATCTGCAAACACCAGACATCGCGTTTGAACTGCCAACGGGTGCCGGCAAGACCTTGGTTGCTCTGTTGATCGCAGAATTTCGTCGAAGAAAGTATGACGAACGCGTCGCTTACCTATGCCCAACACGGCAATTGGCCAATCAAGTCGAGTTGCAGGCCGCAAGATATGGCATACGCGCCCATGTGTTTGTTAAGAAGCAGGCGGAATACGACCCCGAGAAATTCCGCGAGTACGAAAAAGGGCAGGCTATTGCCATCACGACTTACAGCGGGTTATTCAACACCAACCCGCGCATTAAAGACCCAAATGTGATCGTTCTCGATGACGCTCACTCGTCCGAGAATTACATCAGTAGCCTGTGGTCATTCGATCTCAAACGAGAGGATTATCAAAGCCTTTTTGAAGCAATCATCGATCTTTTCGCGCCAACTTTGCCTGTCACGTTCGCGGGAAGGCTTCGGTCTGATCAACCGCCTCCACACTGGGGCCGGGATGTTGATATGGTGCCGGGGAAATACTTTCGTGAGCGATTACAGTCGCTTCGCGAACTCATAAGCACGCATGTTCCGAAGGGCGACCGTGCCTCGTATCCATGGCAGATGATTCAGGATCATTTGCCAGCCTGTAACCTGTTTCTTAATTGGGGGAATATCTTGCTTCGTCCGATTGTTCCGCCAACGCTCACTCATCCACCGTTTGCCAACGCGAAGCAGCGCGTGTACATGTCCGCAACTTTGGGGGCTGGTGGTGAGCTTGAGAGAATAACCGGCGTTCGGCATATCGAACGGTTGCCAATTCCCCCCGGTTGGGATAAGCGCGGCTCTGGAAGGAGGCTCTTTCTTCTTCCTGAGTTGTCCATGGAGGAGAACGAAGCCCTTGAATCGCTCGCTGATGTCGTGAAGAGCGTCCCGCGAGCACTAGTTCTTACTCCAAATGACTCTGCACGTCGTGAGGCTGCAAGTTTCTTTGAATCGAAAGGGTTCACGGTACTCGGTCCAGAGCACATCGAGGACTCGCTTGATCCTTTCACTCAGAGCGCAAACACTGTCTTGGTCCTGTCGAACCGGTACGACGGAATTGATCTTCCCGACGATAGTTGTCGGCTTTTGATTGTGAATGGATTGCCTGTCGGTACGAATCTGCAAGAGTTGTTCTTACTCACGCGTCTCGCGGCAAGCTCTCTCCTGCGAGATCGGATGTTAACTCGTTTGACACAAGGAGTCGGGCGGTGCACCCGATCGGATCGAGACTACGCAGCGGTGTTCCTGCTCGACAAGAGCCTGATCGATTTTGTGCTAAGGACTGAAAACCGGAAGGTTCTGCATCCTGAACTCCAAGCAGAAATTCAGTTCGGTGTTGAGAACTCGGAAGCGAAGCTGAGATCGGACTTCGTCGCCTTGACTAAGGCACTCCTCGACCAAGGGGCTGAATGGTCAGAAGCAGAGCGCGCAATCTTGAACTTGCGGAGCAAAAAAACGCGCGAGGAAGACCAAATCACCAAAAAGCTCAAAGCAGTCGTGGGGCATGAGGTTGACTACCTTTATTCGCTATGGACAGACAAGTACGAGATGGCGATTGAAAAAGCGCGGTCAGTTTCCGACCATCTGGGAGGCGACGAAACCAAGGGCTACCGGGGTTGGTGGTACTATTTATCCGCAGATGTGGCGGCGCTGACATGCGAGGCCACGAAGAAACCTGCATTCCTCAGCATTGCCAAGGACTACTTTGAAAAGGCAGCCAACTGCTCGCTTTCGATTAGCTGGTTTGCAGGGCTTGCTCGACTGACTATCGAGGGGACACCTGTCGCTCAGACCGATGAGTTGACCGCGCGATCAGTTGAGGGGGTGAAACAGCGGCTCATTGAACTCGGCTTATCTGGGCAGAAGTTTGAACAACGGATGAAATCCTTTCTGGCTGAGATTGACTCGAACGATCACGATACTTTCCAGCGTGGGCTAAAGTCTCTTGGCGATCTGTTGGGATTTGAGAGTGTCGTGCCTTCCACTACCGCCGACCCTGATTGCATTTGGTCCATCGGGGACAAGCTTCATCTGGCGCATGAGGTCAAGGTGGAACATACCGCTGATGGGGCAATCGGCGCTAACGATGTTCGGCAATCAGTCAGCCACGCAACTTGGGTTAAGGCGCATCTGCCTTGCGCGAAAGACTGCAAGGTGATCTGCGTGATCGAGACTCCGCGAACAGTTGTTGAGCGTGCGGCAATTGCCTACGCCACGTCGTTGTGTCAAGTGAACCCGTCAGCGATAAGGGCAATGGCGAAGGAAACAGTATCAGTACTGCGCTCTGTAAGGGCTGCTTCCTCAACCAATTCTGACGAAGCCATGCTTGATCTCCTGCGAGAATCCTTAGTTTCTCAACGCTTATTGCCCAATGATATCGTCGAAAGATTGTCGCGCCAGCCGGTAAACAAAATGCAATCGGCCTAACGGAAATCATGAAGCCGCTGCCTCCAATCAATGACGCGATTCTAGTTGCGCTCGCCCAACTGGTGGACGATGCACAAACGGAACGCCGCGACCCCAGCCACGAGCAAATTGGTTTCTGCATTGTGAAGGCAGGATTGAAACACGCCGACCCGCAGGCCCAAGGTCAGCCGGTCGGAAAAGCTAAACGCTTGCGGGCAGTTTTAAGCCAGGCGCTACAGGATGATTTCAAAGCAGCCCAGAAACTGACCGACATTCTTATAAGTCATATCCGGGGCCTTGGGGGATTTAGGACAGAGTCGCAGAACTACGTCGGCGCAGAAGCGATCCGCAATCTTCAAGCCGCTTTTGCCAACGAGGGTTTCGTGTTGACCGATGACGGCGACCTCACTCCGAAAGTGCTCGACTCCTTATCCGGTGCGGAACTCACCGAAGCCTTGAGCGCCTACGTCCGGCGCGCCCAACGCGGTGCTGAAGACGCAGCGCTCCTGACCGGCACCGGCAAAGACCTCTTAGAGGCAACTGCCGCGCATGTCCTTGTCGAACTCTGGAGTCAAACAAACCCGCCACACAACTTTCCGACGCTGCTCGGACAGGCGTTTGTCGCACTGGCTTTCAAGACATCAGAAGACAAACCCCAACCGGGTGAATCGCCACAGCACGAACTGCAACGTGCGCTGTTCGGTGCGGCCTGCGCTGTGAATAGACTACGCAACAAACAGGGCACCGGTCACGGCCGCCCTTGGCTGCCAACGGTAACTCCCGACGAGGCTCAAGTTGCGGCCCAGACAATGGGCATTGTGTCGGGCTTGTTGCTCAGTTCACTTCGCGAACGGAAGAAATGACTCAGCATAACGACAAACGACTGATCGAAGATTATCTGCCCATCGTGGCCATCAGCGCCGAGGCGTCGCGGGAGAAATCGGTGCGGAAGGGGCATATCTCCACGCTGCATTTGTGGTGGGCGCGGCGGCCACTGGTGGCTTGCCGGGCGGCGGTGTATGGGGCGCTGGTGCCGGCGTCGCGGTTCGTGCCCAATGCCGGGAGCGATGAGAAGAAGAAATCGCTCGGTCGGGCCAATGCGGCGAAGTTCGTCGAACGGCTCTGCAAGTATTCGGGCAGTCCTGCCGTCATCGCCGAGGCACAGCAGCACATTCTCGAAGCGCACGCGGAGCGGTTGACCGAGGAGACCGGTAAGAAGGTCACGGTCGAGGACATTGTTTCGGGCAACGCGCCCCGGCCGAAAGTGCTGGATATGTTTGCGGGGGGTGGAGCGATTCCGCTGGAGGCGTTGCGGCTGGGGTGCGAGGCGTATGCGCTCGACCTCAATCCCGTCGCCCACATCATCCAGCTTTGCACGCTGGTCTATCCGCAGAAGTACGGCAAACCCGATCCGACCGCGCGCGGCATGACAGGTCCGAAGAACGCCAGGGGCGAAACCACCTGGGGCGGTCTGGCCGACGAAGTCCGCTACTGGGGCGAGTGGGTGCTGAACAAGGTCAAAGCCGAGATCGGTGACCTCTACCCGCTCATCCCCGATCCCGAGCACAAGGGCAAGAAACAGGCGCTCCAAGCCGACTACCTGAAAGACCACGCTACCGACGACGTGCCGCCGGGCTACCTTTTGCCGATTGCCTATCTCTGGACTCGCACCGTCACCTGCAAGAACCCCAACTGCAAAGCCATCGTCCCGCTGGTGAAGCAGACTTGGCTCTGCAAGAAAGACGACCGCTACATCGCGCTAAAAATGATCGCGCCTCGCGGCAAGAAACAGGTTCGCTTTGAGGTTGTCGAGGCGCGGTCAGAAAACGGACTAGGCTTCGACCCTACCGGCTTCTCAAAAGGCGGCAACGCCGCCTGCCCATTCTGCGGCACGGTTGCCGACAGCGATTACGTTAAGGTCGAGGGCTGCGCCGGGCGCATAAGCCAGCAGATGATGGCGATTGTCTGCACGCGCTCCGCAAGACAGGGTAGAGCGTATCTCGCCGCTGATGATTTCCCCGACTTTGTCCCCGAGGACAGAACCATTCGCAAGAAGGTCGAGAAGTTCTGCAAGGATACCGGGCTAACCGTTCCAACTGAGCCGATCATCAATGACGCCAAGAGCGCCCTTTTCCCCGTCCTGTATGGATTAAAAACGTGGGGCGACGTCTTCACCGCTCGACAAATGCTCTGCCTGCTGAACTTCACGTCTGCACTTCATAGCGCACACGACCAAATGATCAAGGCAGGACAAAAAACCGACGCAGCCCTCGGCGCTCTCACGCACTTGGCGAGTTATGTTGACCGAGCCGCAGACCATTGGTCTTCACTTTGCGCGTGGAATCCAACTGGCGAGAAACTCCAACACACCTACGGCCGACAGGCGCTTCCGATGGTATGGGATTTCTCTGAGGCAAACCCCTTCGGCGGGTCAGTCGGGGATTGGACGGCTATCGTTCTGAATGCCGAGAACGGAATCGAAGCCGGCGTTACGTCTGGTCCACGACCAGCAGATGTGCGTCGAGGTTCTGCGACCAGCTTGCCTTGGCCTGATGGTCACATGGATGCGGTCATTACAGACCCTCCATATTATGACAACGTGCCCTACGCGGACATTTCTGATTTCTTTTATGTTTGGCTGAAGCGAACGGTTGGCACTTTCTACCGGGAACACTTCGCAACGGAAGGAACGCCGAAGAAGACCGAAATCGTCGCAGATGCAGTCCGTCACGGTGGGGACAGGCAAAGGGCCGAGAAAGCCTACGAGGAAATGATGGGCAAAGCTTTCTCGGAGGCAAACAGAGTTTTACATCCCGGTGGTCAACTCGCAGTTGTTTATGCACACAAGACTACGCTCGGGTGGGCAACGCTGGTAGATGCGCTTCGGACCGCAGGTTTTATGGTCACAGAGGCGTGGCCGCTCGACACCGAAATGCGCACCCGGTTGCGCGGCATGGAATCCGCCGCGTTGGCCTCCAGCATTTTCTTGGTGGCGCGGAAGCGGGAGGGAGCGGCAACGGGCAACTTCGAGGAGGAGGTCAAATCACAGTTGGAGCAGATCGTGCGCGAGCGGGTGGAGACGTTGTGGGCGATGGGGATTTCGGGGGCGGACTTGGTGATTGCGTGCGTCGGGGCGGGGCTGCGGGCGTTCACCCGGTTTGCGCGGGTCGAGTACGCCAACGGCGAGGAAGTGCCCGCCGAACGGTTCTTGACGGAAGTGGAGACGGTCGTGCTGGAAACCATCCTGGCGCGGTTGTCGAAAGAGGTCGGCGGCAAGAGCGGCCAGACCAGCCTCGCGGGGATGGACGCGGCGACGCGGTTTTACGTGTTGTGGCGCTACACCTACGGCGCGGCGGATCTGGACGCTGGCGAGGCGATCATCTTCGCCAACGGCACGCACGTCGAGTTGGACGGCCACAACGGTCTGGCCAGTGGTGCGAACGCCGTATTGGAGAAGAACAAAAGCAAGTACCGGCTGCTGGACTTCACCGAGCGCGGCGACGACGATGATCTCGGAATACCGGATGATACCGGCACCGCCCGCCCGGTGGTGGACATGCTCCATCGCCTGCTCTGGCTATTGGAGCACAAGCCGCCGAAGATTCCTGAGTTCCTCGCTGATACCCAGCCGAACCTCGAACAACTGAAGTTGGTCTGTCAGGCATTGGGCGGTCCTGCGCTCAAAGGCGGCGAGTTGAAAGACGTGTCCCCCACCGCCGAGCAAAGCACACTTGGCAAGCTGCTGGCCAACTGGAGCGCCGTGATGGAAGGCCAGACGGTAAAGGCGGATAAGAAAGCAGGGCAAGAACGGTTGCTATGAATCGCGTGATACCGAGCAATCGCAAGGAGTATGCCGCATGATCGAGCAGATGGGCATACTGCTAACGCTCATTCAATGGCTGGACGGCATCCGGTCGGACCGGAAAACAGCAACGGAAGCCGCCACGATTCAGAATTACCTCGAATGGCTTCGACGGCACAACCATCAGGAATTGCTCACCGCTGTGGAATCATCGGCACAGGCGCAAGCCCAACTGGAACAACTGATTTCGCGGAAGCATGATCAGTTGGTGCAAATGGGCGATCTGATTTTGCAGGCGATGAGCACCAACCAGCAGGTGTTACTGGCCGAATTTGCAGACGTGAAGTCAGCTTTGGCGGGTATCTTAGCGGCCATTTCACAAGCACCGGCCAAATCGCTGCCAAGGCTGTCGAAGGAAGCAATGGAAATCCTGCGTATCGCCGCCGATGGGGACGGCGATATGGCAGTTCTTGATCATCCCGAAATCAAATTGGTTCGCGTTAATCCATATTCACAAACGCCGACGAATTTGACAGGCAGACACTATTTGCAGGCGATACAGGAATTGGAGCACTGTAATTTTGCAGAGTACGACGACGGCGACCGGTGGGTTATCCTCCGTCCGGGCGAGGACTACATCAAATCTCTGAAGGAGACAGCATCATGAGCACAACAACCGTTAAACCTTGGATCGAATCCGTGCACCTGCACCCCGACGTGCTAAAAGAGCACGCCGAGACCGACATCTTCGCGCTCGACCTAGGGCCGTTAGCCGAGGGCACCGGCACTGTCGCGCCGGTCTATCGCGACGCGGAGACTTTCTTTCAAGCGTCGTACATCACCACCGGGCTGAAGAGCTTGTTGGAGGAAGTCTTGGCTCGGTTGGCCGGAAAGGGCGGCGCGCCGGTGCTGAAACTCATGACACCGTTCGGCGGCGGCAAATCGCACACGATGGCGGCGTTGCTCCACGCGGCGCGGAATCGCAAGGCGCTCGACACGTTGCCGGAAGCGAAGGGCTTGGCCAGCCTCGGCAAGGTGCGGGTGGCAGTAGTGGATGGACAGTTCTTCAATGCCACGCAGGGAAAAGAGGACAAAGGCATCCGTGTCAAAACCATCTGGGGATGGATCGCGCTCAGCCTGGGCGGCAAGGCGGGCTATGAAATCATGCAGGCAAATGACGAATCCCGGCTGTCCCCCGATGCCAGCGACCTGATGAAGCTCTTCGGAGACGAACCCAATTTGATCTTGTTGGACGAGGTCTTGGAATACTTGATCAGTGCCGGTGGCCACAAGATTCACGACACGACGTTACGGGATGAGACGCTCATTTTTCTGAAACGGCTGACGGTCGCCGCCGGTAATGCGCCCAAGACCGCCTTGGTTTATTCGTTGCCGGCAAGCAACCCGCACCAAGCGATGGCCTATCTCGCGTTGCTCCAGACCGTGTCGGATCTCGCCAACCGCAAGGACCAACTGCGCGAACCAGTGGTGGAAGACGAGGTTTGCCGGGTCATCCAGCGGCGGCTCTTGGAGCAGATGCCGGATGAGAAAATAGCCGGCATGACCGCGACGGCGTACCAGCAGGTATTCACGCAGGCGCGCAAAGCTTACGCGACCAGCGAGGCGGACGAGAGGCAGGCTGACGAGGAAGGCATCAGCTTGCGAGATCGGATGAAGTCGGCATACCCATTTCACCCTGCCTTGATTGACCTGATGCGGCAGCGGTGGGCGTCATTGCCGGAGTACCAACGTACCCGTGGGGCACTCCGCTTTCTGGCCGCCTGTCTGCGCGCTCAACACAAAGCCGGCAAGAGCGCCGGGGTGCTCGGACCGGGTGACGTATTGCTGTCCGACCACGATGTGAGGCGGTCTTTGGTCAAGGAACTGGGATTGATGAACCAGTACGACGCCGTGTTCGAGGCGGACTTGGTAGGGAACAGTTCGCGCGCGCGGCGCATTGACCAGCGTCGGGCCAAGGAGAACCCGGCGGAGGTGGGCAAATCCGTTGCGACGAAGTTGGCGACAGCAATTTTCCTGTTTTCCTTCGGCGGACTGCGACGCGAAGTCGGAAACAGCACGGAAGTGCTGCCAGCGGGTGTGACCGAGCCGGAGTTGTTGGCCGCGTGCGTCGGCCCGGACCTCGACAGCCTGACGGCGAAGGCGTGCCTAGCAGAACTGCGCCAAAATTGTCTCTACCTGCACTACGATGGTGTCCGGTACTGCTTCAAGAAAGACCCGAATGTAACGCTGCTGGTCGAACAAGAAGCCGATGCCGTAGCGCGGGACGAGAAATCGGTCACTGAGCGGGTCAGGGAGTTGTTGGAGGAACGGTTGGCGGGGCATCACGCGGCCATTGCCTGGCCTGCGGATTCTTCGGCCATACCGGATAAAGACCCACGTTTTCTGATTGCCTACCTCCCATTGGATTTTGCTACGAAGCCAGCCCAAGAGCGGGAAGAGACGGCGTTAGAGATGATCGAGAAGTGCGGCAGTAGTCCGCGTAAGTATCGGAATGGTTTAGCACTGACGATTCCGGCTGCCGATCAGGTGGAAACGCTGCGCCGCGAGACACGCTACCTGATCGCGGTTGACCGCGTGCGGAAAAACGCGAAGAAGCTCAACCTCACGAAAGAGCAACAAGACGAGTTACGCGAACGCGAGGCCAGTCACGCTGGTGCCCTGGAATCGGCGTTCTTGAAGCTGTACGTCGAAGTGTGGATGCCGAAGTTGGTGGAGAACAAGATCGTCTTGGAGAAAATCGCCGTGGGTGGGCGACCGTTGCAGGTAACGCTGACCAGCGGGAAGGCAGCGATGGTGTACGAGCGCACCTGCGAGTTGATCATGCAGGTGCAGAGGAAAGTCCATGACACCCTCGCGCCACCGAAGATCATCGAGTTGTTCAAGCTAGGCGAAGGGAATCCGCCGCTCATGGGTATACGGTGCTCCGAGATCCTCAGTGGGTTCTATTCGTTCCTCGGGTTTGCGCGACTGACATCCGATATGGCCTTGCGACGCGCCATTGTGCGCGGCATCAGCGATGGTATTTTCGCCTACATCAGCGGGCCGGTGCCAACTCTGGGACCCGATGGAAAATTCCAGGTGGCCCTCTCTAAAGTTCGGTTCGAGAACTTGGTCGCTGATGATGAAATTGACTTCGACACAGGTTTCCTGATGCTCCCGCAGGCGATTCCACAACCTGCGTCAGTTGCAGAAACCGCAACGTCAGTTGGCGGAGGAAGCACGCCGCCCGTGACAGTGCCTCCGCCTGTTGCGCCCTCAGCCGTTGGACAACCGGCCGGCACACCCGTCGCCCAGAAGCAGCTCGAACTATCTTTCACAGCGGATCGCGCCCAGCTCTTCCAAGCATGGAACGCTGTCGCCAACCTTGCTGACATGGCCGGCAAGGTGACGGTGACGGTGCGGGCTGAATCCGCCAAAGGTTTCGACAAAGCCAAACTCCAGAACGGCGTCATCGAACCTCTGCGCGAGGCCGACTTGATTGAGTGATGAAATACGCACAGGTGTTGGTGGCGCGGCGGGAATGGAATTGAACCTGTGTGCGGGCGATTCACACTGACCGCAGAGGCCAAGGAGTTGGCGAAGAGGTTTGGCATCGAGATTTCGGCCAGCTTCTACAAGACCGTCGCGCCCCGCTACAACATAGCGCCGACGCAACCGGTCGTCGTGCTCGCCAATGATGGCAAGCGCTGCCTGATGCAAATGCGCTGGGGATTGATCCCGTCCTGGGCGAAAGACCCCGCCGTCGGCAACCGCATGATTAACGCACGCTCTGAAACACTTACCAGTCGCCCGGCCTTCCGCGTCTCGATCCGCAAACGGCGCTGCCTCATCCTCGCAGACGGTTTCTACGAGTGGAAGAAAACGGGCACTGTCAAACAACCCGTGCGCATTGTGTTGAAGAACTGCGAACCATTTGGGTTTGCGGGGCTTTGGGACAACTGGAAGTCGCCGAACGGAAATGAAATTGCCACTTGCACGATCATTACGACCGAAGCGAATGATTTGATTGCCACAATCCACGACCGGATGCCGGTCGTTTTGCCACGCCAATCCGAGGATACTTGGCTTGATCCCGAGAGCCCGCTTTCAGAACTGCTGGCGCTTCTGAAACCGTATCCCTCCGACCAGATGGAGTTTTACCCAGTCAGCCGCGCCGTCAATTCCCCCGGCTACAACTCCCCCGATTGCATCGTGCCAATCTGAGGTCGCGCAGCGGCGGAAATCAATGTATGGAAAGGCAATTGGCTGCTTCGTCCACGACAACTGATCCGCAGCCGGAACCACCAGTCAGCAGATCAACCGCCACGGCATCGCCGACCAGCTTCTCGACTGCATCGCGCATGGGCCGCGCGCCGAGTTTGGGGTGAAAACCACGACGGACTAGGAACGGGAGCACCGTGGCGTCTGGTGTGACTTCATGGCCCTTGGCCTTCAGAAACGCCAATTCCTGATTCAACAACAGTTGTGCGATCTCCAATTGGTGATCGTAGCTCAGACGGTTGAATACCAGTTTTTCTGTGATGCGGGCATACAATTCGGGACGCATGGCTTGCTGAGCGCGGGTGAGGACGTGACGCTCCATCGTGGCCGGTGTCGAGTATTGCAAGTTCATCAGGTCGGCACTTCCAATGTTCGACGTAAAAACCACGTAGAAACCACTCAACTCCAGAGTCTCGCCGCTCGCCATCGTCACACGCGCTGCGTCCAGGATTTGCAAAAAGACATCGAGCACACGAGGGTGCGCCTTTTCGATTTCGTCGAACAGCAGTGTGCCGATTTTTGAGCGGTCATAAACCATCCCCAACGTGCCGCGCTCGCCAAGCTTGCCACCGAGCAGTAATCCCAAGCTCTCTTGCGTTTGATACTCAGACATGTCGAAGCGGAACAAGTGTTCCTTGCTCATCAGAAAACCGGTGAACGTCAACGTGACCTCCGTCTTGCCTACACCGGTTGGACCAAGGAACAGAAAACTCCCACGTGGGCGACCGGGTTTCGTCAACCCAAGTTCGCCACGTTGAAGAAGGGAAACGATTCGCGGCAAGACGTGATCTTGTCCACGAATGCGCTGCCGGAGGTGCGATTCCAGTTCGTGCAGTTTGCCATCCGTCTTTACCGGTGAACCCGCCGTTGTCATCGGTTCTTATCTTACCGATTGCGCGCTGAAAATTGTTCGCGCCTGCGAACAGCAACCACAGCTAACCGCAGTACAACCTCGCCCCTATGAAGACGACCTTCTTAGCATTCGCAATTCGACTCACACCCATTCTGGCGCAGGCTGGCGGTGGCACCAGCCTCACGCAAGGCATCAGCAGCGCGTTGGGCATCGTCATGCTCATCGGGTTCATCTTCGGGACGATCTGTGTCATTAGCGGCGGGTTTGCGATCCGCCGTGGCGACACTGATTCCGGGAAACTCTCCATCGTCGGCGGCCTCATCATCGCCGGTGCGCCCGTAATCGTGAAGGCACTGTTCGTCGCGTTCGGCATCGGCACTTCCACCGTTGACGTGGGCACGTTCCAATGAGCAATCAAACGCTGCGACTTACCGAGACCAACAGCGCCGACGACTCCAAAGGCCGGACGTGGGGGCTGGAGGGCAACCTGTTCTGGTACATGACCGGCGGCTGCTTCGCATCAGTCATGACGCTGTTGATTACGTTCAGCGTCGCGAAAGTATCGTTTCTGACTTCTTTGGTAATCGCTGCAATTCCGCTCCTGCTCACGCTCGTATACGTGTACGGCTTCCGGCAGGGAAAACCGCCGGGCTACGACACTGATTGTTTGGATTTATGGATCAAGGGGTCTGGATTCGGTCCTGACGTGTGCCACCAGCCCCCGCATCCGCTCAAGGGCCAACATGTTCGATAATGCCCCGCACGGCTATTTCATCCGCGACCTGCTCGTCTTCAACGGTCTGCGCCAAGGCTGCTTCGTTTCCAAAGGATTTATCTTTGAACCACCCGACCTCGACAATGCCCAGGTCTCCGACCTGAACGAATTCCAAGACCAAATCACACTGCTCTTGGCATCGCTCGGTGACGCGCGCCGGCTACAGGTGCAATTCTACTGCGACTCGGACTACCGCGCACCGCTGCTTCGTTACCAGCAGGAAACCGAGAAGATGCACAACGTTTGGACGAAACGCTGCCGGAACGAGCGGTTCATGCGCTACTGGCAGGCGATGGCGGACCGCAATCTCCGCCGTCAGCGGCTCGTCCTCTACATCTCGCGCAAGATAGACACCTCGCCGAAGGCCACCAGCACCGCCAAGGCGCTGGCGGCGTTCTACGAGATGACGCTTGAGCAGATGCAGGCTGAATTCGCCCAAGTCCACGAGATGCTGGCCAGCATTTTCGCCGGCCAGGGCGCACGGATCACCCCGATGACCGATGCCGACCATTACCGGCACTACAAGATGTTCCTGAATCCGTCTCTTGCCGAGCGATTCGATTACGACATCTTCGACGCGTTCGACCCGGAGTTTTCCATCCAGGAGAACTGCTGGCACTGTGAAGCCAACGGCCAACCCGACTATGGTTTCTGGATGGACGGCTACTACCACTCCATCATCGCCCTCACTCGCTGGCCGAAAATGACCCATCCCGGTCTGGTCCGCCGGCTGACCAATCTCCGGCTCCTCGACTACACGATCACGGTCAGCATCGACCCGCTGCCCGTTCGCCAGGAAATCCTCAAGGAAGAAAAGGAGCACGACCGGATCGCCGGCGACTACGCCAGCGAAAAGAAAGTGTCACTCCTGACCGTGCTGGAAAAGAAGCAACGCAAGATCGCCGCGCTCGCCCGAGGCGACACACTGCCGTTCCATGCGCAATTCATCGTGCGCACTTGGGACAAGACCAAGGACGGGTTGTCCGTCAAGACCAGCGCGATCAAGAACGCCATCAACAGCATGAACAGCGCGCAGTATGTCGAAAGCGCGCTGCCAAGCACGTCGCGCCTGTTGTTCTACGAGACGTGGCCCGGTTGGACATGGGGACGCTACGAACACCGCAAACTTTACGGTGAAAGCCGGTACATCGCGGACATGCTCCCATTCTGCGCCACCTTCACCGGTCACTTGGATACCGCCGAGGCGATCTACGAAGGCTCGGCGAGCAATCTGGTCGGCATCAAGACGTTCGCAGGCCAAGCGTCGAACGTCTCGCCGCAGCACGCCGTGTTGCTCGGCATGAGCGGTGCCGGCAAGTCCGTCACGGTATGTGATCTTCTCACACAGACCGAGGGCTACTTCGCCTACACAGTCATCATCGAGGAAGGGCTGTCCTACGGCATCTACGTGCAGACGGTTGATCCTGATGCCAAGCCAATCATCATCCAGCCGGACGGAACCATCACGATCAACTACCTCGACACGAAAGGTCTTCCGCTGACGCCCGATCACCTTGCGTCCGCGACGGCGCTGGTCGCACGCATGGTTGGCCTCAGTCAGCACGAAGACAAACAGATGCTCCGGCAGGCGCAAATCGCCAAGTACATCAATCTGCTATACGAGGATGTTTTTCAGGACTGGTCGCGCAAACGCTCCGAGCAACTGCTTGCCATCGCCCGACACGCTTATGCCTTGAGCCACTACCGGCACGAAAAGATGCCGGCCGGCGCAACGACGCTGGAAGCGTTCGCGGACTTGCGCGACTGGCGAGCGAAACACGAAGACGAAGCCCGCGCGTACCTCGACCAGTTCGATGAAGGCGAGGTTCTCAAGTTTCTCAAAGACCCCAACACGAGCAAAGAGGTGCGCAACCTCGCGTTCGCCTATGTCACGCCGGAAGAATTTCCGACGCACCGGATGTTGCAGGAATTGATGTTCCTCGACGCGTCCGGGGCCGAGCGCGATCAAATCCACGAGATCGCCACGCTGCTTCTGCCGTGGTGTCGCGACGGCAACTACGGTGCTCTCTTCGATGGCGTCACCAACCTGTCTCTGACCGGCAAGATTGCTCATTTCGAGTTGGGGTACATCCCGGACTCGGCGAAGGAACTGCGCGCCGCTGCCGGCTTCCTCATCACCAACGATGCGCGCAAACACATCATCACTTTGCCCCGCGCGTTGCGGAAACGGAACGTGTACGAGGAAGTCGCCCGCTTCCTCGACATCCCCGGCGGGGAGGAGATCGTCAAGGAGAGCTATGCGCAGCTTCGTAAGTTCAACTGCTGGAACATCTCAATCGTTCAGCAGTACGCGCGGTTCAAGCAGAGCCGCATCCGGTCGGCGGTGTTCGGCAACAGTCGTCAATTCTTCCTGATGCGGCAGAACGACCGCGCTGACATCGACGACATCGGCCAAGACATCGCCATCCCCGAAATCACCAAGCACACCCTCATGAACTATCCGCTCCCCGACCACCAAGTCGGACAGAAGTATGCCGCGTTCACCTACCTGCAAATCGACTCGCTCCGACCGATTTGCGGGACGGTTCACAACGTCACCTCACCCGAGATGCTGTATTGCAGCAGCTCCAGCGGCGAACACTTTGAGAAGCGGGCCAAAGAACTGCGCGGCAGCGCCAACATCATTGAGGGCATCATCCGCCACGCCAACCCAACCCCAGTAGCCGAACCCGTATGAAAGCACACCATCTCGTCGCTCTCGCATTCATTCCGCTTCTGTTGACAGGATGTGCTGCAACCCGCCCCATCAGCGATCTCGCGATGGGTGCCGGTGGCGCAGCACTCGCGAGTGAGTTTTCCCACGGCAACACGGCCATCACCGCAGCCGGTGCCGCCGGTGGCGTTCTTGTCAGCGAGGGGCTGCACTACGCCAGCCAGAAGCATGCGGAGAATGCGTACACCACCGGCTACGAGAAGGGGCGCAGTGACGCTGTGAAACAGCAGTACTGGATACTGGTCAACCAACAAAAGGAGAAAGCCGAACAGAACCAAGAGAACGTCCGCTACTACGAGATCCCGGTCCCCGAACAATCCATCGACGGAACAATCCTAAATCCAACCACCAAACTGTTACGAATCGAGGAATAAATCATGAGAGCAATACGTGCCATCATCGCCGGTAGTTTGCTGTGCATCGCATCCGCGAACGCTCAGTGGGTCGTGTACGACCCCGCACTGCACACGCAAAACATCATTAATGAAGCCCAGAACATTGCCAAGTACGTGCAGATGATCGACAACCAGATTCAGCAGATCAACACGCTGACATCGCAGTTGCAGCAACTTCAACAGTACAACAAGGCCTTTGGCAATCCGTCTCAAATCCTAAACCTCGCCGGCCTCACGGGCCTGATTTCGGACCTCCAAAACACCGGAGTCGGTCAGGCGATTGGGCAGTTGGAAAACCTGTCCCAAGGGATTGACTCCCTGCGCTACGACGCGAATGGCCTCTATCACAACGTGGGTACGACGTTCACCACGCCCGACGGCAATTCGGTGTCGAGAGCCGCCAACCTCTACCGTCAATTCGCCGCCGTCAATGAGACGACCAAGAACTTCACCGGCGTGTATGCTGACGTGGTTTCCCGCCGCGACTCGCTCCGGCAAGACATTGCCGCCACGACCGTACAACTCCGGGCCGCCACCACCGCATCTGAGGTGCAAAAGCTCACGGGCGTCTTGATTGGGTTGAATGCGGAACTCACCGCCACGGACAAGGAACTCGACCACGCAGCAAGCGTGAGTGTCGTCCAGAATGCGGAGAACCAGAACGATCAAGCCAAGCAGCAACAGGCGCGCGTCGAAGAGCAACAGGCCGAGTTTTCCCAGGGCATCCAGAAGTACAACAACACGGTCAAACTCAGTTCCGAACCGGCACTGTTTCCGGAGACCAATCAGTGACCAAGAAACTGATGGTCACTTTCGTTGTCGCCTTCGTGATTCTCACGGTGGTCGTCGCTGTACTCTCCGCGCGCAAGGGA
>Ga0187886_1000638_pt1 | contig 39678 bp, 39 predicted proteins | sample June2016WEW_20_1_FD_133001 | JGI IMG/M metagenome (GOLD analysis project Ga0187886, IMG submission 133001) | Peatland microbial communities from SPRUCE experiment site at the Marcell Experimental Forest, Minnesota, USA - June2016WEW_20_150 | ecosystem: Environmental > Terrestrial > Soil >...
CAACCGCTCAAGTGCAAGCCGCGCCACCTCGCGGCGATAAGGGTCAAAAGAGGAAATAATAATGGCCTCCGGCGCTTCGTCAATGATAAATTCAACGCCCGTCGCCCGTTCCAATGCTCTTATATTGCGGCCCTCACGGCCGATAATCTTCCCTTTTAATTCCTCGTCGCCCAAAGGAAGCAGCGTCGTCGTGATCTCCGAAACGTGAGAGCGGGCGTAGCGCTGGAGCGCGGTCGTGATTATCTCCGCGGCTTTTTTCTCTATCTCGTCGTGGTTTTCCTTGTCCATTTTTTGGACCAGTTGCGCAAAATCCTGTGCCCGGTCTTCCTTCGCCTGCCGGATGATCTCCTCCCGCGCGTCATTCGCCGAAAGCCCGCCGATCTTTTCGAGCCGCAGCTGCATTTCTCCTTCTTTCTTAGCGAGAGTATCCTCTTCCGCCTTCATTGCTTCCTCGCGCGCGCGAATCCTGCCCTCCCCCGCGGAAAGCTCATCCGACCGCTTATCAAGCGTCTCTTCTTTCCGAACCAGCCGCCCCTCGTGCGCTTCCAATTCCTTCCTCCGCTCTTTTTCCTCGTTCTTTATATCAACCAAAATCGAGGCGGCTTTGTCCTTCGCCTCTACAATGATTTCCTTCGCTTTGGTTTCCGCCTCAGCGAGGTTCTTTTTTATTCTTTCCTCGACGCCCCCGAGGCGGCTAGCGGCCCAATATCGACGAACGAAGTACCCTGTTACAGCCCCGACCAAAAGAAAGACCACCGCGACAAATGCCGTTGTGATTCCCATAATAGTGATTATTTTTCAATTTTTTAATCATTACTCAATGACTCTTTGATGAATAAATAATAACGCGAAGCGGGGTAAATAGTCAAACGGGCGCGCAGGACAAATGATCATCGCTGATCTCCTGCGCGCCCAGTAAAGACGCGATCTTCTCAGGCAAGCCGTAGCCGTGCCTGTTCGCGAATGATTTTCGCGATTTTCCCTCTGGCCAACGAGGCGGGGAAAGGGATATCCCCGTCGAGCTCCACGTACGTCTGCCCAACGGTGAGCGTCCCCGAAACCGAGCACCCCTTCACGGAGAGGCGGAAGGTTCCCTGGTTGCCGTCCCATTGCTCTTCGAGAGCATCGATCTGGTCGGCGTGCTGTTCCTTGACCTCGGCGAGGAGTAGCTTAACCCTTCTCAATGCTTCCTCCTGCGATAAGCAATGGTCGATGGTAAGGCTGAAGTTCCCTTTCCGCCGCTTGGGAATCTCTTCGCCCCCTGGCTCTAGAATGAACTCTTTCGTGCCAAGGTAATCGAAAAAGCCGCGGACGCTGCCGATGAGAAGCAAGAGTGCGAGCACCAAGCCCCACGCGGGAAGGTTCCGAAATTCGGCAACGAGGTCGAGGGAGCGGATGCCGCCAAAAGCCACCACCACCACAAACGTAAGGCAAAGCGCGCCGGCGCACGCTACAAGGACGCGCAGCCAAACGTTCTCGATATAAAGCTCGTTTTGCTTCGTCGCTTTCTCCATGTCTCAAGTCTCCTGCATATATTATATAGCATAATACCGCATTTTGTCAAGTTTTTTAAATGGACGGCAGAAAAAAATCCCCGCAAGAAGAATTTTATTCTGGCTCTCAAGAAGGGCGCGTGCACCCGCGCGACACCATAGCAACCCACGGTTTTATGCCCTACAATTAAGCAATGGCGAAGAAAACTGCAGTGCTTATCGTCCTGGATGGCTGGGGCGTCGGCCGCAAGAACGAATCCAATCCCATTTACGTGGTGAAACCCCAGGCTTTTGAATGGCTCCGGCAAAATTATCCCGTAACAAGCTTGCAGGCATCGGGCATTGCGATAGGGCTCCCTTGGGGCGAAGTGGGCAACAGCGAAGTGGGCCATCTTACCCTTGGCGCCGGCAAAGTGCTCTATCAATACTTCCCGAAGATCACGATGGCCATCAAAGACGGCACCTTCTTTGAAAATCCGGTGCTTAAAGCAGCCTGCGCACACGCGCGGGAGAACGGTTCTGCCATCAATTTTGCAGGGCTGCTTACTAAAGCGAACGTGCACGCCTCGCTTGACCATCTCCAGGCGCTCATTAAAATGGCGCGCGAGGAGAACGTGCCGAAGATCAACCTTCATCTTTTCGCGGACGGGAAAGATAGTCCGCCTCACACCTTTGAAAGTTTTCTTAGCGAGGTCCCTCGTGAATATCTCGCTTCGCTCATCGGTCGCTATTACGCGATGGACCGCAATGAGAATTGGCGGCTGACCGAAACCACGTATCAAACCCTAACCGGTCAGATGGGGCGTTTGGTGGACGATCCCCTGCCCATCATCCAGACGACGTATGAGGGGGGCAACACCGAGGAATATCTGCCGCCGATGCGTTTTGCCGACGACAAAAAGATCCAGGACGGCGACGCGGTCGTTTTTTTCAATTATCGCGAGGACAGTATCCGGCAGCTCGCTTCTTCCTTTATTCTGAAAGGCTTTGATAAATTCCCTACGTTGCCTTTTAAAAATCTTTATATCGCGACCATGAGCCACTACGACGACCAGTTCGCTGTTCCCGTCGCTTTCCCCGCCGACGCGGTGGAAAATCCGATCGGGAAAGTATTCTCCGACCGCGGCATGAGCCAGCTCCGGCTCGCGGAGACCTATAAATACGCGCACGTGACTTATTTCTTCAATGGCCTCCGTGAGCAGCCGTTCCAGGGAGAGTATCGGACGCTTGTCCCCTCAACCTCCGGGCTGCACCCCGAGGAACATCCCGAAATGATGGCAACGGCGGTCACCGACCGCCTCGTTGAAGCGATCCAGAACAAAGCCTTCGATTTCATCCTGGTAAACTACGCAAATCCCGACACGATCGCGCACACGTCGGACTATAACGCCGCGCTTGAGGCCGTGAAGGTCATTGACCGCGAGATCGCCCGCGTCCTTACAGTGGCAACAAATCCCGACACACTTCTCTTTATCACCGCCGACCACGGCAACATTGAGGAGATGATCAGCCCCGTGACAGGACTCCCCGAAAGCCAGCATGACGCGAGTCCCGTGCCGTTCTACCTGGTGGTTGAACAATACAAAGGAAGAAAATTCGGGAACGCCGAATCGCTCGACGTAGAAACAGCGGGCTCGCTCGCGGATGTCGCCCCCACCATCCTAGAAGCCATGGGTATCCCAAAGCCCGCAGACATGAGCGGGAGGAGTTTACTAGACCAGATAGTGTAGGCTTTATACAAAAAATTGTTAGTTCGAATCCTGTCCTGTGCGCAAAAAATGTTCATCACCACGTCTAAGGTGGTGATGGTTGTGGGCGGCACTTTACGATTAGGCGGTCGTCCGAAAGCCTTCGAATTGCGTACTTGGCGTCACGCACGAACGAGCCGGACTTACGCTGCAACGGAGACTTTGGCGGGTTCCGGCAAGTAGATGTCGCACGGCCAGTGGCCGCGGGAATCTTTCCTGCGATCCGACTTGAGTACCGCGCGGACATCGCCTTCGCTGTAATAACTCTCCAGCGAGGTGATCTGTGACACCATATACAAGTCTTCGCAAAGGTACCAGTCGCCGATTTTGGGCTCCCAGCCATGCTGTAGATCGGAGTCCGCTGCGCACCGATCCATGTGTTCTTGGGTCAGCCAAGCCGGACAGTTTTGAGGCTTTTGGGCCCCCGCTAGCTGATATTTCATGAAATGTCTCCTCTCGAGGACTGGCCACATTGTAGCATAGAATCTGATTTTGTCAAAATCGTTCGAAGATCGTCCAGGCCTGTGCACAGCTGTTCTAAAGTATGATATTGACGATGCGGTTGTCGATTTGGATATGATAAACTTTAGCCATGGAAATTTCAGACAAAGTGAGGGCGTTAAGTCTTCCACTTGGGAAATATGTGGTCGTGGGGGGCGCGATGGAAGCGTTCGGGATTCGTAAGGCGAATGACCTTGATATTGTCGTGACGGAAGATCTTTTTATGGAGTTACTACAAAGAGGACGGAAGCTGTGTGAATGTGAGAAGTGCCAAGCTAAACGGCAACGGGGTTCCACGGATAGGATTTTAAAAGGAGACGGCGTTGATATTTTGTCGGAATACTCATGTGGCGATCTATATTATGCGGACACCAATGAGCTCATAAAGAATGCGGCGATCATTGATGGCGTGCCGTATGTCCAGCTCGAAGAACTTCTGAAATGGAAGAAAGCGTCGGGAAGAGAAAAAGATTTGAAGGATATCGTCCTTATTGAGAAATTTTTGGCCAAGTAGACAGGAATTGCTATAATAGAACCATGCACTGGCTCGCAAGGATCGCCCTCATTATTGCCGGCAACGCCCTCGCACTCTGGCTCGCAAACCAATACATCCCAGGATTCACTTTGAACGCAAACTGGCTCCAGCTTGTGATCATCGCGCTTATCCTGGCATTACTGAACTTCATCGTGAAGCCGATCCTCACGCTCATCCTCGGGCCCATCATCGTCCTTACGCTCGGCCTCGGCATCATCATCGTGAACGCCGTCATCATCTACCTTCTCCCCATCCTCGCAAATCATCTTGACATCCTGCGAGGAAGCATTAGTATTGAAACCATTCTGGCGCTTCTCCTTACCACGCTCCTTGTAAGCGCCGTCAACTTCGTTATTCATCTCGCAACATAAATGATCCTTCTCGTTCAAGTCATCCTTGCCACCGCCATTATCGTCCTTATCCTTCTCCAGGAACGCTCATCGGGCATTTCGGGCCTTTTGGGCGGCGATGGCGGCGGCTTCTACCAGGCACGGCGCGGCATGGAAAAAATCGTTTTCTACGCGACGATCGCGCTCATCGTGATCTTCGTGGGACTTGCCATATATCAACTCGCCGGCCGACACTAACGGCGCGCCGATAAAAAGAGCAATCCGCATGCAGAAACTCAAGAAAATATTTTTTGCGTTTACGAAGATTGAGCGCATCGTCTTTTTGACCGCTTCGGCGCTTTCTCTCACGAGCTTTGTTGTTGTGATGGGGATGCTCGCCGCCCAGGCAACCACGATCGTTCCCGCGGCAGGCGGCGACTATACCGAAGGGATGGTTGGCCAGCCGGAGTACGTGAACCCCATCACGGCGATGAGCCAAACCGACCTGAGTTTGGTGAAAATGGTCTACAGCAACCTTTATGACATTGCAGACAAGGTTGAGGCTTCCCCCGACGGGAGAGTATGGACGATACGCCTCAAGGAAAATCTTCATTGGCAGGATGGAGAGAAGCTCACCTCGGACGATGTGATCTTTACCGTGCAATCAATACAAAGCAAGGATGCCGGATCCCCGCTTTTCCAAAGCTGGCAAGGGGTCGCCGTGAGCCGCACAAGCGAACTTGAGTTCCAATTCAGCCTGGCAAATCCCTACGCCTTCTTTAACGACAACCTGAACGATCTCTATATTTTGCCGAAGCACCTCTTTGCGAATGCACCGCCGGGCAATTGGCACCTTTCCGATTACAATCTGAAGCCGGTCGGCAGCGGCCCTTACGAATTTGTTTCTTATGAAAAGCGGTCCGACGGCGCGATCTCCGCATATCACCTGCAAGCATGGGACGATTATTTCGGCACGAAGCCGCTCGTTGAACATTTTGATTTTCGCTTCTTCGGCAACGAATCCGATCTCGTTAAAAGTTTCAATGCGGGACAAATTGACGGCATGGGCGATCTCGGACCGGGAACCCTCGCAACCATTGAACGTCCCTATGATCTCTCCTCGTGGCGGACCCCGAGCTACTATGCTGTCTTCTTCAACCAAAGCAAAAGCTTGCCATTAGAGGACGGCGCGGTGCGCGAAGCACTTGGAGAAGCGGTGGACCGGAACGCGCTCGTCGCGAACGTGCTCCAAGGAAAAGGGAAACCTGATTATGGCCCGATCCCGGAAGACGCTCCTTCTTTTGTCCCGATCATGACGACGACCTCGCTTGATCTTGCCTCTGCCACGCTTGATGCGGCAGGCTGGAGGGCGGGCACGGACGGCTTCCGCGCGAAAACCATCCAAAAAACCGCCGTACCGCTCGTCGTGAACCTCATGGTCCCGCAGATAGACTTCCTTGTGAAAACCGCCGAGGAACTTCAGGGTGCGTGGAAGAAAATAGGGGTAAGAGTGAACATCGTGACGAACAACCCCCAAGATCTTCTCAGTGGAACCATAAAAAATCGCGGCTATGAATCGCTGCTTTTCGGAAACGTTCTTGGGCCGAGCTCCGACCTCTATGCCTTCTGGGATTCCTCGCAACGATTTTATCCCGGGCTCAACCTCGCCATTTACAACAACAAAAAGATCGATTCGCTCATAGAATCGGCGCGGATGGAAATGAACGATGCGGCGCGGGCGCAGAAGTTCGCGAATGCGGAACTGGCGATCGCGGCAGACAATCCCGCCATTTTTCTTTACTCGCCCGATTATCTTTATGTGACCAATAAGAGCATAAGGGGCATCACGCCGCAGTTCCTGCCCGATCCGTCGGATCGATTCCGCAAGGTGGGCGAATGGTACCTGAACACGGCGCGGGTTTTGAAGTAATGTTGAAAAGAATTTGACAGGTTACTATCGATCATGCTACAATAGACTTTCCATGACGAATCCCTCCTTACTGTTCGGTAGCGCCGTTTCATAGGTTGGGCAGGTGGTGGAACTGGCAGACACGCAGCGTTCAGGTCGCTGTGGCCGCAAGGTCATGAGGGTTCAAGTCCCTCCCTGCCCACGAAATAATAAATAGAGAATAGAAAAATGATAAGAAAAACTGAATCAACTGACGGGAAAGATCGGCCCCACATAAAGCCGCCGGAATTGCGTCCTCGCCCGGCAGCTGCGCCCGGCCAGAGGCCGGCTTCGGCCGGTGGACAGCAGCGCCCAGCCATGGGCGGCCAGCGTTCCGCACGCCCCGGGCGCGGCGGACGCGGCAGGGCTCCTTCAGCGGGGAGCCCCGTGCACACGCCGAAAACCGCGATCAAGCCGCGCCCGGAGGACGGCCCTCCCACCTATAAGAGCCATGACGAACGGCGCAGCGACGTTTTACGCCTCGTGCCGCTCGGCGGTCTTGAGGAAATAGGACGGAACTGCATGTTCCTTGAATACAAGAACGAGATCGTGATGATCGACGCCGGCTTGCAGTTCCCGGAGGAAGAAACGCCGGGGATCGATTATATCATCCCGAACATCTCTTATTTGGAGAAGAAAAAGCAGAATGTGCAGGCGATCATCCTGACGCACGGCCACTACGACCATATCGGCGCCCTGCCGCACTTGCTGCAACGGCTCGGCAATCCCCCGATCTATGCGACCTCCATCACAAAAGCGATCATTGAAAAGCGCCAGGAGGACTTCCCGAACTCGCCGAAGATGAACGTGATCACCATAAAGAACGGCGATGAAATAAAGATCTCAAACTATTTCAGCGCGCTCTTTTTCGGCGTTCCGCACACCATTCCCGAGACGACGGGCATATTTATGAAGACGCCCATCGGCAACGTGGTCCACTTCGCCGATTTCCGCGTGGATTACAACGACGCCGACGAGCCGCAGGGACTTGATGAATTTGAAAAGATCGGCAAGATGGGCGTCCACACTTTCATGGTGGACAGCACGAACGCCGAAAAGACCGGCCATTCCCTTTCGGAAAAAACCGTAGAGAAAAATCTTGAGGAGATCTTCAAACAGGCCGAGGGCCGCATTATCGTCGCCACGTTCGCGTCGCTCCTCACACGCATCGCCGAGATCATCAAGATCTGCGAGCGCATCGGCCGCAAGGTCGCACTCTCCGGCTATTCCATGAAGACGAACATCCAGATCGCACAGACGCTCGGCTTCATCAAGGCCAAGGAGGGCACGATCGTCCCCGTCGAAGAGGCGAATAAAATAAGGGATGATAAGCTTCTCATTCTTTCCACCGGCGCGCAGGGCGAATCCAATGCAAGCTTGATGAAGATCATCAACGGCGAGCACCGGCACATCAGGATCAAGCCAGGCGATACGATGGTGCTTTCTTCGTCCATCATTCCGGGCAACGAACGGAGCGTGCAGTCGGTGAAAGACAACCTCGCGCGGCAGGGCGCGATCGTTTATCATTCTGCCCTCGTTGATATCCACTCCTCCGGCCATGCACCAAAGGAGGACGTGAAGCTCGTGACGAAGCTCATGAAGCCGAAGTTCTTCGTGCCGGTGCACGGTTACTATTTCATGCGCGCGGCGAACGGCATCTCGGCCCGCGAGATCGGCATCCCGAAAGAAAACATACTACTCATGGACAACGGCCAAGTCGCGGAACTTACCAAAGACACGTTCACCATCACAAAAGAAACCGTACCGGCATTCTACGTAATGGTGGACGGCCTCGGCGTCGGCGACGTGGAAGAAGTGGTACTGCGCGACCGGCGCGCGCTCGCACAGGAAGGCATGATCGTGATCATCATCACAATGGATCGCGACAAGGGCCGGCTTTTGAAGAATCCCGACATCATCTCGCGCGGCTTCATCTATCTCAAAGAAAACCAGGAGTTGCTTGAAGAGGTCCGCAAACGCATCCGCGCCCTCACGTCGCGCCTGCCGAACTACCGCGAGATCGAACCCGATTATCTGAAAACGTTGATCCGCGACCAGGTCGGGCAGTATGTCTACACGAAGACCAAGCGCCGCCCGATGATATTGCCGGTCATCATCGAGATATAGCGAAAACAAAAACCTCCGCAGATGCGGGGGTTTTTGTATCGTGATATTATCAAAGTATGAAACCAGTGCTTGTATCAGGCATCCAGCCCTCCGGGAAATTGCACATCGGCAACTATTTGGGCATGCTCAAAAATTCGGTTGACCTGCAAAACTCCGGGAAATACGATTGTTATTTCTTTGTGGTTGACCTTCACTCGATCACGGAACCCTTCGATCCAAAAGAGAAACGGGGCCAAATACTGGAAGTCACTGCGGAATATCTGGCCGGCGGCATTGATCCTGAAAAAGCGGTGCTCTTTTTACAATCGCACGTTCCCGCCCACAGCGAACTTGCCTGGCTCTTGAACACAATAACGCCGATGGGAGAGTTGGAACGGATGACCCAGTTCAAGGATAAATCTTCGCGGCAGCAGGAAAACATCAATGTCGGCCTTTTTGATTACCCTGTCCTCATGGCGGCGGACATCTTGCTCTACGATGCGGCGGTGGTGCCCGTCGGCGACGACCAGTTGCAGCATCTTGAGCTCGCGCGCACGCTCGCGCGGAAGTTCAACGCGCGCTTCGGCAAAACGTTCGTCGAGCCGAAGGCGTTGCTTACCAAAACGCCCCGCGTGATGAGCTTAAAAGACCCGTTGAAAAAAATGTCCAAGTCGCAGCCGGAGGGATGTCTTTTCCTTGACGATACACCGGAAGAAATCGGGCGGAAAATTGCGCGCGCAGTCACTGATTCTGGTTCGGAGATCGCCTACGAACCAAAAAAGAAGCCGGGGCTCACGAACCTCTTGGAAATCTATGCGGCGCTCACGCATATGGAGTCGCAGACAATCGCAAAGGAATTTGCGGGTCAGAGTTATTCCGCGCTCAAAAAGCGGCTTACGGAAATCGTGGTGGATCATTTCACCGAATTCCGCGCGCAGAAGAAGGCGCTGTCTGCAAAACCAGATACGCTTGTAAGGATTCTCGAAAAAGGATCGGAGCGGGCCGCGAAAATCGCGGAGAAAAAGATCGTGGAAGTGAAAGAGAAAATGGGGCTCACGCTTTAGGCTCCGAACGCCTATCTAAATCTTCCGCAGTCCTACCCAGACCTCTTGCCCCCCAAGCTTGGTCGCCTCTTCGGCAGAAAACTTTTCCGATTTGCCGTACTCAATAAGCTTTGCTCCTACCCCGGAACGCAGAGCCGCCTCGTGCTTTGCGACGACGTTTTTAACTTCGGCGGGAAGATCAAGCAAAAGAACGATTTTGTCCTTCGGCTGTAACCCCGCTTTCTGGCGAAGCTCCTGCGCCATCCGCGCCACTTCGCGGAGCACGCCTTCCTCGCGAAGCTCCGGCGTGATCGCGGTGTCAAGTTCAACTTCGCCTTCAATTGCTTGATCAAATACAACCTCTTTTACGTTCACCTCGTCGGCCAAAACGCCGCGCAATTCCTCCGCCGCCGATAATTTCATGGTTTCGCTCTTGATGATGAGTTTCGCAAGCGGCTGCCGGACCTTCACGCCCGCTTCCGCCCGTTTTGCAAGGCCCAAACTTGCCAAGCGTCTCACTTCGGCCATCGCTTCAAGAAATTTCTTTTCTTCCGCGCCGAGGGAAACGTCGGAAGCGGGCCATTCGGCAAGGTGTACCGATTCCGGTAAAGAAACCCCGCGACCGTATGGCTTCAGTTTCCCGTAAATTTCCTCGGCAAGGAACGGCATGAAAGGCGCAATGATCTTACTTAACACAAGCAAACTTTTATAGAGCGCGGCGGGGAACGCGGCGTCCTTCCGTTTGCGGCTGCGGCGGAGGTACCACGTGGAAAGATCATCAATGTATTCCTGGATCGTCCTTGTCGCACGCACGGTGTCATACGCTGAGAGATATTCGGTCACGTTCTCCACAAGCTCCGCCGTCCGCACTTCGATCCACCGGTCAAGCACATTTACGGAACCGGCGATGGACTGCTTTCCCGGAGAAAATTCCTCAGGATCAATGTAGGTTGTGAAGAATTTGCAGACGTTCCAAGGGATGACGACCGCTTTCCGATATATATTTTCCACGGCTTTCTCGGAAAAATTGAGGTTGTCCGCCTGCATCACGACGGAGTTCATAAGATAGAACCGTAAGCTGTCGGCGCCATATTTTTCGATCACAAGTTTCGGATCGGGAAAATTCTCCTTTGATTTGCTCATTTTTGAACCATCCTCCGCAAGGATCGTGCCGGTGGTGACGACATTATCAAAAGGCGCTTTGCCGAACAAGACGAGCGAAATCACGTGCATCACATAGAACCACGCCCTCGTCTGCGCGATGTATTCCGCCACGAATTGCGCCGGAAACCGGCTCTCAAAGAGTTTTTTGTTTTCGAACGGATAATGATACTCGGCGAACGGCATTGACCCCGCCTCCATCCACGAATCAAAGATCTCCGGCGTCCGCCTCATCGCGCCGCCGCACGCAGAGCACGTGAGGATTATGTCATCAATATACGGTCGGTGCAGATCCACCTCGCCGCCGTCATTCCGCGGGACGATCTTCAAATCAAGCTTCCGAATCTCCGCAAAGCCGATGAAGTCATCTTTTTGCTTCTCCTTTTCCTCGATCGCCCGCTCTTCGCTCCATCCTTCCGCCGCATGGAAAAGCATCCACGTCGGATAGTCGTGGGTGATGAGCAGAATGTTCTTGCCCTTGTGTTTTTCCTCACACTCCGCGAGAAATCCCCACATGCGCGCCCGAAGATCGCGCAACGACTCCCCGCTCTCCGGCTGTTTCTCAAATCGCGCCTGATACGTCGGGAAAAGGTTCAGATATTTCTTATCGCGATAGCCGGTGAGCGTCGGCCCCAGGTGGATCTCTTCAAGCCGCCCGTCGAACTTTATCTTCTCGCCATCCAGCACGGAAGCGACGATTGCTTCCGTTTCCGCAGTGCGCGTGATGTCGGAGGAAATCACAAGATCGATCTTCTGGCCGCTCTTCGCAAGTTCTTTTTTGAAGCGCGCGATCGAATCCTCTGCCTGCTTCCGGCCGCGCGGGGTAAGGCGCAGATATTTTCTCTGCCCCGAATCAAGAATGTGAAAGATGTTGCTCTCCGCTTCGCCGTGCCGCATCACCCAGTAGTTGTTCTTCGCGCTGCCAGCAAGCCTTGACAGCTCTTCCACGCTGCCCGCCACTTCCTCGCGATCGCATCCAACGCACTTCCACGCCGGGATAGGATTTCCCCAATAACGATTGCGCGAAATGTTCCAGTCCGGCGCCGCCTCGACGCTCTTTTCGTAGCGCCCGTGCTTCAAATGCCCCGGGAACCAGTTGATCTCCTTGTTATTGGATTTCAAAAGCTGCGGTTTTATTTTCTGGACATTCACGAACCACGCCGGAATCGCGTTGTAAAAAAGCACGTTGCCGCAACGCCAGCAGAACGGATACGAGTGCGCGTGCATCTCGCGCTTGAACAACAATCCACGATTTTGCAGGTCGTCTTTAATGATTTTTTCGGAATCCTTGAAATACATCCCGCGGACCAACTCCGGCGCTGTTTCATTAAACTTTCCTTTTTCGTCGAGGAGCGGCACCGTAGGCAGCCCCTCACGCACACCAAGCTCATAATCCTCTTCTCCGTACATCACCGCCGAGTGTACAACGCCCGTCCCTTCGTCCGTCGCCACAAAATCAGCAAGAGAAACACGGAAAGCTTTATCCGATGCCATTGCGGGTACATCAAAGACCGGCTCGTATTTCAAACCGACCAAATCATTCCCTTTAATATCATCATGCACGATCTCGATTTTCTGATCTCCGAAAACGGCCTTCACGCGTTCGCGCGAAAGGATATAAAGTCCGGGGGCACCCTCGGCCCGCAGCGCAACATAAACAATATCCTTAGCAACGTAGAGCGCGGCATTCCCCGGCAGCGTCCACGGCGTCGTCGTCCACGAAAGAATGTATGCAGTATCTTTTGTTTGATATTTGCCGCCTTCGCCGAATGCTTGCCCCGGTTTCAAATGAAATTTCACCGTTACCGATTCCTCCGTCACGTCTTTATAGCTGTTGTCCATTGCCACTTCAAAATTTGATATCGGCGTCTCGCAGCGCGGGCAATACAAAAGCACTTTCCTTCCTTGATAGACGAGCTTCTTCTTGTAGATCTCCTTGAACGCCCACCAGACGGATTCCATATAGCCCGCATCCATCGTTTTATAGGAATCGTCGAATTCCACCCAGCGTGCGACGCGATGGATCATTTTTTTCCACTCCGCGGCGTATTCCAAGACCATGCTCCGGCAGGTCTCGTTGAATTTTTTGACGCCGACCTCCTCGATCTGTTTCTTACCGGAGATGCCGAGCTTCCGCTCCACGATCTCCTCGATCGGCAAGCCGTGGCAATCCCAGCCCCACCGCCGGCGCACGAAGCGCCCCTTCATCGTCTGGTACCGCGGCACGACGTCTTTTATTGTTGAAGCAAGAATGTGTCCGTAGTGCGGAAGTCCGGTCGCAAAAGGCGGCCCGTCATAGAAAGTGAACGGCTTGCCATCTTTGGTCTTCTCCAGGCTTTCCTCGAAGGTTTTATGTTTGTCCCAAAATTCCAGGGTCTTTTCCTCCAGCTTCGGCACATCGGGACCGTTCTCCTTTGCGTTATGAACCATTATTCTCTCAAAATACCAGATTTTCCTATATTTTCTCAAGCGCTCCGATTCCAAGGAGTGCAAGTCCTTTTTTGAGGACGCGCGCGGCGGTTGTGGCGAGCGCGAGACGTGCATTGCGGCGCGCGACGTTTTCATCTTTCAAAATCGGTGTTGTTTCATAGAATTTGTTCGCAACCGCCGCGAGTTGGTAGAGATATGCCACAAACCCGCTCGGCGCAAGCATCTCTTGCGCCCGCCGCACCGCATCGGGAAACGCAAATATTTTCCGCATAAGCATAAGTTCGTTCTCGGTAGTGAGCGTTCCGAAGTCGGCGGCCTCGGCGGTTCCGGTCGTATCGCCGACCCCTCCCGCTTTGCGCAGAATGCTTCTCAGGCGCGCGTACGCATATTGCAGATATGGTCCGGAATCGCCCTCGAATGAAAGCGATTTCCCGAAATCAAAAACGATATCCTGGCCCGGATGCTGCTTCAAAATGGAATATTTGACGGCGCCGATCGCGATGACCTCGGCGGCGGCGGCGCGCTCATCGGCCGTGAGGTCCATTTTCCCGCTCGCATACTCCGCAAGCTTTGCTTTCACATCATCAATGAGCGATGCGGCCGTGACAACCTCGCCCGTGCGCGAGGACATTTTACCCGTCGGAAGCCGCAACATCCCGTGCGCTACGTGTTTTGTTTTCGCCGCGACCTCCGGCATGATAAGCTCCATCGCTTTCAAAAGCACCTTGAAATAATCCACAATCTCGTTGCCGGTGACGACAATGGAAAGATCGAGAGGATACAGCTTGAATTTTTTCCTGTTCAAACCAAGCTCCTTCGCTTCATATGTCGGCAATCCCTGCGCATTCACGAAGACGCGCGTGTGCAAACCGTATTGTTCGCCGGGAAACACAATGGCGCCATCGCTTTCCATAAAAATGTCCTTGTGCGCGAGAACCAAATCGAGCCCCTCCTTACCAACATCGCTCTCGGGAAAATAATCATCAAATTTCGTTCCAAGCCGCTTAAAGACGGTCTCAAAATATGCCAAGCTCCATGCGAGTCCGGCATCGTACCACTGGTTCACCTTCGCATCGCTCCGTTCGTATATTTTTTTATTCAGTTCAATAATGGCTTCCTTGCTTTCCGGCTTCTCCTCGTAGGCGCGCGAGCCAAGCGCATATGCCCTACCGAGGAAATCCATTTTTTTAGCAGCGTCATCTTTTTCATCCGGCCGTTCGGCGGCCAATTGTTCCATTCCCCATATTGCCTTCGCGATGTGGAGGCCCACGTCGCCGTAATAATCCGCCCGCCTCACCGTGGCACCGGCTGCCTCATAGAGTCGCGCGAGCGATTCACCGATCGTATTACTCATCAGATGCCCAATATGAAACAGCTTGAAAGGATTCGGATCGGTAAACTCCACCATAACGGTCTTTCCTTTCATGCTCCCGTTCGTTCCAAATGATTCCTCGCGGGAGATCTCGCCGAATTTCTTCTGTATTGTTTCCGGACTCAGCCAAAAATTGATGAAGCCGGGCGGCGCGGCCTCCACTTTTTCAAAAAATCCGGCGGGTGCGGCTTTTCTGATCTCCGCCGCGAGCCGCTCCGCCCACGCAAGCGGTTTTTCGGCACCCCCGGCACCGCCTGAAAGCCGCAAAGCTATGTTCGTGGAATAATGGCCAAAATTCTCTTTTTCAGGAACGGAAACGTCCGGAGGAAACGCATCCTGACCAATAATGCCCTGCAGAATTTTGACGATTTTTTCCTTCATTTCGTTTAGTTTGACTTGGGAGGAAGACCCTCCATAATGAGGGTGGACGGAAGAGCTACCTGCTGCCCCCGCCTTGGAGACAGCGAAGGACCAATCCTCTCGGCCCTGGCTCCTCCGTCCGTATTTCTTTCATTGTGAGCCAAAAAAGCGTGAAATACAACGTTCGTTCTATAATAAAGATATGGAAACCATCGCGGAGAACCGCCGGGCGCGGTTTGATTACGAGATCGCGGAAACCTACGAGGCCGGCATAGCGCTTTTGGGGCACGAAGTGAAAAGCGCGAAAGGCGGCCACTTTCAGATCGCGGGGGCGCGCGTTTTGATCCGCAACGGCGAGGCGTGGCTTGTGAACGCCCACATCCCCCCGTACCAGCCCAAAAATGCCCCGGCAAACTACGAGGAGGACCGTTCGCGGCGGCTTTTGCTTACCAAAGAGGAAGTAAAAAGCTTGACTGGCGCGCTTCAGGAAAGGGGCAAGACGCTCATCCCCCTCCGCGCCTACCTCAAGCACGGTTTCATAAAATTGGAACTCGGCCTTGGCAAATCAAAGAAAAAATCCGACAAGCGCGCAGCGATCAAAAAACGCTCCCATGAGCGCGAGATGCGTGCCGTTGATTAGCAAATGGCCGGTTTGTTATAATTAATGCATGAGACTTTTTATTGCTTCTCCTTGGCGAAACAGAGATGTGGTCGAAGAACTGACCGGGAAACTTACAAAGGGCGGCTTTGATGTATATTCCTTCCTCGAAAGCGGAGCGAATCTTTCAACGGGCCGCTCCGTCGCTGAAGAAATAAAGACCTTTGGCGAGGCGCTCGCGAACTGGGAAAATGATCCGGACATAAGGCGGGTCTTTAACGCCGAGCTCGCCGGACTCAAAGGAAGCGACGTGGTGATCCTCCTGCAGCCTACAGGGCATTCTTCGCTCCTTGAAGCCGGCATGGGCTACGGCATGGGGAAAAGGGTGGTGAGCATCGGTCCCATTGAAAAGCCGGAGGTGTTCTATCTCATCTGCGAAAAGATATATCCCACCATGGATGAGTTCTTCGCCGATCTTCCGAACTTCGCCGCCGGACAATAAATAGATAAGGCCGTCGTGTTTTGCTAGAATGAAGGGGCGTCGGGGATATCGCGATGCAAAGATTAGTGCAGCTCATCGTTACTATTGCCACAAAGCCAAGTCGCAAGCCCTGGGTTAGCATCGCTATAATCGCGATATTTCTCATTCTTCCCCTCCTCATCCTTGAATCATTCGTTTTTGTCGCCGGCAATAACGCCGGCGAAGATCAACCATCCATCAAATCGGATGTTTCCCTTCTTTCGCTTGAACTGGAAGGGCGGCTTACCCACCTTGTGGATGTAGGCACTATTTTTTCCGAGCGAATCCTGTTCCGTCAAAGGATCACGGCGGGAAACTGGACGGACGCGCTGACGTATACCAGCAATCCCATGTTCGACACCTCCATCGAACCGTACATTGACCGTGTCATAATTACAAACACGAGCGGCACCTTGATGGCCGCCTCTCCCTTGCTTGCAGGAACCGTAGGAAGAGATTTTTCTTACCAAGATTGGTTTATAAGCGGGAGGGGTGCCACGTCGGAACCATATATTTCGAGCGCGTATCAAAAGATCCAATCCTCCCCCTATAGCGTGATCGGAATATCTTTCCCAATACTCGATCCGCTCTACAAAGACAGAGTTGCCGGGATCTTGATACTACAAGTTAAAAATATTTATTTTTCCGACTGGCTACAAGGGCTCAATGTCGATCCGGACGAGACATTGTACGTCGTTGACCGGAAAGGACAGGTCGTTACGCATACAAATCCTGATTCTTCGGGAAATGTCGTCAACATTGCGGGTTCGCCGATTGTGCAAAAAATATTGAACGGGGAATCCGGCGAAGAGATCGCCGCCGATCCATTGGGGAACGGCACCAAAGATGCGGCCTACGCTCCGACCAGCCGATACGGATGGGGAATTATGTTAGAAAAACCGCTATCTCAAAAAAGTGGGGTGGTGAAAAATCTGGCTGGCGCACTGATACTGTCCGGTTTTTTGATCCTCTACGCCTGCTTCTTCGCATCAGTGATAATAAAGATAGTAAAACTATTAAATCGCCAGTAAAGCACTCTCTTATTAGTAGAAGGGGTGTGGAGACGGAGGGAATCGAACCCTCGTCTAAAGGTAGTACGCATGGGCCGTCGACGGGCGTGTCTAGTTAGGAACTAGCAAAGCGATCCTGATTTTCGCGCGCAGCATAGGATCGTCCGCTACGGCTAGTCCCCTTATATAAGACCGGTGATGAGCCCAAGGAACCCGGACTCGCCGATCCCGGCATTACGCGTAAGCGAACGCCGGAGCTGCAACTTTGGAGTTGTCAGTTGTATTTGTGCAACGGTTACGTCGTTGCCCTCGGCCCGCAAACCCACGGCTTACCTTTATCAAAGCCAGTGCGTCCCCAATCTAAGGGCAAGTATAATCAAAGGAGAGAAAGAAAGCTAGAACCAGGATAATGTGTTTTGAAAAGAGCCCTTCTGAGTACTCGTTTCAAAACATATTATCCTGGTTCTAGCGAGTCTCCGTTACTTTTTGAATATTTGCCCGCTTGAGGAGCTCTGCCTGGAGCCACTCGGCGAGATCCTTATCGAGCGCAGGAAGTATCCCCTCCGACTGGTCGTCCCCTGATTTTTCCTCAGGCGCGCCGGCGGTAAGAATCACGAGCTTGCTCAACCCCATCATCTGAAACCCAAGGTCACGCTGGATATCAACGTCCTGGATCTGCCGGTATGGCATGGCGACCTCCTCTTTGTTCAAAACCCCCCGCTTAATCTTCAACGCGTCGTCACCCAAGGAAAATTTGTAGTTCGCATAGATAAGCCATGCGATAAGGAGCACGATAAGAAATGCGACGGCAAAGATACCGAACACGGTCCATGTGATCACGTTCATATAGCCGGTCAGATCGCCGAGCAGGGGGATATTCTTGAGGAACGCCTGATCCTTCACCGCAAAAAGGCATATGGCAACAAGAAGAATCACGGCCGAAGTATGTATCCGCTCCAAAACAAAGACCCAAAAGGTTTTTTTTCCGAGGGTATGATAGGTTTCCGTGGGAACACCGGGATGGGTTATGGGAGCCTCTTCCATGGTTTTAATCATTATAGCAGGCAACGAGGTGAAAATGAATGAACTTTGACGGATGGCGATTTCCGGCTACAATAAAGGCAAGCTCTCGAATCGGCTTTTCGCTTACCCACTCCCATACACATCCCCAAAATCAACAGCCAAATAGTCGCGCAAGAACTCCGCGTCATAAACGACAAGGGAGAAAATCTCGGCGTCCTCACGCGCGAAAAGGCGCTCGCTTTGGTACGGCCGGAGGAAGGCCTTGATCTCATTGAAATTTCGCCGAATGCGAAGCCGCCCGTCGCCCGTCTTATGAGCTACGACAAGTTCCGCTACGAAGAGGCGAAACGCAAAAAAAAGGAGCGGCTGGCACAAAAGAGCGGCGGCCTGAAGCATGTTCAGATCAGCGCGCGCGCCGCACAGAACGACCTTTTGATAAAACTGAAGCAGCTTGAAGAGTTCTTGGGCGAAGGGTACCAAGTAGAGATCAACATGCGCCTCCGCGGGCGCGAAAAAGGCATGAAGGACTGGGCGCGGCAGAAACTCGCGGACTTCATGAAAATGATTCCCGTAGAATATAAGCGGCTTTCCGAGCCCCGCTTCGGCGGCTACGGCATGAGCGTGCAGATTGCGAAAAAATAAGGATTGTAGTACACTTTCCTCTATTGAACCGATGAATAAATCGCTTACGAAACGCGTGAAGATTACGCGAAACGGGAAGATCGTGCGCCGGCTGATGGGGGTGAGCCATTTTCGTACGCGGACGAATGCGAAGGGGATCCGAAACAAGCGGAAAACCCGCTCGCTCAATTTCCCGATGAAAACGTTAAAAAATTATTAAACACTACTTGATATGCCAAGAGTCAAACGCGGAACCATGGCCAACAAGCGGCGCACAAAAGTCCTTCGGTACACCAAGGGCTTCCGCTGGGGCCGCAAATCCAAAGAACGCGCAGCAAAGGAAGCGCTCCTCCATGCCTGGACGCACGCATTCCGCGGACGCAAGGAAAAAAAGCGGGTCTTCCGCCAGCTCTGGAACGTGAAGATCAATGCCGCCGTCCGCGCGGAAGGCATGAACTACAGCCAGTTCATCGCCGCGCTCAAAAAGAAAAAGGTGGTGCTTGACCGGAAGATACTCGCCGACCTCGCCGAACACGAACCCGAAGTATTTAAAAAAGTAGTAGCGTTCGTAAAGTAGAAATTTAAAGGGGGTGGTACAGGTCCCACCCCCTCTGTCGCCGCGATGCGCAATTGTGATTGTACTGCTCGCCGTACTATTGCCGTTCTTTGCTAGGCGGCCATCAGCTGGTTAGCGTTGCCGCGCTTCGCATAGCGGGCCCGATTCGGGCCGCGTTACCTTCCATCAGGCAACGCTAGGGACCTTGCGCGAGGTACGCCCTACCCCACTTCAGGGACAGACGGACACGGACACCGTCACGCAGAATATGCATAACGCGGAACACCTCAAGGTTCCAAGGTTATTCTATATCCTGACCTGACTCGGCGTCAACGACCCGCGCTATGCATGGGCCGCTGCGGCGGCCGGTGCGCCCGGCTCCGTGCACGGAGGAAGTTGGATGCCTGTTGCAACACCTTGCGGGTGTCGCCGTATTTCTTGCCGACCACACTCAAGGCGTCGTGATAGAGAAACCAGCCATAACCGCTGTGTTCGCGTGGAACGATGCGGACCTCCACTTGATGTGTTTCGGCGAGGAACAAGATCACGGTGTCGTAAATTCCCTGGTTCCCAACTTTGAAATAGAAACGTTCATAGGCGCGGAAGTTCGGGATAATGCGCAATTCCGATTTTTTGATCCCCGTTTCTTCCTCAAGTTCGCGGAGGGCGACGTCCATCGTCCGCTCGCCTGGCATGAAGTGCCCCTTGGGAAAATTCCAGTAATTGCCGCGGCGGTAGAGGAGGAGAAATTTTATTCCGTCGCTTGTCCGCCGGTAGACCACGAAGCCCGCTACCACCTGTTTTTTCGTGGGAGGCTTCTCAAAAGATTCTGCAGGAACACGCGTGGGCATTATTTTAATGATTTTTTCATTTTTTCCACCGGCCAGGCATTTATTATATCATCTTTCTCCGCCCATCCCCGGCGCGCCTGCGCGATACCATATTCCAGATAGGGGAAATGGGTCGGCGAGTGGGCGTCGGAATCAATGGACATTTTGACGCCCGCTTCCACGCACTTGCGGACATATTCATCTTTGAGATCGGCGCGGTCGGGATAAGCGTCAATCTCAAGCACGGTGCCAGTTTTCTTCGCGTGCGCGATGACCGCTTCCATATCCACCTCGTACGCCTCGCGGCGATTGATAATGCGCCCCGTTGGATGGAAAAGAATGTCAACATTGGGGTTCGCCATCGCCCGTTTTATGCGCTCAGTCTGTTCGGCGCGCGTGAGATTGAAATGCGAATGGACCGCGGCGCCGACCACATCGAGCTTTGACAAAACCGAAGCGGGCAGGTCAAGCGTCCCATCCTTCAAAATGTCACACTCACTGCCTTTCAATATCTTTATTTTGCCCGCGAATTTTTTGTTGAGCCTGTCTATCTCCGCCATCTGCTGTAAGATCCGCTTTTCGTCCAAACCGTGCGTCATCGCAAGCCGTTTCGTATGATCGGTGATCGCAATATAGGCGAGCCCTTGCGCAGCGGCCGCCTTCGCCATTGCTTCAATGGAATCGGAGCCGTCCGTCCAATTGGTCTGCACCTGCAGATCACCTTGCAGATCGCCGTATCCAATGAGCTTCGGCAGCCGGTGCGCCTGCGCCGCCTGGAGTTCCCCCGTGTTCTCGCGCAATTCCGGTTCTATATAATCCATGCCGAACATTTTATAAATTTCCTCCTCTGTTTTTCCGGCGATCGTTTTTTCGCGGGCGCCCTTCACGGAGAAAAGCCCGTATTCGTTCAGTTTCCATCCCTTTTTCACAGCAATCTGGCGCAACGCGACATTATGATCCTTTGAGCCGGTGAAATAATTCAACGCCGCACCGTAGGATTCCGCAGGCACGACGCGAAGATCAACGTTCACTCCCGGCTTCACCTTTACCGACGATTTTGTATCGCCGTGGGCGATCACGGACATCACTTCCGGCATGGAAACGAAGTAGTCCATAACTATCTTTGGCTTCGCGGAAACGATAAGGATATCCGCGTCGCCGATAGTTTCCTTTTTGCGTCGCACGGAGCCCGCGACCGTAACCCTTGAAGCATCCGGTAATTTCGTAAGGTGCGATACAATACTGCGAATCTGCGGCGTCACAAAGCCAAGTACGAACCTGCCGCCCGATCTTTTCGCGAATGCAACGCCCTTCAAAATCTTTTCTTCGCTCCTCGCGCCGAATCCTTCAAGCTTTGCGATTTTTCCCGCTTTCGCCGCCTTTTCCAAGTCGGCGAGATCGCTTATGCCTAGCTTTTGATAAAGCTTTTTGATCGACTTCGGGCCAAGCCCTTCCACCCGCGACAAACCCTCCAGATCAACGGGGGTCTTCTTTTTGAGGCCTTCGTAATACTTCACCTTGCCGGTCTTTATAAATTCTTCTATCTTTTCTGCAATGGAAACGCCTACGCCCGGGATCTCCTCGAGCGCTTTTAAACCACCGCGCATATAGATATCCGCCACTTCCTCTTCAAGCCCCTCAATGATGCCCGCCGCCTTCTCGTACGCGCGCGGTTTGAAGGGCACTTCTTGCATCGCAAGGTATTCCCCTATCTCGCGGAGCAGTTCGGCGATTGATTGATTGGAAACTTTCGGCATGGTATTCGCATTCCCGCCCTACATCCCCGTCGCGGCCGGCGTCTTATCTTTCATTTGAACACCTGCTTCGGTGGGCTTCGGAAGCACGAGGTTGGGCGCCAACATCAAGACGAACGCAGCGATGAGTGAAAAGGTGCCGCCGGCGACGAAGACCGCAACAAATCCCCACTCGGCCGCAACGACCCCTGCAAAAAGACCGCTTATGCCCGCGGCGAGGCCAGCAACCGTACTATCCAGGGACCAATCAAAAGAAACACGATCGTGGTCCAGGTGGCGCGAGAAAATACTGGACCACGAGGGAAGATAGAGAGCGAAGCCGACCGCATGGATGATCTGGACCACGTAAAGTTCCCAAACCTTACTGATCGCGCTGAACGCAAGCGCGGAAAAACCCGCAAGGAAAAGCCCACCCACAAGCGCCACAAAATCATCCTTCTCGCCCAGCGTCCGGTCGAGATAATTCGCGATGGGAATTTCGAGGGCCGATCTCAATATCCAATAGACGGCGGCGGCGATACCTACGGTGATAAGCGTCGCACCGGCAATGCGCTCTATGATGAAAACCGAAAAAACAGGGTCAATAAGCCCCCAGCCAAGCAGTAAAAAAAGATCCGACAGCACGAGATATCTCACGACCCGGCCCACCTTGACGTTAATATTGATCTTTATTTTCATGGATCAATCCTCGTTCACAAAATCGAAAGCATTGTCTTTAAAAACAAGCTTCACGCGGCTGCCTTTCCCTATCTGCTTTCCAAGAATGGCGCGGGAGAGCGGAGAGCGGAGCTTTTCGTCTATCACGCGGCGCAAGGGACGCGCGCCGAACGCCGGGTCATAGCCAAGCTTCGCAAGCTGCGCTACGGCCTCCGGACCAAAATCAAGCGCGATGCCCTGGCTTTTTACGGTCTCCGCCAGTTCTTTCAAGTTGATCTCCACGATCTTCCCGAGCTGCGCCGGTTCCAGATTTTTGAAAATGATGACTTTTGAGAAGCGGTTCAAAAGTTCCGGCCTGAATACATCCACGAGCCGCTTCTTCAGATATTCCGCGATGTCCGTCATTTTTTCCCCTTTCGAGAGCGATTCATTGATGATGTCCGAATGCGCGTTGGAAGTCGCAATAATGATCGTGTTCGTAAAATCGATGGTGCGGCCAAGGTTGTCCGTAAGACGGCCGTCATCAAAGACCTGCAGGAACAGGTTCAAAATATCGGGGAATGCTTTTTCAAATTCATCAAGGAGGACCAAGCTGTACGGCTGGTCATGGATGGCATCGGTCAAGGCCCCGCGCGTCGCCCCGTCGGGCGAGCCGATGAAACGGAAGAAGCTTGCCTTGTCTTGGTATTCTGTCATGTCAAAGCGCACCATCGTTTTTTCCGAACCGAACTGCACGCCCGCAAGGATCTTCGCGAGTTCGGTCTTGCCCACGCCCGTCGGCCCCACAAAAAGGAAGCTTGCGATCGGCCCGCCCTTGCGCGCGAGGCCGCTCCGATATTGCCGCAGGGCTTCCGCGACCGCCGTGACCGCCTCTTCCTGGTCCACAAGCCGGTTATGGATGGTGTCTTCCAAATGCAAAAGTTTTTCCGCTTCAGCGCCGCTTGCTTCGCTCATCGGCACGTGCGCCTTCGCCTCGGCGACCGAGGTCACGCGCTCGGCGGTGAGCGCATGCTCGCCGCGCTGCTCGGCATCCACAAGCGCGGTCTTCAAAAGCTCTTCCGCGCTTGAAGGCAAGAACTTGTCCCTGAAATATTTTTTCGCGAGCGCGACCGCACGCTTCACGGCACCAAAGCTTATGGTGACGCCGCTCTTTTCTTCAAGGATCAAACTTTCGTACGTCAATATCTTTCCCGCTTCCGCCTCGGTTACCTCGTTCACGTGGATCACCTCGAAGGCGCCGACGAAGTCGCTCCGCGGCTCCACAAGCTGCTTGAATTCTTTCGGATAGGTGGCCCCGATCACCGGGAACGCGTTGCTCTTCACCACCGGCATCAGGATGTCCGCCGCCGAAAGATAGGCCGTGCCGGAGGTATGCACCAGATTATGAATATCCGGGATATAAATGATGATATTCCCCGCCATGTAAATTTCGTCAACGATCTTTTTGAGCCGCGTGGAAAGTTCTTCCGGCGACGCGCCGGCCACAAGGTCCTGCAACTCAAGTGACACGAGCCGCTTATCAAAGAGCGCTTTCGGCACGATATCTTTGGTAAGCGCGAAGGCGAGGTGCTGGATGATGGTTTCCTTCCCGATCCCCGGCTCGCCGATCAGGAGCGCATTCGGATTCACCGGACGGCCGAGCGTTTCCACGAGCCGCTCGTATTCGGCGTCGTGGCCGATCAAAAACCCGATCTGCTGCGCACGCGCAAGATCGGTGAAATCAGTGCTGTATTTGTCGAGCGTCGGCGTCGGCCGCGAGGTCCACGCCCGATTCATGATGCGGTGCCGCGTGTGCCGGTTTGATTCAAAAACAAACTCGCCGAGCGCGGACGGCAAGCGGCTTAAGAACGACTTTTTCAAAGAAAAAATGAGCGCGGTTTCCAAATCGCCCGCTTCAATCGAGAACATATTGAAAAGCCGGTCCACGGCCTCCGCTTTCATCTTCGCAAGCGCCGAAAAGAGATCGCTCGGCTCAATGAAGCGGTGGCCGACGGCGAGCGCTTCGCCGAAAGCCGCGACCACGAGCGCTTCGGCGCTCTTTAAATATTCCGTGCGCGATACGGTCTCGGCGGGGACCGGCCTTGAAAGAAATTCTTTTAGTTTTGCCTTAAATTCTTCGGGCTTCACATCGAGCCGGCGCAGGCCTTCTTCCACTTGCGAAAGTCCCATCAAGCGGTCGGTAATACTAAGGAAAAAATCCTGCCTTGTAACAAGGCCGCGGTCAAAAGCGTGTCCTATCACGGAGAAAGTGGATGGCTTCATAATGCTCGCAAGGTTGACCCGGCCGCCCCGCGGCAGTTCCGTGATCGGGAGATCCGCCTCGCCCCAGTGGGCAAGACGATCAACGATAAAAAGCACCAAAAAAATTCCGAGATACTGCAACGGCCTTATCTGGGAAATAAGGAGGGTTCCTGTGGCAAAAAACAGGACGAGATAGGTGACATAGGTAATGACGCGGACGACAAATCTTCCCGCGACCGTCATTCGGAGCCGCGGATCGTCAAAATACAATTCGTACTTGTTAGAGGCCTCTTGTGGCATAGAAAATAATGACGATGGGCGCGGCAAGCCATGCCAAATAGAAAAGGAGGAAAAACGCCGCGATCACGGCGTAAACCACGGCGCCGATCAAAATTCTCCCCGTACGGAAAACAATGCCGAGGATACGGCCGACTACCGTGTAGTCCCCGTAGAGCGGGCGGAAGAAATAACGGAGGGTGATCTTTACCGCGAGCGAGCGGTCAGCTTCTTCAAGTGCCGTAATAAAACGGTGCCCGACGGCGCGCGATCCATCGATGTACCAATGACGGAAGAAATCCACCAAACGGTAAAAGAACCGTTGCACAAGGTATACCGGCGCGAAGTCCATGCCTTAATAATACCTCAAAACAGGCTTGGCTGCTTTGGTTTTATTGGTTTCTTTGCCGACGCGGTTGCGGCAGGTGCCGTCACTTCCACCGCAAGTTCCCCTTTCACTATTTTAGGTATCTTTCCAAAATCCTCGCGGAGAACATTCAGCATTTCAGTAGAACGCAATGCGGCGGCGGGATGGTAGATGGGAAAAATAATCCTTTCGTTGATTTTGAATATCCGCCCGTGGTCGCGCGTAATCTTTGCGTCCGGCAGAAAATAGTTCATCGCGAAACGGCCCAAGGCCACAATCACTTTCGGATCAATGATTTCGATCTGTTTTGTAAGATAGGGCTTGTATGCTTCGATCTCCTCTGGCAACGGATCACGATTGTCCGGCGGCCGGCGCTTCACGATGTTTGTAATATAAACATCCCCGCGCTTCCAGCCGAGGCCCTTAATAAGTTCGTCCAAGAGCTGTCCCGCTCTTCCCACGAACGGCCGCTTCAATTTATCTTCGTTAAATCCCGGCCCCTCGCCGATAAACATCACGGCGCAATCAACATTTCCTTCGCCGAAGACCAAATTTGCCGGCTTGAGCGGAAGAGAAGCATCGGCGACCATCTCTTGCTCAAGCTTCTGCAGTTCGGAGAGCTTGTCCATATAGGAAGATTATAGCGCATCATTCACGCTATATCCGAACCGCTTCCCTAAAGTCGCGCACTGCCCGAAGCGGATCCTCAAAATACCGGTTGATAAGCCCCGCCAGGAGTCCCGGGCTTTTCTTTATTTTTTCGCTTAAGGCATAAAGCAACGGCCCGGCATCAATACTTGTTATGTTCTCGAATATCCGCCGATAAAGCCCCCGACGTAATTCGTCACCCATTACTTCAAGCGTGGTCTTCCCCGGAATAACGGTTTCGAAAAGCCCCTCGACGACAACGACGTTGCGCCCCAAAAGAACTAATTGAAGCGGCATAGGAACCCGATGCTTCACGAAGATGCGAATTAGCCCCACAAACCAGAACCCGAAGCCACTTGTTCGGGTTTTCAAAAGATACTCTTCAATGTCCTTCCGTAATGTCGGCGTTTCAAGCACTGCCGGAGCATGGCACAGTGCGAACGCATGATGCACGGTAAGATCAAGGTTCTGCGTATAGACCGCAAGAAGAAGGTCGCACAACTGCTCTGAATCCTTCTTGTTGAAAGACGATGTTAAACCAAAATCAAGCAATCCCGCCTTGCCGCCTTTCATAATAAGGATATTCGCCGGATGCGGATCGGCATGGAAAAGGAACGCGCCTCGCTCAACCCAGGGACGCACCGATGCGCCAAGTACCGCTTTGAGGGAGACATATTCATCGTATGCCGGCCCGGCAATTTGCTTATTGAACTTTGTTGCCGGAATGCCCTCAAGAAATTCCATCGTGATGATGTTCTGGGAGCAAAGTGCGGGCCAAAGCTTCGGAAATACTATCGCTGCCGCAAAATCATCGCCCTTCGCGGCGCGTTGGGAATAAAATTCAGTAAGGGCGAGCAGATTGCCGGTCTCTTGGATAAAATCAGCCTCGCCGAAAATCCATGATTCAAGCTGGGAAAGAACTTCGCGGGCGCGGATGTGACGAAGATCAGAAGAGAAAAGCTCCGCGATGCGGACAAGCTTCTTTAGAATGCCGATGTCCGATTTTAACGTCCTTGTGATACCGGGGCGACGAACCTTGACGGCGACCAACCGACCCTCGTGGTCAACGGCCTTATAGACCTGCGCGATGGAAGCCGAGGCAATAGGAATTCTTGGAAATTCCCGATACAATTCGTCCGGATTTTCACGAAAATCACTTTGAAAAAGAGCTACTACCTCTTCAAATGGAACGGGCGCAATATCATCCAAGAGCCCGTGTAGCGCCTCGCAATCACTACGGCCGAGAAGATCATAGCGGGTGGCGAGCACTTGCCCAAGTTTTATGAAAACAGGGCCCAGCTTCTCGCATGCCCGCCTGAGACGCTCGCCAAATGACGCATGTTTCAGCGAGGTAAATTTATGGAAAACGAGGTGTTTAAGGACGACGAAAGAGATCGTCCATGAGCGAACGAGCGTAGAACTGCTTTTCTGTCTTTCAGACAACATAGCTTACCTGCAATTCTCGCAGAAAAAGTACTTTTTTGCACCCTCGGTCTCGCCCACCGTGACAATGTTTCCCGCGGCGATCTTCGCGCCGCATTTCGCGCATTCCAATTCCTGCGCGGCCTTAGACTTATGATAGCCGATGACGTCTTTAAACTTATCTTTCTTGCCGAACAGTTCGCCCGAAAGATCGCTCACGATCTCCGCGCTGTCATCTATTGCTTTGCGGACCAGGTTCGAGATGCTCTCCCGATTCTCTTTCGCCTTTCGCTTTATTTTATCGTACGTCGCACGGGAAACGCGGAGATTTATAATATAATCCTTGCTTTCATCTGGCATTAGTCCATTGTATTACAAGTGTAATACAAATGTCAAGTCGGGCCGTTCGCTATCACGCAAATTTAATAATGATAATCGAGCCGACAAAGATAAGCGCGCCGCCAAGGAGAAAATAAATGTTCGGGGTTGAACGGAAAATGATGAAGCTGAAAAGCACTACAAAGAACGGATACGCGATCTCAATGATGGACGCCGTCGAAGCGCCCAATATTTTTATGCCGGAAAAGATGAGGAAATTGGCGAGTGCCGCCAAAACGACGGAGGCGACGATGAGCCAGAGGATGGTCCCGCGGGAAGAAAAAATGGTTTTTATTGACCCGCCGTCAAAAAACAAAAAGGGCAATACGAGTATCGCCGTGAACAGCGAATTGATAAAAAGATACGCGAGCGGCGACGAGCCAGAAAGTATTTTCTGGTCCAAGGCGTACACCAATCCCCACGTGAGCGCCGCGCCGACCGCATAGACGAAGCCAAAATTCCCCATGATTATACTTTTATGATATCACACGCTCGCATGCCCCAAAGCAGATCATTTTTGAGCGCAACGAACGTATCGGTATCGCCATTTTGTTTTGTAATGATCGCTCCGTTGCCGTAGAGCACGACTTTTACGTTTTTCTCAACGTCAAAAATAGCGATGTAACCATGGAGCCGCAGGGGTTCATAGGTCTTGCGGAATGCTTTTGGCCTTAGTTCTTCACCCCTTAAATGCAAGCTTGGATTGGAAAAGTTGAACAGGGCGGCCATCACGATGGACTCAAGGCGAAGCCGTAATGTATTGTCGCGGTTGCCCACATCGCTGTCCGTCGCGCAATCCCATTCATAAATAGTTCCAGGATAGTTACCGCTGCGGATCGTTTCTACTGTCGTGAATCTCCGACCCAAACTGTCCGTCGTTGGATTCGGATCGCCATATGTTTTTAACCAACTGTTTTGGTCCGCAATCGCCAGTTTAAAGTGATCTTCTACGGTCCAGGTTTGCCCGGCAGCGAGCCTTACCACATATCCGCCGAGCCAGGATTCATATTCGGTGGCGTTCCGATCGTAGCGGGAGGAATCGCCACGAACGATCTTCCCCATGGTCCAATAGTTGGCACCAGCCTCAATGTCCAGCCCAAATCTTTTAAACGTCCCCGTCATGTCCCAACTCACCCATCCGTTGATATAGCAAGGCGGAATATCATGAAAAACCAATTTATAACCGATCTTGTGTTCGGCCCTCCGAATCTTCAGAAGAAAAATAAGCCGCGCCAGTTTTTGCAACACTCCCTCAATCATTGATTTGTTGTAATAGCTCCTTCATTTCCTTCACGTGATGGGTAGAGATGGCGTATGCTCCCCATCGCGCATAGCGTAATTGATTTTCCATTATCTCGTGCTTTTTGAAAATCTGGTTGCCACTAGGGACGAATTTAAATCCGGCATCCCGAATTTCTTGCGCGAGGGATTTGGTGGTGAAATAGCACAATGGATTGACCCATCCGGCGTGGGCGGATCGCCCGCGCGGCACGGCGGTCCACGGCAGAACACAATGGCAGTTCCGTTCTACGGCAAGATCCTGAATGCTGCGCAACAGATCCAGGTGGTATGAACCGACAATAATATGGCTTGAGCAAAAGGAATGGACATACGCTATTAGCTCGTTGATTTTTATATCGCGGCTTTTTATATCAAGATACAGCGCCGTATTTTCGGTGCGTGCAAAAGCGTCTTCTAAAAAGCCCTGTGCTTTTTCGTATGGCGCGTGTTGCACGATATATTTTCCATCGCACAGTCGCACGTCAAGCTCAATAATATCAGCACCGTCACGGATAGATTCGGAAATATATGAAAAATCATCGCCTTCCCAGAATTTCCCGCCGCGGTGGGCGGTGATCAGGGGCATTTTATCCATTTTGTTTTCTCATAAATGCGTAGCTTGCACCGAGGACCACCGCAAGCCCCGCGACACCCGATACACTTTGTCGTGATAGTAATGGTGGTACGAACGCATGTGCCATATTATTTTAGCGTTGAACGCATGGAATTGATATACTTAATAAAACGTGTCAAAAGCCCAAAAAATTTACGTCGGCGGATGGTTCCAGAGGACGACGCTACACCTGTCGGAGATCTACGATTTTTTGGAAAGCGCGGCGTCGCCGCTCGAGCTCGATAAGGAAAAACTGAAGGCGCTCCGAAACGCGATGGATATCGCCACGGTCCGCATGGAGGTTTCGCGTCTTGATTGGATAGACGTCAAAAGCAAAACGGGCGTGGAGATAAAGATCTACGAGGACGGACTTGTGGTTTTGAGCAAGGAAAATACAAACACGCTTTCGGAGGATATTAAAGCACTTACCTCTTACTACGAAGAGAAGCTCTCGCCCGGCATCAGCTACATCTTCAGTTTGGGCGCACCGATCCCGAAAGAGCTCGCGAACATAAAAACGATCTATCCCTATTTCGTCGTCCTCAAAAAAGCGGCGCAGAAGGACATAAAAGAAATTTTCGCAGCATTCAACGAAAAAGAATATTTCGACGTCCGCAAGAAGGAATTTGAGATCTACCGCGGGGACAAGCTTTATGTGATCAATAACATCTCGGAATCCATGGAGAATGTCGAGTGTTTCATCAATGAGCAGATCTTTATCCGGGAATTCAAGGCGCAGCTGCACCGGTATCTGAACCTCCACCGGATCATTTGGGAACGCATTGCGGAAGTAAAAGAGAAGGGTAGCATCCGCGGCAAGGAAGTGGGCGCCTTCAAGGAAAAAATTGAAAGCTACGCGAAGACTATCAATCTTATCGAGGCGCGGATCAACCAGATGGGAACATACCTCAAAACGCGCGGGACGATCATAAAAGACAATCGCGACCTCGAAAAATTTCTCGGCGTGCTTGAATTCAAGCACGAAACGCTTGCCGACACGCTGGAATACATCAAGGACATCTGGGGCATGACCAAGAATTACGTCCAGTCGGCGCTGGATCTTTTCGGGAGCATCCAGGCAAAAAGCACGGAGAGTTCGGTGAAGAACCTCGCCATCATCACCTCAATGGGCGTCGGCGCCACGCTCATCAGCCTGTTCACCCAAAAGCCGCCGTCATTCACGATGGTCGGCGCGCTCTATTTCCTAATCCTCGCGGCCATCGGCTACGCAACCGACAAGACGATGAAGACCATCTACTCCCGCAGGATGTACGCCATCCGCGACGCAAAAGTGGCGAAGGATATTGCGTGAAGTTGTTTTAAGAATGTTCTGATGGCGAGTGAGTTTTAACGAGCAAGGCAAAAAGGGTTCGGGAAGAGCCCTTCTTAGTACTCTTCCCGAACCCTTTTTGCCTTGCTCGTGCCCCCGTGAGGAATTGAACCTCAATCTGCTCCTTCGGAGGGAGATATTCTGTCCGTTGAACTACGAGGGCAATGCGGCGCCCGGGGTGCCGCTACGTCGCTAGTGTACTACGAAAGTCCACACTTCGTAAACGGCGGCAGCGGCGAAGACGACCGCGATAAGATCGAGAAAAAAATTCTTCGCGGCAGAGAGCATAAGTGCGCGGCGGCCGACGGCGACAATAAGGAGGTATTGCGCACCGATGAACGCGCCGCCCACAATGCCAGCCACAGTGAGAAAACTGCGCAAGCCGAGGCCGATAAAAACGAGCGGCACGAATAAGATCAGGAAGCGCGACACGGACCCGTTCCACCCAAGGTCCTTTTCCAGCGCGTTTTTTATCTCATGGGAAATCGGCAGATAAATGGTCGCGACCGCAAGCAGACCGAAAATAGCGATGATCTCTTTTTTCCAAATAGGCCAGGAAGTGAGGCCAGAGACAGTGTCGGGCGTGGCCGCGGGCGTGGACCCCAGTATGCCCACAATAAACATGGTATATAAGAGCGCCGCCACGAACGATCCCGCGGCAAGCGCGCGCCACGGGTCGGATGACGCGCCAGACTTCTTCCGCGATTCATATGCGGGCTCCACGCTTGTCCAGCCGGCGAGCGCAAAGAGGATGACACCGAACGGCAGGAAAAAATTTTGCCCGTTGACCAGGGGGATGCCCGCGAATATCACAGCGGGCCATGCGCTTGCAAAGATAAAAACTATGATGGCCGAAGTGCAGGCGATGCCCACAAGTTCAAGTTTGACCACGCGACGATCGTTTAAGAAAATGGGAACTGCGGTGAAAAGCCAAAAGACAAAAAACGCAACATTGGGGGAAACCGACGGAGCCGCAAGTTGGACGAACTGTGTGCCCAAAATAAGATAGGCGACGAGCGTGAGGATTAGGCCCAGCACGATCGCCACAAACCCAACCCAAAATCCGCTGCGGCCGAAATATTTCCCTGCGAGCCCCAAGAGCCGTTCCTTCTCGCCGATTTTTTCAAGCGTTTTTAGATACACCACGTGTGCGGCACTCACGAAGCCGGCAAGCACGATCAAATAAAAAAGGCCGAGGAGCCAGCCGGCTTTATAAAATACGAATGGCAGCGCGAAGACGCCGTCCCCCACCGTCGCCGCAGCAACGATTGCAGCGACCTTAAAAAACCCGCCCGAGGCCGGCCTCATTCCACGGGGTACACCAGATCCCCCTCACGAACGCTTTCTTTCACCTTGATGCCCACTTGTTCGCCTTTTGGGGCGGAGTCGATCGGCTTATGATCATATTGCATGGAGTCCACCGTCTCTTCAAAATCCGTCGTGGCACCCTTGAACGCAAGCTTCGTCCCCACAGGAACCGCCTTATTGAACTTCACGATCGCGACGCCGATCTTATTGTAAAAGTGGGTCACCTCGCCGATCGGCGTCGGGGTTTTCTCTTTTGGAGCCTTCGCTGCTTTTGTAGCTTCCTTTTTGGCCATTGTTTAGTATTTTCCTTTGCGACCTTTACAACTCTTTTTCCTCCGCCTTGACCATTGCGACAACCTTATCCAGAAGCGACTTTGGGTCGGGATCAAACACCACTTTCCCCGTGCCGCGGTGCGCAATGTCCAATATCCGCTCGATCTCGTCGCTCTCTCCGCCCGTCCCCGTAAGAACCCCTTGTGGTTTTTTATCCTCAAACGCGATCGTAAATTCATTCAAAGTGCCCACGCGGCCGCAAATCGTGATCACGGCATCGGCAGTGCGCGTGAGGAGCAGGTTTCGCCCGGAATAATCAAAGCCGGTGTAGACAATAAGGTCGTGGTAATCCGTCGGCAGGTGATAGCTCTTTATGTGCGCGCTCTTTGACGCGGCAGGTGAGAGGCCGATCACGATGCCGCCGGCTTCCTTTGCCCCCTTCGCCGCCCAATAAGGAATGCCGGTCGTGGCGCCTGTGATAAGGACCATTCCTTTCTCTGCGATCATGCGCCCCATCGCTTCGGTCTTCTCCAGCGTACCCGGCGTCGCTATGTCGGTCACAGCGGAGCCGGAAATACAAATTTTATATTTCAAATAGGCCGAGGCGGCTTCTTGAGAATCGGATTTTTTATCGTTCGCCATAGCTTTATAATACCACCGTTTCGCCCGGCTTCGGCACCTCGGCCGTGATCGCAAGGTCATCCACGATCTTGTGCATTAAAGCGTCGCTTGACTGTTCCTCGCCCTGCACAACGAATACTTTTTTGAGCGACTGGCGCATGGGAGAAAGCCATCCTAAAAGAAGCGGCTGGTCGGCGTGCGCGGAATACCCCGGAATGTTCACCTTTTTGCACCGCACGGGAATTTTCTCGCCAAAAATGTGCACTTCCTGCGCGCCGTCCAAGATCTGCCTGCCGAGCGATCCATTTGCCTGATAACCGATAAAAAGAATGGTGCTCTTTGGATCGGGAAGGTAGCGCATCTCGTGATGCAAAATGCGGCCGCCGTTCGACATGCCTGAGCCCGCGATCACCACCTTCGGCGGCGGGACACCATTGATCTCTTTTGACTGCTCCGTCGTGAGCGTGAGCCGAAGCCCGGGGAAGTTTAAAATGTCATCACCGGACTTCGCGATGTGCTGCGTTTCGGGATTAAAATAATTTTCGTATTTTTTGTAGACCGCCGTGAGCTTGATGGCCAAGGGACTGTCGATAAAGACCGGCACGCGGGGAACGCGGCCCTCTTTGAAAAGCTGGTGTAGGTGGTAGAGCAATTCCTGCGTCCGCTCCATAGCAAAGGTCGGGATCATGAGCGTGCCGCCGGCTTTCACTGTATCCTCCACCACGTCTTCCAGTTGTTCCCTGCGCTTGTCCACGTCCTCATGCACGCGGTCGCCGTAGGTTGATTCAATCACGCAATAATCCGCCTTATCTATTTTTTCTGTCGGTTGTATGATCGGCGCGGGAGAATTGCCAAGGTCCCCGGAGAAGACGATCGTCTTTCCTTCCGCTTGCACTTTTATGATCGCCGAGCCCAAAATATGCCCAGCATCAAAAAGTTCAACCGTAAAAGGGCCCACCGTGACGGGACTGTGATACTGAAGCCCTTGCCAGTGCTGCCGCGCCTGTACGATATCCTCCGTCGTATAGAGCACCGGCCGCCTTTCGCGCTCCGCTTCTTTTTCAAGAAGATGTTCCGAATCCAGAAGCATGAATTCCGCAAAATCCTTCGTCGCAGGGGTGGAATAGATCGTCCCCTTGAATCCCGCACGGATAAGCGACGGCAAACGGCCAGTGTGGTCAAGGTGGGAATGTGTTATGAACACGGCGCTTATTTCTTTTGCATCGTATGGGAACGGTTCGAAATTCTGTCGCTCCGCATAGTGGCTCCCCTGGTGCAGGCCGCAATCCACCATAATATTCGTCCCGCCGGACTCCAAAAAATAGTTCGCCCCGGTCACCTCGCCCACGCCGCCGTAAAATGTCAGTTTCATGTTGGGTTTAATTATACTCTTTTTCCTCAAGCGCTTCCTCAAACGCCCGCCTTTCGCTCCAGGAAATTTTTTGCCCCCTTGCCACATGAATCCAATCCTCGCTTCCCTTGCCCGTCCCGATCACAACGTCCCCAGGCCGCGCGAGCGCAACTGCTTTTTTTATCGCTTCGCGACGGTCCGGAACCTCATAGAGATCCACCGCTTCCGCGTCCTCGGACAAAATCCCGCTTTTGATTTCCTGAATGATTTCCGCAGGGTCTTCGTCGTAGGGATCTTCGGTGGTAAGAATGATCTCGTCGCAATAGGCCCCCGCGATCCTGCCGAACTCCGGACGCTTCCATTTGTCACGTCCGCCTCCCGCAGCTCCCAAAACGCAAATAAGGCGCGCATTGGGATAGTTCGCGTTCGGCTTCGGCCGCGCCGCCACGTAGGCCGCCTCAAGTGAATCCGGCGTGTGGGCATAATCAACGATCGCGGTATACGGCCCTTTTGTCATAAATTCCATTCTCCCCGGAACGCCCTCAAAAGAGCCGAGTGCGCGCTCGATGGCCGTCTCATCAATGCCCAAAATTTTCGCAACCGTGGCTGCCGCGGCGGCATTCTCCCTGTTAAAATCGGTCAGGACAAACTTCGGCGCAGATCCGCGTCTCGCGAAGTGCGGCGATTCAATTTTTGAAAAATAATTTTTCAGTCCCTTGTCGTCTTTTGAATAAGGAACTGTTTTTTGGTTTTCAAGCACTTTGTTAAAAAATGGGAAGTGCTGGTCATCGCGATTCAAAAACACCGCGCCGCCGCGCGCGAGGACGTATTTCAGGAAATCCAACTTTGCTTTTCGGTAGTTCTCGAAAGAGCCATGCGATTCAATGTGTTCCGGCGCAAGATTCGTAAGTACGCCGACCTTCCAATCAATAAATTCGTGGCGGTGCGAAACAATGCCCTGCGAGGCAACCTCAACAAGCGCGTACGTGCATTGCGCCCCTAAGGCGCGCTTCAGGAATTTCTGGATGTAACCGTGGCCGGGCATGGTGTTCCCAAGGTTATTTTTTTCACTTGTCGCGCCGATCTTCACGCGGAGCGACGAGAGAAGCGCCGTCCGGCGTCCCGCCGCCTCAAGCATGGCATTCAAAAGTTCCAGCGTAGTCGTTTTCCCTTTTGTGCCCGTGACGCCGATCACGAATATTTTTTTGCTCGGATGCCCGTTCGTGACCGCGCCGAACCACGCCCAAAAACGGTGATAGGCCGAAACAAGGCGCGGGGAATGGTAGAAAAGTTTTGCGATGCGGGAACGTTTTATGGTGTCTATTGCTGCCATACGGTCGTTCTTGAGCTATTTTTTTGAAAGTATCGCAAGCGCGGCCTTGAGGCGCTCCTCCGTGCCGCGTATTTTCTGATCTACTTTTGCAAGTGCCGCGCGCGCCTCCTCGCGCCGATAGCCAAGATTCGTAAGCGCCTCAACAATATCCGCATCGCCTTCCATTTTTTCAATAACCAGTCCCGATTTCGCGGATTGGACTTTTGTACGGAGTTCCACGATGATCCGCTCCGCCGTTTTCCTCCCGATGCCGGACGCGCGGGTGAGCAAATCCGGCCGGCCTTCTTTTATTGCCGCTGCAAGCTCGTCCAACTTTGCCACGTCCAGAATCGCAAGCGCCGACCGCGGCCCCACGCCCGATACCGAAATAAGCATCTCAAAAAACGCGAGGTCCTTTTCTGACAAAAAACCGTAGAGTTCCAGTCCGTCCTCGCGCATATGCAGATAGGTAAAAATCTTCGCTCCGTTCCCCGCGGCAGGCAATGCCGCAAGGGTCCGTCCGCTCATTGAAATTTTCAAGCCCAATCCTCCCGCCTCAATCACGGCGAACCGGTCGGACTTTAGTGCCACTTTTCCCGAAACGCTGTAAAGCATATTCAAAGTATACCGCAAATTCCATGAAAGACCCCAAAAAGAAAGGCTAAAAAAACTTGAAGGGCCCGCTGTCGCCAGGGGCCCGTATCCGGGCGGAAATGTGCATTCCGCGCTTATCGTGCGGCTCCCGCCAGGAGCCGCGCGATGCCGCTCATCTTGTCCGCGAGGAATTGCCACGTGGACGATGAGAGCAATATCCAGAAGAAACCGATACACACAAGAAGTGCTACGCTCTTCTTCATGATGACTACCGCCTCCTTGCCAAATGTTAGCATATAAAACATACTGTGTCAAGCCATTGTCTTTGCCTGATTTTCCCTGTATTCTTAGCCCTATATGCCAATCACTTCATCGGCGAAAAAGGCCTGGCGGCAGAACTTGACGCGGCGCGCACGGAACGTCGTAAAGAAAGAGGCCTATAAAAAGGCGGTTACGAGCTACCGGAAATTGGTCGCCGGCAAAAAGATGGACGAGGCGCAAAAAATGCTGCCGTCGGTCTTCAGGGCGCTTGATAAGGCGGTGAAAACAAGGGTGATCGAAAAAAATAAGGCGAATCGGCTGAAATCACGCCTCGCTCAACTGATCGCAAGGTCAAGCAAGACTTCCTCGTAATCCATTTTCCCCGATTTCACCGCAAGGTCATATTCCGCCATGCGCGGGATTTTTTCACCCGCCTGCGCGGCCAAAATGTTGAAAATTTTCGGCGGCGGGTCGTTCGCGGCGAATAATTTTTCAAGCGCAAAAAGGCGTGTCCGCGCGTCATAGCTCTTGAGGCCGTTTATGAGCGCCCAGTAATTCGGCGCGGCTTCGAGGTCAAGCACGTCCAGATCCCCTTTTTCAACGGTCGCCGCATGAGCCGCTTCGCCGCCGCGCCCGCGCGACGCCTTGAGTGCGCTTAGTTTTTGAAGCTCCGTGACGAGAGCCCAGGAATTTCCCTGATACACCGTCCCCAAAAATTGCACCGCGGATCCTTCCAATCTCAGATCGATCTTCTGTGCCTCGGATCTTATAAACGCGCCCCATTCCGGCCCCTCCAAATTTTCAAATTTTTGCGCGAGTGACGGCTTTTCAAGGAGAAACGAAAATGCCTTCACCGGCTTCTCTCTCTCGGCAAGTAAAATAGTGGTCCCCTTTTCGGCCGCAAGCGGCTTTAACATCTTCGCAAGCTTCTCCGCCTCCGGCACGAACGCGTTCTCCAAAACCGCGAGCTTCGCCGTTTCGAAAATGGACTGGCTTCCCGCAAATGCCAAAAAATTATCAATGCCGCCGTCGGCCTCAAGATCAAAAATGCCGAGTCCGAATGCGGAATGTTTCTTCTTGAACTCCGCTATGATCTCTTTTTTCTTTTGTATCCGGCGATAGTCGTCCGGCCCGTAGAGGAAGATGAACATACAAGAATGATGATACCGCGCGGCGGCGCGATTTCAAAACGCTAAACCTTCCGTTTCGCGGCCGCGTGCATGAACTCGCGGAACAACGGATGTGGATTGAGCGGCCGTGATTTGAGCTCGGGATGGAATTGAGAGCCGGCGAAGAACGGATGTTTCTCGCGGGGAAGCTCCATTATCTCCATCAGGCGCCGGTCGGGCGACTGGCCGGAAAACACCATTCCCTTGCTTTCAAGACGCTTGATGAAAACAGGATTCACTTCGTAGCGGTGTCGATGCCGCTCGGAAATGCTGGTTTTCCCATAGGCCGCCTGCGCGATCGTCCCCTTCTTCAGGACGGCCGGATAGGCGCCGAGCCGCATGGTACCGCCGTAATTCTTTTCTTCCATCAATTTTTTCTGCTCGGGAAGGATGTCTATCACGGGGTACTTGGTCTTTGGATCGATCTCCGTCGTATTCGCGCCGCGAAGCTTCAAAACGTCCCGTGCGAATTCCACGACAGCGAGCTGCATCCCGTAGCAAAGCCCGAGATAAGGAATCTTGTTTTCCCTGCAATACCGGATGGCGGCCAGTTTTCCTTCGATGCCGCGGCTCCCGAAACCACCCGGCACGATGATGCCGGCATACTCGTCCAATTTTCGAAGTTGCCGCTTGCCTTTTTCGAACTGCTCCGACTCCAGCCACTCAATGACCGGCCTCACTTTCCAGTGCGCCGCCGCATGCTTGATCGCCTCGATCACCGAGATATAGGAATCGGTGAGGATAAACTTGCCGCTCGAGAAATATTTGCCAACGATGCCTATCTTCACCACGTTTTTCGCGCCGCGGACCCGTTCCGCGAAGCGCTTCCAATCCTTGAGGTCCCTCTTGCCTGCGCGGAGGGAAAGTTTCTGCAAAATTCTTTCTCCCAACTTGTCTCTTTCAAAATTAACGGGGATCTCGTACAAATTTGAAACGTCGGGCGCAGAGATCACGTCTTCCTTTGAGACCAATCCGCAGACAAACGCGATCTTCTCTTTTCGTTTCTCGTCCAGCGGGATCGTCGCGCGGCCAAGGATCAAATCCGCTTGCAAGCCGGCACCGTTGAGGGTCCGGGCGGCATATTGCGTTGGTTTCGTTTTGAGCTCCGTACCGCCGGCCCCCAAAGACGGCACATGGCTCACAAGGACAAGGAGAACGTCGTGCGGATGCTTCACTTTTAAGATCCTGATGGCTTCGAGGAAAAGGATGTTTTGATATTCCCCCGCGGTCCCCCCGACTTCTATGACGGCGATGTCCGCCCTATTTATCCGCGCCGCCTCCCGAATCCGGCGGATGACCTCGAGAGGGATATCGGGCACCACCTCCACGCAGCGGCCGCCGTATCCCAGATTCCTTTCACGATTGATCACGGAAAGATATATGCTGCCCGTCGTCATATAATTAGCCTTGGAAAAATCTCTATTCAGGAACCGTTCGTAGTTCCCCATGTCCTGATCGCACTCCGTGCCGTCATCCAAAACAAAAACCTCGCCGTGCTCGGTGGGGTTCATGGTGCCCGCGTCAACATTCACATAAGGATCGATCTTGATGGAGGTGACCTCGAGCCCGCGCGACTGCAAGATTTTTCCGATGGATGCCGCAGCGACGCCTTTCCCAACCCCCGACATCACCCCGCCG
>Ga0187886_1000639_pt1 | contig 39613 bp, 36 predicted proteins | sample June2016WEW_20_1_FD_133001 | JGI IMG/M metagenome (GOLD analysis project Ga0187886, IMG submission 133001) | Peatland microbial communities from SPRUCE experiment site at the Marcell Experimental Forest, Minnesota, USA - June2016WEW_20_150 | ecosystem: Environmental > Terrestrial > Soil >...
GGACCTGCTCCGATCTGTGTCGCAAGCGCATGAGTCTGGCGAGGCGCGCGGAGCGTGCCGCGCCAGCCGCTCAGAGGGCGCGTCAGGCGGCGATCACCGGCCCGGAGGGACATAGGGCCACTTCGGGCTTTAGCCGTGAAACAAGGGCCTTGCAGCCGTGAACAGTTCGCAGCTCCGCGCGACCGCTCCCCCAACCGGGCGCGTCCGCGTCTCTCTAGGGTCGGCTGAGCGGCTGCTGGGATCGCTCCCGGATCGCTCGGTCGACCTGGTTATCACCGACCCGCCGTATCTCAGCGTTAACCGGGGCTCGACCAGCGGCCACCTGCGCGACTGGTTCTCCGCTGGGTTGACCTGGCCCCAGATCGGCCGCGTCTTCGCCATCGCCCGCCGCAAGCTCAAGCCCGATGGGGTCCTGATGGCCATGACCAACAACGACGGTCTAGACCAGGCCATCGACGCCCTGAAGCGAGCCGGCTTCTCTGGCATCCGGACCATCACCTGGGACCGCCAGTATCCGGGGCTCGGTGGGGGACTTCGCCACCAGACCGAGTTCGTCCTGGTTGGACGGCTACCAGGCTCGCGGACTCTGGCTGGCGTCGATCTGGTCTCGGTGGCCGCCGTTGGACCAGGCACCGCTGGACGTTACCCGACAGCCAAGCCTGATGGCCTCGGTCGTGAGCTGGCGGCAATGGCCGGCATCGGCCCAGGGTCGCTGGTGGTCGACCCGTTCGTTGGGTCGGGGGCCCTGCTGGTTGGAGCCTTGGAGCGCGGTGCGTCCGTCGTTGGTGGGGACGTGGCCAAGCGGGCGGTCCGACAGGCCAGCGCCCGGCTGGCTCAGGCAGGCCGGGCTGGGGGACGAACCAGGCCGGCCAGGCCCGGCAAGCCCAACGGGTCCAGCCGGAGAGCCAACGGCTCCAGCCCCGCCAGGCCCGTCACCAGGCCCGCTGGACCCGGCAGGCCCAACGGCACCAGGCGGAGAGCCAACGGCACCAGCCGGTCCAGCCCGGTCACCAGGCCGATCAAGCCCGGCAAGCCCAACGGCACCAGCCGGTCCAGCCCGGTCACCAGGCCGATCAAGCCCGGCAAGCCCAACGGCTCCAGCCGGTCCAGCCCGGTCACCAGGCCGGTCCAGCCCGGCAAGCCCAACGGCTCCAGCCGAACCACCCCGGTCACTAGGCCGATCAGGCCCGGCAAGCCCAACGGCTCCAGCCGATGCAGCCCGGCTAGGTCCGGCAAGCCCAACGGCACCAGCCGGTCCAGCCGAACCACCAGGCCCGGCAAGCCCAACGGCTCCAGCCGGTCCACCACGGCCACCAGGCCCACGTCCCGTGGGTCCACCCGGCAAATGCGGCCAGGGAGCCGGCGATGAACCGCCCGCGTCAGGCCGGTCAGGCGCCGGCCCCTACCGCGTCATCCAGCCGCACTCGGGCCATCGGGCCCGGTGACCCCCTGGTACGGGCCCTGGCGGTCTGCATCCGCCAGGCCCACGCCCGCCGTGTCGGCCGTGGGCCTCTGGACTCAACGGGTTGATTGAGCTATGACTCGCCCTACCGTGCACGCCCTGCCGCGCTCCACCGACCAGGTATCGGGCCTACGGGTGGCCCGTTGGGTCCGCGAGTCCACCGCGGGCCAGTACGACAACTGGGGACCCGATGCCCAACGGGAACTCCAGGACCGGATCATCGAGCGGTATGGCCTCCTCGATACGGGGCTTGCCTGGCAGAGCACCGCCTCGGGCCGGACCGTGTACCAGAGCCCGCAGTTCGGCGCCATGACCGCCGCGGCAAGGGCGGGCCGATACGACCTGCTCCTTGTCGGCTACGTCTCCCGGTTCCAACGGAACCTCAAGCAGACCCTGATCGCGGTTGATGACCTCCACGCCGCTGGAGTTGCCGTCCTGTTCTGCGATGAGCGGATCATCTCCACCGATGCCGACCGTTGGGACGACTTCGTCCGCGAGGCCCACGAAGCCGAGTCCTACAGCCGCAAGTTGGGCCGCCGCATAGCCGAAGGCCTAGCGGCCAAGCGCCGCCGTCTGGGCGAGCCCGGCGGCCAGCCGCCATACGGCTACATCCGGACCGGCAAGCCGCCGGTTCTCGAACCGGTGCCGGCCGAGATCGAGCGGGTCCGGGCCGTATTCGCAGCTGCGGCCGAAGGCATGACCGATGCCGAGGTATCCGAACGGACGGGCGTGCCGTTCTACACCGCAAGGGGCATCCTGACCAACCCGGTCTACATCGGCCGGCTGCGAGACGGGACCGCGACCCGCGTTCCGGCCGTCATCGACCAGAACACCTGGGACCGGGTCGGGCTCGCCCGATCCCGATACTCCCGCCGCCACCCGGGCCGGCCCACCGTCCGCCGACCCTATGCCCTCTCGATGCTCCACTGCGCCGCTTGCGGCCGTCACTTGGTCGGCCAGTCCGGCCGCTATCGCCACAACTTCCCGTGTCCTGATTGGCTCGGCGCCGCCCGGGCTGCACCCCGGGCTTTCCGCAACTCCACCGATAAGCGCCATCGGGGCGTGAGCTACCCGGCCTCTTCGTTCGAGGGCCTGGTCCGCCAAGCCCTGGGTCACGTCAGCGCCAACGCTGCCCTTGTGGCGGCCGTGGTCGGCCGGGTCGCCGATGACGCGTCCGGCCCCGATCCGGTCACTCTGGCCCGTATCGAGCGCGACCGAGATGCGGCCACGGTCCGCTACCGCCGCGACCGCGACCCCGACGCCCTGGAGGCGACCATGCGGGCGCTCGATCAGGAGGAACGCCAGGCCAAGACAGTGCACTCCGATGGGCCGACACCGCAAGAGGCCGTTGAGTCCCTGCGCGAGCTGCCCAAGCTGTGGGACGACGCCGAGCCGTCCGGCCGGAAGCTCCTCGCCGAAGCGCTCCTGGATCGGATCGATGTTCTCGGTGCTCGCAAGGTCAAGCTGCACCCGAGCGCGTCGGCGAAGGCTCAAGGGTGGGACGTTGCTTGGAATGGGGCTCGATTGGTCGTTATGGTCGGGGCGAGAGGACTTGAACCTCCGACCAGATCCGCTGTCTAGGGTTCCGTTCCGTGCGAGCTTGGGCTAGGGGTTCAGGTCCTCGACCTCGCCGGTCGCGAGGAAGACGACATCCTCGGCGATGTTGGTAACTCGGTCGCCGATGCGCTCGAGGTAGTGGGCGGCGAACAGGATCCGCGTGCCGGGGTCGACCTTGCTAGGGTCGGTCCGCATCTCCGCCAGGACGTCGTCGAAGATCTGGTGATACAGCCGGTCTATCTCGTCGTCCCGGGTCGCCACCTCGCGGGCCTTCGACTCATCGATGTCGACCAGGGCCATGACCACGTCGCGCACCTGTTGCGCGGCCAGGGTGGCCATGGGCGTCAGCTCGTCGTACGTGACCATACTCGTGACACCGGCGAGCTTGCGAGCCTGCTTGGCAACCGACCCGGCGTGATCGCCGATCCGCTCGAGCTCGTAGGTCACTCGATCCAGGGCGAGCAGGAAGCGGAGGTCTCGGGCCACGGGTGCCTGGGTGGCGATGGTCATGGCCACGAGACCGCTGACGGCCCGTTGGACCTCATTGATGCGCCCGTCGGAGGCGATGACCTTCTGGGCCAGCGCCGCGTCGCGGTTCATGATCGCGTCGTGGGCGGCGAGGATCTGCTCCTCCACGAAGGAGCCCATGCGCAGGACCCCCTCCTTGACACCGCGCATCTCCGCGTCCAGGCTGCCCCGCACGTGCGGGGTGTGCGGCTCAGGTCGCATGGCGCGTTCCGCCCCTTCCTCCAGAGTACCGCCCGATTCTCCCGTGGCGGGATCCATCACCGGCACATGTGCCGGCTCTTCGCGCGACTCCATCGTCCGCTCCTTGCGCTCAGGCGCGCTCATCCGAACCGCCCGGAGATGTAGTCCTCAGTCAGTTGTTCGCGAGGCTGGGTGAAGATGCGGCCGGTGGGTCCTTCTTCCACGAGGTAGCCGGCACCATCTTCGCCCATCGTGAGGAAGGCCGTCCTGTCGCTGACCCTCGAGGCTTGCTGCATGTTGTGGGTCACGATGACGATCGTGTAGTCGGCCCGAAGATCGACCATCAGCTGCTCGATCTGGAGGGTGGCGACCGGGTCCAGGGCAGAGCACGGCTCGTCCATGAGCAGTACGTCCGGGGCCAGGGCGAGCGCCCGGGCGATGCAGAGACGCTGCTGCTGTCCGCCCGAAAGAGACGTCCCGCTCTGGCGAAGCTTGTCCTTGACCTCTTCCCAGAGCGCCGCCTGCCGGAGGCATCGCTCCACCAGGTCTGCCGCCGCGCCTCGGCCGTGGACCAGGCCGTTGAAGCGGGCAGGCGCGGCGACGTTGTCGAAGATCGACATCGTTGGGAAGGGGTTGGGCTGCTGGAAGACCATGCCGATCGAGCGTCGCACGGCGGCGGGATCGATCCGCCTGTCGTACAGGTCGATGCCCCGGTACTCGATCAGTCCGGTCGCACGGGCGTGGGGCACGACCTCGTGCATTCGGTCCATGCAACGCAGGAGCGTGGACTTGCCGCTACCAGACGGGCCGATGATGGCCGTAATGGCGTTCTGGACGATGTCCAGGTTGACGTCGCGGATCACCCGGCGCGGGCCATAGTAGGCGTTGACGTTCCGCAATCGCAGCGTCACCGAGGCGGCAGGTACGTCCTCGGCCTGCCGGACATGCGCTTCCGAGGGCGGGGCGATGAGGGCGGGAGTCTCGATGGCCATGGCCACTTCCTCGTTCATCGGCCGGATCCCCGACCAGGCTTACGTCGGGCGACGAGCCACCGTCCCAGCAGGTTGAAGGCGAGGACGATGAGTATGAGCACCAGCGCCGCGCCCATGGCCCGGTCTCTGGCTGCGGGGTATGCGGAGTTGAGGGCGTTGCGGTAGATGAGCAGCGGCATCCCCTGCATCGGCTCGCTCAGTTCGGCGGTGAAGAAATTGTTGCCGAGGGCGGTGAACAGCAGAGGGGCCGTTTCGCCCACGGCTCGGGAAACGGCCAGCAGGAGTCCTGTGAAGATTCCCGACAGGGCTGTTGGGATGAAGACCGAGAGGTAGGTCCGCCAGCGTCGCAGGCCGAGGGCTCGGGCGCCTTCGGTTATCGGCTTCGGGATCAGCCGCAGCATCTCCTCGGTGGAGACGACGATCAGAGGCAGCATGATCACGGCCAGCGCCACCGAACCTGCGAACCCGGAGAAGTGCCCCTGAGCCACGACCACGAGCGAATAGACGAAGATGCCGACCACGATCGACGGCAAGGCCGCCAGGACGTCGATGAGGAAACGCGTCCCAGTCGCCGCCCTGCCGCCTACCTCCGTGTCGAAGATGGCGATGAGGATCCCGAGAGGGACGGCCATGAGAGTGGCCAGGGCGGTCATCTCGAGCGTTCCAGCGATGGCGTTCCGGATGCCTCCCCCGGCGGCGCTGAGATCGCCCGGCGGATCTTCCAGGAAGAACTCGGGGCGAAGCAAGCCGGCGCCCTGCCCGACGATGTAGAGGAAGACGGACGCCAGAGGGATCAGGGCGACGACCGTAGCCACGACCGCGAGCAGGACGACGAGGTCGGCCTTGAGCCGTCGCCCTCGGCTGGTCGGTTTGAGTAGTGCGGGGTACTCAGCGGCCACGTTCGGCGCTCCTCTCGAAGCGGCGCCGGACTGCGACGCCAGCCCCGTTGACGATGACGGCCATCGCCAACAGCACGACTCCCAGGCCGACGAGGGCCTCGGCGTGGAGCGGCTCCGTGGCCTCGTTGAACTCGTTGGCGATGACGCTCGCCAGGGTGAACCCCGGCGAGAAAATGGATGGACCGATCCGTGGGGCGTTGCCGATGACCATGGTCACGGCGATCGTCTCACCGATGGCCCGGCCCAGGCCCAGCAGAACTGCGGCCATCACACCCGTCCGCCCGATCGGCAGCACGACGCGCCTGATGACGTCCCAGCGAGTGCCGCCAAGGGCCAGGACGGCCTCGCGCTGGAGCCGTGGCGTGGCGGCGAAGACCTCCCGTGACACGGCAGCCACGATGGGTACGATCATCAGGGCGACGATGACGGCGGCCACCAGGTAGCTCGGCCCCGGCGTGGGCGGGCCGAGGAACGAGATGAATTGGCCGGGTCCTGCCGCGATGCCTCGTTCGATGGGTCGCATGAACGGCACCAGGACCAGCAGCCCCCATAGCCCCCATACAACCGATGGGACCGCGGCGAGCAGATCCACGGCGACCGCGACGGGCTGGGCTATGCGCGGCGGCAGGAACTCGGTCACCAGCAGGGCGACAAGGAGGGCGATCGGGACCGCAAGCAGCAATGCGATCGCGCTCGTCAGTAGGGTGCCGTAGATGAAGGGCAGGGCGCCGTAGATCGTGAACGAAGGCGACCAGCGCGACCCGGTAACGAAATCGGGCCCGAAGCGTTCGAAAGCAGGCCACGCCGCCTTCACGCTGTCGAGGAGCATCAGACCTATGAGGGTGACCGTCAGGGCCGCGGCGGCGCCGGCCACCAGCTTGAAGATGACGTCGCCGTTGAGCGGGCGTCGGCGACCAAGTGGGTTCGATTCAGACCCAGAGGCGCCAGCACTGTCGATGCGGATGGCCATCGTGTCCTCAGAAAGGCTCAGCCGCCGCTCGGAGCTCTGGGCCCCTGAGCGGCGGCTGAATGCTGGTGGCTTGTCTTAGGGCAGCAGCGGCTGCCCCGCCCAGTTGATGGACTTCACGGCCGCTTCGTCCTGGGCGAGCAGGCCGGCCGGGATCGAGCCGTAGTAGAGCGCCGCGGAGTCACTCTGTCCTTCGTGGATGGCCCACCAGAGGTAGTCGACGAGGGCGTTCGCGCGATCCTGGCTCTTCATGACCTTCGAGAGGTCCTTGTACACGATGAGCCAGGTCGAGCCGGTGATCGGATAACCGGCCGCAGCGGGCGAGTTGGCCAGGTTGAAGCGCAGGTCGGCGGGGTAGGTCGAGAGGTTCGCAGCGGCCTTCACGGAGTCGAGCGAAGGCGTGATGAACGTCCCGGCACCGTTCTTCACGTCCGCGAACGGGATCTTGTTGGCCAGGGCGTAGGTGAGCTCGATATACCCGATCCCACCGTCCGTCTGGTTGATGCCCTGGGTGACGCCCTCGTTGCCGCTGGCACCCAAGCCTACCGGCCACTCGACCGTCTTGCCGGCCGACTTCTTCGGATCGCCCGCGCCTACGGCGGTCACCCAGCTCGGACTGGCCAGGGTCAGGTACGTCGTGAAGATGCTCGTCGTGCCCGAGCCGTCCGACCGGTGGACGACGCTGATCTCAGTGCTTGGCAAGGTCACGCCCGGGTTCACGGCCGCGATGGCCGGATCGTTCCAGGACTTTGTCTTCCCATCGAAGATGCCGGCGATGATATCCGCGGTCATCTTGAGCGGCGCGGTGAGGCCTTTGAGGTTGTAGGCGATCACGACGGCGCCGAAGGCGACCGGGATCTCAACCGGCTCGCCGTTGGCGGCCGCGGCTTGGATCTCACTGTCCAGTAGGAATGCGTCGGATGCGCCGAAGTCGACGGTGTTCTGCTGCCAGCCCTTGACGCCGCCGCCCGAACCGATCGACTGGTAGTTCAGCTTGACGCCGCATTTCGCGTTGTAGTCCGCGCCCCACTTCGAGTAGAGCGGGTAGGGGAAGGTGGCGCCAGCGCCGTTGAGCTGGCCATCAGCCTTGGTGCAGCGGTATGTGTAAACGGGGGCCGGCGTGGTCGAGGCGCCAGCCGCCGTCTGGGCGGGGGTATCGGTGGGCGCCGACGTGGCCGGTGCCGACGTGGCCGGTGCCGCCGCCGACGTCGCGCCGGCGGAAGTGCAGGCCGCAGCGAACATTGCCGCCGCCAGTGCCATAGCGCCGAAGCGCCGGTATCCGTTGAGCAACTTGGTCTCTCCTCGTTACTGGGCAGCTATCTGTTCCAACCTGCTCCCAGTTCCGAGGACATGGTCAAATCCGGGGCTTAACGCGGTGTTGGCGACTCGTTAACGTTCGTGCTCAGGCGTGCGCCGGCGTCCCGCGCCGAAACTCGCGGCGGTCGGTCGCCCGGGCCTGCCGGCGATGTGAACCCTGGCCTGGCTGCTCGCCCCTGTGAGTCCTCGCCGCGCGCCGGCGAGCGTGCGCTCAGGCGTGCTTGACGACGATCCGCTCGATCATCTGGGCGACGTCCTCGCACTTGTCGATCGTGTCCTCGAGAAGGCTGTAGATGTCCTTCCACTTGAGGACCTCCATCGCCTTGGCGCCGTCGTCGAAGAGGCCGGCGATGGCCGCCCGGGCCAGCCGGTCGCCTTCGTTCTCCAGGCGATGGACCTCGATTACGAAGCGGTCGAGATCCTTGAAGCCGCGCAGATTGCTGAGGGCCTCGTGGAGCGTCTCGCAGCATTGGACCACGAGGGCGGCCTGCTTGATGGAGGTCTTCGTGGGCGCATCGATGGAGTAGAGGACGAAGGTGTCCGCGACTTCTTCGATCAGGTCGAGGATGTCGTCGAGGCCGCTGATGAGGGCGTGGATCTCCTCGCGGTCGAAGGGCGTGACGAAGCTCTGTTCCAAACGACGGCCGATGTCGTGGCTGATCTCGTCGCCGCGGTGCTCCGTTTCCCGTATCTTCTTGGCCGCCTTGTCCGGGTTGTCGAACGTGCGCAGCATCGCCTCTAGCTGGCGGGCACCGTCGAGGACGTTGGCGGCGTCCTGAACGAACAGGTCGAAGAACCGCTCTTCGCGCGGGATCAGCCGAAACGATGGCACCTGTACCTCCGTGACTTGGACTCGCTAAGGGTAGCGACCGACGGCGCGCGCTGCCAGCCGTGCCTGGGCTGCCAGCCGTGCCTGGGTTGCCAGCCGGGCCAGAGCTGTCGAACTTGAGCCGGTGTGCCATGCTCGACACGTGGACACGGTCGAGCTTCTGTTCATCGCCAGCCTTTCGATACTCCTCGGCTGGGCTCTCGCGGTCGCCATCACTCGCGGCCGGGCGATCGACCGCCTGCGCGACGCGACCGGCGCCGGCGACGCAGACGACGTAGAGCGACGGGTCCGCGACGCCCTTGAGTCGGCCGATACCGCTCGCTGGCACGCCGAGCAGGCAAGCCACGACACCGGATACCTCACGGAGCTTCTGACGGCGGGCGTGGTCCGGCTTCGCGACGACCTGACGGTCGAGTTCGCGAACAGCGCCGCGCACGTCATGCTGGAGCGCCGGCCGGGCACGATGATCGGCCGCTCGGCGTTGGAGGCCTTCGTCGACGCCCGGATCGAGGCGGTGGCCCGAGCGGCCATGGAGTCGGGGTCTGCCAACGGCGAGCTGACGGTGCGGTCTGGCGCAGCTGCGACGGTCACGGTCCGCGCCCGCCGCTCGCCGGTATCGGGGGTGTGGCTGGTCCTCGAGGACGTCTCCGAGCTGCGCCGCCTTCAGCGGATGCGAGCCGAGTTCATCGACAACCTGTCGCATGAGCTCCGGACCCCGCTGACGACGATCAGTCTGCTCGCGGAGACCGCGGCTCGGGACGCCGAATCCGCTTCGCCCCGACTCCGCGACCGCATCGCCAAGATCGAGGTCGAGACCGGCCACCTCATACAGATGGTGAACGAGCTCCTGGACCTCTCGCGCATCGAGAGCGGGACGGCCGCCCTGCTGCTCGACGACGTGGACCTGATCAGTGTCGCCCGGGCGAACGTCGAGCGGTTGCGACCCTTCGCGGAGCGTCAGGGATTGCGAATCACCCTGGATCTCCCGGAGCGTGTCACGCCCGTCCGGGGCGACGAGGACAGGCTCGGTCAGGTCATCATCAACCTGCTTCACAACGCCGTGAAGTTCAGCCCGGACGGCGGCAAGATCGTCGTCGGAGTGCGCGAGGGCGAAGGCGAGGTCGTGGTCACGGTCCGCGACCCGGGGATCGGAGTTCCGCGCGCGGACCTGGCCAGGATCTTCGAGCGGTTCTACAAGGTCGATCGGGCCAGGGTGCGGGGGCGAGGTGGAACGGGCCTCGGTCTCTCCATCGCCCGCCACGTCGTCGAGTCGCACGGCGGACGGATATGGGCCGAATCCGAGGAGGGCGCCGGCTCAACCTTCTCGTTCGCGATTCCCCTGGCGGCCCCCGAAGCGCCTGCCGCGCAGCCTCTCACGGGCGAGAAATCGGTCGTGGCCGGCGGGGAGGAGACCGGCGGAGCGATCCGGTCCGAATCAACCCCGGGTCGGCGGCTACGGCGCTCGAGACGGCGCTAGGTTGAACAGTCTCCGAGTTCCCCCGACACCTGTGGCGCCGGCCGGGGACCGCAAACATGTCATCTGCTAACCCCGGTAGCACGGGACAGACTCCGGGGCCGCGAGGACGTCGCGGACACCGAAAACAGACCGGGAATGGCCCTCGCCACGCTCGGGGTAGCGCTCCGGAGACCCGCGCGCAGGGCTGGCACGGCCAGAAACCTCGCCTTGTGCTACCCCCGTTAGCAGATGACAGGAAACCGGGCTGGGCGCTCTTGGATCGCCGAAGATCAGGCGCGATGACCGAGATGCGTCGCTACATCTCGGGGGCTGTTCACGCTAGATCTTCGGCGTGGTCACATCGCCGGGCGAGGCCTTGCCCGGAGTCGTCCTGGCGGGCGTGGATCTGGAGCTCGGCGCCGGCCGTGGAGACGCCGGCTTCGCAGGCGCCGCTCTCGGCGCGGTGGGTCTGGCAGCCGCTCCGCCGGTGACGGGCTTCGCCGCGGCGGCGGCCTTGACGGGCGTGGCCTTGATCGGCCGGGCCTTGATCGGCCGGGCCTTGATCGGCCGGGCTCTGATCGGCCGGGCCTTGACGGGCTCGGCTGCGGCTGGGGCGCCGCGGATCACCATGATCTCGGCCTCCAGTCGCTGCCGCCGCCAGCGTGCCCGCTCGAGTTTGCGGATCCGCTTGCCCTCTTTCTTCGCGGCATCGGCCAGCAGGCGCTCGAGCCGGCGCAGGTGCCGTTTGATGCCCCGGACCGATACGGCCCTCTGATCGGGCTGCTCTGCCGGGGCGGTCTCGGCCGCGACAGAACTCTTCCCCGCCGCGGGCTTCTTCGCGGCCGCAGACCGTTCAGCCAGGGCGGCGTCGCGGTCGGCCTTCTTGCTCTTCTCCCGGTTGCGACCCTTGGCCATCACGCTCCTCTTCCACGGTGGCGTCGGGCCACTCGCCGGGCCCGGTGCGACCGCTGTTGTGCGGTCGCCGAAGCATATCGCGGCTCAGCGGAGCGTCAATCGGAGTGGTCGCGGCCAAGCAGAAGATCCGGTGGCACCAGCCAGCGGATCCGGCCGGTGCCGGGCTGGATTGGGCGGATGACATCGATCCGGACCAGCGTGCCCTTCCGAATGGGCAGATCGCCCACGCCTACGAGCTCCGCGGCCAGCTCGCTCAAGTCCGGGTCGTGGCCGACCAGAAGCGGCCGGACCGGATCCCCGGCGGCGTGGAGGAGGGTCTCGACCGCATCGGGGTCCAGCGGCCCTGCCAGGGCCCCGACGACGTGGACCGGCAGCCCGAGCGGCGCCGCCACCAGGCGGGCAGTGTCAAGTGCTCGCAGCATCGGAGAGCTCAGGATGGCGTCCGGCTGGAAGCCTGCCCTGGCGAGGAACTGGCCCAATCGCTCGGCCTGGAGTCGGCCCTTGTCCGAGAGCGGGCGATCGGCATCGGCGCGGTCCCACTTCAGCGGATCGCCGGCGTGGGCGTGCCGCAGCAAATGGAGCTGGACCTCTGAGGGGGTGGGCACGTGTAGGTCAGTCCGTCTACAGAGCAGCCGTTGCCCGGCCCAGCGCTCTGCGGAACGGAGCGCCGGCCACGGCGCGCCAGATCGGCCCCACGGCCCGGCGGCGCCGGGCCACCTCACGTTCGCGCGAGTGCAGGAAGGCGCCGATCGCTTCGGTCTCCGGCTTGGTCAGCTGCCCGGCCCGCGCCACCAGGACATCGCGAGCCAGCTTGGCCGCGACATCGGCGTCGTGGAGGCAGCCGAGGTGGTCCTGCAAAGCGACGACCCGCTCAAGCAGGCGGGTGCTGTCGGGACCCAGCGTCTCCCCAAAGAACTCCAGGGCGTAGCGAAGTCGCTTGGCCGCGATGCGGAGCTGGTGCAGCGTCTCGACGTCCGCCCACGGCAGCACCATCTCGTAGGCCCGGACGGTTTCGTAGGCGGCCCACAGCTGCGACGGCGCGCGGTCGCGGACACGGTGGGGCAGCGTGGGCGTGGCGACTGTCGCCGCGGCATTGGAGCCGCCGTCGAGGAATGCCTCCATCTCCTTGACGAAGGCCTCGTGTCCCGGCGAATCCAAGCCCCGGAGCAGCTCCTCGCGGGCGGTATCGCGCTGACGGGACCACACCGATAGGAGCGGGTCGAGACCAGGTCGCTGGTCGATATCCAGACCCTCCCGATACGCCTCCAGGCCGCCGATCAGGACATCGAGGTCCCGGACTGTGCCAAGCCCGTCGGAGAGTGTCTCCAGACGCCGTCGCAGCTTCTTGGTCCGGCTGGACCGGAATGCATCGTCGAAGATCCGCCAGGCGGCCCTCATCCGCCGGGCCGCTACTCGCATGTCGTGCAGATCCTCCACGTCCGACCCACTGCGCGTACCCACCTCCCTGTCCAGCAGCCTGGTGAAGTGGAAGCGCAGGATCTTGCCGGCAGCCTCGGGCATGCTGTCGTCCGCGCCCACGCCAAGGCTGCGCGGCCCAGCGGGACGGGCCGCAACCTTGGAGCGACGAGGACTCCTCGTCCGTCCCTCGGCGAGCGAGTCCGGATCTGTGGCGGTCCCGGCGTCGGCTGCGGGCTCGACACCCGCCGGCCGTTCGGTGCCGACTCGCTTCTGCCTTCGGTCGAACAGCTCCGGCGGAGCCGTTTGCCAGTGCTTCTGAACTGCTTCCGGCATGGCCGGCAGGGCCGTCCTCAGGGCCAGGACCGCTCGGTCCAGCTTGGATCGCGAGACCGGGCGCAGGCTCTCGTCTCGGCCGAGCAATTCCGCGAGGGCCGCCAGGGGCTCTTCGCTGCCCTTCCTGAGCTCCACCTCTAGCTCATCGAAGCTGTCGAGCAGCGTGTCGTTGCCGAAGACCTCGACCTCGTCCAGGCTCAACTCGGCCCTGGTGTCGCCGGCCTCGAGGCGGCGGACTCGACGCGTCTGCCGGATCGTCAGGAGTTCCACCAGCGGCTCGTCACCGCACAGCTCGAGGATCACCGTTCGAGCCTCTGAGGCGGGCCAGTCCGCCGGCTCGGGCTCCGCGCCGGCCGGGCCTTCGATCTCCTCGCGCCGCTGCAGATGATTGCCGGAGGTCGACTGTGCCTTGAGGCTGATCAGCGTTCCCCGGGAGGTCCGGCGCAGACGAGCCGCGAAGCCGGCCCTGGCCAGAGCCCAATCGGTCGAATCGACATAGCGGTCTTCGATCTGGACCGATCGGACCCCGCCCGCCGGCTTGAACGGTCCGAGCTCGGGCGCGACCAGATAGCGATCCGCATCGCCGTGCGCCGTGACCTCGTACTTGAGCTCGACCTCTACCCTGCGCTGCGTGGCCATCCACACCTCCGGCCGTGGCCTCTACGCCTTTGGATCGAGCGATCCGACGCCGGCGTGCGGTCGTCGCGGCGCTGCGGCCACCGCCGCCGACGATTCGATGGCCCGCTTCTGCATCGTCTCGAAGATGTCGATGGTACCCGGAACGCCGCTGAGTTCTTCGGTCCGCCGGTACGCGCCGTCGGGGCCCAGCTGCCACGACCGTCTGTCGTCGGAGAGCATGACTTCGAGCGCGGCCTGGATGCGGTGCCGCGCCTCCGGGTCTTCGATCGGAACGAGGGCCTCGACGCGCCTGTCGAGGTTCCGCTCCATCAGATCCGCCGAACCGATGTACCACTCCGGGTTGCCGTCGTTGGCGAAGTGGAAGACGCGCGAGTGCTCCAGGTACTGGCCCACGATCGAGCGCACACGAATGCCTTCGCTGACGTTCGGGACACCGGGCCAGAGGGAACAGATCCCGCGGATGATCAGGTCCACCTTCACCCCTGCCTGGCTCGCGGCATAGAGGGCGGCGATGCAGGCCGGGTCCACGATCGAGTTGAGCTTCAAGATGATTCTCGCGGGCCGGCCGGCCCGAGCGTGACCCTTCTCGCGGTCGATCATCTCCAGGATCCAGGTGCGCAGGTTCATCGGGGCCACGATCAGTCGCCGAAAGTCGCGCTGCCGCGACAGACCGGTCAGGACGTTGAAGAGGTCGCTGACGTCGGCGCCGAGCTCCGGCCGGCACGACAGCAGGCCGAAGTCCGTGTACAGCCTGGCCGTGCCGGAGTTGTAGTTGCCGGTCCCGATGTGAACGTACCGCCGCAGCCCCGAACCCTCTCGGCGAACCACGAGCACCGTCTTGGAGTGGGTCTTGAGGCCGACCAGCCCGTAGACGACGTGGGCGCCGGCCTGCTCGAGCTTGCGTGCCCAGACGATGTTCGCCTCTTCGTCGAAGCGGGCCTTGATCTCGACCAGGACCACAACCTGCTTGTCCCGCTCTGCGGCGGCGATCAGCTCACGCACGATGGGGGAGTCGCCGCTGGTGCGATACAGGGTCATCTTGATCGAGAGCACGTCGGGATCCGAAGCGGCCTGGGCGATGAACCGCTGCGTCGAGGCGGCGAAGCTTTCGTAGGGGTGGTGGACCAGGATGTCGCCGTTGCGGATCGCGGCGAAGACATCGGCCGGCTCGCCCTCGTCGGGTGGAACCAGGCGGGGCGGCACGACGGGCGAGTAGGGGGGAAGCTTGAGGTCGGGCCGGTCCAACCCGGCGATCTGCCAGAGCCCCGTATGGTCGAGCATGCCCGGGGTCTCGTAGCAGTCGGCCGGATCGACGCCGACGCCCTTCTCCAGGATCCGGCGCATCGATGCCGGCATCGCCTGGTCGACCTCGAGCCGAACCGCGTCGCCGAAGCGGCGTCGCCGCAGCTCCTTCTCCAGGGCGATCATCAGGTCGTCGGCCTCGTCTTCCTGGAGCTCGAGATCGGCGTCGCGGGTGACCCGGAACAGGTGGGTCTCCAGGATTGTCATGCCGGAGAAGAGCATGTCCAGGTTGGCGGCGATGACCTGTTCGATGAGGATGAACTTGCTCGGCGCGACCTGGATGAAGCGCGGCAGAACGGGCGGCACCTTGACCCGGGCGAACCGCTCCTCCTGCTCGTCCGGGTCCTCCATTCGGATCGCGACCGAGAGGCTGAGGGTGCTGATGTAGGGGAAGGGGTGGCCGGGGTCCACCGCCAGCGGCGTAAGCACGGGGTAGATCTCGTCGGTGAAGCGCTGGCGGAGCCTCTCATGGTGTTCGGGTACGTCGGCGTAGTCGACGAGATGGATGCCGGCCGCGCTCAGTTCGGAGCAGACTCGTTCGAAGACCTCGCTCTGCTCATCCAGTAGCTCGCTGAAGCGCTTTCGGATCGCCGCCAGCTGCTCGAACGCGGGCTTCTCGCTCGGCGTCGTGGGCGCGGCATGGGCCTCGGCCTGCTCCATGAGGCCGGAGACGCGGATCTGGAAGAACTCGTCCATGTTGCTGGCGAAGATGGCCAGGAACTTGACGCGCTCCAGGAGCGGGTTGCGGGTGTCGCGGGCTTCGTACAGGACGCGGCGGTTGAACTCCAGCGAGCTCAACTCGCGATTGATATACGGGAACTTCGACCCGGCCTCGCGACCCGTGGAGGCGGCTCTTGTGGCGGTCCTTCGAACGATGGCGGTCACTTGCGTTCCATGCGCCTCGACGTTGCGATCTCTACGGCCCATTGGGTGCATCGGCCCATTCTCAACTGTCGCGGCCGCAGCGCAAGAGCCGCCGTGCCTGCCGCGCCCTGGCGAACCCGATCGACGGGGAGCCTGCCCCGCTCAGCCCTCGGCGCGGTAGCGGCGCTCGCCGGTGCGCGGATCGACGAAGACCCGCATCAGGCGGTGGCTCGTCGGGTCCACGAAAAGCTCGGTCGTCGGCACGAAGCGAGGCTCGAACCAGCCCTTCTCGCCCCCACCGGGGCCGGGGTCGTCATGGCTGCGCTCGGCCGCGTCCGAGCGGTAGCGGGACCGCTGCAGGACCACGGCGATCATCACCGCGGATCCGACCAGAATCCCCCATACCCCTGTCGCCGCCTCCGGACCGCCGACGCCGAGCGTGGCCACTCCTCCAAGGAAGATGAGCCCGCCGAAGGCGAAGCTCAGAGCCCGGATCGATGTGTGGAGCATGCCTGCCTCTTCGCTAGCGCGCCGCTGGGGCTGCCGTCAGCGCGCCTTCCAGTAGCGGCGCTCACCGGTCGTCTCGTCCACGTAGACCCGCATCGTCTGGCCGTTGCGCGGGTCGCGGAAGACCTCCTGCGTAGGCTGGAACCGTGGATCCGGCCGCGCGTGGCGGCGCCGGGCGCGTCGTCCGGCTGTGAACCCGACGGCGGTCAGGGCCACGAGACCGACGACGATGACGACGAAGAGCCTCGCCACGCCGAGCACCTGGAGGCCCAGGACGAACGCCAGGCTGGCGATGGCCCAGGCGATCCAGGTGTAGACGTCAGGCATCTCAAGCCCCCGACCGACGCCGCTACTCGGCGACCGGCTGGCCGGCGGCCGCGCCCGGCACGACGACGACGGCGGTGCCGTAGGCCACGATCTCGGACATCGAGGTGCCGATCTCGGACGAGTCGAAGCGCATGGAGATGACAGCGTTGGCGCCCATCAGAGTGGCGTTCTGGACCATTCGATCCAGGGCCTGCCGCCGGGTGTCCTCCAGGAGCTCCGTGTACTCGTGGATCTCGCCGCCGACAAGCGAGCGCAGTCCCGCGGCCAAGTTGCCGGCGAAGCCGCGGCTTCGGACGACCAGGCCAAAGACCTGGCCCTTGACCTCGGTGACCTGGAAGCCGGCCAGGTAGGGAGTGGTGGCCACTATCATGCGATCTCCTTCGAATGGTGCGGATAACGGTTGGGGCCTCGTGCCTTGTCAGCCCTGAGGGACTCGCCCGGCTGTGCAAGCCGGACAGGGGCAGCTGCTCCGAAGCGACTCGTATGTGTAGTAGCCCGTGTCGTGGCCGTCCGCCCACGTCACGGCGATTGCGTATTGCCCGACGAGCCGCGCGCCCACGATCCGGGTCTGCTCGTCGGTCAGGGCCGGATTCGTGTCGAGCCAGCCCGGTCGCCCCGCCTCGCCCTGGCACAAGGCGCACGGACACAGAAGCCGCAGTGGCGCCGCGCCGTACTCGCTGCGATGGCCGTCCGCCCAATCGATGGTCAGCAAGCCCGCTCCGCGGTCGGCGTTGATGCCCGCGGGCGTGTTTGCAGGACTCTGGGTCATGCCTCATTCTAGGGGCGGCGTCGGGGCGGACGCCCGAGAGCCTGACAACCGAGCAGCGGACCCGGCTCGATTCCATAGGTTGCCGTGAACCTATCCGCCCGGGAGCAAGCCGCTGCTCGCCCGGTCGACTCCTCCCTCGACGTGTCCGGCGTGGCCGCACAACTGACCTCCGGCTCCGTTCTGGAGCGGCTCGGAACTGACCCGACAACTGGCCTCACACCGGAACAGACCTCGGAGCGGATCGCCAGGTTCGGTCCGAACGAGCTGGAAGCCGTTCGCAAGACGTCGCTGCCGCGGCTCTTCTGGGACGGCGCTCGCGAGCCCTTCGTCGTCCTGCTGTTCATCGCGGGCTGTCTGGCGATCGCCCTCAACGAGGTCCGGGACGGCTTGCTCGTGCTCGTGATCCTGGCCCCGATCGTGGGTGCGGGCGTCATCACCGAGTACCGCGGCGAGAAGGCGCTCGAGGCGCTGCGCGAGGCTGCGGCCCCCTACGCCAGAGTCAGAAGAGGCGGGCTGGTCGACGACGTGCTGACTCGCGAGCTGGTCCCGGGCGACGTCGTGCTGCTCCGGACGGGCGACGTCGCGCCGGCCGATCTGCGGTTGATCCGCGCCGAGGCGTTGGCGTTCGATCGCAGCGTCCTGACCGGCGAATCGCTGCCGGAGCCCGGCTCGATCGAGCCCGATCCGCCCGGCGCCGCCCTGGCCGATTGCCACGCCATGGCCTACGCGGGCACGGCCGTCGTCGGAGGGCGGGGCGAGGGCGTGGTCGTCGCGACCGGTCTGACCACCGAGTTCGGGCGCATCTCGCAGGCCCTCGCCGGTCGCGAGCGGCGCCGGTCGCCGCTCCAGCGCGAGATGGACCGCCTTGTCCGGATTCTGCTGGTCGTGGCGATCGGCCTGATCGCCGTCGTCGTGACGCTGGGCTTCCTGCGCCACAACCCGGCCGGCAAGAACCTGCTGGCCGGAGTATCGGCGGCGATCGCGGCTATCCCCGAAGAGCCGCCGGCGCTGGTGGCGGTCGTTCTCGGACTGGGAGCCTACCGGCTGCTGCGGATGAAGGTCCTCGTCCGGCGTCTCTCGGCCCAGGAGACGCTCGGATCGGTCGATCTGATCGTCACCGACAAAACCGGTACTCTCACCGAGAACCGGCTCGCCCTCACGGCCATCCGCACGCCGGTCGGAGTCGTCGAGGATCGCGATCGCGTGGCCGAGCTGGCCGTTCTCGCCGTCCGCGCGGAAGAGGATGCCTGGAGCGTGGCGACGGGCAACAAGCCCGGCTCGTTCAGTCGGTCGCTCTTCGGCTTTCTGTCCGAGCAGGCCATCGTCCTGGAGCTTGATCCGTCGGACCTGATCGACGCCGATCCCGTCAGCGACGATCGCCCGTACTCCCGGACTCGCGCCCGTACGCGAACCTCCGACGGGGAGCCGGCCGAGGAGGAGCTATCCCTGGGTGCGCCCGAAGCCGTCCTCGCCATGTGCTCCGGCCTGTCCACGACCGAGGCCAGGGCGTGGGCGGATCTGGTGGGGAGCGGCGCCGAGGCGGGCGAGCGACTGCTCCTGCTGGCGCGCTGTATTGACGGGGAGACGTGGCTGCCGTTGGGCGTTCTGGCCTTCGCCGATAGGATCCGGTCCGGGATCCGGGAGGCCATGGAGCTTGCGACCGCAGCCGGCATTCAGCCCCTCGTCGTGACCGGCGATCACCCCGCCACCGCGGCCGCGATCGCGGCCGACGCGGGTCTGCCCAACGAGCGAGTGGTCACCGGCGCCGAGCTGGCGGAGTGGGACGACGATCGCCTGGCCGCCGAGCTGCCGGCCTTGAACATCGTGGCTCGGGCGGTTCCCGAGCACAAGCTCCGGATCGTCGACGTCGCGCGGCGTTCCAACCGGACCGTGGCGGTGACGGGCGACGGCGTGAACGATGCGCCCGCCCTGCACCACGCCGACGTTGCCGTGGCCATGGGCAGCGGTACGGCCGTCGCGCGAGGAGCATCGGACCTGGTCCTGGGCGACGACTCTTTCGTAACGCTGATGCATGGATTGCGCGAGGGGCGCCGCCTCGTTGCCAACGTCCAGAAGGGTCTCGTGTTCCTGGTCTCGACGCACGTTGCGATGCTGGGCTTCATCCTCATCGCGACGATCGCGGGGTTCAGCCAGCCGCTCCTGCCGATCCAGATCCTGTGGCTGGAAGTGTTCATCGACATGCTTACGGCCGTCTCTTTCGCGGGCGAGGCGGAGGAACCGGGCTCGATGAGCCGTCCGCCGCGGCCGCGCACGGAGCCAATCCTGAACTGGGGAATACTGACCCGCATCTGCCTGGCCGGCGGCTTCAGCGCCTTCGCCGCTCTGTACCTGATCGAGCAGCACAGCATCGACTTCCAGCACGCCCGATGGCTGGCCTACACCGCGCTGGTCGTGGGCCAGGTAGTTCGTGCCAATGCCAACCGCAGCCTCTCCTACCCGGTCTTGCTGCGGCGCCCGAACCCGTTGCTGCTCCTCGGCGGCGTCCTGTGCGTCGCCATCCAGGTCGTTATCCCGTTCGTGCCGGCCCTGGCCGAAGCATTCCAGGCAACGCCGCTCGACGCCGCCGATTGGCTCCTCGTCGCGGTCGTGGCGCTGGCGCCTGCGCTCTTGGCCGAGGCATACCGGGCCATCCGCCACCGGCCCTGGGTCGCCTGAGTTCTTGCGGGGACCCACCACCCGGGTGCTCTGGCCGCCAGCCTCTGTCAAGGGGACTTGACAGGCTGCGTTTGTCAAGCTAACTTGACAGGCATGCAGAACGACGTCCGGAAGCTGCGCGAGCAGAAGACCCTCAGCCAGGGCGACCTGGCCAGGCACCTGGGCGTCTCCCGCCAGACTGTCAACGCCATCGAGACCGGCAAGTACCTGCCGTCCTTGCCGCTGGCGCTGGCCATCGGGCGGTTCTTCGGAAAAGCTGTCGAAGAGGTCTTCCGTGTCGATGAACATGTCTAGGTGGATCGTGCCGGCGGTCGGCTTCGTCATCGGGCTGCTGGTCGCGGCGGCGATGCTCGGCGGGAAGGCGACGCCGCTCGAGGCCGCCATCGGGTTCGCGGTCGTGGCCGCATACGCCCTCGGCCTGCGGCTCCTTCAAACCCGGAGCGAGACCGCGAGCCTGCTCTCCGGGCTCCCCGTCGACGAGCGTTGGGAGGCGATCAACGCCGCCGCCCTGTCTCTGGCCGCCCAGACGCTGGCGGTGATCCTTCTGGCCGCTTTCCTGGTCACACAGTTCAGAGGGGGCGATTCGACGCCGTACACCTTGCTTGGCGCGGCGTTCGCGATGGCCTACTTCGGCGGGATCGTCTGGTACAGGTGGCGGCTGTGACCGGCGTCGAGAGCCGGTTCCCGCTGGACGGCTGCGATCGTAGAGGTCAAGGCAGCGGCGAGTCACCCTGGCCTCGACCACCGACCCGAAGCGATCCTCCGGCCCGAATGTGCGGTCTCATCATCGAGGACCGACGGAACCAAGGTCTCATCCAGGGGAGTTCTGAATGTCTCTCGTGATCGACTCCATATCGAAGGAGTTCGGCACCGTCAAGGCGCTCGACAACGTCTCCCTCGAGGTCGAGCCGGGTGAGGTATTCGGCCTATTGGGCGCCAACGGCGCGGGCAAGACGACCGCCATGCGGATCGTGCTGGACATCCTGCGGCCGGACTCGGGCACGATCGCCTGGAACGGGGAGTCCAACAGGGACCTACCCCGAGACACCTGGGGATATCTGCCCGAAGAACGCGGCCTCTACGCCAAGATGAAGGTCCGAGAGCAGCTCGTCTTCTTCGCCAAGCTGCACGGCGTGAGACCGAAGGATGCCGAGCGGGAGGCCGGCGACTGGCTGGAGCGCTTCCGGATTTCGGACTACGCGGATCGTCGGGCGGAGCAGCTCTCCAAGGGCAACCAGCAGAAGGTCCAGTTCATCGCGGCGATTCTCCACGACCCGGACGTGCTCCTCATGGACGAGCCGTTCTCCGGCCTGGATCCCGTCAACGTCGCCTTGCTCAAGGAGGCGTTCCTGGAGATGCGAGACCGGGGCAAGACGCTGGTCTTCTCGACACACCAGATGGAGACGGTCGAGGAGCTGTGCGAGTCGATCGCCATCCTCGACCGAGGGCGCGTGGTGGTGGGTGGGTCCGTCCGTGACGTGCGTCGTTCCACCGGCCGGCAGGTGGTCCGGCTGGCCGTGCAGGGGGACTCCGAAATCCCCTGGCTGGCGACGCTCGACGGGGTTCGCGTCACGAGGCGCGGCCAGGATTACACCGAGGCTGTGGTGACCGGGGGCCACGATCCCGAGGCTGTCCTGCGGGCCGCTCTGGAGCGCGACTGCCGGGTCCTCCATTTCGAGATCACCGACCCATCGCTCGAGGAGATCTTCATCGAGCACGTCGGGCAGCTGGACACGAGCGAGAGAACGCTCGCCCCAAAGGCGGTGCACGCATGAACGGCTGGCGAACCCTCTTCCCAAATGCCTGGTACATCGCGGTCCGGGAGTACCGGGGCCGGGTGAGCAGCAGGAGCTTCGTTCTTGGAACCGTCCTTCTCGCCGCCATCGCCTTCGCGGCAACGCAACTCCCCGTCCTGCTCGATTTCGTCGGGGGCACGAGCCAGACGCGCGTCGAGATCCTCGTGAAAGCTTCGGGCGTTCCGTCGGATGCGCCGAAGGTCGTCGACGGGGTACTCAACGGCGCGCCGGCAGCCGGTTCGAACTCCCATAAGGCATTTGCCTTGAGCTGGCTCGCCGGCGGCGATCTTGCCTCGGCTCAGAGCGCCCTGGAGCAAGGCAAGTTCGACGCCCTGCTGGTCATCGATCGCGATCCGACCAGCCGGGACCTCGTCTTCACGCTACGGACCGATATGCCATCGGATGGCCGGCAGACGCAGCAGATCGCGGGCGCCACCCAGATGCTTGCGATCGAGGATGGGCTGGTCCGTGCCGGTACTTCGACGGCCTCCGTTCTGGCTCCCACCAACTTGCAGGTGTTGCCGGTCAGTTCGTCCGGGACCGCCACGGTCCACAGCGTGAGCCAGGAGATCTCGTCCACTCTGCTCTCGACCGGGCTCATCGTGCTGATATTCATGGCGATCATCACCTACGGCACGTGGGTCGCGATGAGCGTGGCTGAGGAGAAAGGCAGCCGCGTCATGGAGCTGATGCTCAACGCCACGACGCCGCTCCAGATGCTCGCCGGCAAGGTGATCGGGAACGGTGGGGCCGGGCTGACGCAGTACGGGATCATCCTCGGCGCGGTTGTCGGCGGGCTCGGGGCCCAGGGCCCGATTCACCAGGCCGTTCTAGGCAGTTCCAGCACGGACGTCCCGTTCGGCGGTCTGAACGCTGCGGTTCTCGGGGCGTTCGCGGTCCTGTTCGTCCTCGGCTTCCTGTTGTACTCGCTCCTGTATGCCGCGCTCGGCTCGCTCATAAGCCGGCAGGAGGATGTCCAGAGCGCAACCTCGCCGCTGATGATGCTGATCATGATCGGCTACTTCCTGTCGATCTTCGGCATCCAGGCGATCAACGAGACCTGGGTCAAGCTCTTCTCGTTCATACCGTTCTTCAGCCCCTACCTGATGCTGGCACGGGTCTCGGTCGGCCACGTGGAGATCTGGGAATTCGCGCTGGCGGTCGTCTTCCTGCTGGTCGCGATCGCGATCGCTCTGGTCGCAGCGGCTCGGATCTATAGCGCCGGCGTGCTGCTCTACGGCCAGCGCACGGGCCTGCGCCAGATCCTGCGGGCGGCCCGCGTCTCGCGGTAGCGGCAACGGCCAACGGCCGGCCAGCGCGGCCATTCTCGCGGCTGATCAATCCTCGAGCGGGAGCCGCTGGATCAGGGCCAGGACCGGTCTCGAAGACGGCGTTGCCACGAGATCCGGCACGGCCTGCAACGGGATCTCGCCGGGTTGCGCGGCGATCCATCGCCACAGCTCGCTGCGGCGGCCCGGCAGATACGGGCCGCGTAGATGGCGGGCCATGACGCCCCGCAGGCCCTGCTGGACGACGGCCAGATAGAGATCCATGCCGTCGTGAACGACGCCGGGCAGGACCATCAGCTCGGCACTCGAGTGCGCGATCCGGATCAGGTGCTCGCGCCGGCGCATGAGCGGCTGGGCGATGATGGGCCGTCCGGCCGCCCACAAGAGGTCGAAGGCCAGGTAAACCGGTGTCGAGCCTGTCGCCTGACCGTCGGCCAGGCGACCGGCCAGCGCCTCTTCGTCCATCCGACCGACCCTGTCGGGGACCACGATCTCGCCGTCGAGGATCGCGGGCAGGTCGCGGACCAGGCCCGGCAGACTCGCCAGCTCGGGCAGGTGCGGCGCCAGGTCCCGGCCGAACTCGTCCAACAGCCTGAGGCGCGCGCTCCGTCCGGGCCGATTGGGCTCGATGAAGGCAAGCGCGCGCCGGCCGCCCCAGCGCGGCTCGAAGAGGTGCTCGTCCGAATCGAACGCGGCGTCGGCCGGCTTTGGCAGCATCGGTCGCAGCGATCGTGGCAGGCGCGCCACATCGCCGGTGAGACTCAGGTCGAGTTGATCGGACACGGCCCGATGGTACGCCCTCGCGCCGAATCTTCGGCCTGCGGCGCCGAACGCGGCCTCCTTCGCCTCCGACCTCGGGCGCCGTCTGTACGCGGCCGTTCATCGCCCCTGCCAGTACGTAGTACCGACGAGGCAGGCCAGCCGGCCCGGCGGATACCATCTGGATGTGCGTTGGTTGCGGGCCCTGTACGTCTCCAACGGGCTTGCCGTCGGTGCCCTGTTCGGCTTCGTGCCCGTTCTGCTGCAGGCGAAGGGATTCGATCCGGCCCTGATCGGGCTGACGACGAGCCTGGGCTCGGTTGCCTACACCCTGGCCCTGCCGGTATGGGGTCACGTGGGCGACGTCATCAGCGGCCCAAGACGCGCGCTGCAGATCGCCTGCCTGCCCGCAGCCATCTTCTCGCTGGGGCTTGGCGCGCCACTCCCCGTCGCGGCGGTGATCGTCTGTCAGATAGTCATTGGCGCTGGCGGCGGCCCGATCATGGCCCTGACCGACGCCATGGCCCTGCCGGCCCTGACCGATGCCGCTCGCGAGTACGCGCGACTTCGGCTGCTGAGCAGCGCGGGGGCGGCAGGCGGGGCGATCGGCTGCGGCATCGTCTACAGCCAGACCGGCTACATGGCCGCCCCATTCCTGTACATCGCGACGATGGCCCTGACTCTTATCTCGGCCCAATTCGTTCCGCTGGGACGGGACAGCGAGCGTCGACAGAACGCCCGGCGCGCGCTCGACGGACGTGATCGCCTCTCCCCGGAACGGGGGCGTTTCGGCTCGGTCGGAGAGGCGTTCAGGATCCGGCCCCGGCTCGTGGCTGTTTTGCTCTCGGTCATCTTCGTGTTCATGGGCGTCATGGCGTCCGGGACGTACATTTCGCTGCGGATAGCGGACCTGGGCGGCGGGGCCGTCGAGATCGGGTTCGCGAACGGCCTCGCTTGGGCGGCCGAGGTGCCCGGTCTCATCCTGGCCGGCTGGCTCGTTGCCCGGCTAGGCACGCGGTCCGTTCTGCTGGCGTCGTCAGTGGGGTTCGCGGCGTGCATGCTGAGCTGGGTAGTGCTGGTCGACGCCAGCCCGATCTTGGTCACGCGGTTCGCCTCGGGGATCTTCTTCGCCGGCATATTCATGTCGCTGGTGCTGACGATCGCTCGAATCCTTCCCGAGCGTCTCCAGTCGACCGGCCAGACTCTTCTTCAGGCCACCTGTTACGGTCTGGCCGCGATCCTCGCGAACCTGCTGGGCGGACTGCTCTACGCGAAGGCCGGGGCGCTGGGCGTCTTCGGAGTGGGGGCCGTTTGCGCGGTGATCGGCGGGTTGATCGGGCTCGTGGCCCTGCCCCGGGACGAGAGAGCGCCGACGTCCAACCCTGCCAAATCGGTTCCGGGAGCGGCCTAGGCGGCAACCTTCGGGGCCGACGGCTCGCGCCGGCAACTGCGGCCCGGTACCATGCCCGCAACGGCGAGACGGAGGAGGACCGATGCGGATCTGGGGCGGTCGATTCGAAGGCACGACTGACGAGCGGGTGGCCGACTTCACCCGGTCGATCGATGCCGACCGCATTCTGGCGATCGACGACATCGCCGGCTCGATCGCCCACGTGCATTGCCTGGGGCGCGCCGGACTGCTGACCGCCGACGAGGTCGAGACGATCGTGCGCGGGCTCGAGGGCCTGCGGGCCGAGGTCGAAGCCGGCAGCCTCGTCTGGGATCCGGCCCTCGAGGACGTCCACATGAACCTCGAGGTCGCCCTGCGGGAGCGGATCGGGCCGCTGTCGGGGCGGCTCCACACCGGCCGCTCGCGCAACGACCAGGTCGTCACGGATCTGCGGCTGTGGCTGCGACGGACGATCGACGGCCTGGACGAGGCGGTGCTGGAGATGGAGCGGGCGCTCGTCCGGCTGGCCGAACGCGATGGGGAGGCGATCCTGCCCGGCGCCACACACATCCAGCCCGCCCAGCCGATCCTGCTCGCCCATTACCTCCTGGCGTATGTCGAGATGCTCGAGCGCGACCGGGGCAGGCTGGCCGATTGCCGCCGGCGGGCGAACGTCTCGCCGCTGGGCTCCGGTGCTCTGGCGGGAGCCGGCTATCCGCTCGATCGGGAGGCCACCGCCGCGGAGCTCGGCTTCGACGGAGTGACGGCGAACTCGCTGGACGCGGTCGGCGATCGCGACTTCGTGGCCGAGGCACTGGCGGCTTTCTCGCTGTGCATGGTCCATCTCAGCCGTCTGGCGGAGGAGATCACCTGGTGGTCGAACCCGCGGTTCGGTTTCGTGCGGGCGGCCGACTCGTTCTCGACCGGCTCGTCGATGATGCCGAACAAGAAGAACCCCGATCCGGCCGAGCTGGTGCGAGGACGGGCAGCGCGGGTCATAGGCTCGCTGACGGGTCTTCTGGCGCTGCTGAAGGGGCTGCCGCTCGGGTATCAGAGGGACCTGCAGGAAGACAAGCCGCCTCTCTTCGAGGCGGCGGCAACGCTCGAGGCCTCGCTTCAGGTCATGGCCGGGATGGTTGAGACGCTGGTCGTGGACCGGGTGCGCATGAGGGCCGCGGCAGGGGAGGGCTACACCACGGCCACGGCCGTCGCCGACGCCCTCGTCCGGCGGGGAGTGGCGTTTCGCGCCGCTCACCACGTGGTGGGGACGCTCGTCGCCGAAGCGGAGAGGACCGGAGCCGGGCTCGACGCGCTGGACGACGCCACGATCGCGGCGGCCCTGGCCGGCTCAGATGACTCGGTTGCGGTCACGCTGATTGGCGACGCCGATCTGCCAGGGGAGCTGCGGGCCGCCGCTGGCCTGGAAGGCGCGCTGGCCAGCTGCGACGTCGTGGGCGGAACCGCTCCCCGTCGCGTGGCCGCGGCCCTCGCCGCTGCCAGGGCACGGCTGGGTATCTAGCCGGGAGAGTGGGCCAGATCGGGCAGATCCCGACGGCCGCATCCTTGCCGCCGGAACTCAACCGACCGAGTCCGCCCTTCGCCCGCTGTGATGGCCCCAGAATGAACGTTTCGCGGCGCACATCCGTCCCTGGTCACGGAAGTAGCAACCGAGGTCCGGGCAGCGGAGAAAGCGTCGATGTACGAGGGAGGGCTGGTGGTCCCAACCGAGCGACCCGAAACGATCGAGGCGACGTTCGCCCGTCTGAGCGAACGAGGGCTCGACCGCTGCTACTCGCTGGCCGGGTACCTCCTTGGCAATGCCGCGGAGGCTGAGGACGCGACGCAGGAAGCGATGGCTCGGGCCTGGCGGGCTCGTGGGACGCTGCGCGACAGCGCCGCGTTCGACGGCTGGCTGGATCGGATCCTGGTCAACGCCTGCATGGACCGGATGCGCCGGCAAAAGCTGGTTCGGTTCGTCGAGATCCAAGAAGGCGAGGAAGTGCCCGACCGGGACCCCTTCCGGGACTTGCTTGCCAAGGACGAGCTGGGCCGTGTCCTTCATGTCCTGACGCCCGAACAGCGGGCAGTCGTGGTACTGCGCTTCTGGCGAGACTTGCAGGTCGATGAGATTGCTCGACGGCTGGACTGTCCGCCGGGCACGGTCAAGTCCAGATTGCATACGGCGATCGCCGCCCTGCGCGAGAGGCTCGACCGGGATGCGAGAGAGGTTCGGCGATGAACGACCGGGAGATCGAACTCAAGCTCGAGGCGCTCCTGGGGGCGGCACCGATAGTCCCCTCGCCCGATCGCCTGCGCGAAGCGGTGGTCCGCGACCGGAGGCGCCCGGCAGAGCGACTCGCACTCAACTGGCACTGGCCGGCAAGACGTGCCCTCCCGGCGCTGGTCGGATTGGCTGCGACCTTCGTCCTGGCTGCGGCGCTGCTGACCATCGTCGCGAACCGGCCGTCGCCAGCTGCCTCGCCCAAGCCGGCGGCTGCGACTTTCAGCCAGACCGGCTCGCTTGTGCAGGCCCGCCAGGATCAAGCTGCGGTGTTGCTGCCAGACGGGCGCGTGCTGGTCGTCGGCGGAAAGGGCCCCGACGGGGATCTCGCGTCGGCGGAGCTGTACGACCCGACGACTGGCACGTTCAGCGCCACCGGCTCGATGATCCACGCTCGCACTTACCCCACGGCTACCCTTCTGCCCGACGGCCACGTCCTGGTCACTGGGGGCGGCGACGCCATGCGCGGTGGCGACGACAACACGGCCGAGCTCTACGACCCGAAGAGCGGCACGTTCAGCACGACCGGTTCGATGGCCAAAGCGCGCTGGAACGATACCGCCACTCTGCTGCCGGACGGCCGTGTGCTGATAGCGGGCGGGGGCAGCGGCAGCTCCAGCGCCGCGACGTTCCCAGCTTCGGCGGAGCTTTACGACCCGAAGACCGGCACCTTCAGCCTCACGGGCTCGATGTCGTATCCGCGCTTCCTGCACCATGCGATCCTGCTGCCGGACGGCCGCGTGCTCATTGAAGGTGGATCGGGTGGGGGGGGCGGCACCGCGTCGGCCGAGCTGTACGACCCCGCGACGGGGACGTTCAGCCTCACGGGGTCGATGTCAGAGGCGCGGATTTACGACACCGCGACTCTGCTGCCTGACGGCCGCGTTCTGGTCGCGGGCGGCATGTCGCCGACAGGCGACCAGCCGTCGCTTCTGACCTCCACGGAGCTGTACGACCCGGCGACCGGCAAGTTCAGCGCGACAGGCTCCATGGTCTATGGCCGCCAAGATCACACCGCCACCTTGCTCCCCGACGGCCGCGTCCTGGTCGCGGGCGGCCACGTTCTCGGCGCGACGGACGTGTACCCAGCAACAGCGGAGTTGTACGACGCCGCGACTGGCACCTTCAGCCCGGCCGGGTCTCTCGCCATGCCAACCGCGGACCACACCGCCATGCTGCTCCGAGATGGCCGTGTCCTCATCGCAGGCGGCCGTGCTCCCACGACGATGCCGAAGATGATCGCATTCGCCCAGCTGTACGACCCCAGCATCAAGCCTGAGACCGGGCCGGCCTCATGGGGAGGATTCACCAGTACGGGGGGGATGGTTCACCTCCGCGCCGATCACGCGGCTACTCGGTTGGCCGACGGCCGCGTCCTCATCGTGGGAGGAGTGGACGAGCACGGCGCGCCGATCGCCACGGCGGAGCTCTACGACCCAGCCACAGGCAGGTTCCTCTCAACCGGCTCGATGGCCCACTCCCGCGACGTTCCTGAGGCAACGTTGCTGCCCGGCGGCCGAGTCCTCGTCACCGGCGGCTTTGATGGAAGTGGAACCCCAATCGCTTCGGCCGAGCTGTACGACCCAACGACCGGGACGTTCAGCGAAGCCGGGTCGATGGCTCAACCTAGATTGGGCTCCACCGCGACTCTGCTATCCGATGGCCGGGTCTTGATAGTCGGCGGCGTGCCCGCTCAGAACTCGCCGCAGCCGATCGGCGCCGCGGAGGTCTACGACCCCGGCACGGGCAGATTCACTACGATGGGCTCGCTACGAGAGCCTCGCTCCGGCCACACCGCGACCCTGCTTGGAGACGGCCGCGTCCTGATCGCGGGCGGCGACGGCGCGATGGGATCGAACTCAACGGCCGCTCGGCCGCTCTCGTCGGCGGAGCTCTACGATCCCGCGACTGGCACGTTCAGTCCGACAGGCTCGATGGCTCAGGGCCGAGACGACTTCACAGCGACGCCGCTGCCCGACGGCCACGTCCTGGTTCTCGGCGGCGGGGGAGCGGAGCAATACGACCCGGGCAGCGCCAAGTTCGGCCCGATCATAACCGCGTCCCTCGGCCTCTATTGGCATACGGCGACGCTGCTTTCCGACGGCCACGTCCTTGTCGCCGCCGAGACTCTGGAACATGGCCCATCCGCCGAGTTCGGGGTGTACGACCCCACAGCCGGCACGTCGAGGCCGACAGGGGCCTTCATCGAGCTCAGAACGAACTACACCGCGACACTGCTATTGGACGGACGGGTTCTCGTCGCGGGTGGAGCTACTCAGGTCGCGGTTGGTCAGGACACGGAGTTCTCGGCCCTTGGCTCCGCCGAGCTGTACGACCCCACCGCGACGCCGGCCACCGGACCGAGCCAGACGGCGGGGCCGACCCCACCCTCGAGCCCGTAAGGTCGTCCCCAGGTGCTTGGGTCGTGGCTTCCCGACGTCCCGATCCGGCACCAAATCGACACCGCGGCGTCCTCGTTTTCCGGCCGTCACGCTCGTAGGCTCATCCGGCCTGTCATGCAGGCCGGAGGATTCGATGAAGCTCCACGAACGCGAACAGATAGGGGAGGAGGAGAGGCCGCGCGCCCTCCACCGTGAGGGTTCGCTCGTGCTGACATGCGCCGCATGCGGCTGTCGTCTCACGGCTCGGGAGTCCCTTCGCGATGGCGGCGAGTACGGGCCGGACGCCGCCTGGCGCCACTTCTGGGGTCTGCCCGGCCGCGATGGGCGTGGCTGCCGGGTACCGTGCGTGGACCTGCCACATGAGATATCGCCGGTTGAGGCGGCCACCTCATAGGCCTGCGGGCATCGCGCCCGTAGCCCACGGTGGCTGGGCGCGGCGGGGGCGGACGTTCGCTGCACGGTGCACCTTCGAGCCCGTATGGCGTTGCTGTCCTGAACGGCAACCGGCACGCCACCGGAGCGCGACCCATTCTCCACTAGACGGCTACTGATTCCGAGAAGCCGCGTAGGTAGGCTCCGGAAGGAGGACGGCTCGCGCCGGCCCCAGCGCGGCCACACACCTGCACCACGAAGGGAGACGACCTCGTGCCCACTGCCGCCAGCGGTATCAACTCCGGCGACACAGCCTGGGTGCTGACCTCCACCGCGCTCGTCATGCTCATGACCCCCGGACTGGCGCTCTTCTATGGAGGCCTGGTCCGCCGCAAGAACGTGCTGAGCACGATCATGCACAGCGTCTTCATCCTGGCCCTGGTCAGCGTCACCTGGGTCCTGATCGGCTTCACCCTGGCCTTCGGCCAGGACGTGAACGGCTGGGGCATCATCGGCGGCCTGGACTTCATCGGCCTCCACGGCGTAGGCAAGGACCCGCTGAGCTACGCCCCCACGATCCCGGGCAGCGCCTACATGGCCTTCCAGATGATGTTCGCGGTCATCACGCCGGCCCTCATCACCGGCGCCTTCGCCGAGCGCAAGCGGTTCAAGGCTTTCGTCCTCTTCTCGCTCCTTTGGACGATCTTCGTCTACTCGCCGATCGCCCACTGGGTCTGGGGTCAGGGCGGCTGGCTGGCCAAGTTGGGGGCCATCGACTTCGCAGGTGGCACCGTCGTCCACATCAGCTCGGGTGTCGCGGCGCTGGTCGCGGCCCTCGTCCTGGGCCCGCGCGTCAAGCGAGAATCCGACCGCTTCGAGCCGCACGATGTCCGCCTTACGGTCATCGGCGCCGGGCTGCTCTGGTTCGGCTGGTTCGGCTTCAACGGCGGCTCGGCCCTCGCGGCGAACGGCCTGGCGGCCAATGCGTTCGTCGTCACCAACACGGCGGCCGGCATGGCGGCTCTCACCTGGGTCACCGTCAGCTGGCTGCACAAGGGCACGCCGAGCGTCGTCGGCGCAGTTGCGGGAGGCGTGGCCGGGCTGGTCGCGATCACGCCGGCCTCGGGCTACGTGGACGCGAGCGCGGCCATCATCATCGGCTTCGCGGCGGGCTCGATCTGCTACGGCGCGATCCTGCTGCGCGAGCGGCTCAAGGTGGACGACGCGCTCGACGTCTGGGCCGTCCACGGCGTCGGCGGAACGCTCGGCGCGATCCTCACCGGGGTGTTCGCGATCGCCGCGGTAAACGGTGCCTCCGGCCTCATCGACGGCAACGCCGGTCAGGTCGGCAAGCAGCTCGTCGCCGTGGCCGCCACCTGGATCTACAGCGGTGTCGTGACCTTCGTCATCCTCAAGGTCGTGGACGTCTTCGTTGGCCTCCGCGTCGAGGAGTCCGAAGAGGAAGCCGGCCTCGACACCTCCCAGCACGGCGAGGTGGCCTGGCAGTCGTAGCCGATCGACAGTCGGGGCCGGTTCGTTCGGCCCCGAGCCATAAGGCAGCCGGACTCGGCGGGGCCCGGCTGCTGAGACGCGTCCCAAACCACAACCCTTGCGCCACCAGGGCGCCACCGCCGCGTCACCCGGCCGCTACTGATTCGCGGTCCTGGCCTCCATACGCTTCACCGGATCGGAACCTTGGCCGTGTTTCGATGCGACCTTGAAGCGAAGGAGTCTCGGACGTGATCAACGGTGGCGACACCGCCTGGGTGCTGACTGCGACGGCGCTGGTCATGTTGATGACGCCCGGCCTGGCCCTCTTCTACGGAGGTCTGGTCCGCCGCAAGAACGTGCTCAGCATCCTGATGCAATGCATGTTCGCTCTGGCCCTGGTCAGCGTGACCTGGGTCCTCCTCGGCTACACCCTCGCCTTCGGCCAGGACGTGAACGGCTGGGGGATCATCGGCAACCTCGACAATCTCGGCCTCAAGGGTGTCGGCGTCAGTCCCAGCTCCTATGCGCCGACGATTCCGGCCAGCGCCTTCGCTCTCTTCCAGATGATGTTCGCCATCATCACCCCGGCCCTGATCATCGGCGCCTTCGCCGAGCGCAAGCGCTTCAAGGCGTTCGTGCTGTTCGCGCTGCTGTGGAGCCTGATCGTCTACTCACCCATCTGCCACTGGGTCTGGGGTCAGGGCGGCTGGCTGAACAAGATGGGCGTCATGGACTTCGCCGGCGGCACCGTCGTCCACATCAGCTCGGGCGTGGCCGCTCTCGTGGCCGCGCTCGTCCTTGGGCCCCGCGTTCGACGCGAGTCCGATCGCTTCGAGCCCCACGACGTCCGCCTGACGGTGATCGGAGCCGGGATCCTGTGGTTCGGCTGGTTCGGTTTCAACGGCGGCTCGGCTCTCGCCGCGAACGGCCTGGCTGTCAACGCCGTTCTGGTCACGAACACGGCCGCCGGCATGGGCGCTCTCACTTGGATGACGATGAGCTGGCTGCACAAGGGCTCGCCGAGCGTCATCGGGGCCGTCTCGGGCGCGATCGCCGGCGAGGTCGCGATCACACCGGCCTCGGGGTTCGTAGACCCGAGCTCGGCCATCGTGATCGGCTTCCTCGCCGGTGTGGTCTGCTACGGCGCGATCCTGCTGCGCGAGCGGATGAAGATCGACGACGCGCTCGACGTCTGGGCAGTCCACGGCGTCGGCGGCACGCTGGGCGTCCTGCTCACCGGCGTCTTCGCCACGACAGCCATCAACACCCTCATAAGCAGGGGCGGCCTGATCGACGGCAATCCGAACCAGATCGCGACGCAGCTCGTGGCCATCGCTGCGACCTGGATCTACAGCGCGGCAGCCACTCTCGTGATCCTCAAGCTCGTCGACCTGGCCGTGGGCCTTCGCGTCGCCGAGTCGGAAGAAGAGGCGGGCCTGGACGCTTCCCAGCACGGCGAGGTGGTCGTCTACCAGGCCTAGCCTGGACCAGCCAGACGGCCTCCTCTCGCCGCGATAGCGACCCGGGTGCGTCTTCGCACCCGGGTCGCCTACTGGCCGCCGGACCGAGGCCGGGCCGCTTCGCCGCCGCACCCTCGTGAACGGGGCCAGGTGGCGTGGAGGCCACGTGGCGCGCGAGAGGCGGACGTGAGGCTCCTCGTCGACGGATCGGCCGTCCCGAACTGCAACCCGCACGTCACCGGAGCGTCACCAATGGTCTACTCGGGCGCTACTGATTTCGGCGGACGCGATCCATAGACTTCAGATCAGTGAATGGGACCAGGGTCCCCGGTTCAGCCGAAGGAGCCAGAAATGATCGCAGCCGCTTTCGTCAGTTTCGGAGTTCTCGTCGTCGGTTGGTTCGTTGCACCGTCTCGCGGACGCGTCGCGGAGCAGAACCTCTCGACCTCGAGCAATCGCGGTCATCTCTAGCCACCTTAGGTCGGCGGAGGCCCGGCGCCACTAGACAAGACGGCTCACCTCAACATCGACCCGCGCACCTTTCGGCAGGTAGCGCGGGTTCGTTGTTTTCGGGGCGAGGGTTCTCCGGCGAGGCAGCAGCGGAGCCACCGCCGGGCTGATCCGAGCCTCCGCCCGGGTCTCCACGACCGTTCTCCTGGATCTAGAAGATGCTGCTGCACGGCCACGGCATGCGTGAGTGGGTCGCGGGAATAGTGTCCGTCAAAGGCCCCGGGGCGTGATCCGCCGGAAACGCCGGCTCTCCTAGCCGGCCTCTTCCAGGCGATAGCCCACGCCGCGGACCGAGGCCGGGACCGGCGCGCCGGCTTCACCGAGCTTGGAGCGCAGGCGGGCGAGGTGCGGCTTGAGCCACTGCGGATCCGGGTTGGGCTCGCCGGGCCAGCCGGCGTTCAGCAACGCGCTGTGCGACACGACATGGCCCGCGGCCGCGACCAGTGACGCCAGCAGGCTGTACTCGGTGCGCGTGAGAACGAGCTGCACGTCCGCGACCGAGGCGGTGTGGCGGCCTCGGTCCAGGACGATCGATCCCCAGCGCAGCTCCCCAACGCCGCGCGGCTCTGCCTCGTTGCCGCGGCGCCGCATCACGGCTCGGATGCGGGCCAGGAGCTCCTGCTTGCCGAAGGGCTTGACCATGTAGTCGTCTGCGCCCGTGTCGAGCGCTTCGACCTTGGCCCGCTCGTCGGCCTCGCCCGTCAGGATGATGATCGGCGTCTGGGACATGCGCCGGATTGCCCGGCAGACCTCGACCCCATCCAGACCCGGCATGGCCAGGTCGAGGAGAACGAGGTCGGGCCGCTCCTCGGAGAAGCGACGCAGGGCCGTGTTGCCGTCGTAGGCGGTGACGACGCGGTGCCCGGCGCGTCCGACCAGGGCCGAGATGGCGCCGACCATGGCAGGCTCATCGTCCACGACGAGTACCAGCAGGCTCGTCTCGCCATTCGAACCGATTCCGTTCACCTCGACGTCTCCATTGCGCCGCTACGCCTCCGGCCCCGCTTCGGACATTGCGCCCGCCTCCGGACCGGCGGTGCTTTCGTCAGTTTGGCGCATTTCGGGCACGGCCACCATGAATCGGCTCCCGCCGAACCCATTTGACTCGAGCCACACGCGTCCGCCCATCGCTCCCATGAGGCGCCTGGCGGCGTACAGGCCGATCCCGGAGCCGCGCGGTCGGTTGGCGGTTCGAACGTAGGCCTCGAAGACCAGCTCCCATTCTGGCTCCGGGAGGCCGGGACCGTCGTCGGTGACGTAGACCTGGATCTCACCCTCCTTGCGCCATGCACCCACGCTTACGGAACCGCCCTCCGGCGAGTACTTGACCTCGTTCTCCAGGAGGTGCTCCAGGACCTGGCGGAATCGGCCTTCGTCGCCGATCCCCGTTAGCTCCTCCCAGGTGCCGGCTCGGCGGATAGCGTGGCCGCGCAACAGCGGCGTCATCTCGCCGATGGTGTCGTTGACGGCCCTGGCGACGTCGAATGGAACGCGGGCCAGGCCCGCAGCCAGGCCTTCGCCTCGAACGGAGGCCAGGATCGAGTCTACGAGCCGATCCAGCCGCGTCACCTGCGCGATCGCCTGGCCGCGCCATTCCTCGACGAGGGCCGGGCTGGGGCCTGGGCCGGCGATCGCGTCCGGATCGTCGCCGGCGGCTCCGGCAACCGAGCCCACGGCGGTATCGGCCAGAAGGTCGAGATACGCCCGGACTACCGCCAGCGGCGTGCGAAGCTCGTGCGTCACCACCGCCAGCAATTCAGCCCGGGCGCCGTCGAGCGCGGTCAGCGTCTCCAGCTGCTCCTCGGCCTCGGCCTGCAGGCGGCCCTTCTCCACGACGCCACCGAGCAGGGCGCCGATCGTCACCAGGAACTCGATCTCTTCGGCAGAGAACGCGCGGGTCTCGATAGCCTGGACGTTGACCACGCCGACGATGGTGTCGTTCCAGGGCATCGGTACCGAGAGCATCGACGTGAATTGCGATTGGTCGAAGCCCGGCACCCACTTGAAGCGCGGGTCCACCCGCACGTCTGGTGACGCGACCGGCTGGCCTGCCTGTGCCGCGGTGCCGGTCAGGCCCTCGCCCAGAGCCAGGGTGACCCGGCCCACCTGGTCGCGATCGAGGCCGTTGGTGGCGGCCAGGCGCAGCCGCTCGCCGTCGCGGTCCATGAGGTAGACCGAGCAGACTTCGACGTTCAGGGCATCGGTGGTGCGGTCGACGATCGTCCGCATCAGCTCGTCCCAGTTGCGAGCAGTCGTCAGCAGCTTGGCGAACTCGTGGAGAAACGACAGCTCGCGCAGCTTGCGCTCGGCATCGAACGAGGCCCCGGCGCCGTCCTGTGCCGAGGGCCGACCGGTCGGCCCGGGGGCCGTGGACGGATCCTTAGAGCCGGCCATCGATATCGCCTCCGCCCTGGTCCGCTTCCTACTTCGCCGCCCCCGACGGGGCGTCGTAGACCTTCGTCGGCAGGCTCTCGAGGAGCGGCTCGGTCCACGTCCAGGCGGCGCCGTAGTGGCGGCCCACGGCTCCGTGTCGAGCAGCTTCGGTCCGCAGCGGCAGGCCGAAGATCTCGATGAAGCCGACCGCCGCCGCGTGGTCGTAGGCGTCGTCGGCCTCATAGGTCGCCAGGGCCCTGTCGTAGAGCGAAAGCGGGCTGCGCCGGCCGGTGACGATGGCACTGCCGTGATCGAGCCGGACCCTGACGTCGCCGCTGGCCACGCGCTGGCTGCTGGCCGCGTAGGCGCGCAGGTCGCGGTGCAGGGCGCTGAACCACAGCCCGTCGTATGTCAGCTGGGCCAGCTCGTCGGCCACGATCCGGTTGAAGCGGAGCGTGTCCTTGGTGAGCGTCAGGCCTTCCAGGGCCCGGTGGGCGCGGTGGATCACGGTCGCCGCCGGGGCCTCGTAGATCTCGCGGCTCTTGATGCCGACGAGGCGGTCCTCGACGTGATCGATCCGTCCCACTCCGTGGGCGCCTGCCAGGTCGTGCAGGCGCTCGACCAGCGTGACCGGATCGAGCCGATCCCCGTCGAGCGAGACGGGAACCCCGCCCTCGAAGCCGATGACGATCTCGACTGGCTCGGGCGCCGCGTCGGGGTCTACCGTCCAGCGGTAGACGTCGTCGCGGGGCGCCGTCCAGGGATCCTCCAGGATGCCAGCCTCGATCGAGCGGCCCCACAGGTTCACGTCGATCGAGTAGATCGATTCCTTGGAGATGGTGATCTCGATGTTGCGAGCCTTGGCGTACTCGATCTCCTGCTCGCGGGACAGGCCCATGCCGACGCGCATCGGGGCGATGACGGCGAGAGATGGATCGAGGGCGTGCGTTGCCACGTCGAAGCGGACCTGATCGTTGCCCTTGCCGGTGCAGCCGTGAGCGACCGCGTCGGCGCCCTCCTTGTGGGCGACCTCCACCAGGAGCTGGGCGATCAGTGGCCGAGCCATGGCCGTAGCCAGCGGGTACACCCCCTGGTACAGGGCGCCGGCCTGGACGTGAGGCCAGCAGAAATCGCGCACGAACCGCTCGCGGCCGTCGACGACGTAGGCGCGCGTCGCCCCGGCGCTGATGGCTCGCCGATCGACGTCTTCTTTGAGCACGCCGCCGCCGAGGTCGACGGTGAGAGTGACGACCTCAACGTCGTACTGCTCGCGCAACCAGGCGACGGCGACCGAGGTGTCGAGTCCACCGGAGTAGGCGAGCACTACCTTCTTCATCGAGGCGCCTCCGAATTCGCGAGAGATCGAGCGGGCGGCAGCGTCTGGGCGCCGGCCGGTTGATAGCTTCCGAAGCGGGCCAGCCACCGTTCCAGGGCGGCCTCGGTCTCGAACAGCACGAGCAGGGTGTTGTCTCCGGCGACGGTGCCGACCTGGTCCTGCAAGCTGGATTGGTCGATAGCCTGGGCGATCGCTCCGGCCGAACCCGGAGTCGCCAGCAGGACGAGGCTCAGGCCGCTCCGCGCGACACGGACAGGGATGTCTTCGAGCAGCCGGCGGAGCCTGGTGTCGTAGAGGTTGCCGGTGGCCGCGCTCTCGGGCGTGGCGTAGACATGGCGATCGCCGCGGGGCACCTTGACCAATCCGAGCTCGGCGGCATCGCGGCTGACGGTCGCCTGCGTCACCTCGAAGCCGGCCTCGCGGAGCAGCTCCACGAGCTCCTCCTGGCTGCCGATGGCCGAGCGGGCGACGAGCTCCAGGAGGATGCGCTGGCGGCGTTGCTTGGCGTTGACCCCGCTGCCGTTGAGGATCATGGCTGCCATCCGATCAGGCCGTTCCGGCGGAGGCTTCGCTGGTCTGGCGCGCCGCCCTGATCCGGGTCCCGAACGTTGGGTCGGACAGGGCGCGGGTCAGTGCGTGCGGGTCGGCGGAATCCGCGATGATCGCCTCGGCGCCCGGCCAGTTGACCGCCTGCAGGCCGGCCCGAATCTTGGGCACCATGCCGCCCTTGATGACGCCGTCGGCGATCAGTTGCTCGGCCTCCTCGGCGGTCATCGTGGCCAGCTTTTCGCCGGCGGCGTTGCGGACGCCGTCCACGTCGGTCATCAGGACGAGCTGCCGGGCACCGAGCCCGGCCGCGATGCCGGCAGCGGCGTCGTCGGCGTTGACGTTGCAGACGATTCCCTGCTCGTCGCGGGCGAGCGGCGCCACCACGGCCACATGTCCGGACACGAGGAGCGTGTCCAGGAAGTCGCGCCTGACGCCGACGACATGAGCCACGAACCCGAGGTCGGGGACGCGCTCGGCGATCATGCAGCCGCCGTCCACGCCGGAGAGGCCGACCGCGTCGACGCCACGGTCGCGCAGATCGGACACCAGCTCGGAGTTCACCACGCCCCGGAGAACGGCCGCGGCCACGTCCAGGGCAGCCTGGGAGGTGACGCGCACACCACCCTCGAAATGACTGGCGACGCCGAGGCGTTCAAGCCACTCGGTGATGCGCTTACCGCCGCCGTGGACGAGGACGACGGGGCGCTCGCGGGCGACGGTCGCGACCTCGTCGAGGACGTGCGCCTGGTCGGCGAGGGTCGTTCCGCCGAGCTTGATGACGAGCACTTCGCTCACGTCGTGTACTCCGCGTTCTCGATGACGTAACCCTCGGTCAGATCACAGCCGAAGGCCTCGCCGGTGCCGTTGCCCAACCCGAGGTCCAGCCGAATCACCACCTCGGGAGCATCCATGGCCCTGCGGACCGCGTCGCGGTCGAAGGGGCGGGGGGCGCCGGCGAAGACGAGGGTGCCGGCGATGGCGATGCGCAGCCGGTCCGCATCCAGTTCGGCCGGCCGGCCGGCCCTTGGCATGGCTTCGGTGTGGTGCAGGCCGGCCGCCTCGAGAAGCTGCTCGTCCGGCAGGCGGGCGTTCCCTGCGGCGCCGGCCACGCGGCCCCAGTTGGGGTCGCGGCCGTGGACGGCGGCCTTCAGGAGGCTGCTGCTCACCACGGAGCGGGCAATGGCGCGGGCGTCGTGGTCATCCGCCGCGCCGCTCACCTGGCAGGTGATGAGGGTCGTCGCACCCTCTCCGTCGGCGGCCTGCTGGCGGGCCAGGGATCTGGCCACGGCCTCGATCGCGCGCCCGAGGAGCATGGCCTCGGGGCTGGACGCGGCCACCTGGAGTGCCTTCGATGCACCCGACGCGAGCAGGAAGACGGTGTCGTTTGTGCTCGTGTCGCCGTCGACGCTGGTCTGGTTCCACGTTCGCTGGACGACCGGCGACAGCAGCCCGAAGAGCGTTGCCGGCGCGGCGCTGGCGTCGGTCAGGATGAGGCCGAGCATCGTCGCCATGCGGGGATGGATCATGCCCACGCCCTTGGCCAGCCCGGAGACGGTGATCGTGACGGCCTCGCCGTCCGGCCCGGGCAGCTCGATCGACGTCGTGGCGAGCTTGACCTTCTTGTCCGTGGTCATGATCGCCGTCGCGACCGCCTCCAGCCCGGCGCC
>Ga0187886_1000642_pt1 | contig 39386 bp, 30 predicted proteins | sample June2016WEW_20_1_FD_133001 | JGI IMG/M metagenome (GOLD analysis project Ga0187886, IMG submission 133001) | Peatland microbial communities from SPRUCE experiment site at the Marcell Experimental Forest, Minnesota, USA - June2016WEW_20_150 | ecosystem: Environmental > Terrestrial > Soil >...
AAAAATTCCCTTCCGGCAAAGCGCGGGGATAATATTGTACCGAAAAGCATTTTCCGTCAACCGGGCGGCGGCCGTGCGGGTTTGGTTCCTCCATTCCAGCGGTCCCCATTCCGAAGGCGGCCAGTAGATGATCCAAGCCCTGCCCACCACTTCCCGCAGGGGAATCGGGCCGAAGGATCGGGAATCCAGTGAAAGTTGGCGATTGTCACCCATCACGAAAAGCTGGCCCGCTCCCAATTGCCAGCGATTGTCGGGAGCCGTGGTTCCAGTGGCATAGGATTCTTCCAAGACCTTTCCGTTAATCCACACCGAACCGTCCCGGATCTCCACCGTTTCGCCCGGCAACCCGATCACCCGCTTGATCAAATCGTCAGTCTGTGCGTTGGTCGGCGGAAGAAACACGATCACGTCCCCGCGTTGCGGCGATCCGAGTTTATACGTCAGCCGGTTGACGACAATCCATTCGCCGCTGATCAGGGTCGGACGCATGCTGGGACCGTCGACGACGACGCGCGCCGTCGCCAGGCTGATGACGAGATAAAACAATCCCGCCAGGACGACCGTCTGTAGGGTTTCAAGGATAAGCGCCCGGCGGCTGGATTTTGGTTTTTGCGGTATGTCCCCGTCGAGGGTTAAAGCTGGATCGTTCATTAAACCTCAAGTCTCGAGTCTGGTTCCGGATCGGATCGATTGCCCGCGGTCCGATCGGAGGATTATACGGCGCGGCGCGCGGGGATGTAAAGGAAGGCGCCGGCGCGGAAGGTCAGGATTTCTTGCGGAAGGAGAAAATCAGGGGGGTGCCGATAAATCCGTACTGTTCCCGAATCTGGTTTTCGAGGAAACGCCGGTAGGAGAAATGAACCAGCGCCGGGTCGTTCACATGAATCAGGAAAGTCGGGGGGTCGGTTCGCACCTGCGCCCCGTAATACAGCCGCAGTTTCCGCCCGCCGCGAGAAGGCGGGGCGTGTTTTTCCTCAGCGTCGCGCAGAATCCGGTTCAACTCGCCGGTGGGAATCCGCACCAGCCGTTCCTCTTGCACGCGCAGGGCAGCCGGGAGTATTTCATCCACATTCTGGCCGGTGCGCGCGGAGACAAACACGATCGGCACATAATCCATGAAATTCAATTCCCGGCGAACGATCTCTCCGAAGACTTCCGGAGAGCGTGAGTCCTTCTCGACTGCGTCCCATTTGTTCACCACCACAACCGCGCTGCGTTTGGATTCGAGGATAAAACCGGCGATGTGCGCGTCCTGCAGGGCCACACCCTGGGTGGCATCCAGCACCAGGAGCGCAACGTCCGCCCTTTCAATGGCGCGCAGCGATCGCAGCACGCTGAACTTCTCCACCCCCGGCTCGATCTTTCCCCGGCGGCGGATGCCGGCGGTATCGATCAGCGTCAACGCGGTGCCTTGGTACTCCAGATGCGTATCCACGGCATCCCGCGTCGTCCCGGGGATTGGGCTGACGATGACGCGTTCCTCCCCCAGCAGACAGTTGAGCAGGCTGCTCTTGCCCACGTTGGGTTTTCCGACAATGGCGATGCAGATCCGGGATTCTTCGTCGGCTTCCGGTTCGGATGGAAACGCCGCTGTCATCGCATCCAACAGATCGCCCACTCCGGTGCCGTGCAGAGCCGACACCGGAAATGGATCCCCCATGCCAAGTTCGTAGAATTCGGTGGCCTGTTCCCTGCGCGACCGGTTGTCGGATTTATTCACCACCAGAAGGATCGGCGTGGACTCTCCGCCTGCGCCCCTGGACTGGTTCTTGCGCAGGATATCCGCCACTTCCCGATCGGAGGGGGTCACCCCGCTATCAGAGTCAACCAGGAACAACACCAGGTCGGCGTCGCGCATTGCCATTTCCGCCTGGGCGCGGATTTGAGGAATGTAATCCGCCGAACCCACCGAAAGCAGATCCCCGCGCCGGAAAAAATCCGGGTCGATGCCGCCGGTATCGACCACGTCAAAGGCGTGGCCCTGCCACTCCCCTTCCGCCATCAGCCGGTCCCGTGTCGTGCCGGGGGTATCGTCGACCACCGCCAGCCGCTCTCCCACCAGGCGGTTGAAGAGCGTGGATTTGCCGACGTTCGGCCTGCCGACAATGGCAACAATCGGTTTTCGCATGGGCAGATTATTTCTTCGGCGTCGGCGACGGTGTCGGCTCGGGCTTGATCACCACTTCCACTTGTTCCGGAGAAACGGTCAACAGCTGTAAGCTCGGATAAAGCAGTTTCACCTCAGGCTTCATAGGATACGTTCCCGGCACCATTTTGGTCAGATCGAGGAAGACGTCGACGTCGGCCGGGCGCAGTGACCAGATGATGGGAGCCGGCCCCGAGATGATAATATCCACGGAAGAGGGCGAGAGGATCGCGGTCAAGCCCGGAGTGAGGCCCACGAACCGGATCGGCCGGGAAAGGGTGATGCTGTCCTCGATCGCCGCGATGCTGACCTGGACGATGATTTTTGGATCACCCACGACCTGCACTCCGTCCGGCAGGACTAGTGCGAGCGATTTGCTGAGATCCGCCGACGCTCCGGAGATATCCAGCGGTTGAGTTTCCACGTAACCGGGGAGGTTTTGGATAACGTCTGGATTGTCGGAGTAGAGGGTGACCACCTGCGGCGTGATCGTCAACCCGGTGAGGCGGTATCCACTTTTAACGGTGCCGGTCAGCGGAACCTTGACGACCAAATCCCGGTACCCACCCAACTGCTGGACAGGGATCGACACCGAGATCGAGAGCGGAGCGATGGAAACGCCCGGGACGATCTTCCCCAGGGTATCCAGGGCCAGGAGCGGGATGTTTTGGTCCATCGAACTCCGCAGGCCCTCGACGTTGACCGCCGCTACGACTTCCGCGACGCTGTCGACAAGGGTTTGCGGACCGGACAAGCTGACCGTTGCCGGGACCGGCGTCGGCGTGCCCGCCTGGAATCCCAGCGCCAGGCTGCCGGTGAGCTCTACGTGAACGGCCAACGACCGCGTGGCCAGATGGTCGATTAATATCTGCACCGAAGCGGGCTCCAATTTCTCCACCCGCACCGGGGTCAACTTCGTGGCGACTTTCAAGGGGATGGAATATTTTCCTTCGGTCTTGCCCGTCAAATCCACCAGGACCAGGACGGTATCCGGAGAAAGCCGATCCCAAACGGAGCGCGGCGCCCGCAAGGTAACCTGCGCCCCGATGTTCTGATAGCCTTCTGCGACTAACCCCTCCTTCAACCCCTGCACTGTCACCGTAATCGGAACGGAAAGAGTCCGGGTTTCATCCGGATCCTGGGTCGCCACCGCATTCACCCATACGGCCGTAGCCAGGATCAACGCCAGCAGGAAGGAGAAAAAAGTAATTCCAAAGGAGGCAAGTATCTTTTTCATTCCGAATGCCTTTCCCCGTCGTTCGGGCTTTCCGGCTCGTTCATCCGTGGAGCGGTGACGGGGGATTTCCGGCGGAAGAGCGGCCACGGCCAGACCGCGGATCGCGGCGCGTCTCGGGTAAACGCCAGGAGAACATTTTGCAGCCGCTGCGGGTCGAGCCGGCGGATCATACGACCATTGTGCGCAACCGAAAGGATCCCAGTCTCCTCCGAAACCACAACCGCTACCGCGTCGCTTACCTCGCTGATGCCGAGTGCCGCCCGGTGGCGCAATCCCATGCGCCGTTCCGTCGACGCGGAAAGTTCGTTCCCGGAAGAAAGGGGCACGACGCACCCGGCGGCCAGAATTCGATCCTGGTGCAGGATCACCGCGCCGTCATGCATCGGCGTATTGGGGTAAAAGATCTGCAGCAACAACTCCGGCGAAACGTCGGCGTCCAGCCGCATTCCCGTCGAGGCGAAATCGTCCAGCCCGACGTCGCGTTCCAGGACGATCAGCGCCCCGTGGCGTCTTTCGGAAAGGCGTTTGGCTGCCGTGACCACCGCCTGAATGTAGGGCGGGACGTCGCTCGCGGGGTAGGCGCGTCGAAAGAAATCCACTCTCCCCACCCGCTCCAGGGTACGCCGGATTTCAGGCGCGAAAATCACCGGTACCACAATCAGAAGCGCCGGCAGAATCGTCCGCAGGATCCAGGAGATTGCGGGGAGCCTGGTCAAATTGTTCAAGAGCGCCACGACGACGATCAGAATCGCGATTCCGCGCAGCACCGTGCCGGCTTGCGTACCCCGGAACTGGGTCAGGATGACGAAAAACAGCAGCGTCACCAGACCGATGTCCAACGCGTCGTACCATTGGAGGCGCTGGAAGAGAAACAGGATATTCTGCATCCAATCGGTCATCGTCGGATGTCAGCGCATCACGCCGGATTCCAATTTGTGAAGCAAATCCTGGTACCCTTCCAGATTCGGGGGATGCAGGGAAAGAATGGCCCGCACGGTTAGGATAGCTTCGGGGATGTTGCCAGCTTCGATCTGCGCGTCGCCGAGCGCGTCCAACTGTCCGATGGCTTCGGCGATCCGGCCGCGTTGCTGGTAAGTTTCCGCCAATTTCCGACGCAGGAGCGCCTCCTCCGGCCGCACCCGGACCAGTTCCTCAAGCCATTCCAGAACCTGGTCCTGGTGACCGGCGCGGGTCCATTCGCGGGTCATCGAGTCGATCAGATTCTGGGCGTCGGTCATTTTTCCCAGACGGATCATCAGATCCACTAGTTGGGTGGCGGCTTTCTCATCCGCCGGGTCGAGCTGCTGCAATCGCTGGAAAGTCTGCAGCGCGGCGCGATAATCGAGCCGCTGCATGTATAAATCTCCCAGCCGGTAAAGCAACTGGATCTGCCAGGAGCGGTCGGCGTTGTTGCGGACGGCGAGCATCAGCGCAGATTCATATGTTTGGCGCGCACCTTCCAGATCGGCTAATTGGGTATATACGTCCGCTAGATCGAGATAAAAGCTCAGCGCTCCGCGCAGATCCCCCTGCTGAACTAACAGGTTGATCAATTCCGTGCGCGAGTTTACATCCATCGGATTGATCTGCAGGATGCGCTCGTAGGTGCGGGCGGCCTGCACGGTTTCGCCCAGGATCCGGTAAGTGCGAGCGATCAGCGCCAGTTTGGCCAGCGCCTCGGTCTGCTTTTCCTCTTTTAACTGGATCTCCGTTATCCGCAGGTGCAGCGGCAGATAGGTGGGGCCGTGATCGAGCGCCAGCAAAGCCTGCTCCATCGCCGTTCTCCACAACCCGCGCTGGAGCGCCACGTCCAGGTACCCCATCGCGTCAATGAGTTCCTGCGGCTTTCCCAGCGAAAGCATCTCCGCCAGCGGCGCCGTTCCCGGGGAATCGGATTGCGCGTCCAGTTGCGCGCGCGCCAGCCGCAAACGGCTCTCCCAATCCGGCGAAGTCAGCAACGACTCGATCCGTTCCCCGGTTTGATTCCACTGATCCGGTTCCTGTTCGTTCTCCGGAACCTCCAGGAAGGTTTCATATTGGCGCTGCATCGCCTCGCGTTGATCTTCCGGGAGGGTTTTCATGTCGGCCAACCGCAGCGCCGAGAGAAATTGAATGGCCGACTGGTAGGGTTTCCCCATGTCCCGATATGCGTGGCCGAGGATGTAATGGGCGCCCATCGACAGATCCGGATGCTCCACCGCCTTCTGCAGGGAATGGATGGCCGGATCCACCTGGCCTTCCGCGAGTTGCAGCGTTCCGAACAGGAAGGATGCTGCCGGATGTTCGAAGCCCACCTTGAAAGCGCGGTCGAAGTATTGCATCGCTTCCTTATTCTGCGTTCGGGAATAGGCGTCGATCGCGAGGGCCAGATAGCGGTTCTGATCCGCGTGCGCCGAAGAAACCTTCTCCTCCCCCCGCGTAAACTGGTCGATCGAGGTTCGGCGTTGGTCAAACGTGTCTTTATCGGCTTCGAACAATCGCTCGGCCAGGATTGCCATTGCGGTCTTCTGGGCCGCGTCCTGCGGGCTGGTCGAACGTTGCTCCAATCCGGCAGTCGCCACGCGGGAAGAGGACGCACCGGGGGGAATCTGCATGTCGGACGAAGGAGCGAGTATCCCGGTCATGCCCGGCTTGTAGGGCGGCGGCACGGCCAGCACCTTGCCGGCTTTGAGCGCCGACCGGGCGCGAGAGAGTTCCGGCGAATCGGGAAGGATTTTCATCCCCTGTTCGATGGCCTGCATCGCTTTTTCCGGCTGGTGCGCCCCCTGCATGATCGCGGCCAGCGCCAGATACTCGATTACCGCCGCCTTGATCTGCCCCGTCCGTTCGAACGCCAGCGCGAGGCGCGATCGGGCCACCATATTTTCTGGAACCAACCGCGCGGCGGCCAGCCAGTTATCGATCGCCTTGTCCGCTTCACGTTTGGCCAGAAACAGTTCCGCCGCGCTCAATCGCAGCTGGACCGATTCCACCATTTTACCCGCGCGCTCCAGAATTTCTGCGATCTTCTCGTATGGAATCGGATTTTGGGGATCGGAGTGGATGGAGTCCTGATACGTCGCTTGGGCTTGGTCGAGTTGGCCGCTTTGCATATAGGCCAGTCCGAGATGGTCCGTGGCCACCGGATCGCCGGGGAACTCCGCCAGGGCGCGTTGGTAGGCCGCGATGGCCTGATCCCATTTTTGATCCCAAGCTGAGCTGTTTCCCTGCTTAAGGGCCTGTTCGTACACTTCCCGATGACCGGCCATTCATTCCTCTAGGAATTCCCCTCAGAGTATAGCATACCGAACAGAATTCCCGGCTCCCGGAGCATGATATTTTTATGAATATTTTTGGGGTTTTCTTTCCGCGTTCCAGCCGCCCCAGGAACGAGGGGCTTGACGGAAAAACAATTGGGTTGGGGAACCGAACGAACCGTGAAACCAATAAAAAATCCACCGAAGAGTACTCTCTTCGGTGGAAGAATGTTCGAGCCGAGAGCCGGACGATCGGTTCAATCCCCAGGATACTTCAATCCCCAATCGGACCGGATGGCGTCGAGAGTCTGCATGATGCGCAGCGTCTCCTCCAGCGGCATGCGCTCGCTTTCGGTCCTCCCCGCCCGCAAACATTCCATCACCTCCGCCGCTTCGTGGGTATACCCGTTTCCCAAGTAGGGCAACGATATTCTCTCATCTTCCCATCCCGGCCGCACGATCGTGAGCGCCCGTGGATACCACCAGGGAGATTCGATCCGAATCCTGCCCTCCGTGCCGATGATATTCGCTTCGAGCGGTGAAGTATATTGGAAAGAAAAAGTGAGCGACGCCTGCCGTCCGCCGGGATATTCGAAAATAACGGCCGCCTGTTCGTCCACTCCCGTCCGGCCGATGACCGCCGAGGAAAGGATCCGCTGCGGCGACTCGCCGAAGACCATGGAAGCCAGCGATACCGGATACACGCCGATGTCCATGAGCGCGCCGCCGCCAAGTTCCCGATTGTAGAGTCTGCCCTTCGGATCGTACGACGGCCGGAAGGCGAAATCGGCCTGCAGCAGCCGGATTTCCCCCAGAGCTTTGGCCGCGAGCAACTCGCGAACCTTCCCAAACACCGGAAAGTATCGGGTCCACATCGCCTCCATCAGGAAGGTCTTCTTTTGCCTGGCGAGGGCTATCACTTCCGCAGCCTGAGCCGCGTTGATCGTAAACGGCTTCTCACATAGAACCGCCTTGCCGGCCTTGAGACAATCGAGGCAGTTTTCCCGATGCAAGGTGTGGATGGTGGCGATGTAGATTACATCCGTTTCTGGATCGTTGGCCAATTCCAAGTAGCTGCCATACCGGCGCGGAATCTTCCAGATGTTTCCGAAATCGTCCGCCGCGGCCTTGGTGCGCGATCCCACGGCGACGATCTGCGCGTCGGGAAGTAGGGACAGTGCTTCGGCAAATTTGCGCGCGATCCCGCCGGTTCCTAAAATCCCCCATCGGATAGTCTTCATGTTTCCTCCTATCTGCCCGGAGGACAACCGGAATTTAAAATCCTTCCAATTTCGACAGATCCGCCACGCCTTCGGGCAACCTGGCGATGGTTTGCAATATTGCGAGTCGATTCTTTCGCACTGTAGGATCATCCGTCATGACCAGAATTTTTTCGAAGAACGCCGATATTGTCCCGACCGAAAGGGAGAAATGATCCAGCAACCCGCTGATGGTCAGTGTGCCTTTGCTTTGTTCCCCGGCGACGAATTGGCGCAACTCCTTGGCGGCGTTCCAGATTGCCTGTTCCTCGCCCTCCGAGAGAAGGGACTCATCCACGGAGTATTGCTCTTTATTCTCGCGGGTGATCCGCACGCAGCGCGCATATGCCGCCAGGATCTGCGGCCACTCCGGCTTTCCGACCCAGGCCGTCAATTCCTCCGCCGCGCGCCGGGCAAGAACCGGATTGCCGGCTTGCGCCGCCAGCACAGCTTCCACCACATCGTACCGAAAGCCCTGGTCGGTCAACAACCCGCGCAGCCGTCCGGCGATGAAATCCATCACCTGGGTCTGCACCGCCTCGGAAGCGGTGATCGGCTGCAGAGAAGCCGCCAGACGGATTCCGTCGCGCACTTCGAAAACAATCCCGCGCCCAAGCAGGATCTGGATCAACCCGAGGGCTGCGCGCCGCAAGGCGAACGGGTCGCGCGTTCCGGTCGGCGCAAGCCCCGCGGCAAAAAGTCCGGTCAGCGAATCCAATCGGTCCGCGACGGCAACCGCCGTACCCGGCAGCGACTCGGGGATTGCATCTTCGGCGGATCGCGGGAGGTAATGTTCGTAGATCGCCCGGGCGACCTCGGCTGACTCGCCCGAATCGATCGCGTAATAGCGGCCCATGGTTCCCTGCAGCGAGGTCATTTCCACAACCATCTGGGTGGTGAGGTCGGCCTTGCATAAGTGCGCGGCGCGGGCCGCGACCGCCGCCTGCGCCGGGGTCAGGCTCAAGGCCGGGGCGAGCGATTGCGTTAATCGTTCCACGCGTTCGCATTTTTCCAACATCGATCCGAGCTTCACCTGAAAAGCGAGCGTGGCGAGCCGCGGCCGGAATTTTTCCAGCTTCTTGCGGCGATCCTCGCGGATGAAAAAGGCCGCGTCGGCGAACCGCGCGCGCAGGACGTGCTCGTTCCCCTCGCGTACGGTTCCGTCTCCCTGCGCTTTGCCGTTGCATACCGTGAGAAAATTCGGCAGCACTTCCTCCCCCTTTTGGACGGGGAAGTACCGCTGATGTTTGCGCATAACCGAGATCAATACCTCGCGCGGCAGCGCGAGCGATTCCGGATCGAACGAACCGAGGATCACATTCGGCTCCTCCACCAAGTCGGTCACTTCATCGAGCAGTCCCGGCTCGGCGGCCGCTTTGCCCCCGGCTTTCGCCGCGAGCTTCGACGCCTGTTGCAGAATCCGTTTGGCGCGTACCGCCGGGTCCGGTTCAATTCCCTCTGCGCGGAGTGTACTTAGGTAGTCTTCCGCCGAACGAAGAACGATTTCGGGCGAATGGAGCGGCCTCAAGCCGCGGGTGATGCGTCCGGCACGCACGCCGAACCATTCCACCGGCAGCGTCTCCGTGCCCAGCAGTGCCACCAGCCAGCGCACCGGCCGCGAGAAAGCCGCGCCGCTGGCGTCCCAGCGCATTACTTTTCCGAACTGCAGGGAAGAGACGAGGCCGCTGAGCAAACCGGGAAGAACCTCTCCCCCCGGTTTACCCGTTTCCGTCCGCCGCAGGACGATGTATCCGTTTTCCGCGCGCAGCGACTTCGGTTCAACGCCGTGCTTTCCGGCAAATCCGGCCAGCGCCGGCGAGGGGGAACCGTCCGGCTGATACGCCTTGGAAACGGGCGGCCCCTTCACCGTTACCTCGATGCTTTTCTGCGCCGGGCTCAGGCCGCGGACTATCGCGGCGATCCTGCGCGGCGTGCCATATACGTCCACGCGGCGGAACGCCAGATGTGCCTCTTTCAATGCGGCGGGGAGTTTCTCTGCAAGTTGCGTACGGGCCGAGGCGCAATCGGCGACGGGCAATTCCTCCACCCCGATTTCGAATAGCAACGTTTGCGGCCGGGTAAATTTCTTCACGGATTTCTGGACCGCAGCCGGTGCGCGCCGAAGGGAGGGATGGAATTTCCCCATCAACGGGAACCCCTCAGCCTCGCGCTCCTTTAGGTAGGCTTCCGCCACTTGCCGGGCCAGGCCCCGCATGCGGGCGAAAAAGTTCGCGCGCTCGGTCACGCCGACCGCTCCGCGCGCGTCCAAAACGTTAAAGGCGTGCGAGCATTTCAATACGTAATCGTGCGACGGGAGGACCAGCCCCGCCGCAAGCGCGGTGCGCGCTTCGGCCTCGAACAGCTCGTACATCTGCCGCAGCCGGTCCACCTGCGCCACCTCGAAATTGTAGGCGCTGTATTCGCGTTCATTCTGCAGGAAGATATCGCCGTAACTCACCTCGTCGACCCAGCGGATGTTTTTAAAGTGCGAGACTTTCTGGAGTGCCATGAGGATCCGTTCCACCCCGTAGGTGATTTCCACCGACGGGATCGGCAGTTCGAATCCACCGGCCTGCTGGAAGTAGGTGAATTGGGTGATCTCCATCCCGTTCAGCCAGACCTCCCACCCCAAGCCCCAGGCCCCCAGAGCGGGCGACTCCCAGTTATCCTCCACAAAGCGCACGTCGTTTTTCCGCAGGTCGACCCCGAGCGCCGCGAGCGATTGCAGGTAGATCTCCTGCGGATTGCCGGGGTCCGGCTTGAGGATGACCTGAAACTGGTAGAACTGCTGCAGCCGGTTGGGGTTTTCCCCGTAGCGGCCGTCGGCCGGGCGGATGGAAGGCTCCACATAGGCCACGTTCCAGGGTTCCGGCCCGAGCACGCGCAGGAAGGTGGCCGGGTTCATCGTCCCGGCGCCGACTTGGATGTTATACGGCTGCCAGATCAGGCAATTCTTTCCAGCCCAGAATCCCTGCAGCTTGAGAATCACTTCCTGAAAATTGAGCGATTTCCTGCTCGGTGTATTTGGCATGTTTTCTTCCAGAGAAAAAGGATTTTGGGATTATATCTTATCGTTCGGAACAGGGAAAATAAAACCGCCGCCCGAAAATCGGCGGCGATCGGTGTGCGCTGGGGGGGAGTTGAACCCCCACGCCTTGCGGCACATGGCCCTCAACCATGCCTGTCTGCCAGTTCCAGCACCAGCGCAGTGGGAAGCGCCGGAATTATAGCCCAGCGAGGGGGAGTGTCAACCCGGAGCACTCGGCGTGAGGAAAACGACCACCCTATCCGCGGCCGCCCGGGTCAGCTCCTCTTCCGGCGCTTTTCCTTCCCCGCCCGTCCGGATCCCAAAATATTTTGCCCGGTCTGGATACTTTTCGAAATATTTTTTCAATACGGCCGCGACCCCGGCCGTCTGATCCAGGATGCGTGCCGCGACGGGAAGGGTTTTCCCGCGATGATGCAGTTCCCCCTTTCGTCCGTCCAGAAGATTCTTCCACCAAAGGCGGTTGCGATAACTGATCACGACGAATTCCCCGTTCTGGGGAGTCACGTTGATCGGCGTGGATATCCGCCGCCCGGTTTTGCGGCCGGTAACGGTGATCACGGCAAAGTCGTCTCCCAGCAGCGGGTGCAGCGGGGAGGCGATGATCGCCTTCATGAACGCATTGCCAAACGGACTGGGCATGAGAAATTTTTCCTGCGGCCGGCGACCCGGCGGTGGTCACCTTATTTCCAACGAAGAATATTGGTCCGGATCCATATCCAATTGAGGGTTAAGTGCAAGAGGATGCCGACCGCGATCACGATCCCCACCCACTGGTGAACCTGATACGGAATGATCAGAGGGTTCAGTCCGGAGATAATTTGAAAGATGATCAGCAGAAATAGGATTGGATTGAGAATTTTTAGCGCTTGAATTCTGCTCATGGTGTCTTCCGTTGAGAAAGTCCTTCCGCAAAAAAAATTATATTCCGGTTTGTCTCTTCCCGATCAGCCCGAACGGGGATCGATCGAAGCGTAGACATCGTCGGTTTTCGCCGCCATGATGAAATCGTTGCGGTGCAACCCGCCGATCCGGTGGGTCCACCAGGCGGCCGTCACGCGTCCCCATTCGGTCAGTAGCGCGGGATGATGATCCTCCGCTTCCGCCAGTTCCCCCACCTGAACCGTGAAAGCCAGTGCCGCGGAAAAATTTTTAAAGCGGAATTCCCGCTCTATTTGCATGAGGCCCCCCCGCTCAACGACCTTCCATTCGGGAATCTCGCGCGCAAAATCCCGGATCTCGTCCTCAGACAGTGGGCGATCTTCTTTGTGTACCGGCGTGCAGTGCAGTTGACTAAGCGGGGTCATCGGTCCTCCTTTTCCATTTTTTCGGTAGGCATCATCCGGATTAATATTTTGCCAACATCCCGCTGGCTTGTTTGCCAACGGGTCCGGAGGGATCCAGCCGTAGTGCAGATTCCAACTCCGGTTTGGCTTCCGCGATACGTCCCTCTTCCTGCAGGCACATTCCCAGGTGCAAATGAGTGCCGGCCGAATCGGGATTTTGCTCCAGGGCGCGGAGAAAGAAACGTTCCGCCGTGGAAAGATCGCCTGCCTCGAACCAACCCAGGCCGAGGATATCCAGCGCCCGGTCATTGGTCGGCGCCAGGATCACGGCCTCGCGCGCCGCCGGGATTCCGTTTTCCTCGATATGGTAATCGTTCTCGATGTAAAACCTGGCTAGCGCGATCCAAGCGTCTGCTTCCTTCGGATGGGCAGTCATCGCCTGGATGACCCATCCTTCTGCATCCCCGATGTTGCCGAGCGTAAAATCGACCTGGGCCAATTCGGAAGCGATGTTCCAATCCCCCGGCGTAGCCGCCCAGGCCTGCAATAGCCACCAACGGGCTCCCGTGAGGTTCCCATTGCGATGCATCCACGATCCGTACATCATGCAAGCCAGCGCGGATTTCGGCGCGAGGGCAACCCCGCGGCGATAGGAGTCTTCCGGGTTTTCTCCTGCGCCTTCCTGAGCCGATCCCAGCAGGGCGTAGGCTTCCCCATAATTCGGATTTCGTTCGATCGCCCGGCGCAAGGCTTCCTCCGCGAGCGCCGGCTCTCCCAGGCTAAGCAGTTCCTCGCCGGTCCGGGCAAAAATATATTCCGGAACGCGTAGCGCGATGGCCGACCGGATGACCGTCGCCAACTCCCGTACTTTTTTTTCCAGCGTGGGCGGGGCGGGATTTAAACTGTCCAATAGTTCCAGTGCGCTCCCCGGATCACGCGCAGCCCGGATCAAAGCCAGCGTATACGTAGCTTCTGAATCGTCGCCGTGGCGAACAAGCCAGCGTCCAATTGCATCTTCCGCCTTTGTCCATTGGCGGGTCTGGACGTACCCTTTCCACAACCGGTTCAGCGTCCCATCGAGTGTGGGGTCCAGGGCGAGCGCCTGCTCCCATCGGGCGATCGCCTGATCGGATTTGCCGGTTTCCCATAGAGCATTTCCCAAATCCGATTGGAAAACAGGATCCTGCTGCCGGTATGGTTCAGCCAGGCTGAGGTAGCATAGCGCCGCCGGAAAGTCCGAGCGGGCAAGCAATTCACGGCCGGCAGCCACGGCGAAATCCGATTCGCGGGGAAACCACAAAACAGCCCAGGAAGCCGCCGGAGGAGAATCGGCCGGGCAAGCGGGACGAAACGACACGGCTCCCTGTACGGTCGACGCCGGGCTCAGCCATAGAAGGACGACGGCGGCGAAGACCAATATTATTTTTCCGAAATATTGAGCGGCCGGATGGTGGATCATTTTAATAATTCCACAGAGACTCCCGGCGCAAAAGGAAAAAGCGGAGGCGCCTAGCGAGTCTGCCGCTATACACTGGTCAATTCCGGCGGGGGAGTCTGGCCGATGGTTCCGTCTACGATCTGGTTCAACTTCTCGATCAGTTCCGGAACCTCGCCTTTTTCCGCCAACGCCGATAATGAGTCGATCGTCCGGTTCAGTTCGTCCGGCTTCCAGATATGGTTTTCCGCAGTCAGCCGGAGAATGTCCGGATGGGTGGTCGGACGCAGGACTGTTTCATCCTCCCAAAGTTGTTCGCTCAGTTTCTCGCCGGGCCGCACGCCGGTAAATACGATCTGGATATCGCGTCCGGGCTCCAACCCCGAGAGGCGGATGAGATCCTCGGCGAGGGAAACGATCCGCACCGGCTTGCCCATGCGCAGGAGCAGGGTTTCTCCTCCTTCTCCCAGGCTCGCCGCCTGAAGCACCAGGTGAACCGCCTCGGGGATGGTCATGAAATATCTTTCCATTTCCGGATGGGTCACTGTCACCGGACCGCCGCGCGCGATCTGCCGTTTGAACACGGGGATCACCGATCCGCGGCTGCCCAGGACATTTCCAAACCGCACCGAGACGTACGATTTACCACTGCGGCGGGCGGCGTCCTGCACGATCATCTCCGCCAGCCGCTTGGTGGCGCCCATGACGCTGGTGGGACGGATGGCCTTGTCGCTCGAGATCAGCACTAGCCGCTCGGCGTTCGCTTCCAACGCCAATTCCACCACGTTGCGCGTACCGACCACGTTATTGGTGAAAGCTTCCTCGACGTTGATCTCCATGAGCGGAACATGCTTGTGGGCCGCGGCGTGAAACACAACCTGGGGCTGGTGGGCGCGGAACACCGATTGCATCCGGGGCCGGTCGCGGATGTCGGCGATGATTGGATGCAGTGCCAAACCGGAATAATCCTCCCCCAGCTCGAGTAGCGCCTCAAAGATGCTGTTCTCCCCGTGCCCCAAGAGGAGGATCTCGCTCGGGCCCCAGCGTGCGATCTGCCGGCACAGTTCGAAGCCGATCGATCCGCCAGCTCCGGTAACCATCACCCGCATCCCGCTCAGCGCGCGTCCGACGGCCTGGTCGGCGGTTTGCGCCGGTGCCCGGCGCAGCAAATCGCTCACTTCCACGTTGCGCAACCGACCGGCGCTCACCCGCCCCCCAATCAACTCGTACAGCCCGGGCATAGTGCGGTAGGGCAGCCTGCCTTTGCGGCATAAGTCCGAAAGTCGCCGGAACACTTCGCCCGACGCCGAGGGCATGGCGATCACCACCTCGTCGACTTCGTGCTCGGCAGCGACCACGAGCACGTTTTTCAAAGCGCCGAGCACCTGTACTCCGTGGATCCGCTGGTGCAGTTTTTCCGGCGCGTCGTCGAGGAACCCAACCGGGATCATGTGCAACTGGGGATTCTTCTGCATCTCGCGGGCCACCAGCGCGCCCGCGTCGCCCGCCCCGGCGATGAGCACGCGCCGTGTGGCTCCGCTACCCGGCAGACGGCGGCGCGCCTGCATCAATTCGGAGAGCATGCGGATGGAGAACCGCAGCCCTCCGACCAGAACCAGGCTCACCAGAGCGTCGATGGTCGGGATCGTCAAGGGAACTCTGGGTTGTGTAATGTAAAACGACAGGAAGTAATATCCCATCATCAGGATTCCGTTGACGGCGATGGCCCCGAGAATGATCAGTGCTTCCTTCATGCTGGCATACGCCCAGAAACGGCGATACAAACCGAAGCGCCAATAGACGAGGGGTTTGACCATCAAGGCCGCCACGATCATCCCCGCCATCGTGGGAAGGTATTGCCTCAGCTGGGCATATGGCAAACGGAGACCGAAGGCGATCGGAACGGACAGAACGGTGATCACCAGATCGGCCGCGAAGAGATATCGGTTGCGAAGCAGCAGGACGGATTTGTTCATGGCGCCTTCGCTCCCGATCCATCACGCTGCCAGCGCAAGGTGGCATCCAACCCTGCGCGGAAATCCGTTTGCGGGGAGAACCCGAGCAACGCGCGGGCGCGCGCAGGCGCGCAGCGCGAATGGCGGATATCGCCCATGCGCGGCGCGCACAGTTCCAACTTCAGTCGCACGCCGCACAAGGCGTCCAGTTCGGAGCGCAAATCCAAGAGGCTGCGCCCCCGGCCGCTGCCGATATTCAGCGCCCGGCCGTCCGCACGATCCGATTCGCACGCAAGGATATTTGCGCGGACCACGTCCCCCACGTAGATGAAATCCCGGGTCTGCCGCCCGTCGCCGTAGATCGTCACGGGCTTGCCGGCGACGGCGCGCGCAATGAAAATCGCGATCACCCCGGAGTACGACGAATGAAAATCCTGCCGCGGACCGAAAACGTTGAAGTACCGCAAACAAACGCAGGGCAATCGATAGGAGTAATAATAGGAAAGAGCGAAGGATTCGCCCGCCAATTTGCTGGCCGCGTAGGGCGAGAGCGGCATCGTCGCCTGCTCCTCCCTGGAGGGAATCGGACCCGCGCCGTAGACCGCGCAGGAGGAGGCCAACACCACTTTGCGAATCCGCTCCTCACGCGCAGCCTGCATCACGTTGAGGGTTCCCCCGACGTTGACGGCGAGTGTTTCCTCCGGGTTCTCGACAGATTGGGTCACCGAAACCAAAGCCGCCTGGTGCAGAACGAAATCCATGCCGGCCATGGCCGTCCGGACCGCATCCCGGTCGCGGATGTCCCCTTCGAGAATCTCCACTCTTCCGGAAACCGCGGAAAGGTTTTCCTTCCGGCCGGTGGAGAAATTATCCAGGATCCGGACCGAATGACCCCGTCCGACCAGACTCTCGGCGAGATGCGATCCGATAAAACCGGCGCCGCCGGTGATCAGATATTTTGACAAGGCGTTCCGCCTCCGCGCGGAAGAACGATATTTTACCGAAACGAGCCCGCTTTACCCAGTCGCCCATTTCCTCCTGTCAGGCTGCGAAAAAGCCGGCCGGAATTAGCGACGATACCGACCCAAAAACCTATCCCCCAAGAAAAATGAATGCAGGCAAACACCCATGGCATCACCGCCGCCAACATTGGGGTCTTGTTCTTCAAGGCTTCCCAAAGAGAAAATCCTGCGCATACCGCGATATAAACCGCGATCTCCGCCCCCAACAGGATCGCAAGCGTTGGGTAGAATATCGATCCGAGCGCTAGAACCGCCAACGATAGGACGAACACCGCCGGGATCACTTGTCGTACGCGCAACGACCGCGGATGGAACGAAATCATCGCCGCCTTCTGGCGCCCGTAGAGGAAATATTGCCCCGCCAGCGAGCGAAGGTCTGCCCGGGCGATATACCGCGAGCGGATGTCCGGGGAGAAAAAAATTCTTCCACCCGCGGCGCGGATTCGAAAAAAGAATTCGTAATCCTCGTTAACCGGAACCTGCTCGTTGAAAAAACCCACCCGGTCGAATACTTCCCGCCGGAAGACGCCGAAGGCAACGGTATCCACGTCCCCCGGCTTGCCGCCCACGCGATACCGGACTCCTCCCGCGGCCAGCGGATTGCCTGCGGCGGCGGCGATCGCCCGGGCGATAATTCCCGCGCCACCGGGTTGGACATCCCACATTCCGCCGACAGCCTCGCATCCGGTCTCCGAAAGTGCGCGTACGGATTGTTCCACGTAATCCGGATCGGGAACGGCATGGGCATCCATCCGGAGAATGATTTCACCCGTCGACGCGCGCACTCCGGCGTTCAGCGCGGACGGAGCGGTGAGCTCCGGGTTGTCGATGATGCGAATCGGGAACTTCGGATGGGTTTCGATGAACTCCCGGACCCGGGCGCGCGTGCCGTCCGCGGAGAATCCGTCGGCGACGATAATCTCCATCCGCTTGCGGGGATAGGTCTGACGATCCAGCGCGTCCAGAACCAGCCCAATGGTGCGCTCCTCGTTCCGACTGGGAATAATGACTGACACGAGAGGTTGTGCATCGATCATCGAGGCCGGGTTTCCAGAAGGGCGGAATATTCCCGCTCGAGCGCTTCGGCGATTCGATTCCATCCATAGCGCTCCACCCACGCCCGCGCAGCCTTACCGATTCGCTTGCGTTCGGCGCCCTGGCGGAGCAAACGGACAACTTCAGCAGCGAACGTCCGATCCGGCGGAGCCAGAAGAATTTCTTCGCCGTTTCGGGCGGGGATGCCCTCGGCGCCCAGGGGCGTGCTCACCACGGCTTTTCCGGAAGCCATCGCCTCGAGGATCTTCAAGCGCATCCCGCCTCCGCTCCGCAGCGGGACGACGACGACCGACCCGCGGTTTAAATAAGGGCGGACATCGTCGACAAACCCGGTTACCGCAATCGAGTGGTCTTCCTCAGGCCATCCCAGAATATCGGTCGGCGGATCCTTGCCCACCACGATCCAGCGGGCGGTCGGTTCTTCTTTACGAATCCGCGGCCAGATCTCCGCCCGGAACCAACGCATCGAATCCACGTTCGGCGGCCAATTCAATGAGGCGATGGAAACCACCGTTCCGGGCTCCTCGCTCATCGGCTGCGGGTGAAACCGTTCCAAGTCCACCCCGGCGGGCGAGACGGCCACTTGCGCATCGGGGGCCATGCGCCGGACCCGCTCGGCGTCTTCCTCAGTGATGGCGAGGCACAGGCTGGCCTGCTCGCAGGCGCGGGCCTCGAATTGGAACATTCGCCGGGCCTGGAGGGCGACGTACCAGCTGAACGGGGGTGCGATGGTTCGCGCATACCGCTCGGCTAATAGAGATTCCACGTTATGCAATCGGAGCACGGCGGGCCGGTTGTGTTGTTGCACCAACCCGAGATAATGCGCCATATGGGTGTTTTCCAACTGGACCAAGTCGAACAATTCCTCCTGGAAGGCCGAACGGATGGCGTCAGACATCGCGCCGGATTTGTATTTGGCAGCCGTGTATGGCAGCGGAGAAAACAGATTTCCGAAAGCCGAGAGGGGATTGGTGGCGGTATCGTGGGGAATCGCTTTCGCCCACATCAAGCCCGCATGGGCGCGAAGCTCATCGGCGGCCTGCGGCGAACCGAACCCCAAGAACGCCGCCTGATGTCCGCGTTCCGTCAGATGCCGGACGAGTTCATAGATGGCGATCCGTCCGCCGTCGGTGGCCGGCCATGGGATTTTCGGAGCGACGAATAAAATCCTCATTCAGGTTGCCTTGCCCCCGGGCGTTTCCTGGGTTGCCCGTTTTCGAACCTGCCAGACGATCCACGCGGCTACCGCGATAACCGCTGCAAAGAGAATCGGCAACGGGCTGTGCAGCTTCCAGGCAATCAATCCCGTCAGAGGAACCCAGAACACCAACCCCAAGTACCACCATTTCCAGCCGAAGACCAGCCCTTCTGCCGCAAGCATCAATGCAAACGGCATAATCATATCCCGGTGCCGGGATTCCCGCGGGATAAGAATCGAGAACACCAGGAAGAGACCGGCGCCGCAAACCACAACCGGCCAAACGTCCCCACGACTTCGGCGGACCGCCTGGAAAAAACCCAAAATAGAAAAGGGGATCATTGCATACCACAGCCACATTCCGGGGAAGGCGATGAAAGATGGATCAAAACCTGACACTCCAGGCAGTGTTCCAGGGAAGATCCAGGCATAGGGCGCCAACGCCGTGGATATCGTGGAAAGGACTAGATAAACGACGAAGCCCGCCGGATGACTGATGATCCAGCCGAGAAACGCGCCAACCGTACCGGTTTCCGGCACATCCGTTGTCTGGAACAGCAGGGATTGGGTGTTCACGGCGACAGACGGCAACGAAAATGAAGCTATCGTCGGCCAAAGGATTACCATGCAGACGGTTGCCGCGGCAAGGAAAGTCAACCAGCGTACCATCCGGCCGGACCGAAGGAACCACACGACGGGCAACGTCGCGCCGGCTACCGCAACCGCCAGACCGGCATAATCAAGGCGGACCGCTCGAACGCCCATCCAGGCCAGGATCAGCACGGCCGCCCATCCGGCCGCGCGGAGAATCCGCTCGCGGGAAAAATCCCGGGAATCCAACAAATATCCAAGCCGATACAGTGCCAGGAAAAAGAGTAGGAGAAAAAAGAGGAACGACGCATCTTTCAGCGTCATCAGTCCCCAGAGCCAGAAGCCGGTATAGAACGCCGTCAGCCAGCCAGCCCAGCGTGCGGGTGCCGAGCCGAAAAGGATCGCGCTGATTCGATAAACCAAATACACCGATACCGCACCCAAAACCGCGTTGATTGCCACGGCCGCTGCCGGCGCCCGGCCGATGCCGTAATACAACACCGCCAGGATACGGGGATAGGCATCATTTTCCATCCAAGCCAAATTCCCCAGCGCCTCTGGTAGGATCCCGTGGTTGTGCCAAGCCTGTGTCAGGATCCAGGCTATCCGATCGTACCCCGTCGCATCCTTGTAAAGATAGTTTGGATTGCCCCCCGTTATTCCATAGAACAACGCCGTCGCCAGAAGCCGCACGCCCAGCGCCACAAGGAACAACCGCAGGACAAAGCGCCGTTCCTCAGCCGGAGAATCCCAAAGCACCCATCCGATCGCCGCTCCGCCGGCCAGGATCACCATCAGCACCGGCGCTCCCAGCGTTTCCCAGGGAAGGACGGCGATTGCCAATGCCCCGGCCGCGGTCAGAATAATCGACAATCCTATCCATCCGTCGATCCGAGTTCGGGTAAACGGTTGGCGCATTAAAAAGACCTCGGGGATTTTTTTCCCATGCGACTGCCTTAATAATTTCTCGGCCGGTGGGCGGCGGGGATCGGCTACGTTATATCGGAGGATCTTCCCAACACCTGGCGGTACACCGAATGGGTTCCTTGTATCATGCGGTCCAAAGTATACTCCCGCGCGATGGCAGCCCCCGCCCGCCCCATGGCAGTGCGGGTGTTCCAATCCCCGGCGAGCCGGAGCATTGCTGATGCCAACTCCGCCGGGTTTTCCTTGGGCACGAGGAAACCGTTGCGTTCCGGCTCGATCAGGTCGCGATTCCCGCCCACATCGGTGGCGATGCATGGTAATCCGCAGGCCATTGCTTCGAGCAGCGTGTAGGGAAAACTTTCGAACCACGAAGGCAACACGAATACATCGGATGCGCGCATAAAGTTCCGTGCTTCCTCGCGGGAAATTCTCCCCGGGAGCGCCAGGCGTGCGGCCCAACCGCCCCGCTGAGCCGTGCGCAAAAGCTCTTCCCGCTCCGGACCGTCCCCCACCACGTGCAACTGCGCATCGGGAATCCGCGCGGCCACGCGATCGAACGCCTCCGCAAGATTGTCCATCCCTTTTTCGCGAGCCAGCCGGCCGACATATAAAAATCGAATTTCCCCGTCGGTTCGATTTTCTGGGGGAGCGGATCCGAACCACTCCGGCTCCAACCCATTCGGGACATGGCAGGCTTTGCCGGGCTGCACCAGCCGCCCGTCCAAATACATTTGCTGGATCGTACGGGAAACGAAGATCACCTTGTCGCTGGCCAGCCGGTTGAGGCATCGTTCTGCCAGTCGATACCAACCAATTGCCGCCGCCATTTGCGGCAGGAAGAACGAAGGGGTATGCACCGTGTGGACGGTTTTGATCCCGGCCGCGCGGGCCGCTAGGCGGCCGATTACGCCGCCGCGGGTATCGTGCGTGTGGACCAGCGTAATATCCCGCGCGAAAAATTCCTTCCGTAGCCGGAGGATCGCCGCGGGACTTGCCTTCCCGGCGCGCGGAAGCACGATGCACCGCGCCCCGAGCCGTTCCGCAAGGGAGATAAACGGCTCACCCAGCGTTCCAAAAACCTGGAATTCGTATTCGCTGGCCAGCCCGCGGAACAGCTGCAAGAGATGGGTTTCTATTCCCCCGATGGCGAGCGGAGAGAAGGAAACGATCGCAACGCGCGGCCGGATCATCCTTCGCCCCCCGCAGGTAGTCCGCGAGCGGAAGAGAACGTCTCACCATTGGCTTGGAGGCAACCGATCCTGACGGGGGCTTTAATGAGTACCGTCCCTCGCAGGCGGGTGACCCATATCGTACCGATCGGAAAGCAGGGATGGCGATCCGCCGGAAGGAAATCGCGAACATTTTGCTCCCGTGGAAATCTGTTCATTGGGGTGTTAAGAGTTCCTCATAAAGGGATTCGAACTTGCGGGTCATGAGGTATGTGGAATACCTTCCTTCGACGAACGAACGGGCTGCGCGGCCCATCGCCACACGGCGTTCGGGCGGCAGGGCCATGGCCTTCTGCAGGCAGGCGACCAGCGCCAGCACGTCTCCCACCGGAAAAACATAACCGGTCTCCCCTTCCGCCACGATCTGCTCCCCATCCGCCGCGTCGGAAAGGATCACCGGCTTGCCGCATGCCATGGCCTCCAATACCGAGTTGGGGAAGGCTTCGGAACGGGAGGGAAGGACCAGCCAATCCAGTGCGGCGTAAACCCGCTCTATGTTTTTTATCACCCCCATCGGCCGGACAATCTCCTCCAACCCTTGCTCTCGGATTTGTTCATCCACTCCTTCCCGGGCGCCTGCATACGTAGTTCCCCCGACCAGAATAATCTTCGCAAAGGCGGGCCAGGAACCGGAATTTTTCATTTGCGCCACGGCGGTCAGTAGGGTGGCGTGATCCTTCACTGGCGAGTATCGGGCAACCATGCCAAATACCAGATCGGAGGCGGAGAGTCCGAAGTCCGTGCGAGGCGCGCGCCAATCGAGACCGGGAGTGAACCGCTCGAGGTCGACGCCGTTCGGGATGACTTCGATCCGAGAGGAGGGAATGCCCAGCAGATCGTGCGCCTCGCGCGCCACAGAGTGCGAGTTGGAGACGATGCGCGCGCTCGCATGCCAGAGGATCCGTTCGGCGCCTTGCCACAACCGTGGGTAATAACCCGCGATGCGTGTCCGCAGAGAGGTGACGATGCGGTGATGTCCGGCCAGCGGTGCGGCGATTCGCGCGTAGAGATCGGCCGTACGCAGGTACGACTGCACCACCCCCGGCCGCTCCCGCAGGATCAACCGCCAGAGCCGGAATACGACCACCATGGCACCGAGCTTGCCGAGCGGTTTGCGCAAGCTGATCAACCGCGCATCCTGCAGCGGGATTTCGACCGGAACGCGATCCAAACCGTAGACCACCGCTACGATCGGTTCAAACCGCTCGCGGTCCAGACGACGCACAAGCTCCGCCGCCTGGCGTTCCGTTCCGCCGGATGCAAGGGTAGGGATGAGGAAGAGGATTTTTTTTCTTTGCCGATTCGATTGGTTCGAGTGCATGATTCTCATTTCCTCACGCCCAACGCCGCGAAGTGCAAGGATCGGGAAGCTGGCGGAATGCCTGCGTCTCAAGCCGAAAAGAAAACGTTTGCCATGTACCAAGCATACGTGATTTGGGTTAGGAAACCGAATCCGATCAGCGCGTACAAGACAAGCATCCGGAGCCGCCGGGGGACAAACCCAAACAATCGATCCCGGTAAAGGATCAGGGGCAGGATGAGAATTTTACTAAATCTCACTACTGCCCAAATCTCATGCTGGTTGAGCGCGACGGCCATCCCCAGCACAACGGCGGGAATCAGGATGGAAACAACCTTCCGATACAAATCCCGCACATTCCCCGGCGCGGCCCGGTCGGTTAATACACGGACAAGAATGTAAACGGCCGTTAGAACAACCAGCGAGAGAATTCCAACCTTCGCCCATCCCGAGAAACCCCTGCCCATCACGGTGCCGATCCATCCATCCAGAATTGGCAGCGATCCCTGGGACACCACCTGTGCCTGAACGAGGGAAGCGATGGTCCACAACGGATCTTTCGTGACAACAGTCTGCCAAATCCACAAGAGAACCATCGGCGCGATGGCCAGCGCCGTCATCGCCAGGAGTTGCTTGGTATCGATGTCCCTCGGAATGGATGGCGGATGTTTCCTTTCCCACACCCAAACCGCCCACGGCACGAGCAGCAGCAACGGCGCGAAAATCCAGGCAACCGGATGCATCAACGTCGCCACACCCAACACCACACCCGATGCAACCCAGCGACTGCGCATCGCCAAAAGGATGCCAAGGATCAGGAGAAAAAGGACGATGGCATCAATCTGCGGGAAGATAGCATACAGGCTTCCCACGAACGGCCAGGCGATATAGAGGAACGCCATCGCCCATCCGCGATGAGCGATTCCTTCCTGCCGGCAAAGGGGAATCATCAGCAGCGCGCCGCCCAAGAGGAAGAGAAAGGAGAAAGTCTGCATGACCTGGAGCGGCCCAAGCCAGGCTCCCGTCACCGTGTGCAACGCGGCGATCAACCAAGGATAACCCGGCGGGTGATGGGGATGGAACGGCAGCCCCCACGTCAGGCTTTCCTTCCAATAGGTGTAGACATCCCCATTGGGGTTGAAGAAATTGAATTTCCACACCGCCGACATCCACTGCGTCAAACCGGTAAAGAAGAAGAAACAAACGGCGAGAAACAGAGCCGGCAGCGCGTATGATTTCCAACGAAGGGACATGATCATCCTCGAAGAATGACGGCCACGATGCTATCCTGTCAGGATTCCCATGATTTTCTCCGCCCGCCGTTCCCAGGTATATTGCTCCACGTCCTGCCTGGCCTGCCGCGCGATTCTCGCCCCCAATCCGGGATCATCCAACAATCGGCGGATCCCTGCGGCTAGTGCTGCCGGGCTATCGGGCGCCACCAGAACCGCGTTCTCACCGTCGTGCAGCACCTCCCGAAGCGTCGGAAAGTCCGTCGAGACAATCGGCCGCTCGGCCGCCATATATTCGAACATCTTCATCGGCGAGATTGAAGCCATGAGCGGCGTGCGGGTGGTATACGGCATGACTAAAACATCCGCGGCCCAGAGATACAGCGGGATCCTCGCGTTTGGCACCATCCCCTCGAAACGGACCCGATCCGTAAGGCCCTGCTGCGCCGCGATGGCGCGAACGCGTGCCACGTCGGCGGGTTTGCCGCCGGCAAAGAGCAACCGGGTGCCAGGGATTTTCGCAAGTGCTTGGATGAGTTCTTCCCCGCCGCGTCCTTCATATATATGACCGGCGTGCACGATCCATGGTCCCTGTTCCGGTAGACCCAATGCGTTTCTGGCTTCCGCATGGCTCATTGGATTTTGGAATCGCTGCAGATCCACGCCATCCGGCGCCACGTGGAGAATATCGTCCCTGGCGCCCGCGGCGATGGAATCTTCAAGGAGCCGGCGGGTGATGCAGAATACGCCCCGCAGATCGGGCGAAAGCGACCGGTCGGAAACCAGCATCTGCCAGATCGGGTACCGCCGGTCCTCCTTCAGATCATGCGACTCGAAGCCCGTGTGGATCCCGGAGCGGGCGAGCCAATAGGCCACCCACGGATCCCGGGTATACGCCAGGCGGAATCCCCGCACCTTCGCGTAGGCCGTCGCAGCAAGGGCGAACCCCCTCACTGCGAACCGCTTCCGAAAATGCGGGTATGGCAACCAACGCACCGTGAACGGTCGCGCCAGCGCGAAGCGCTCCTGGAGTGTGTCTCTCAGGCGGGCGTCTTCCCGGAAATATGGCGCCGCGAGTTCCACTTCGGCATGGGCGGCGAACCCGGCGCACATCTTCAGCACCTGGACGCAATTGGCCTGGTCGGAGGGAATCCTCGAACGGGAGATATATAGAATCTTGGGCTGTGTCATCGCCGTCTGGATTTTCATCCGCCGTCCCGCGCGAATTCTACGATCGTCCGAACCCGATTGCGCCAGGTGTGCGGTTGGACATCCTTTCGAGCTTGCTTGGCCAAACTTCCAGCCCAGGCTTTTGCGCGCCGTGCTTTTTCCAGCACCGCCGCCCAGGAATCGATTGAATCCCCGGGAAGCAGGACACTATTGTTTTCATTTAAGATCACACGCAACGCCGGCAGGTCGCTGGCCAGTATCAGCCTCCCGGTGGCCATATACTCGTAGAGTTTCATCGGACTCATGATCTCTGCGGTGTTGCCCTTGCCCTGTATAGTCACTTCTTTCTGGTAGGGCATAAGCAGCGCGTCGCAAGCTGCCTGGTAAAGTGGTAACTCCGCATTCGGGACGTGGGCTTTCCAACGCAGGTTCTCTCGATTCGACGCATGTCGCTTCCATCGGTCGATGGTCGTTGGATCTCCGCCCAGGATATAAAAGGAGACCTCCGGGAGCCGCCCGGCCAGATCGATAATCTGCTCCAAGCCGCGCCCCGCCACAAGGCTTCCGAAGTAGCCGGCGGTAAATCTTTCCGGGGGAAAACCCAACCGGACGCGCGCCTGCCGTGGAGACGGTAGATCCCGATACCTCTCCAGGTCCACTGCGTCCGGCGCGACCAGGATCGGCTGGTTTATCAGCGCCGGATATCCTCTGCGAAGCAGATCCTCCAGCGGACGGCTAATGGTAATCATCCGCACGGACAGGTTTCGCGCTAACATCCGCAGATACCACGGACCAAGCCAACCGGCCGGAAGCGCGTGGATTTCCACCGCCGTGCGCAGTCCGCGCGCGGCCGCCGCCCAAGCGATGTCGATGCCGCGGGTATAGACCATGTCAGGCAAGAGGCGGGCGGCTTGGCCTGATAGCGCGAGTGCCAATCCTCGCCGTCCGAGGATCGGCGGAAGATTCACGCGGTAAACCTCGAAACGTGTTTTTATGCCGTACATCCGATCCAGGTCGGCGGACGGAGATTTTCCATCCACTGGCGGAAGGATCAGCGTCACGGCGTGTCCTTCCTGCTGCATCGCCTGGCACATCTTCATCACTTGCAAGCTATGCGCGGAATTGGATGGCACCGCGGCGGAACTTAAATATGCGATCTTCATCTTCCCCGCCGATCTATTCTCCGGACTTCCTCACGACCACGGGATAGCATGTTTTTTCAACGGCCTTCTGTCGTCGGGTCTATAGGTTCGCACGTACGGGCACCGCCGCTCCCGCTCAATACGAACGCGCATCCCACGGAAAGGATGCGATCCGACATTGTTATCCCCGACCGCCCAAGCAATCAAATCCTACTTGGTCGTCACGGTGATTCCGTAATAATCGCGGAAACACTGGTTTACCCACATGGTGGAATCGGGTCCGATATCCGTCAGACCGATACCGTTCTGAAGAGGGTCAATAGAAACGCTGTCCAACCCTTGGGATTTTGCATCCCGAAGCGTTTGATCCACTTGATCCCAATTTTCGGAATATGTCCGCAAAACAGCTTCCAGTTTGATCGTCTTATACGAATTCCAGGATACCGTCAGAATCATCATACAGCCGATGACTGCGGCGGATCCAACGCTCAGCGCAAGAGGAAATTTCGGGGTTCGAATCCGGATTTTCTCGGCCGCATACTTGCCGGTGAAATATCCGAAAAGGGCCAGCGTGCAAACCAGCGCGAACGCTGGAATGATCAGCGTGCGGTCCGGAGGCGCCTCCGAGGTCCCATAGGCCGCCGGCGCAAAACAGGATAGTTGAATGGCGGCCGCCGCCAACAGCAGATGCGGAAGCGTCCACTGACGCCGGAGTACGGTTGGGAATGGAACCCCGGCATCCGCCAGGAACCCGGAGCCCAGCATCGCAAAGACGGCGAAGAGGACGGCCGCCGTAAGAAGGTGCCTTTTGGAGATAACGATATCGATCAGAAAACGAAGACTGTTCTCGACGGTGATCCTGATCAAGTCCAAGAATCCCGGCGGGGGAGGAAACGTTGCCTGTCGGAATTGATTTCCCGGGGCTGCGATCACCAGGATCAAAGCGAGAACGGAACCCAGAAGCCCGGCTGCGCTGAACCATAGCAATTTCTTTCTGAATTGTTCAGGATTCAACAGCAAGCCGAAAACAAACAGGATGATCAGCAACGTGGTTTGAAGGGTGACGTAGGTTTCACTAAATCCCCCGGCGACAAACGTCATTACCGGGCTCAGAAAAACAAGCATAGCCGATGTCCTGCTGGACGGGGAGGATTTCAGTTTATAGAGAAGCAGCCCGAAATACGCAGAAGCAAAAATTAAGGGCGGAACAACCGAATGCATGCCCTGTTCCCAATAAAGGGATTGGGCCGTGTTGGGCGACATTTCCAAAGTGCAGAAGAGCAGGAGCAACGTGCTTACTCCTGTGATCAGGAATTTATTGGAGTTCCCTCCCGCCGGAAGCGCATGCCAAACGGCCGCCGCCAGCGCCAGAAACCAGAGCGTCAGCACAAGCGGTGTTGTATAGGAAGTAATTCCTGGTCCGATAGTTCCCACCAAACTGTCGAGAAAATTGGCGGAAAACCTGCCGGACCAGGTAAGGTACCATTGAATGGTCCCACCCAATAGTCCGCCCGCTCGCGCGATGGCGGAGGAACAATAATCGTCGGCGATAAAGCGTACAAAAGTTCCGGTGTATGCATGGATGAGAAGCGGAATGGAGAGGATGACGAGATAGCAAAATCCAATCCATTGTTGCCACCGTCGGCTCATTTTTGCCCTCCAAATTTATTCATGGCACAACTCTCCGATAATACTATAAATATTCATCCTGCCCGAAGCCCCACGGCACGATTGCGCCTACGCTGGGGAGCCCGATCCCTGTACCTTAAACACCTCATCACATATACACATTGATTATTTTTAACTATTTATCCCCCTCGCGATCCTCCTTCTGTTCGGGGTCCAAATAGGATAGTCAATGCTGGGGGGATTGTATGCCATGGGGTTAGGTCGGTAACAGATGAGGAGAGTTGGATGGGGAAAAGGAAGACCATAATTCGAAGAAAAATAATCCAACACCGATCTATCCTCCGGACTTCCTTGCCGCCGGGCCGGACAGCACCCTTTTATATACGGCCATCTGCTGCCGGGCATATCGCTCCCAGGTCAATTCCTCGGCCCGCGCGCGTCCGGCCATTCCCATCGAGCGGGCCAGAGCCTGATCTTCCGCCAGCCTGATCATCGCCCGGGCGATTCCTTCCACGTCGTCTGCCGGGAGCAGGAACCCGTTCACGCCGTCCGCGATCGCGTCCGGGATGCCCCCCGTGCGCGTGCCGATCACCGGCACCCCGTAGGCGCCTGCCTCGAGGAAGACGAACACGAATCCTTCGAAATGATCCCCCTCCTCCTGCGACGTCATCACCAGCATGCTCGCGCCGCGGTACAGGGGATCGAGTTCCTCCCAGGTCAGCGTTCCGCAAAATTCCACGTTGCGGATTCCATCGCGCGCGATGAGGGACAAAAGTTCGCCGTGGTAGGTTTCGCCCGTTCCGCCGCCGGCAATGACGTAGCGTGCGTCCGGGAATTTTTTCTGCAGCGCGGCAAACGCCCGCAGGCTGGTCAGATATCCCTTGCGCGGTTTGATTGCGCCTACCGAAAGCACTATCGGGGAAGATGGGAAGAGCTTCGTCTCGGCCGCATCGCGCCCGACGCGCCCGGCGAACTCGCTGCCCTGCAGCACTATTTCCATCCGCTCGTCGGGCAACGCGCTCCGAAAGCGCGCCTGCATCCGCTCCGCAGTTCCCTTCGACATCGGGCACACGCAGGCCGCGCGCCGCAGCACACCGGAATAAATCCGCGCGACGACCGGCCAGCGGTGCCAGATCACGCTGTAAGTACCGAACGCGGTGAGGATGTGGGGCGTCCGCGCCCTCCGCGCAAGCACATCCCCCACCCAGCCGCAGGGAAACATTTCCAGCGAGTGAATCAAGTCCGCGCGGATCGGCGGCATTTGGCGCAGGGCAAACATCGTCGGCGCCATGCGGGCCATAACGCGCAGCGAGCCGCCTGCCATGGGCTGGATCTCCGGCAGGACGTGGGTCTCGGCGCCCGGGAAGAGTTCGCGCGCCGCGGAAGCATCCGCCGCGGATACCACCAGCACCGGTTCGACGGCATCCTCGAGCGACCGGATAATGCCGGTTGTGGCGGTGGGCCATCCGCCCCGTCCGCGCAGGAGTGGGATGACAAATGCAATTCTCAAACGCCGCGAGGTGTCCACCAGGCTCCGTTTCATTTAAGATAGTTCATCGTTGCGGATTTTATCCATGCATTCCCTGAATGCATAAACCGGGAAGCCGGCCGGTCGGCAACGGGAATGTTCGTCACCGATTTAACACTTTTTGATATTCGACCCATTGTTCCTCGGCATAGCGGTCCCAGGTAAGCCGTTCCGCCCGGGACCGGCCAGCCAGTCCCATCTGCGAAGAAAGCACCGGATTCTCCGCCAGGTGGATCATCGCCATGCCGGCCGCTTCCGCATCCGAGGGATCGACCAGAAAGCCGGTTTCTCCGTCAATCACCGCGTCGGGGATTCCGCCGCTGCGGCTTCCCACAACGGGCAAACCGTATGCGCCGGCTTCCAGATACACCAAGCCGAATCCCTCAAAGTGCAGATCCAAATCCTGCGAGAGGAGCAGGAAGATCGTTGCCTCTCGGTAGAGCCGATCCAACTGTGAGGGATCCACTGTTCCGAGAAACTGCACCCCGACCAAATTCTCCCGGCGGACTATGCCCTCTAAAAGTTGACGGTACTCGCCTTCCGGAGGCGGCCCCGCGATGCGATAGACTGCCTCGGGGAAACGCTTTTGAAGAACGGTAAACGCCCGCAGGTTGACGTGATATCCCTTGCGCGGCTTGACCATCCCGACCGAAAGCACAACCGGAGCCGTTTTCTCCCGTCGATTGCGGGCGGCGTCCGGCGAAACTTGTTCAGCCGCACGGGTGCCGCATAAGATCGTGTGGACGGCGGTCGAGGGCAGATCGGATCGGTAGAAATCCCGGAGTTTGGCCTCGGTTCCATGCGAGATCGGATAGATTGCAGCTGCCCGGCGCAACACGCCCCGGTAGAAATATTCCAGCGCCGGCCATTTTCGCCAAAGCACGGTGTAGGTTCCGATCGCGGTCAGCACATGCGGGATTCCCCCTGCCCGGGCGAGCGCGTCTCCGGCCCAACCGGCGGGAAACATCTCCAGCGAATGGACCATCCTCACCCGCAGCGGCCGAAGGCGGCGCGCCGTCCACAACGCCGGGAGCATCCGCCGCAGCATGGAAGGCGTCGTCCCGTTCCAATCTTCCGCCTGCACCGTCGGCAGCGCATGCCGCTCCAGATCCGGAAACTTTTCCTCGGCGGCCGCCTCGTCCCCGCGCGAGACGATCAGTACCGGCTCGACAAATTTCTGCAGTGACCGGATCGCCCCGTCGACGAGAGACACCCATCCGCGGTATCCCCGCAGGGACGGGATCAAATAGGCAATGCGTGGTTTTTCTCCGGGGAGGATGGACAGATCGGCGGGCATCGCGCTCCTGCTACGGAGAGGATCGTACTCCAAAAAATTGATTGCGGAAACCGGAGCAGCAGTATTTGCTTATTGCTCTCATCCCCTGCCTTCCATCCGCTTCAATTCCTCCACTAGGCTTTTCGACCCGTTACGAATATCCTTCCCCCACACGAGTTCACGAATTCGGCGAAGGTCCGCGTCGGTGCGGGCGGCGGCCTTTCGGACCGCGCCTGGCAATTCCTCCGGACGATCGGCCGTCCCGGCCAGATGCTCATCACCCAGTTCGCTGCCGTATGCCCGCGAAGTCTTCATCCAGACGATCGGTACCATCGCCAGGGCCGCTTCGTACAGCACGGTGCTGTACGTGCCAATCGCCACGTCGACCTGGTCCAGCGCCTCGTAGACGGTCCCGGTTTGCATCAGGCGGACGCGGCCGGCGGGTAAGCCGTATTCTTCCAGACTCCGTTCGGATTCCCCGGGGCGCAGCTTCAGGCAGACTTCGAATTGCGGATCGCGGAGGAGGGTTTGCAGGAAGGGCGCCACTTCGTGTTTTCTCGCGAGCGGTTCGGAAACCACCAGCACGCGGATGACGCCCGTCGAGGCGGCCGCATGTTCGGGCCGGCGTCCACCGGTCCCCCGCACAGAGGCTTCCTCCGGCGGCCGCACCGGCCCGGAGACGAAAACTCGGTCTGGACCAAATAAGGCGCTATCGCGTAGCAGACGCTCGCGAAACAGATCGCTCCACACACCATACCGGTCGAACGCGTGCGGGCGCGCTCCCGAAAAACCGAAAGCCATCAATCCGGCGTGGAATTTATTGAACACGCCGTGCTGAAAACCGAGCACGGGGAGTCCGAGCGAGAGGCAGGCGGCGATCAATTCATGGTTATGGCGGTTGTCGTCAAAGATCACCGCCCGCTGCGCGCGTTGGAATTGCAGCGCTCGTTTGAGTATCCGCTGGCGGGCGACGGAGAAGGTGCAGAATTCCAGCATCGTGGGAACGAGCGCCCACAGCGCCCGGTCTTCGAGCGATCCGCCGCCGGGCGGAGCCTTTACCGCGGGCGCAGCGATTCTCCGGCCCGCCCATCGCGCCCAAGTGTCCGCGGATTCCAGAAAAAACACGGGCCTGCGCCGGCGGAAAAAATTCCCCAGAGCCTGGCGCGGCAACAGCGTATGGGCATACTCCGCATATCTGAATTCCTCGCGGTCGAATTCGCGGTAGAGCGGAGCAAATCGAAAATCGTTGCGCAGTCCCGGGCTGACGTGATCGATAATGTAAAAAATCGTGTCCCGCCTGGCCAGGCGAAAGGCAGCCAGCGACGATAAGGTAACGGCGAGCATAGCTCCTTCACCAATGACCGCTTTGAACGAACGGGATGCGCGGGCCGGCGGCAGGGAGGCAAAACCGGATTTTCCGCCGACGGCTTTCCATATCCGTTCCAGATCCGGCGGCGCGCCGTCGAGAATTATTTTTTCGGCGCCGGGGACGGCTTCCAGGACGGGAAAAACCTGTGTGAGGGGAACAAGGTAGAAACGAAGCAGCCGGTCCTGGTCATACCACCAGGGTTCGAATCCGTCTTCGGCAACGAGCGAGGAAATTCTCCGGCCGGAGGAGTCTTTGAGCACATTGATTTTTTTCAGGAGATCGAGGGCGCGATCCCAATCCGGGGCGGGGATAGGGAGTATGGCCCCATCCGGAAGCTCAAACGCTCCGTCCGTCGGGGGGTTCGGGCGGAAGCGAACGGTGAACGGGATTCCGCCGCGGACGTTCAAGGCGCCCTCAACCCTGCGCGGGTTTTCGGATTACCCGTTCGAACTCGGCGCCGAACTGCTCGTTTAATTCCTCCACGTGCAGCGCCTCCTCGGGCGATGTGGGATTGGGCCCGTCATGGAGCACATACTCGATAAACTGGTTGATAACGTGCTCGTGGGGGGACGGCAGGGCCTTGGCTTTGGGTCTGGAAATGAGCCGCGCCGCCAGCCAGCGGCGGAACAACTCCATCGAGATCCGCGCGTTCGGCCGCTCGGCCAGCGCAAAAGCGGTTTTGTATGAAAACATATAGGAGGCCTTGGTGCCGTGCAGGATGTTGATCCGCCGTTTGATTTCTTCAGGGTTGGCGGACATGCGGATATTGACGTACCCATCCCGGCTTTCCAGCACCACGTCCACTTCGTCGGCGCTCATCCACGGCCACTTGGTCCCCGTCTTGCGTGCCGCCACGCTCAGCAGGCGCATCTCCCCGACCAACGCATACGCGATGTACAGTTGGTGCGGGAGGCTCTCCGCCCAGCGCCCGCCGGGAATTTTGTGGCACCAGAAATTGGGATCGATCACCATCCGGTCGCGGTCGCCGTTGGTCATCCAAGTGAGGCCGATGTGCAGCACGCGGCCGGCATCTCCCCGCCGGACGATTTCCGTCATGCGCAGGATTCCCGCCATGAATTTATTCTGATGTACGACCGATAGTTTGCGGCCGGTCCGCTGCTGGACGGCCACGATCTGGCGGGCTTCCTCCAACGTGACGGCAAACGGCTTCTCCATCAGCACGTCCGCCCCATGCTCGAAGGCGTAGATGGCCAGATCCTTGTGAGTTTGCGGCGGCGTGCAGATGGAGACGATGCGCGCGCCGGTTTGAGCCAAGCCCTCTTCCATTGATGAAAAAGCTCCGGGAATTCCGTTCTCGGCCGCCACGCGCCGGGCCCGTTCCAGATCCGGATCGCACATACCCGCCAGGGTCACCTGCGGGTTTTTCTGAAAAAAAGGAAGATGTCGAACCGAGCCGGCGACGCCGCTGCCGACAATCAGAACTTTGACCTTTGCCATTTCCTCTCCATCTGCGGTGGAAAGTTTTCGCCACCCGGGCAGGAAATTATACCAGTCCCGCGCCCTCAGGCTTCCCGCGTAAACCAAAGACTCTGCCGTGCCTATTGGCCCTTTGGGTTGCGCTGGATTTTATGTACCGTCGTGAATCTGAATTCCACTCGATCCAACAATGAAGCAAATGAAAAGAGTTTTACGAGAACCGCGACAAGGCTCCCGCCAAATTAGGCCTGCAGGCATATGAATAATTTATTTTTATGCGGATTCATAAACCGGAATCAGCATTTCAGAGGGATTTCGCTTCCCATAACCATTTAAAATTGGCCGAAAATTATTGGCAATCCGGCCATAATTTTTCATGAGTACAAATGCCATCAAAGGATATTCCACGGGATCGAAAATAAAAAAACCGCTCCTGCGAGCGGGTTTTTTTATTCCAACAGGCCGAAGGAGGAAGCCAGCCCGTCTGCCGCGGCCAGCGTCAGGTCCCGACGTTTCTCCTCGGAGGTCAGGAGCTTGGCAAACACCATGTAATCGCAAATCAACGCGGCGCGGACCGGCGCAACGTGGGTGTGGATCGATTCGCAAACGGCGGCCAGATCCTTCGGGCTGGCAGGCAACCCTTCGACGGGGACATTAAACCTCGCCAAATAATCGATGGTGGTGATGAGCCGCACTTTTTTTTCGGCCGCGCGCAAAATCAGCGTCAGCCAGGGCGCTCCATCTCGCACAACCCCTAAGAAATAAGCGCAGGGATCCGGTCCGGAAGCAAGCCAGGTGCGAACCTCTTCGAGCAGAAAGCCGTTCCACTTCCAGGAAAACGGCGGAAAAAATGATAGACCGGCCGGGTCCTGTTCCGCGAGGTGAAAGGCATGCAGTGCAAAATCCTCCATGTCGCTCGGCATCCAATCCATTCTTTGGACTTGGTCGGAAAACAGCATCAGGCTGTCCTGTTCCAGAATCTGAACGCTTTCCAAACCCGGTAACTGGTAATACAGTTTCTTGGCGAGTTCCTGGGGATCATCCACCTGCTCGATCGTCGGAACCCGGAAACCCGCCGGTGCATACACGCGGAGGACCTTCCCACCGTGATGCAGGATGGAAAGGATATTGGGACGCGCGGGCCGAACGTCGGACAATCTGGAAACGTCCATGAGAGATATCAGGTTCCGCCAAATCCCGGGCCGCAGGTCGACGATTTCCACATCACGGGCGATCATTTCAGGACCTCCCATACCTGCACGGTATGCGGGCCGATCTCGGTAGTCACCGATCCCGTCTGGGTTTCTTCCGGTGCGTTCCATACCCCGCGTAAAGGCCAGGAGGAGATCATCATCGACCGCTGGTTCACCCCCGTCGGATTGGCAAGAAATATCAGGTTGGACGATCCTCCCCGGATGGTCAGGCGCAGATTCGGGTTGTCCAGGAGAACGACGTTAGGCATGTCCGCGGTGATCAGTTCCTTGGCTGCATCGAAGGTGGGCAGATAAGTGATCTTCCCCGCCCCGCGGGTTTGGGTTCCCGGAATTTGGATCGCATTTTTCAATACCGACCCTGGATTCATCCTGCCGTCAAGCGTGGGCAATCCCGGTCCGAAAACCAGGTGCCCTCCGCGGTCGGCAAATTCCAGGAACTTTTCCTGTTCCCTGAGATCCATAAAATCGGCGGTTGGAAGGAACACCATATCGTACTTGGCCATCTCATCGAGTTCCTGGTGACTGTCCGACAGGTTGTATTCCACTTGCACGTTTTCCAGGAACCGGCACGCCTCCTGGATCCAGCTGCCTTCCTCGTAGATGGATTGCCGGGCCGGATCGATTTGAAATCCCAGCGGGATGGATACTTCCGAAAAAATCGCCGGGATGCGGATCAAACCGAGATAGGCGTAATTCATCGTCGACACCGCCAGGTGATACCGCTCCAATTCGTACGACAGCACCACCAAGGTGCGGCAGTTTTTTTTGCTTTCCCAAACTCCATATTTTGCGAAGAAGGGTTGCAGATGGCGGAAGAGATCCGCAAATTCCTCGCGGAACGCGCCATCCCGGGATATCGGAGCGCCCACCCAGCGATCCCCCTCCGCCAGCATGTGGAAATTTACCGCCGTCATTCCGTGCATCACGGCGCTCAGAATCGCGAATTCTTCCTCGTGGGGTGTGTTGACGCGCGGTGCAAACCAGGAATTGCCCGAACCAAACTTGGAGACGAACGGCAGTTTGCTGGTCCCCGTCAAATAGCGGATTTGCCTCGCCAAGGCCGGGTAATCCGAGGAATTCGGATCCACTTCCATTCCCGTCAGGGTTATTTCCAGGGATTTCTGCAATCCGATGGAATCCATCGGAGTGGAAAAGATCGACGGACCGTCGATGGAAAGCGGAACCGAAATTCCCCGGTCGCGGAACATCCCGCCGAGCCGCTGGTAGAAGCGGCGGATGAGATACTCCTTGTATTCCACCCAATCAAGGTATACGGGGAGATCCCGTTGGACTGTGGCTTCACACCGCTTCGGCGCGGAAATTTCGGAATAGGCGGAATACTTTGTTGCGTAGACGGTATTCAGATTCTCGATGGCGCCATATTTCTCGGAAAGAAAATTGCGGAAAAGGGTGATGGATTCCGGACAATAATCGAGGTCGTAGGCCTGCGTGCGTCCCATGAAGGCCGACTCTTTATTCATCTGGCACAGGATGACCGGCCCGTCAGGATATTGGTGCGATACAAGCACCGGTGCCAGGGCGTCGAGGAACTTTCCTACCTCATGGAGAAACCTCTCGCTGGCATACGATGGGATGGCAAACGGGGTCGCATAGCGGGTCGACAGGGCCGGGGCGCCCGTGGAAGTGAGCGCCCATACGGCGGAATTCCGGATCACCCGAAGGGGGAAACCGCCGAACGGCATGTCTTCGCCGACAAAGGGTCCGGGGCGTAGGATCGCCAAAATTCCGGCTTTGGTGCACAGATCCAGAAACTGCGGAAGCCCTTTTTGGGGATTCTTTTCGCCGAAATCGAAAATCCCCGGACCGCTCTCGTGCAAGCCCCAGGGTACGGGAGATTGAATGATTTCAAAACCAAGTTCTTTAATCCGTTCCAACAGGGTTGGCCAGGTATTCGGTGAATACCGCCAATAATGCACGGAACCGGAATACAGCGGGATGCGCCGGCCGTCAAGATACAGCCCGTTGGAATCGACGCGAATGGCCATATCTCATATCTCCACTTTTAGAATACCCGATTCCCATCAACCATGCAACCAAAAATGGGTCAATTTTTCTTGGGGAGGAATTAATTAATAAATCCTTTACTCCCCCCGGGCCTCCACCGCCGTATCCCGGGGACGGAGCGCAACTCCAATCCCGGCGGGAACCGTCACGCTCCGATCACCTCGCGGTACAAATCCAGATAGGCGTCGACGTAGTGTTCTTCGTTGAACGCCTCGCGCGCCGCTTCTGCCATCCTGCGCCGGTTTGTGGATGATGCAAGATCGCCGTCTAATACGTCGCGGATGCCCGCCGCCAACTCCTGTGCCGTTTGAGTGCGGCCGTCGAACGGTGCGCCGATGGGGATACCCAGAAGCGATTCCACTTCCCGCACCTGGGGCGCCCAGGCAACCACCGGCGCGCCGCAGCAAATCGCCTCCAGAATTGCGATACTGAACCCCTCGAGGCGGCTTGGAATCGCCACCAGTTTGGCGGTTCTCAATCTTGCCGCCACTTCCTGCGGATCAAGTTTCCCGAGATAGTGCACGGGAAGCCCCTCCTGGATCGCTTGCTCCACTTGGGACGTGTCCTCTCCGGCGCCGAAGATATACAGCGGTTCCCTTCGAAGCCGGCGATCCGATCGATACGCGTCCAATAATAAATCAATACCTTTTCTTTTCCGCACTGCGCCGACGAATACTATTCCTTCGCGGGGATTCCTCCGCTCCGGATGCGGCTGGCCGAATACAGGCGCCACCGGATTGTAGATAACCCGTGTGCGCTCCAAGGGATACCGGCTCTCCGCAGCGATCATCTTGCGGGAAGCGCGCGAAGGAAATACGATCCGGTCGTATGCATCCAAATCATCACCCATCTCTCCGTGATGATGGGTGAGCAGCAGGTTGCCGCCACGGCCGAGAGCCCGGGCGAGCCGCGGAAATGGCCGACGGGCGAGATGGTTATGGATGATATCGGGACGAAAATATAGGAGCTCGCGGCGTAACGCAGTGAGTGCGAGCGCATCGTAGAAATAATTCTTAATCCCCGCAGGCATCGGTTTCAACCGCAAGAGCGCCTGCGGCAACCACGCGCTGTCTTTCCACCCCGGGATATGCATTGCCGCCGCAACCTCCACCGACCGGCCCGGCGCCACCTCCCACAACTCGCGGCTTCCGACGCCTTCCGGGATGGGCAGGACCTGCACGTCGTGGCCCCGCTCGATGAGTAAACGGGTGAGTTGCAGCGACGCCCGTGCCATGCCGCCGGCAGCCGGCGAGAGGGCTTTGGATTTCATCAACGGGTGAACTTGAAGAATGCGCATCTTCCCCTATTTGACCGGACGCATTTCGGCGTATACCCGGACTATTTCCGATCCGTAACGTTTCATGGAAAACGATTCCCTCGCCAACTTGGAAAGTTCCTTTCGGGACGCCGTCCGCCCGACCGGGTCTGCCAACGCACGCACAACCAAAGCCGCCAGATCATCCGCCGATTGACGGCGTCCGTCAAAGGAAAAGCCCACGGGCCGGCGCCACTCCTCCGACAGTTCGTTCACCTGGTCAGCCCATCCGATGATCGGCGTCCCGCAGGCCAGGGCTTCCAGGAGAGCCACCGAAAAACCTTCCATCCGGCTCGGGTTGACTAGCAGCTTTGCCCGCGAAACGATCTGCCGGATCGCCGTGGTGGATATCCGGCCGTGAAAAACGACCGGCAGATGGTGTTGGATTGTATATTCCTTATATCGCTCTTCATCCGGCCCGGTTCCGCACAGATGCAGCGGATGGTTCCGCAACGATCGGCTCTGATCGTACGCCGCGAGCAACAAATCAATCCCTTTGGCGTCCTTCAGCCCCCCGACGCTGACGATTCCGCTCCGCTCATCCGCCGGAACGACACTCCCCTGCAGGAATTCGTCGGATATTGGAATGTAGATCACCTTGGATTTTTCGATCGGATACCCGGACCGGCGGCAAACTTCCTCCTGCATCGATCGGCTGAGGAAGATAATCCGGTCGTACGTTTCCAGATAATGGCCGGAACGGCCGGAGTGATGCGTCAGGACAGTCGGCATGGATTTTTTCAGGATTCGGAGCAAGGGGGGAATATCGGATTCGGTTTGCTGGCAATGAAAAATATCCGGTTGGAATTGATCGATGGCCAGCCTCAACCCTTCGAGGAAACACATGTCTTGAAACAAGGAATGTCGATCGCTTCCGAAAAAACGGGTCCTGCTCAACCGGAAGGCATCGGGAAGGATTTTTGAGTAAGTAGGCAGCGCCAGGGTTGGATAAATCTGGGCCGGTGCATTCGGAGAAACGGCAAACTCCGCGGTCTTTCCCCAGATCCGTTCCGGCCACGGATAGATCGCCACCTCGTGTCCCGCTTCCACGAGATAGCGCGCGAGCATCAGGGAGATTCTTGATTTTCCCCCCGCTCTCGGGTTCACCCGTTCGGAACGAAGATAG
>Ga0187886_1000645_pt1 | contig 39242 bp, 38 predicted proteins | sample June2016WEW_20_1_FD_133001 | JGI IMG/M metagenome (GOLD analysis project Ga0187886, IMG submission 133001) | Peatland microbial communities from SPRUCE experiment site at the Marcell Experimental Forest, Minnesota, USA - June2016WEW_20_150 | ecosystem: Environmental > Terrestrial > Soil >...
AATGCTGGAAGGCAGGTGGTCAGTTTCCCAATCCGTGAATACTGGATCGATATTGGTCAACAATCCGATTACAGGCAGGCGCAGGAGGATGTGCAAAACGGGAGACTGAACAAATGAATTGGGCGGGCAGGCGGGTCCTGGTCACCGGTGCTGGCGGATTTATCGGTAGTCATCTGACGGAGAGACTGATCGAATTAGGTGCAGATGTGCGGGCACTGGTGCATTACAACGCCCTTGGTACATGGGGCTGGCTCGATCAAGCCCCTCTGCGAAACCATACCCAAGTTATTACAGGTGACATCTGTGATCGGGATAGCTTGAGTCATGCAATGCAGGGGCGTGAGATCGTTTTTCATCTTGCTGCGTTGATTGCCATACCTTACTCATACCACGCGCCATCGTCCTACCTTCGTATAAATGTTGAAGGTACTCTTAATGTTCTTCAAACTGCCCGTGATGCCGGCGTTGAATGCATAATTCTTACATCCACCAGTGAAGTGTACGGTACAGCGCAATATGTTCCCATTGATGAAAAACATCCTCTACAGGGCCAATCCCCATACTCGGCAAGCAAGATCGGTGCGGACAAAATGGCGGAAGCGTTTCATTGCTCTTTTGGCTTGCCCGTTGTCACCGTGCGGCCCTTCAATACATATGGCCCGCGGCAATCCGCACGGGCAGTCATACCAACCATTATTGTACAATTGCTTGCCGGGCAGTTTATACGGCTTGGCAATTTGTATCCCACGCGAGATCTGAATTTCGTCGCTAACACGGTGGATGGCTTTGTGCTTGCCGCATCAATACCCGCCGCCATTGGGCGAACGATTAACCTGGGATCGGGGCGCGAGGTGAGCATTGGCGACCTGGCGCAGTTGATTGCGAAATTGATGGATAAGCCCATTGAGATTTTGTGTGAAACTGAACGAGTCCGACCGGATGGCAGTGAAGTAGAACGGCTTCTGGCAAACAATTCCCTTGCCCGGACGTTGCTCGGCTGGGAGCCGAAGGTAGGCTTGGAAGAGGGCCTTCGCCGTACCATTGAATGGGTGGAACAACATGCAGAAAAATATCGACGCGGCGTTTATGTCATTTGAGCCTGGCGCCCCCATGCCGAAGGATTTTATTTCCCTGTCCGTGCCGGAAATACGTGGCAACGAGTTGATATATATTAAGGAATGTCTGGACACTAATTGGGTTTCCGTAGGCCCATTCATAGATCGCTTTGAACGAATGTTGGCCAATTATGTGGGGACTAAATATGCTGTTGCAACTGTAAATGGTACGGCAGCATTGTATATTGCTTTACTTGCGGCTGGTGTCCAGCCTGACGATGAGGTTATAGTTTCGACACTTACCTTTATTGCCCCGGTCAACGCCATTCGTTATGCAGGGGCTTGGCCAGTCTTGATAGACGCCGAGCCGAAATACTGGCAGATAGATACTCAGAAAATGATTGAATTTCTGAAGGGAGAGTGTCGTTGCGAAAACGGAAAACTGCGAAACAAGATTACCGGCAGGCGTGTAAAGGCGATCATGCCGGTTCATATTCTCGGTCATCCAGCAGACATGGATCCAATCATTGAGGTAGCCCGAAACTACAACTTGATCGTTATTGAAGACGCAACAGAGAGTTTGGGCGGGAAATACAAACGAAGGATGATCGGCCATCTTGGGGACATCGCCTGCTTCAGTTTCAATGGGAACAAGATTATCACCACGGGAAGTGGTGGCATGATCGTTACGGATAATGAGGCATGGGCACAAAAGGCAAAGTATCTCACCACCCAAGCCAAGGACGATCCAGTGGAGTATGTCCACGGGGAGATAGGCTATAACTGCCGTCTAACCAACATCCAAGCAGCACTAGGCGTGGCGCAGATGGAAAAACTTGATGAATATATCGCTATTAAACGGCGCATTGCAGTGGCTTACACGGAGGCGTTCAAAGATATTCCTGGCTTGACACCAATGCGTGAAGCGGAGTGGGCGTTCAGCATTTTTTGGATGTACACAGTCTTGGTAGATCAAGCGCAGTACGGAATAAGCAGCCGTGAATTGTTGCGATCTTTAGCGGCGCATAGTATTCAAACGCGGCCGCTGTGGCAGCCGGCACATCTCTCACCGGCGCACCGAAATGCGTACGCAACCGATTGTTCAGTGGCAGAGCGACTGAATCGAACAGCGATCAGCTTACCGTGTTCAGTGGGGCTGACACAATTCCAGCAGGAGCGGGTTATTGCGGAAATTCGCCGGAGGGGCGCACCTGCAGAATAAGGAGTTTGTCCGTGAAGAGAAGGAGGAATATTGTCCAAAGAGGTGTCAAGAAAGGAATAAAAGTATGTTTGGGCATCCGATAATTTTATCTGGACAAGGTCCGAGAGCGGCATGAGATGGAGAAATCCTCATGAAAAAAGCTTTGGTTACGGGTGTCACAGGGCAGGATGGCGCTTACTTGCTGAAGTTGCTGCTATCCAAAGGGTACGAGGTGCATGCCGTGAAGCGGAGAACCTCGACGTTCCCCACGGCCAGAATCGATGACGTCTATACAGACCCCGCGATTTACGAGAAGAGCTTGTTTATCTATTACGGAGATTTACATGACGGCCTGGGGCTAATGCACATTGTACATCAAGTGCAGCCAGATGAGATCTATCACCTCGCTGCCCAGAGCCATGTGCAGGTTTCGTTCGAAAATCCTGTGGCCACGGTTCTGGACAATGTATCCGGGGTTATCAGCCTCCTAGAAGCCACGCGTAATATGGGAAAGCCTTGCCGCTTTTACAATGCGGCGAGCAGCGAGATGTTCGGAAGTACGCCCCCCCCCCAGAATGAAACCTCGCCCTTCCATCCCCGAAGTCCCTATGCCTGTTCCAAGGTGTACTCTTTCTACCAAACAGTGAACTACCGCGAGGCCTACGGTCTTCATGCCTCGAATGGAATTCTCTTCAATCACGAATCCCCCTTGCGCGGAGAAACCTTCGTTTCGAGAAAGATCTCCCGGGGAGTGGGTCGGATTAAGATGGAGTTGCAGAGCAAGCTGGTGCTAGGAAATTTAGATGCCCAGCGAGATTGGGGATTCGCCAGTGAGTACGTAGAGGCTATGTGGCTCATTCTGCAACAGGATGAACCCGATGATTATGTGATCGCTACGGGCGAGATGCATTCGGTACGGGATTTTTGTGCCTTGGCCTTCGATGTCGTTGGACTGGACTACCAGGACTTTGTGACGACCGCTCCCCAGTATATGAGGCCGTCCGAGGTGGTGGCTTTGCGGGGAGATGCCTCCAAGGCGGCTCGCAAGTTGGGTTGGCGGCCCAAGGTAACCTTCCGCCAGCTGGTGGAGATGATGGTGGAAGCTGACCTAAAGCTGGCTGCCGAGGAGAAGAAACTGGGACGCTTCATCTCCCTCTTCTGAGGGGCGCACGCCTTTTCCCGGAGTTCCCCGTACCCAAGCAGGAATAGAATGAAAAAGAACACACCACATTGAGCATTTTGATCAGGTTGACAGCAGGGCATATATCGCACCCCCTTGCTTGAAGTACTCACGATTTGGGCGCGCTTTCGCAACTGATTACGCTTAACGCCTCTAACAAGAGAAGAAGGCATACAATTGGTGAAAAAGCATGATCATAATCTAGATTCAAAATGCATTTATGCTTTTTGTCAATTTCTTGGCTATTATATAAAAGAATTTTGCGAAATTGTTGATACACATTTTAATAAGGAAATCTTTATCAAGACTGAATTTGATGGCCGGGTATTAAAAACACAAATATGCGATAACAAATAGTGAACTGAAATAAATCATCTACTATCAGAAATGTAAACACTCAATTTAGCAACCCAATACAAATATTGATGGCAGTGAAATATTAACTCATGGATGGTGATTATTCATATGTATAAAACAATAGAAAAATGTCGAATCTGTGGAAATTCAAATTTAGTTGAAGTTGTTAACTTAGGCGAGATGATGCTGACAGGCGTTTTCCCAAAGTCAAAAAACGAAAGTATTACTGCTGGACCTTTGAGTCTTGTAAAGTGTATTGGGGACAAGGACACCTGTGGGTTGCTTCAATTATGTCAGTCTTATGATCTTCGTGAATTGTATGGAATGAATTATGGATACCGTTCAGGTCTTAACAGGAGCATGGTGGATCATTTACACAGCAAAGTTAAAAAAATAATGAATATCGTCCAGCTAAAAGAAAGTGACCTAATTATCGACATCGGCAGTAACGATGGGACAACTCTTGCTGCTTACCCACCTGATCTATCTAATCTGGTGGGCATTGATCCAACAGGCGTTAAGTTCAAGGATTTTTATCAACCCCATATCAAGCTTATTCCTGATTTTTTCTCAAAAACTCTCATACTTGAACACTTTGGCCCCCAAAAAGCGAAAGTTGTTATGGCTTTTTCGATGTTTTACGACTTGGAAGAGCCTCTATCATTTATGCAAGGGGTTTATGATATACTGGATGATAACGGTATATGGGTTTTTGAGCAAAGTTACATGCCAAGGATGCTGGAGACCAACTCGTTTGATACCGTTTGCCAAGAGCACCTTGAATATTATGGATTATCGCAGATCAAATGGATGACCGACCGCGTCGGATTTCGTATCATTGATGTTGAGCTAAATGATATAAATGGCGGCAGCTTCTCTGTAACCGTATCAAAACAGAATTCTCAATATGCCGTTGCTGAAAATCTAAACGAGTTGTTACAACAGGAACATAAAAGAGGTCTATCAACCCTTCAGCCCTATCGGGAGTTTGCAGTACAGATTAGTTTGTTTAAAGAGGAACTTCTCACTTTTCTGCGAAGAGCGAGAAAAGATGGCAAGACCGTAATGGGGCTTGGGGCATCAACCAAAGGTAATGTAATTCTCCAATACTGCGGCATCACTGAACAAGATTTGCCATGCATCGGTGATGTCAATACAGATAAATTCGGTTGCTATACACCGGGGACGATGATCCCAATCGTGCCGGAAAGCGAAGTGCTCGCAAAGAACCCCGATTATCTGCTTGTTCTTCCCTGGCATTTTAAGAAATTTTTCCTTTCAAACAACCATCTCCGGGGTAGAAACTTGGTTTTTCCTCTTCCAAAACTGGAAATTGTCAAGGTTTAAGAGATTTGTAAGAGCTCAATTCGCACTTAAAATTATCTGCTTTTCACTCGGATATGTATATACCGGAACATATTTATTCACAAATAGTCCACCTCATGCCCATTCCATGTGTGGATTTGCTGGTCGAAGATGAAAATGGAAGGATATTAATGATAAAGCGGGCTAATGAGCCGGCAAAAGGGCAATGGTGGTTTCCCGGGGGACGGGTCCATTTTTTAGAAACACGTGAGCAAGCGGCAAAGCGAAAATTGAAAGAGGAATGCGGTCTTGAACCTTTTCAAATGAAGGAGATGGGTACTGATGACGTTATGCTTGATATGCCGGATGACGCGAACCCAAGACATGGCATTACAACTTTGTTTTATATCAGGGTAAGGAAAGGAGACGTAATCTTGGATTCCCAAAGTCATGATTCGGACTGGCGCACGCCAGATGAGTGGCTATCTGAGCCCCTGCATTTTTTTATTAGGGAGATTTTAAAAGCATATGCAAAACAAACTGATGAAACAGAATAATCTCGAATCACTCACGGAACTATACAACAGTAACAACGAAGCAAAAGCATTCGACTTATTTCGTCGGGGCCTCAAAATACCTTTCCATCTATTTGTTATTGTGGGTGTTAAGTCGACTTTAAGAGAGACATTTTTTTGGTTTATAAATCATATACCCGGTCCGATAGGCATCAAAATGCGGACTTTTGTTTATGGGATGGTTTTTAAACAAATGGGGAGAAATTGTTTAATTGATTATGGGGTAAGAATAGATGGACCAGAAAACATCAGCATTTCTGAATATGTATGGATTGATAGGCACGTAAGTCTCTTCTCTAGGGTTGGTTTCATTACAATTGGTAGAAGGTGCCATATTGCTTGTTCTGTGATATCGGGTGGTGGAGGAGTTTTTATTGGAGATTATGTTGGTATTGCTCGTGGGGCACAAATATATTCGTTTAGCGAGGTTCCAAGAGACGGGAAAAGAATGTGTGGACCAATGATGCCTGACGAATTTGAAGCTCTGGTAATGAAGCCAGTTAGGATAGAGAAGGATGCATTCATAGGATCAAATGCCGTAATACTTCCAGGCGTAACGATAGGTGAAGGCGCGGTTGTAGCTGCCAACTCATTGATAACACGTAATGTTGAGCCGTACGATATTGTCATGGGCGTGCCAGCAAAATGCGTAGGTAAGAGAAGCAAGGTCGTAGTGGATGATATTTAGATTCACTTCTAGTAAGCCCTATGTTCTAGTGTAAATGAGACACGTCCCACTCACACCATCGTAATTGGAGAGATAATGAAAATCGTTATAAGTGAACATATTCCTTGGGCAAAACCCGATTTTTGGGGTAATGAGCAAAAATATGTAGCTGAGGCATTAACCTCCACATGGATATCGGGCGGACCATTCCTTGATCGCTTCGAAAGGGACTTTGCCCAATACTGTGGTATGCCATATGCCCTGACATCATCCAACGGCACAACGGCCCTGCATATGGCATATCTTGCTTTGGGACTGAAAGCGGGCGACGAGGTGATCCTGCCTGGGTTTGCCTTTATGGGTGCAGCAAACATGGCACTATATGTCGGTGCAAAGCCAATATTTGCGGATGTGGATCCACAAAGTTGGTGCCTGAGCGCTGCTGAAATAGAGAAAAATTTGACGCCCCGGACCAAGCTGATCGTTCCGATACACACGTACGGCAATGTTTGTGAAATGGATACGATCATGCAGTTGGCAGACAGCCGGGGCATCGCTGTTGTTGAAGACGTGGCCGAAGCCTTTGCCTGTCAGTATAAAAACCGCTTGGCAGGCACGTATGCACCGATTGGTACTTTCAGTTTCCAGGCAACTAAAACCATTACAACTGGAGAAGGGGGTATGGTCATCACAAATGACGAGAGCCTTTACGATCGGATGACCCTCTTTCGCAGCCATGGAATGCGCCGTAAACGTTTTTACTGGCACGACTTGGCTGGGCACAACTTCCGTCTGACAAATCTGCAAGCGGCAGTTGGGGTTGCCCAAATGGAAAAACTGGAACAGATCATCTGTGAACGTAAACGTGTTCATCGCCTTTATCACCGTCTCTTGTCTGAAATTCAAGGTCTTAATCTACAGCATTTTCTCCCTGAGACGGACCCCGTGCTTTGGGCAATAGCCGTGAAACTAGATTCTCTGGCATATCCACAGGGACGCGACGCTGTTATGCAGGAAATGAAACAAGCGAATATCGAAACCCGCCCAGGTTTTATTGCCCCACGATTCATGGAACATATCTATACTTGTCCTGAACTTCCCATCTCTGAGGATTTAAGCAAAAATGTACTGAGCCTGCCCACTTATCCGACCCTGCGAGATGAACAAATTGGTTTTATCTGCGATCAACTCAAGAAATTAAAGCGGTAAAAACAATAAGGCAATGAATTTTAAGAACAATATCTTGTTGCGCTATATGAGTATGGCGCCGTTCGCCCTAGCATTTGAACGTTACCTTGAATGCTGTACTTTCCAACGATTGTCGTTTGAACCTCCTGTGCTTGATTTAGGATGCGGTGAAGGGCTATTTTCCTATGTACTTTTTTCGGAGAAATTGGATACCGGTATTGACATTAACCCCCGTGAATTGGAACGTGCCCGTGAGCTTGGTGCCTATGTTGAACTTATTCATGCTGAGGGAGATTCTATCCCTAAACCAGATGGGTCTTACAAAACAATTATTTCGAACAGCGTCCTTGAGCATATCCCAGATCTCGCTCCTATATTTAGAGAGATACATCGCCTGCTGACCCCAGATGGAAGATTCTATTTGACCGTTCCAGTTCCCGAATTTGAGCATTATACTATCATTAATCAATCGCTAACTTTGATTGGGCTACCAAATCTTGCAGCCCGATATCGGAAATTTTGCAACAAAGTAATTTGGCGTCAATACCATTATTTTACTTTGGAGGAGTGGGAACGATTGGTTTCCAGTTTTGGTTTTAAGGTGTTGGAATCTTTTACCTACGATCCCAAGACCGTTTGTCTTATTAATGATTTTCTCTATCCTTTCAGTATCATCGCAGTCGCAAATAAGAAACTATTCAACCGATGGGTGCTTTTTCCGTCAATAAGACGAATGCTGGTTTATCCAGTTTATCTACTTGCCCGGCAAATCCTCAAAGGAGGCGATAGATCCATGCAAGGCGGGTTGGCTTTTATGGCGCTGGCAAGGGAGGATTAATGAAGGTTTCGGTAATTCTTCCTACATATAATGAGGCCGGTAACATTGTCGAACTTGTGCAACAGATAATAAGGAATATTCCTTCTGGCTGGGATTATGAGATCATTGTTGTAGACGATAATAGCCCAGATGGTACATGCGAGAAAGTGAGGACTTCTTTTCATAACAACAGTTTAGTCCTTTCCATGTTGCGAACCTCCGACAGAGGTTTGGCAAAATCTATCCGAGTGGGAATAGAGCAAGCGACCGGAGACCACATCATTGTCATGGATACGGACTTCACACATGACCCCGTTGAGATACCTAAACTGCTGCATGTGGGTAAGCTTTACGATATCGTAAGCGGCTCCCGATTCTGTCCAGGTGGGAACATGCAGGATAAAAAGCATTATATTGCCAGCCTAACTTACAATTGGTTTCTTCGCGTTATTTTAAGAACTCAGATACAGGATAATTTAGGCGGATATTTCATAATCAAACGTGAAAAAATAATCGAACTTCCTCTGGATAAAATTTTTTATGGCTACGGGGAGTATTTCTTCCGTCTGCTTCATTTTGCCCAGCGCCGGCGCTTCACAATCGTAGAACTCCCAGCCCAATATCTCGTTAGATCAGCGGGCAAAAGCAAGTCAAGTTTTCTGAAGCTGCTTTTCACGTATACCGTGGCTGCGATTAGGTTGAAGCTTGCGCGCTAAATAAACCAATTAGGTCATACAAACCTACTTTCCGCGTGCGCCTTTGTGGTGGATTTTTAGTCACCCACAAAGACGAGTAATTGACATAAGTTTATCGCAATGCCTTTAAATCTTGTCCATATTCATTGGGGCGCCATATTCGCCTTCAGCCTTGCCGTGGCTCTGATCACTGTCATACCAGAGATCTACGCAAGGTTGAAGTCACCATCAAAGTGGACTCCAATAAATTCGCCTCCGCACATGATCGGAGATGACTACCATTATTTTTCGCTCCTAAATAATATTCATCGAAGATTCCTTAATTGCCTGCATGGAACCAATCTTACGGCGCTGCCACTTTCCGCAAACTCAAGGTTTCAATTATTCGGATACTTTTTTAACTTAATCCCCTATCACATTGGTTTTCTTGTTGCAGACAGAAGGTTAAGTGTAATTTTTGTCAGGTTGTGGAACCGTATTTTGTTGGGAATAAGCGTTGCCATCTTTGCAAATATTCTCTTCTTATCGCTTGGTATCACGCCGACAACCGGGTTGTTGTTGCTTACCTACCTATCGTTTTTCCTTTTTTTCCCAGGACCATTCGGGCTGCAGGTTTTGTCTAGCATCGCGAGGCAGATAAACAATCCGAGGTATATTTATGACCGAGCCAATGCGAATGATCTCACAAGAGCTATGTTTTCTGAGACCACGGGTCCATTACTGTTAAGCGCTTGTGCTGTTTTGCTGATTCCAATCGATGCGCAGAACTCCGCCACAATAGCGAGTGCAGGTCTTCTTTTTGTAGTCTTATTATTTTTTCACTACTTTCCAGCCGCAGTTATTTTTTCTTGGCTTCTATTTCTTGTTCTATTGAGTAACCAGCTTTTTGTCTTTGCTATTATTTGTGGCATTTTAAGTTCAGGACTTGTTTTCGTTTATCTGTACACGGTCTCAAGAAGCAAGATAGGGCAAGAAGCCTTTGCTCATTCTGATGGCGGCAAGATATTTTTGGTCAGTCGGTATCAATTCGTTAATTTTGCTTCTATTTCGTTCTTTGTAGTCGCTGTGGCGCTTCTTATTCCGGAAATACCCCAGGTTGAAGCCTTGTTGGTTTACTTTGGATCTTGCTTTTTCTTACTTACTCTCTTCTTAGCAAAACATCAGGCAAGTCGATTCTGGGATCGGGCTGCAGTTATACCCTTTCAGCTAGTATCCACGGTAGCGTGTGTGGCCATTGTTGCTCCGTTCCTTCCTGACCCCGTTATAGTGCTTCTTATTGCTGCTTTATCCTTCGCTCTTATTTATTATCATTACAGGCAATGTAGATTTTTGTACCAAGTAGGCGCAACTCTGCTGTCCGAAGACATCGAATTTGAGCGTGATATTTGCCCTCGAAAAACTGGCAAGAGCGCAGCCACGAGCCGAACTATTGCCACAAATTCAACGGAGTTGGCTTACAGTATTTACATGTTTAGTGGTGATGAATCACTGTTAAGAAATTATTCCGTACAGCCCTTTGGTTATCAGCACCATCTTCGGTCTATTTGCGCAAATTTTAAGGTGCTTGGTTATGCTTTCACTGAATGCGAGCATTTTCTCACATTGTTTGTGCATTACAAGGACTGGCAATTTGATAGGCCATTTAAGCATCAGAGTTCTACCGCGGAGCATTGTTATGCCCATACACTTCAATATATGGCAACCAACAGAGAGTTTAACCACGGGTTGATCACGGATAGAATGTATACAGATGAAGGCTGGTCCGAGTCCTACAAGAGACTGCTGCGCGAAATCTGGGATTCGATTGAGGTTGCCCAGTTTAGTAATGTTCATAAAATAAAACTGCAAAGGCCTTTTTGATGAATGAGGCGTTTATAGGAAAAATTAGCAGAAGACAGTTTAATTGACATGACAAACCAAAAACTGAAAATCCTCAAAGACACGGCATCATTGAACATAGCTCTGATTATCGGTCAGGGCTTGGCGGTTCTGCAAACATTAATCATTATGCGTTTTCTGGATCCTGCAATGTATGGATTATGGCTGGGTCTCATGATTCTGCTGAGCTATAGCGGTTATGTTCATATGGGGATGGAGCATGGTATGGCTGTTCGCCTTCTCTATCATCAAGGACAAGGTAATACCGTGCGAGTCTCGCAAATACAAGATACTGCATTCACTATGTGGTCAGGGCTCTCACTAATATTTGCTCTTTGTGTTTTTGGGTATGCGTTTCTTATACCCCAAGCCTCGCCTATCCAGAAATTGGGCCTTGTTATTATATCCGGGTTGATTATTTTTGAACAACAGATCGCATTTCTGGGACGCTGGCAGACGTCATTCCTTAAAGATTTTTCACTCTTTAGCATAAGCAATATATTAAGAGCCTTTCTTTCCTTTGTTTTGTTGATTCCATTGGCGTATTTATATAATGTTACCGGTGTTATGATAGGCGCTTTTATTGTGTCGGGCATAATGCTGATTTTCTGGTGGCTGAAGACATCGTATCGACTACACATCCAACTTTCTTGGGACGTATTATGGGAAATACTGCGTATCGGATTCCCCATATTGTTGGTCGTGCTGGGAGGCGTGCTGATTGAGACCGTTGATCGTCTGATTGTTTTGAACTTGTTGGGTGTGGCAAGTCTTGGCTACTATGGCATTACTTCTTTTGGCGGCGCCTCAGTTTACCGCTTGTTGGCGCAGGCTGGGGGGAGCATGGGGCCCCATATGGTCGAGGAAATGGGGCGTAATAATGACGCACCGCAGTCGCTCTTGAAATACCTGACTAAGCCGACATTAATATTTTCATATATTTCAATAATTTTAATTACATTCTTGATCTTCGTAATGTCTTTTCTTGTCGAATGGATGCTGCCGCGCTACCTGCCGGGCATGCTTGCCTTCTACGTATTTACACCTGGTTTCTTTTTTCTCAGCATTATCCTTACTGCGAACAATATGTTGAATCTGATTCTGATTGCGCGTAAGCAGCAACGTTTTGTCGTTTATATTCAATACATCGCAATAGTAATTGAAGTATTCCTAGCAATCCTATTAGTTCAGTTCGGTTGGAATATTGTGGGGGTTGCGCTTGCCTCGGCATTGACTTGCGCTTTCTATGGGTTGTCTATTCTCTACCTGGCGGCGCACTATGTAATCCTTGATCAGCGAGAGCGATTCCGGTTTTTGCGATCGGTGTTGATGCCGTTCATATATGCACTCGCAGTTGTACCTTCGGTCCTTTGGTTGGGGAAACAACTTATTCCCGGGAGTAGTTTGGGCCGCTTGGCATTGCAGTGTGCATTGATAGCTTTATTATATAGTCCTTTATTTTACTATCTGAACAAAAAGATAGATTTCATGAAGGAGATGGGTCCCTTTATAACGTCAGTCAGAATTAGATTTGGATTGATCGAATCGAAAAGACCTCAAGCAACAATACCTTCGTAATTGGAGAGATCATGAAAACCGTAATTATTGGCGCTGGCCGTATGGGCCGTCGGCATATTCAGATAGTCCGTGATTTGGGGTTAAACTTGGCAGGTATCTGTGACCTGAATCCCGAGGCGCTGTCATTAGCCACCGAAGAGTATAGCATAAGGACAGACCTGCATTTCACAGATGTTCGTCACTTGCTGAGACAAACGGAGCCGGAATGTGTGATCATTGCAACTACGGCGCCTACCCACTGCGAATATACCTGTTTGGCGGCGGAGTCAGGGGCAAAGTATGTTTTATGTGAAAAACCGATGGCGGTCTCATTGGCCGAATGTGACAAGATGCTGGAGGTATGTGCCCATTACGGCACAGAATTGGCGGTGAACCACCAGATGCGATTCATGGAGCAGTACACTGCACCCAAGCCCATTATTGAATCAGACGCATTTGGTGGATTGTGTAGTATAACAGTCGTGGGTGGCAACTTTGGCATGGCCATGAATGGGACGCACTATTTTGAAATGTTCCGCTTCATGACCAATGAAGCGCCAGTGGAAGTGTGCGCTTGGTTTTCGCCGGGGAAAGTGCCTAATCCGCGTGGGGCACAGTTCGAAGACCGCGCTGGAGCAGTGCGCTTGGCCTCGTCCAGTGGCATACGTTATTATATGGAAATCAGCGCCGACCAGGGACATGGTGTGCATGTTATATATGCTGGTCCTTATGGGCAGTTAGTGGTGGATGAATTAGCCGGGAACGTGAAGTTAATAACTCGAGATAAGGAATATCGTAATCTGCCATCCTCCCGGTATGGAATGCCGGCGACGGAAAAGAACTTCAAGATACAACCGGCGGATGTCATCGCGCCATCTCGTGCTGTTTTGAGCGCCTTATTGAATAAGACCAATTTTCCGACCGGTGAAGATGGACGGATGGCTGTGTCTGTACTGGTTGGGGCCTATGTTTCAGATGAAAATGGACATCGCCCCGTAAGGATAGATGAGGAACTATTACCGCGTGACCGCGTTTTCCCCTGGCCATAGATGATGATAATTTCCGAGACAACATGTAGAGTGGCTATCGTTGGTGCGGGATATATGGCGCGGGAACATATACGTGCGTTCCAAGATGTACCCGGAGTTCAGATCATGTGCATACATACCCGGACGAGGACGCGGGCTGAAGAGGTGGCTGCACAATTTGATATACCTACTGTATGTGACTCGCTTTCTGAATTATATGATATTACACAGGCCCATCTCGTTGTGGTAACAGTGCCTGAGTTGGTGATGAGTACTCTTAGTCGTGCCTGCTTCGAATATCCTTGGGCGGTGCTTCTCGAAAAGCCGGCTGGCTACAACCTCTCTGACGCTGAAGATATTGAATTAGCGGCACGCACCAAGAATCGCCGTGTCTTTGTGGCGCTGAACCGACGCCATTATTCGAGCACACAGACTGTTTTAAGTGACCTAAAAAAGCTGTCTGGCCAGCGTTTTATTCGGGTACAGGATCAGGAAGATCAGATTCGCGCCTTACAGGCTGGCCAACCGAAAACGGTCGTTGATAATTGGATGTATGCTAATTCAATCCATGTGATTGATTATTTCTTAATGTTGGGCCGAGGCAAAATCTGTGCTGTTGAACCGATTATCCCCTGGAATCCTGATGAGCCCCGTTATGTAGCTGCAAAAATATCGTTTGATTCCGGTGATGTTGGTTTATACGAGGGCATTTGGAGCGGACCAGGGCCTTGGGCCGTTACTGTGAATACCCCTGAAAAGTATTGGGAGATGCGGCCTCTCGAAAAGGCGGCCTTTCAGATAGCAGGACAGCGCAAGATGGAGCCTGTTGAATCTCACCCCTGGGATACTCAATTCAAACCGGGACTACGATTGCAGGCCGAAAAAGCCGTGGCTGCTGCAAAGGGAGAGGCAAATGACTTGCCTACTTTGCAAAACGCAATGGAATCTATGCGCCTTGTACGGGCTATCTTCGGTCTATAGTGAACGAAAAAAATAATAGCCCAACAGGTTCTTATAAAACGGAAGCGGAAGCATCAGCACGGTTGAGAGAGCTGGAAGTTAAATATGACTTGTTTAGATACACCGTTGATGGCTACAGTGCCTGGCGCTTGTTACGATTCTGGGCAGCCCTGTCGCTTCAGTCCCTGCCCTTTCAGAAGCAGGTGGTGTTACCAAAGTGGCGCCGTCTCGGCAAGTTGTTGTTTCAGAGTGTTTTAGATTTACCGGCATTTCTCTTCCCCAAGCCTGCTCGTTATGTCGTCAAGACTTTTAGCTCTGCCCTCAGCGATAAGGAAAATGGATGTTGGAAGGATGTCTATTTTGACGACTTACTCAAAGAAATTGGTAATTGTTATAAGATAGAAGTCCAGAATAATCCGCTATTTATTGATCGGCGCAAAGCGGCGCTGATTCCCGTTGCGATTACCACAGCCTCGATTGATCTGCTATCCGCAATTTTTGCTAAAGTATTTCGTCCCGCGGGCATCTCACAAGTTGCTTACAGGATGGCCGCAGATCTACAAGATGAACCAGATTTACACGTCCTCAATTCATGTATTATCGCAAGAATATTGTATCGCTTTTACTGGTCAAAGAGAATATATAAGTGGCTATTAATGCGCATTCGCCCGGATTTCGTTCTCGTTGCTGATACTGCCGAATATCCAATATGGTCCGCAGCTAAAGAATTGGGAATAAAGACATTTGAATTTCAGCACGGCATATTTAGTCGTAATCATCCGGATGCATTGCCGGGTTTGGCTTTGCCATACACATCAACTTTGATAGTTCCACATAAAATATTTCTGTATGGGGACTTCTGGAAACGTGAACTTGAAGCCAACGGATTTTATGAAAAGGTGCTTTGTGTAGTGGGTAATATCCGAATCGATCATTACCGAAACATTAGGACAACATACACGGCAAGGAATCGCGACGATGCCCCCTGTTGTATCATGTTGACCACGCAGGGGTTCGCCGTCAGACAGTTGATCAGCTTCGTGTCTCAATTCCTTGATTTGGCTGAAGGTCAATTGAATTATCAATTATATATCAAGTTGCATCCTATTTATGACCGGGATAGATCAATCTATGATGCAGTTTTTGCTTCCAATCAAAGGGTCCAAGTTATTTCGGGTGCTGATGAGCCATCTACCTTTGATCTGCTGACGCGAGCAGACTTGCATCTCAGCATTTCATCTGCCTGCCATTATGATGCTTTAGGGTTAGGTGTGCCAACAGTCATATTAGCCTTACCCAACCACGAAATTGTCCTGCATCTGGTTGATTCAGGTCATGCAAGTTTAGCTCGAACTCCAAAAGATCTGGTGGATATAGCAACTAAGTGGCGTGATATATCAGTGCCGCCAGAAGTCAGCGAATTCTACTTTCAACCCAATGGCGCGTTTAATATCAAACGAGAGCTTGGTTTATAGGTAGGCATAATGATTGTTATCATTGATTATGGCCTTGGCAATCTTGGATCTATGGCCAATATGATCAAAAAGATTGGTGCGCAGGCAATTGTTTCCAACGATTCGCTGGATATTGATAAAGCCGACAAGCTGATTTTGCCCGGTGTGGGAGCATTTGATGGCGGAATGAAGAATTTGGAAGAGCGAGGATTGCTCCCATTGCTAAGAAGGAGAGTTTTAGAAGATAAAATTCCCATCTTGGGTGTTTGCTTGGGTATGCAGTTATTGAGCAAGAAAAGCGAGGAAGGACAACTGCCAGGTTTGGGATGGTTGGACGCCGAAACGGTCCGCTTCAAGTTTCAGGGCGCTAATGCCAACTTGAAGATTCCCCACATGGGCTGGAACCAATTAACTTTCTGCCAATTCCACTCTCTTTTTGCCGAATTGGAAGTGATGAATCGTTTCTACTTCGTGCATTCGTATCATGTCATCTGTGCAAACCCGGATAATGTACTTGCGACAACATCTTATGGATTTGATTTCACCTCGGCTGTTGTAAAAGATAACATCATGGGTGTGCAATTCCATCCGGAAAAGAGTCATAAGTTCGGGATGCGCCTGCTAAAGAATTTTGCGGGGTTGGTGTGATGCTGATACCGCGTGTTATCCCCTGCCTGCTGCTTCGCAATGCTGGCTTGGTCAAGACAGTCAAGTTCAAAGACCCCAAATATCTCGGCGATCCCATCAATATCGTAAAAATATTCAATGAAAAAGAAGTGGATGAACTGGTGTTTCTGGATATTAGCGCAACTGTTGATGGCAAACGCCCCCCGTTTGATTTGCTGGGAAAGGTGGCCAGTGAGGCCTTTATGCCTTTGGGATATGGCGGAGGCATCCGCGTGATAGAGGATGTCAAGACGATTCTGGGTTTGGGAATTGAAAAAATCGCCATCAACAGTTACGCCGTCGAGAATCGCGCGTTTATTCGCCAAGCGGCGAATTTTGCAGGCAGCCAGAGTGTCGTCGTTTCGATGGATGTGAAGAAGAATAGGTGGGGCAAGTACGAAGTATTCACCCACAGCGGTAGAAAAGCCACTGGCTTGGATCCGGTCAAATTCGCCGTGGAAATGGAAAAGATCGGTGCAGGTGAATTATTCTTGAACTCGATTGACCGCGATGGCACGATGCAGGGATATGATCTCGAACTTGTTACGCGCGTGACCAGCGCGGTGAATATCCCGGTCGTCGCGTGCGGTGGAGCGGGCACCGTACAGGATTTGGCGGCGGCTGTCCGGCAGGGCGGCGCATCGGCGGCAGGTGCAGGTAGCATGTTTGTGTTTCAAGGTCCGCATCGCGCTGTGCTGATTAGTTATCCCACACCGCGTGATCTATGGGAGGTGTTCGGTGTTTGAAATCGGTTTTCATTATGGTAGAGCCGGAAAGTGTAGAGGCTGACCAAGAGGGAGGCGTAGGCAAATGAAGAAAAAAACGATTTCGAGTAGGCTGGTGACCTGGGTAGTGCTTGGAACATCAGTTCTAATGCTATTGCTTTTGGGTAACGTGCCAAAGGTCGGCGCAGTATCTCCGCCAAATGGTTTACCTTCAACATCTTCACAACTTGGGACTTTATTGATCCAAGCCCTGGGTTCTACGGCGGACATACTGTCTTTTGGTTTTCCCAGTCTTTCGGTTTCGGGAGTGATATCTGGTAACACTATCGAAGTAGTAGTTCCACATGGAACTGATGTGACCAAGCTCGCACCCGAAATAATAGTTTCTGATTCTGCCAGCGTATTCCCTCAGTAGGGTGTTGCACAAAAATTTAGTGCACCGGTCACTTACACTGTAGTGGCCAAAGACCAGACGTTCAAGTTGTATATTGTGTCTGTGTTTGTAAGCCCCTGGGAAAAAGTAATTGACCACGCTGCTTTTACTCCGCGAGACGGCGCGGGCGAGTTGGTGTTTGATGGGAAGATGTGGCTTTTTGGAGGGTACCCCAGCAGTGCCAGTAACGAAGTATGGTCTTCGACAAATGGTCGAGATTGGATGCTAGTAAATCCAAAGGCCGCTTGGCCAGGAAGGCACAGCGCAGGGTACGTGGTGTATGATAATAGAATGTGGATCATGTCTGGTGATGGTATTCCGGATGTTTGGTATTCAAGCGATGGTATCAACTGGACTTTAGCTACCGACAATCCCCCCTGGGGGCGACGATACAAACCCATTGTATTCGTATTCAGGGATAAAATCTGGTTGATGGGAGGGTGGATTTATTGGGATCAAAACGGTAACATTATAGAAAACGATGTGGGGTTTAACGATATATGGTCATCAACGGATGGGATTCACTGGAACCTCGAATCACAACACGCGGCTTGGCAACCGCGTGGTATAATCCACGGGTCGGTGGTATTTGACGGGAAGGTGTGGATTCTGGGCGGGGGATTGTATGGGTGGACGAATATGCAAAAAGACTATTCTGCAGATGTGTACTATAATGATGTATGGTCATCTCCGGATGGCATCCATTGGACGCAGGTTTTGGAACATGCGCCATGGATCCCGCGCCAGCACCACAATGTGGCAGTCTATGATAATAAGATGTGGGTCCTGGCCGGACACAATTACCAGGTTGATCCGGTGAACACGCTTCGGAATGACGTTTGGTATTCCTCCGATGGGAGAAATTGGCAAGAATTACGAGGGGCTTTGTGGTCGCCCCGACACGCGGCGAGCGTTTTTGTCTACAACAACTCTCTCTGGATTGTTGCCGGTTATCTGGTGAACGACGTTTGGAAATACACGAACCACACAATTTATCTGCCTGTTACCCGCTTAGCCGATCCGCAGGTGCATTAACTCAAAGCGACACGGGGCAGGATGACCGCCAACAAGTGCTGGCCCGATTCCTTATGTGGTGCATCCACCCATGATGCTGTTGTCATTTTCATAATGGAGGTACGCATTACCATGACCTATCAATTATGCACGCGATGTGTGATGGATACTACCGACCCAGAGATCCAATTTGACGAGAATGGTGTATGCAATCACTGCCATTTTTATGACCGGGCATTGGCGCGGTATGTCCGCACAGGGGAAACCGGGTGCCGTGAGTTGGAGAAACTGGTTGCTCAGATCAAGCGCGAAGGCGCAAATAAACAGTACGACTGTGTGATCGGCGTCAGCGGCGGGGTAGACAGTACGTACGTGGCTTATAAGGTGAAGCAGTTGGGACTGCGCCCGCTAGCGGTGCATTTGGACAACGGCTGGGACTCGGAGCTGGCTGTAAAAAACATTGAACAGACACTTAAGATTTTAAATATTGATCTATATACATACGTCATCAATTGGGAAGAATTTAAAGATTTGCAATTGGCTTTTTTAAGAGCATCAACACCTGATGCAGAAATTCCCAGTGATCATGCAATAGTTGCATCGTTATATGAGACTGCTAAAAATAAAGATATTAAAGTTATTATTTCTGGATGTAACAAAAGGACCGAACTTCACTTACCCCCAAAATGGTCACAAGGACACTTAGATTGGAAGTATATAAAAACTATTCATAATAAATTCGGTAGTTGTAAAATAAAAACATATCCGCACATGAGTTTTTTTAAATATCATTATTACAAGCATAGTATAAAATGGATTGATATATTAGATTATTTAGACTATTCAAAAAATCAGGCTAAAGCTCTGCTAAAAAAAGAATTATGTTGGAAAGATTATGGGGCAAAACATCATGAATCAATATATACAAGATTTTATCAAGGCTATTTCCTTCCAAAAAAATTTCATTACGATAAAAGAAAGTCCCACCTCTCAAGTTTGATTTGTTCAAAAGAAATAACCCGGACGGAGGCACTTGAAGAGTTAAAAAATGCACCATACTCAAATGAGCTTCAAAAAATTGATCTTGAATACTTTAAAAAAAAATTAACTCTGTCTGAAGATGAATACGAACGTATTATGAATTGTGGTATAAAGTCTTATGATGATTATGATAATTATTCATCTCTATTTGCAAATCCAGTATATAAAACTTTACTAAAATTATATAGGACTATATTCCGTAGCTGATTTGAATATTCATTTTTAAAACATATTCGGCTTTGACTAAACAGATTTCAAGCTCTTAAATTGGCACATCATCGGAGTAGAAATGCGTCTATAAAGCATTTCGTTGGAATCTCTCAAATCTTACCTTTATATTAAGCAAGCCTATTGGAGATTTATTATGGATCATAGACTTATTTTTACTTTATTATCCTTTTTATTAGTTCCGTTTGCATTTCTTATTGTAAGTAGAGGCGCTATTGTTCCGGTCACTCTGATTCTTGCTCTCATATACACTCCTTTAAGCAATATAACCGACTATTCTGATTTATACATTCAAATATTGATGGGCTCTTTATCAGTAGCAACTGTTTTATATTTTTTAGTTAATAAAGATAAGACCTTATTATTATATTCTTGGAGGACATCTAGCAACTTTACAAAATTAACTATTATATCAATGTTTCTTTGCCTTACTATAGCGACAATTAACACCTTATTTCAAGAAGTTTCAGTAGCAGCGGGAACAGCATGGGTAATGTTAATATGGGTAATACCGTTACTTTCAATGTATGATAAAAGAAAATCCTTTTATATTAAGAAGAGTTATTTATGCAAAATTAATATTCTATCATTATTCTTGCTTATATTTATCCGGACTATTATTAGTGTGGATGGACACTTCGAATTTCCCATGGGATTACTACCTTTGTGTTTTCTAGGCATTGCACTAGACAAGAATAATAATTCGTTAGAGGGGATTTTGTTTGTTATATTCTTTTTCTTTAGTATTTTTATATTATTATATTTTTGTCCTGATTCTCAGTCAATTCACGTGGGAACATATTTAGGGATCATATATATTCTATGTTATAAATTGTTCCTTTATATACGCATTGAAACACCTTTTAGATTTGGACATATAATTTCTGTTTTAATAATTGTAGCGGGTCCGATAATGGCAATGGTATTTTATTACAGGTCATCCCTCGGCACATTAGGCGATATACTGTCATTCTTTGTTAAGATTGTAGGAGAATCTGAAATAAATCTTATGGACCGTCCGGCTAGATGGGAAGTACTTATTCATTCAATAATGATTGAACCAATAAGGTTTAGATATACAAATTTTTCTGACCTGATTTATACCAATTATGCAAACATTGAAAATCCTGCTTATCCACACAATATCTTACTCGCAATGGGAATTTATCTAGGAATACCAGGAATGCTTCTATTGCTTTCATTAATTATTATATTATTGAAACTGGGAAATGTTGCAATAAAAATTGCCCCTAGGATTAAACAAACTGGTCTTGCTTTTGGGGCATCCGGTACTTTAATACTTGTTTTGTTTAGAAATATGTGGTCAACAAAAGTTTTTTTCGAGCCCGTGGAAATTACCCTTTCAACTATCGCCGTGATGACTTTACTACACATCAAGAACTATAAATATTATGAACGTATTAGTATTAAACCATACAGCCCAGGTTGGCGGGGCAAGTAAAAGCCTTACCATACAATTATCGATTCTATCAACTTTAGGTTTTAATATTATCATATTAACACCACCTGGCCCTTTATGCTCAGATTGGGAAAAAATGGGACATGAAGTAATTTATTGGAAACCACCAATATGCATTTGGTTTGGCAAACCCGTCTATAGCTCAGGACTATTTGAATTCAAACCCGGCCTTTTTTTATCTCTATTATTCTTACCAATGAGAATTATTAGTGCAATAATGATTCTCAGAGGCATTTTAAGTGATAATCGTATAAAATATATATATATCAATACTTTAATTTTATTCCCATTAGGTGTATATATCAAATATATAAATAACAAGTTTAAATTCCAGGTAATATGGCACATACGCGAACTCATAAATAAAGATTTATTTTATCCAATATTCAAGTTCATTCAATTTTCCGTGCATACATCTTCTAGCGCCATATTGGCAATTACATCCAACGAAGCTGAAATGTTTAGACATACTGGTAAAGTAAAAATTCTTCATAATGTACCGTCTTCCGATCAATTGCCATCAATGGAATCAATAACTACAGAAAAACGGGTATTCATGGCATGTGCGTTCCTGCCGGGCAAAGGTATTCCGTTATTCTTTAAAATAGCAAATATAGTCAAAGAACATTCAAATGATGTTCAGTTTTTTCTTTTTACAAATCGTCCTGTTCCTTTGGGTAAGATCGATAAAATTACTTGGTGGATTTTTTCACGTATAAATGACGCTGCCAAAATTATTACAAAAAGCTCATGGCAATTAGAAAATTGTATATTGGATAAAAATATCAACATTATCTTCGACAAACATTTAAATCTGAGTGATTATAAAAAATGTCGTATATATCTCCGAGCGGATGAATCTGGATGTCCTTGGGGGAGGGATATTATTGAAGCAATGTCCGTTGGCGTGCCAATAGTTGCAACTGGATCTAATGAAGAATTCATTATCAATGGGGAAACAGGTTTCTTGGTTCCGTCACAAGATCCTAATGTTATGGCCGAGCGAATTATTAGCCTTCTTAATGATACTGAATTACATCAATTCATGTCTAATAATGCTTATAGGCGATCCCAAGAACTTTTTTCTTTAGAAAAATATAAAGATGTAGTCAGGAACATATTCAAGGTTGACAATGGTTTCAATAATACTCATTCAATAGTGTAAGACTACATGAGTCAAAAGAGTATAAGAAATCAAGATGCATATCTAACTTTTATCGGTTCATTTCCTTCACCCAACGAAAAAGTTGATACCAATGCATTTAGTTATGCAGGGACTCAATTCCAAGAAGGATTAATTCAAGGCATTGAAGATGCCGGTATAATCATTACTGATATCCTTTCACTTCGCCCGGTATCTTCTTATCCGCTTAATAGAAAATTATTTTTTTATAAGTCACATAGCTATTTATTAAAAAAATATCACATTTACTTTTTACCTTTTATTAATTATGGTCCACTTAAAACTATTAGTATTGTGTTTTCTTTAATACTATATCTTTCAAAATGGTCAATAAAAAATAGAGGCAAAAAACGATTTATCATTCAATATAATATTAGCAATCCCCCGGGTATTATTAGTATTATAATGGGGCTAATAGCTAATACAAAGGTATTTGCTGTCATTGCAGACATTCAAGTACCAGGTTCTGGCGAGATAAAAAAAACCTTATTTAGGCAAATTGAATTTTATTTGCAGAGAATAGCCCTTCCTTTATTCGATGGTCTTATAGTCCTATCAAAACAATGCATAAAGGATTATGCTCCAAATACGCCTTTTATACAGATCGATGGCGCAATTGACAATCAAAATAATGATAAGGGAGATGACTCTTTTCAAATTCCAGAAAAAGATCGTAATTCCTTTATCATAATGTATTCCGGTGATTTATCAGAACTACGTGGCATTTCATTACTCCTTGGTGCGTTCTCATTATTACAAGAAAAAAAACACTTTCGCCTGTGGATTACCGGAAAAGGATCCCTAGAGAAGGTTGTAGAAAAGGCTGTAAGCAACGATAGCAGGATAACCTATTGGGGATTTATCGATTATAAAAAGGTTAAAACAATGCAAAAATGTTCTGATGTATTAGTTAATCCTCATTTAATGTCTAAATTGTCTTCAAAATATTTATTTCCATCTAAGCTTATTGAATATATGTATTCTGGACGCCCGGTAATTTCATCGCTATTACCATCTATGGATCCCGAATACAATAAGTATATTTTTACATTTCATAACGACACACCCCAAGAACTTGCCACATTATTTCTAAAAGTTGAAAGCGTATCAAAAGAAAAACTAGATTCTATTGGAAAAGCAGCAAAGGAGTTTATTAACACAAAAAAGAACTGGACTTATCAAGGGGGTCAAGTAGCTAATTTTATTAGCAATATATTAAGATAAACTCGGTAAAAGAGAGGATTACGATACCAACCACCCTATTGTGTTCATTTATTAAAGATTAGCCCATCTTCCGCAGTTAAAAAATTGAGTTGTAGTAATTACCAATTGTTATGCTTTAAAATAGAATATTGGTGAAGAGGCGGGGAAAACCACAAGTCCGTTCTGTGAGGGATGTCATTTCCTCACAAATAAAGTGCAAATACTTTAGGAGGAAAGAGATGTCTACTCGACAAAGAATTTTAGTGACAGGTGGAACAGGATTCCTCGGAAAAAGGCTCGGGTTGGCGCTGAAAGACGCTTATAATGTTATTCTTACAGGCAGGAACAATAAATCCAACATGTATGCCCATAATTTTACTGACTGCCAAGTGATCCCGATAGATGTAGTCAACATTGAATCTATACGTGATGCTGTTAGCAGTTTTCAACCTGATATCATTATTCATGCCGCAGCGACAAAATTTGTAGATCTAGCTGAAAAGCAGCCAATGGAGTGTATTGATGTAAATGTGGTTGGTTCACAAAATCTTTTACGAGTAGCAATTGATAAGGGGGTAAAAACTGTAATCGGAATCTCAACAGACAAAGCTTCTCCACCTGTCAGAAACACATATGGTCTATCAAAAGCAATAATGGAACGTATTTTTTGTTCTATGAACGATAAATCCGAGACAAAATTCGTTTGTGTACGTTATGGCAATGTTGCCTGGTCGACTGGTTCTGTACTACCTATTTGGAAAAGAATGCACGAAGAAACAGGCTTGATCGGTACAACCGGACCCGAAATGCGCAGATTTTTGTTTACTGTTGATGAAGCAGTGCAACTCGTACTAACTGCACTTAAAAATGTAGATATATTGCAGGGGAAAGTACTTTCCAGGAAAATGAAGGCGGCACAAATAAGCGATATACTGAAAATATGGATTCAAAACAAAGGTGGCCGATGGGAAAAAATTGAGGGGAGGCCCGGCGAACGAGAAGATGAGTTTCTTATTGGTGATATTGAAATACCTTTTACATCAGAAGTAACACTTAATAGTATTACCCATTACATAATTTCCTTTAATCAGAAAGCTGCCACACCTGTTCAATATGGTCTCTCATCAGCCAATACTGACAGGCTAACTGATTCCGAGATCTTGGATATAATATCTAATCCACCTGTTGAAGAACTATAGGAAATGGAATGAAAAAGATTAAACATGCATTGATAATGGCTGCTGGCAGAGGTGTTCGAATGATGCCATTGACAGCCGATATCCCCAAAGCAATGGCGCCATATTTAGGTTCTACCCTTATTGTCGAGGGAATCAGAAAGATCAAATCACATATTGATTATGTTCATATAACAGTTGGATATAAGGGTGCAACGCTAGCAGAGCATGTAATAGAACAAGAAGTGAGCTCGGTGTTCAATACAAACGGGAGGGGGAATGCTTGGTGGCTATACAACACATTGATGAAACATGTTAACGAACCTGTTATTGTTTTAACATGTGATAATGTAGTAGAGTTTGAATTCGATCTCCTAACAGAGGAGTACTTCAATTTCAATAAACCCGCCTGCATGGTGGTCCCAGTAGAACCCGTTCGAGGACTCGCGGGAGATTATATTTTTCATAAAGACAACATTGTTACAAGACTTGACAGAAATACGCCTTCAGATTGCTATTGTTCAGGTATTCAGATTGTCAATCCTTATAGGATCAATCAGATTACTAACGAAACAGAAGATTTTTATAATGTTTGGGAACAATTGATTAAACAAAATGAAGTATATTGTTCAAACCTTCGCCCCCACAAATGGTTTGCAGTTGATACTCTTGAATTGCTAGAACGAATAAACAAGCCGTTTTCTGACTAAATTCCCTGATATCTTTATGGGTTTAATTCTTACTGGGCCAGGGGTTGGAAATATAATTCAAACCACTCCACTGAAAGAGGGAATAGCAAAGCCGCGGATATAGAGTTGATGTCTTCTGCTGGGGGGTCGATGAGGGATTTATATCAAGTGCTCGAGGGATGGGATGTTATTCGTTCTCTTGACTTCGCTTATTTCGGGGGTCTTCGGTTATCAAACAGAGGTATGACTCGTTGGAGCGATACATCGGGGAGGCTCATTTCAAAACTCCAAAATCTTATAGATTATACAATTTACTATTTCCGCAAAAAAGCCATTGCATATAAATTTTATAAAGCAAACGATTTTAACGAGTACGACATAATTGTCCCGCCGCCTCATGCAAACCTGGACATTTATCCCTCTCACCTAAGATCTCATAGGAAATTGGTGAGACACAATTATTCAAGTCCTTCTTCTGAAAAACCGGAGGTCCTTCGGCATTTTGAAATACTGGACAAATTGGATATGATACCTCCTCGTGAGTATAGTATCCATTGTGAGTATGACTAATCACTGGATTCTGAAACATTTGTTTTTGGGATTGGAATGGATTGCAATCCTGCTGAATATTGGAGGCATAAACGTTGGCCACACTTTTACAAATTTCTAAAAGCTGTTCATCCATCATGAATGTGGTAGGACGCTTAAACGGTCTGTAGGCAATTGGGGATGAAAAACGTTGGTACGATCACTCCAATTGAAGAATGTTTGTATGTATGTAATTTAGCTTTTCGGTGTGTCCATTAAATGGGGAGAATTTCAAATGCGTATTAAAGCTTTCCTGATAAAGTCTGATTATAAAAAGATTATGCCTTATTATATTGATTTTGTTATTCCGGGATTTGAAAGATCTTATCCTAAAGGACTTTTTAAGTGCCCAGCATTTAATGACAGACAATCGGGCGAATGGTTTTTGTCGTTCGTGAAAAATATTGAAGATGCAATTGGACATAGATTTCTTCCCATATATCGAATGGGTGATGGTGAGTTCCAAGTATGTGTCGGCTACCATTATCGATATCGAAAAAATGGAGAACCGGCATGGCACTATATTCTTGCGTTGTTAAGAGCGATTCTCCTCCAATATATGAAAAGATTAACAAGGTCCGGATTTGTTGCCAAAACCGCTCATTGGGCCATCAGTGGAGACTATTTTAGTATGCAAGAATTAAGCACCGTGCGATCAAAACTGCGCCAGCAGGTACGCTTCGTGGCTGAAAAAGGATATTTGTCTTTGCAATTTACTTGTCGTAAAGATTCCATGTTTGCACAACAATATATCAAACCTATGGTCCAGTGGCTTAAGAAATCAGCTGTCCGTTTGGATGACACAAATTACATACCCGTATATTTTGTTTATGCAATGCTAACTGGCCCCTATCGCCACAGAATCTATCAGGGCCGTCGGACGCTAGTAATCACATCATATAGTGATGCTAAACGTGATGCTATCGCCAAAGGATTAGAACGCGAGGGTGTGGCAGATGTGCAGTTTCTCCCGCTTTCTCAAGGGCGGTCGATGTATGATACAGTCGACTTGTCGACTATTAAGCGGCCGGTTGACCTTGTGGTTGTGGGACGCGGTATAGGCGCCTCGAACATTTTGTGTCAACTTGAGCCCTTGAATACGGTGGCCATAGATGCCGGGTATATAATAGAATGTCTGGCCGATCCCGAACGCAAGAGAGAACGGACTTTCTGCTGGCCTGATGAGGAAAGAAACGGCGATTATCGACCGATCTGATTGTGAACATTTATTTTAATTATCTTCTTTATATCGAGGCTCTTCTTGTTCTTTTAAACTTTGTATTTCATATTCCGATTGATCTTAGTGCAAGCACCGTATTGCATGGCTACCCCTTAGTCAACGCTCGTTCTAAAGTAGGGCACATTCACTACTATAGTAAAGACCTAGTGATAGCTACATTAAGGGACTGTGGTTTTGAGATCGTGCATTGGAGTTATTCCGGAGCTGGAATGAATGCATCCCGGCCCACCTTGAAGACGCAGATGGCGATGTGGCAACGGTCGGTGCTGTATGCCTTTCACAAAGATAAAGGGGTACGTGTTATAAGCGGCTATACTTGAGCGTGTTGGCCCGGGCTGATAGTTGAGGTAAATTCCGACTTATGCGTTTAGGTATTGATGCATCAAATATACGCGCTGGCGGTGGTGTAACCCATCTTATTGAATTACTCCGGGCCGCCAAACCGCAGGAACATGGTTTTGACGAGGTTATTGTCTGGGGCGGTTCCGCCACATTGAATTGTTTGGAAGACCGCCCCTGGTTGAGAAAGGGCTACGAGCCTGTACTTGACCAAATCCTGCCTATGCGTCTTTACTGGCAAAGATTTACGCTGGATCGCCTGGTGCAGAAGGAGGGGTGTGATGCTCTCTTTGTTCCCGGAGGAACATACCCCGGAGCATTCAGGTCGTTTGTTACATTTTCACAGAATTTGTTACCTTTCGAGTGGACGGAAGCCCGGAGATATGGCGTATCGTGGATGTTATTGAAAATGCTTTTACTTTACGAGTCACAGAGACGGACTTTTATTAGGGCAAATGGAGTGATTTACCTGACCCGGTATGCCCGCAATGTGGTGATTAAAAAGGTGAAACAGCTTCGTGGGAAAAGTGTGGTCATCCCCCATGGCGTGGACAAACGGTTCCTGCTTTCACCTCGTGAGCAAAGGGACATCGGCAGTTATTCGTCGCAGCACCCCTTTCGTATTTTGTATGTTTCTCCCGTGGATGTATACAAACATCAGTGGCATGTGGCAGACGGTGTTGCAAGACTTCATGAAGCAGGTTTCCCCATTAAGCTTGATCTGATTGGCTCTGCCTATGCACCGGCTCTGAAACATCTGCAGCGAGTAACGAGCCGTCTTGACCCTAAGGGAAAATTTATTTGCCACCATGGATTTTCTTCACATTCCGAGATATTTTTCCAATATCACAAGGCAGATGTTTTTGTCTTTGCATCAACTTGCGAGACGTTCGGGATGGTTATAACCGAGGCAATGGCGGCTGGTTTACCTATTGCATGTTCGAACCGCGGCCCAATGCCCGAAGTGTTAGGAGATGCCGGGGTATACTTCGATCCTGAAAAGCCGGCGGAGATTGCAGAAGCTATCAGAAAACTTATCGAAGACCCTATTCTACGGGCAGAGAAAGCTGACACAGCCTTTGAACGTGCGAAGGAGTTTACATGGGAGCGATGCGCCGATAAAACATTTGGTTTTCTTGCTGAGTGTTCTCGATGACTTTCAACATGTATCCCCCTTATATCAAGTAACAGGTTTTTAACTTTGCACATCCTACTCGTCACGCAGTACTTCTGGCCGGAAGAATTCCGAATCAATGAACTGGCGGCGATGATGGCCAGACGGGGGCATCAGATCACCGTTTTAACAGGTATCCCTAATTATCCTGGGGGTAAATTTTTTCCAGGATATGGCTTCACGCGGCAGAAAGTAGAGAATTATAAAGGTGTTAAAGTTGTTCGTGTGCCCTTGATTCCCAGAGCCAAAGGGGGGCGTATTCGACTGGCGTTGAATTACTTCTCTTTCGCATTTATTGCGAGCTTGCTGGGTCCGATAAAATGTCGCGATGTGTATGATGTAATTTTTGTTTATGAAACATCCCCGATTACCGTTGGGCTGCCCGCCATCATCATGAAAAAAATTAAATCCGCACCCATCATGTTCTGGGTTCAGGACCTATGGCCTGAAAGCCTTTCCGCAACTGGCGCGATCCGTTCCAGAGCCATCATGAAGGCTGTTGAAATGCTGGTGCGGTTTATTTATTCTCATTGTGATCGCATCCTGGTACACTCCAAGTCCTTTATCGATTCTATTGTGCAGAAAGGTACCAATCATTCAAAAATAGAATATTTTCCAAACAGTGCAGAGGCAATTTTCGATAATGCCGCAGAATGTGCGGGAGCGATGGGACATATTGAATTTCCTGAAGGCTTTCGTGTGATGTTTGCCGGCAATATCGGTGCTGCACAGGATTTTGAAACGATCTTAAGCGCAGCAGAACTTCTGAAAGAGCACAGAGATATTCACTGGATGATCGTCGGAGACGGTCGCATGCTTCCATGGGTGCGGGAACAGGTTCAAATCAGGCAGTTAGAGAAAACAGTCCATTTGTTGGGGCGACATCCTCTTGCATCCATGCCTGCTTTTTATGCCAGGGCGGATGTTATGCTGGTTACTCTTAAGAGGGACCCCATCTTCGCGCTGACGATACCCGCGAAAGTGCAATCCTGTTTGGCATGTTCGCGACCTATCATTGCAGCCATTGACGGCGCGGGTGCGCGTGTGGTCGAAGAGGCTGGCGCCCGTTTGACTTGCCCTGCGGAAGATCCGGAGTCACTGGCCAAAACCGTCTTGAAGGTATCCAACTTGACGGCTGATGATCGTGAAAGAATGGCACTGCAGGGAAAGGTTTATTTTGAAAAGAATTTTGAATCCCGTATGCTTCTAGATCGTCTTGATGGCTGGTTTTCAGAATTAGTCGGGAGAAAACAGTAAGTATGCGTCTCGTTATCTTGGGTGGAACAGGTATGCTTGGTCATACATTGTGGGAGCGCCTTTCTCTGCGTTTTCCCCATACATATACCACCATTCGCAAAGGTATAAGGGATTATGGAGATGACCGCCTGTATGGAAGCGATCGGGTTATCGATCACATTGATGTCGTGGATTTTCGGATGCTTGAGGGTGCATTAAGAGGTGTCAGGCCGGATGTTATCCTGAATTGCATAGGAATAACGAAAAGACGAGAAGAACCGCAAAATCCCATTCCCAGTATCATCTTGAATGCTATGCTCCCGCATAAACTGGCCAAAATGGCGGCGGATGTGAACGCGAAGTTGATTCATTTCAGCACGGACTGTGTGTTTGATGGAAGGACAGGTCGTTATTCGGACGATGCTCCGACAAACGCTACTGATCTTTACGGGCGCACCAAGGCTTTAGGCGAGGTCACAGGAAACAGCGTTCTTACGTTGAGATCTTCCTTTATCGGAAAGGAACTGCGCGAAGGTACCGAACTGTTGGAGTGGTTTCTATCTCAGAAAAATGCTGTACGTGGTTTCAAAAATGCGATCTACACGGGACTGACGACTCTGGAATTGTGTCGAGTGATAGAGAAATTGCTATTGGATTATCCCGACGCTTCCGGGCTTTACAATGTATCCAGTGAACCGATAAATAAATTCGATCTGTTAAGGCTGATTGGCGAGAAGATGCATCGCCGCGTAGAGATTATACCGGATGAATCATTTCATTGCGATCGGAGTCTCGATTCCGCAAGGTTCCGTAGAGATTTTGGCTACACACCTCCGACGTGGACGAAAATGGTGGAGGAATTAAGTCAGGAGTATAGGGGTAAATCATGATAATTGAAGGGAAGACGATACTTGTTACAGGTGGAACGGGTTCAATGGGCAAGACGCTTGTACGCCGTATGCTGACCGGCGAACAAGGCACGCCGAAGAAGATCATCGTCCTGTCAAGAGATGAAGCAAAACAACATGATATGCGGATGGCGTATCTGCATAAATTGGTCGCCACCGATGAAGTGATCTACCGGAATTTCATGAACGTCCTGGAATTCCGGATTGGCGATGTACGGAACTATGCGGACGTTTGTTCTGCCGTGAAATATGCCGATATTGTGATCAATGCCGCTGCGCTGAAACAGGTGCCGGCATGCGAATACTTTCCAGTTCAGGCGGTCATGACAAATTGCATGGGGGCAGCCAATATCGTACGTGCCATTGAGGAAAACGGATATCCCGTGAATACGGTGGTGGCCATCAGCACCGATAAGGCATGCAAACCGATCAATGTCATGGGGATGACAAAATCCATTCAGGAAAGAATCATTACCACGGCGAACATACTGAACCCGCAAACCCGCTTTATTTGTGTCCGTTATGGAAATGTTCTGGCATCGAGAGGTTCTGTCATTCCCCTTTTTCATGGTCAGATCAGAAATGGCGGCCCGGTTACAATTACCGTGCCGGAGATGACCCGTTTCCTCCTCAGCCTTGATCAGGCGGTAGATACGGTATTCGCCGCTCTCCGCGAAGCCAGAAGGGGTGAAACGTATGTTCCCAATGCACCTTCGACCAGCATCGTCAATATCGCCCAAGCTTTAATAGGAGATCGGCCCGTTGAAATAAAGGTTTTGGGTATCCGACCGGGAGAAAAGATCCATGAAATTCTGGTTTCGGAAGAAGAAGCCTATCGTTGCGTCAAACGAGGAAATTATTATGCTATTCTCCCCATGCTGCCGGAACTACACGTAGAGGAAGAACCGGTAATAAAAGTCCTGGAAAAGGAGTTCAGCTCTGCGGATAAAGTCCTCGATTTAGATCAAACCATTGAATTATTAAAAAGAAATAAGTTGATGATTGATGATGGTGATCTGGCCCAAGGTGAAGAACTGTTGCGTTAGAAGTCATCATGCCGTTATCAAGCAAATTGGAGAAGGAAGAGATTATGTCAACAAAGGTCATGACAATCGTGGGTACTCGCCCCGAAATTATAAAGCTCTGCCGTGTCATCAGCGAGCTGAATATCCATACGGAACATATTCTGGTGCATACGGGCCAGAATTACGATTATGAACTGAATGAAATTTTTTTTCGAGATCTCGGCATTCGGAAACCTGATCATTTTTTGAATGCTGCAGGCCAGACCTTGGCTCAGACCATCGGTAACGTGATCGCTCGGTCCGATGAGATGATGGCTCAGGTTCAACCTGATGCCATCTTGTTGTATGGAGACACAAACAGTTGTCTGTCCGTAATTTCGGCGAAGCGGCGCAAAATACCCGTCTTTCATATGGAGGCAGGCAATCGAAGCTTCGACCAGCGCGTACCGGAGGAAATAAACCGCAAGATTGTTGATCACCTGAGTGACATCAATATGCCGTTAACGGAACATGCCCGCCGTTACTTGCTGGCAGAGGGACTGCGACCGGAAACCGTCATCAAGACGGGATCACCTATGAAAGAAGTTCTTTCCTACTACATGTCTCAAATCGAGGGTTCTGATGTACTTGAAAGGCTCCAGGTTCATCCGGGAGAATATTTCGTTGTCAGTACGCACCGTGAAGAAAATGTAGACAACGAGGAAAACTTTCGGAACCTGTTGGCATCGTTGCAGCTCATCGCAAAGCATTACGGGATACCGCTGATCGTTTCGACGCATCCCCGGACAAGAAAGAAGCTCGAAGAAATGCATATTAACGATTCGGATCCCCTGATCCGCTTTTTAAAACCTCTGGGGTTTTTTGATTATGTGAAACTCCAGATGCATGCTTTCTGCGTTGTCTCTGATAGCGGCACCATTACAGAGGAATCGTCCATCCTTAACTTTCCGGCGGTGACGATTCGTCAGGCGCATGAGCGTCCCGAGGGGATGGATGAAGGTACTTTAATCATGTGCGGACTTGAGGCGAAGAAGGTCGTGGAATCCATCCATGTTGTAACCGCTCAATATTCGAAGGATAAGAGGCAATTCAGGCTTGTTCAGGATTATGATGTGGAAAACGTTTCGAAAAAAGTGCTGCGTATCATCCTGAGCTATACGGGTTACGTCAACCGTGTCGTGTGGCACAAACCTGTCTGAAACAATCCATCTCAATATATCCGTGAGCCGAGGTCGATGAAGATACTCATCCTCACCCAGTGGTACCCGCCCGAACCAGCCTTGCTCATTCAGGAACTCGCCCAGACCCTGATGGCGCACAGGCACCAAGTTACGGTGCTAACTGGTTTCCCGAATTACCCTTCGGGGCGGCTATACCCTGGCTATCGGTTAAAAATTCTGCAAAGGGAAATGCTATCAGGGGTTCCTGTAGTGCGGGTTCCGCTCTACCCGGAGCACAGCCTTTCGGGTTTCAAGCGGGCCTTGAATTATCTATCTTTTGCAGCGTCTGCGTCTGCCTTTGGATGGTGGCCCGTATCCAAACCCGATGTGATGTTCGTTTACCATCCCCCCTTGACCATCGGCATACCGGCCTACCTCTTCAGCCGTTTCTGGCAGATACCTTTTGTATATAACATTGCGGACATGTGGCCGGAGACACTCAGCGCGACAGGGATGTTGAACAATGTCACCCTTCTTAAAGTTGTTGGCAAATTCGCGACATGGGTCTATGAAAAAGCTGCCGCAATTTGTGTCATCTCACCGGGCTTCCGTGATAATCTGATCAAGAAAGGCGTGCCCGCCGACAAAGTTCATGTCATCTCCAACTGGGTGGATCCTGAAGCGTATTATGTCGCTGATCCGGATCCAGAGCTGGCTAAAGAGCTTGGATTGAGCAACCGGTTCAACGTGATGTTTGCGGGGAATATAGGCGAAGCGCAGGGGTTGGAAGTGGTATTGGATTCGGCGAAATTGCTTCGCGATTTAGAGGATATTCATTTTGTTTTGGTTGGCGATGGAGTGGCATTGCCAGGATTGAAAAAGACGGCAAGCGAACAGGGCCTGAATAATGTTTTGTTTCTGGGGCGTTATCCCCAGGACCGCATGCCTGCGTTATACGCCCTGGCGGACGTGCTGCTTGTCCATCTGAAAGACAATCCGCTCTTTCGCATTACCATCCCTCACAAGACCCTGGCCTACCTGGCAAGCGGGAAGCCCATCTTGGCGGCTGTCGCTGGCGATACAGCCCAAGTCGTGACAGAAGCCGGTGCCGGTCTTGGGTGCCCGCCTGGCAATCCGGAGGCATTGGCGGAATCGGTTCGAAACCTCTATGACATCGACCGAGCAGAACTTCAACGCATGGGAATGAACGGCAGGCTAGCAGCATGTAATCTCTATTCACGTGAACATCTCGTTGGAAAAATTGAGGCGGTTCTGCAGCAGGCCGCAATATCATTTCAAAAGAGGACGTGTTCCGTATGAACATGCGGTGCGGGATTACATAGAAAGGCGCTTCGACCGGGCAAAACAGGAGTTCAGAATGCTTTTGGCCTCCTTTGTAAAATGAGACGACAAAAGGTGAAACGGCTTTTTGATATCATCAGCAGCGCGGCGGTCTTGGTTGTTTTATCCCCGCTACTGATCTCTATCACTCTGGCTGTACAATGGAAGATGGGGCGTCCAGTTTTTTTTGGACAAATGCGGCCTGGGTTCAAAGGAAGTCCCTTTACCCTCTATAAATTCCGGACGATGATCGATAAACGGGATCGGCACGGCAATCTGCTGGATGACGCTGAACGACTAACACCTTTTGGTCGGTTATTAAGGGCCACATCTTTGGACGAGCTGCCTGAGCTGTTCAATGTGTTAAAGGGAGATATGAGCCTTGTAGGACCGAGGCCGTTGTTGATGCAGTACCTGGATCATTACACTCCGGAACAGAGGCGACGTCACGAGGTGAAGCCGGGGATTACCGGATGGGCGCAAGTGAATGGTCGGAATGCCATAACCTGGGAGGAGAAGTTCAAACTGGATGTTTGGTATGTAAACAACTGGTCGCTCTCGCTTGACCTGAAGATCATTGCCAGAACAATATGGAAAATAGTTAAGCGGGAAGGAATCAACCAACCTGGACAGGCAACCGCTGAAGAGTTCATCGGGAGTGGACAGAGGTCGGAGATCTGAAGTCCGAGGTCGAGAAACGGAGTATGGCATGGGCCAAGTGCTAAAGAAAACCGAGCAAATCAACTCCGCGAAAGAACTGAGAGTTTATCAGAAGGCGTATAATCTTGCGATGCAGATATTCAAGTGCAGTAGGATCTGGCCACCAGAGGAAAAATATTCCCTGACGGATCAGATACGGCGCTCGTCGAGATCCGTTTGTGCAAATCTGAGGGAGGCGTGGGCGAAAAGGCGATATGAAGCCCATTTTCTCAGTAAGCTCACTGATTCAGATGCTGAAAATAGTGAGACAGATACCTGGCTGGATTTCGCCAGGGATTGCGGATATATCAGCAAAGAAGAACACAGTGCTTTTGTGAAAGAGTGCCAGGAGATCGGTGCAATGCTCGGATCGATGATGAGTAAGGCCCATACTTTCAGTATGAAACAACTCTGAAGACTGATCTCAGATTTCTGACATCTGACTTCTGTGCAAATCTTGAGGTTTCCATGAGCGAAAGATTTGAAGATTGGGAATATCCTCACATTAAGGATGGTAAACCAACAAAATATAATTGGGTTGTTCAGCATAAAAATAAGCTTAAACTCGGTTATAAGACGGACATTGGAGCCTTTACTTATATTAATGCAAAAAATAATGTTGTCATTGAAGATTTTGCGCAAATCGGCTCGCATTGTTCAATTTACTCAATTTCCACAATCGATAATAAGGAAGGAAAAGTTGTGTTAAGAAAGAACTGCCGGATAGGAAGCCATAGTGTCGTGATGCCAGGAGTTACTATTGGGGAAAATTCGATTATTGGAGCTTTCAGTTTTGTAAATCGTGATATTCCTGATAATGTTATTGCTGTCGGAGTTCCGGCTAAAGTGATTAAAAAATTGATAAGCAAATGACTGATAAACAGAAGACAAAAAGAATTTATCTTTCTCCTCCTCATCTTGATGGCAGGGAACGTGATCTCCTCCTACAGGCCTTCGATTCCAACTGGATCACCACACTTGGACCTCATGTGGACGCTTTTGAGCAGGAAATGTGTCAGAGGATTGGAGTTAGGGCAGCAGCCGCACTTGCTAGTGGTACGGCAGGATTGCACCTCGCACTTTTGATGCTCGGGATCAGCCGAGGAGATGAAGTATTATGTTCAGATCTGACCTTTGGTGCCAGTGCTAATGCTATTACCTATCTTGGGGCCATTCCGGTTTTTATTGACTCTGATCGCACAACTTGGAACATGAACCCAGGATTGCTTGAAGATGAACTGAATACGTGTGCTAAAAGAGGGAAATTGCCGAAGGCCGTTCTTGTCGTGGACCTTTATGGTCAATGTGCTGACTACGATCCTATTATTGAAGCCTGCAAAAAATATGAAGTCCCAGTAGTGGACGATGCGGCTGAAGCTCTGGGGGCTACATATAGAGGGATCTCGGCGGGAAAGTTTGGTGTTATGGCTGTGTTTTCATTCAATGGCAACAAGATCGTTACAACATCTGGCGGAGGGATGCTTGTTTCTGAGAACGAAACATACATCGAACGGGCCCGATTCCTTTCTACCCAGGCACGGGACCCCGCACCTCACTACGAGCACTCCCAAATAGGATATAACTATCGCCTGAGCAATCTCCTTGCTGCAGTGGGTCGCGGCCAGCTTGAACGCCTCGATGAGAAGGTAGCTCGAAAAAGGGCCATCAACGAGTTTTATAGAAGAGCTTTTACAGACCTGCCCGGTATTGAGTTTATGCCGGAAGCACCTTATGGAAAATCTATTTGTTGGCTTACCGTCATTTTGACTACGCCGGAAGAGTTCGGTGTGGACCGTGAGACAGTTCGTCTCTCTCTTGAGGCAGAAAATATCGAGTCCCGGCCTATTTGGAAGCCAATGCACATGCAACCGGTGTTTAAAGATTGTCGTATTCGAGGCGGGGCAGTGAGTGAAGATCTATTTGCACGCGGCCTTTGTTTGCCTTCAGGAACACAAATGACCGAAGAAGATCTGGAACGTGTCGTGAAAGTTGTAAGAAATTGCTTTAAGACAATGAAAAGAAAACCCTATTAAACTTATCGCCTGAATTTTCGGTTCAAACCAATCCAGGTCTATAGCTTTGCCCTCTATGGAAGATTGATTTCAAGTCAAACAGAATTGCTGAAAACCAATCTTAAAAATTAATCAGGAAATAGGCGATTGTTCACGTTAAAAAATGTCTTTTATAAGAAAACCTTCTTCGTTTCTGTAACTGTTCTTTTCTCCATTTTACTTGCGCTCATGTTTTACTCCTCCGAGTGGGGTCGATTGGCACTCATCCAGCATTATTTGAATAAAAAAGACTATATGAGTGCTGAAGAATTGTGTACGAAAATAATAAGGAAAAGGAAAGTATCTGGAAAATTCGACAGAGAATTTAAAGAAAAAATATTTGAACTATGGAAAACATCCATGAAGGAGTTTATGGAACAGCAGATGGTTGCTGCAAAAAAAGAGTGGAACAGCTCAAGAAGTTGCCTTGCAATCAATCGAATCCTTTTTAGCAAAATAAATCCCAAATTTAAGAAAATTATCATTTTAGAACCAGCTTTATTAGAAGACTTAAATGCATGGATGCGGAATAATAATTCGATTTCAAGTATAATGCCATATTCTATTGAAACAGGAATGGCGGAAAACGATGTAAATCCGGAATCTGGTCCGCTGAGATTAAATTGTTCCGGCGGATTCGCTCTTGACTATAAACTTAGGAGTATAGGAGCAAATCTGGGTATTAAAAAACCAGTAGCCGCGGTACGTCTGCGACATGAGGAAATGGAAACACGTGTAAAACCTGAAAACTTAAGTCTCTGGATAAGTGACGATAACGAAATTTATCGTCAATACACTGGAAGAGTAACGTTTTCGAACGAAATCCAAGCCATGTTCTTTGATCACCTTAATTTTTCGTGCAAATATTTGAAGATTCATTGTGATATTAAAGATGACAAATATACATTTGCAGAGGATTTTAAAAAGATTATAGAAACCTATGGCCCCTCTGACTTTAGTCAAATTAAATGAAAATCTAAAATGGTGGACTGAACTATCTTTGGCAGGGGTGGGATTTATGAGATATCTTATTCGAAGAAGAAACTTCCGGATCATTTTTGGCGCTTGGCAGTTTTCTTCTTTGCAGCGATTACTTCCTGTCCTATTTTATCCGTTTTGAAGGAAGAATCCCTCCAAATGAGATTTCAAAGCACTGAAGGAAATTATTATTGTGATCTGTCAGGCTCTTGGTCGAAAGCCACCACGATTCTCGGTTCCAGTTGGTCCCGCACGATTCATGGCTGGATTTATGGAAAATGCATTCCGACTCGTAGGGCGAAAATCCCCCATTAGTCGAGACACTATAGATAAGTATACGGAAGATATTGCGGTTGACAGCCAACTTATTCAAGAAGAACTTGGATTTGTGCCAAAGTTTGATCTCAAAACGGGATGGCAAGAAACTGTTCAAAAAATGCGAAGAATGGGTCTTTTGTGACTTCTATCAAAGCAAAATTAATGGGTTGGCCATCTTGACCAAAGACAAAGAAATAGAAAATGGCTTAATAGGAAACCGATTTTTATCATTGAGGAATGATAAGAAAAACTGTAAAAGGCTGTAAATCATTGTGAAGCGTGTCTTTGATTTTATCATGGCTATTTTCTTATTATCTTTTTTAAGTGTCCCAATTCTTATTATTGCATTAATGGTTAAGCTAACCTCCAAAGGCCCAGTTTTATACTGGTCAGACAGGGTAGGCATGGATAATAGAATATTTAAAATGCCT
>Ga0187886_1000646_pt1 | contig 39201 bp, 39 predicted proteins | sample June2016WEW_20_1_FD_133001 | JGI IMG/M metagenome (GOLD analysis project Ga0187886, IMG submission 133001) | Peatland microbial communities from SPRUCE experiment site at the Marcell Experimental Forest, Minnesota, USA - June2016WEW_20_150 | ecosystem: Environmental > Terrestrial > Soil >...
ATTCCCAACTGCCAGCTGCTGGTCTTTAAACATCGCGGCCATAACGTGCACCGGGAAGAAGTTAAGAATTTCTCCCGGCTTGTCAAAGACTTCCTCAACTAGTCTTTTTCGGCGGTGATTTGCTCCGCGACGTATTCCCGGAATTCCTTAACTATATCCTTGTGCTTGACGAGCGCTTCCCCAATGCCGTAGCGCTTGCTAAGTCGCAGCGGCACACAGCAGCAGGAGCAGCAGCTGCATATCGCGTAATAATCCTCGCGGCATTTCAAGATGGTTAAAATCAGTCCCCGCCGCTGGCTGTCCTGCAATATTTCCCGGACTTTTTCTGTGGTAATTTCCTGTGCATCATGCGGCATCGTTTCGAACAGGATGTGTTTTGACGGCGCCAGCAGTATCTCGTTATCCCGCGGGTGGCGGCATTTTTGATAGATGCTCCGGCAGGTGCACGGTGCGGCGGCAATACCGCCCGCTAAAGATATTAGCTCCTCCGCCTCCCTGAATGTGAGCAGGTAGGCATGGTGCTGACTCCGCCCATAGGCATTGGCTACTTTTCTGACCAACCGCCCGAACAGCGGTATCCGCGTAAAGGCGGCGAAAAACATGTAAAATCTCAAGATGCCTTTGCGGTTAAGGTTATAGAATCTAAGAGTATGGTGCATTGTCTGACTGCCTCATCAGCGCGGTTTGCAAATAATTTCCTTCACTTTCATGTTGAAAAAGCGGTGCACATAGTCCGCTTGAAGCACCAGCGCGGTATCGGCTCCCCTCCCCGTCCCGCCGATAGAAATTATCTCTTCGTCGGTACGTACTAAACCGGCGTCCGCCGCCATCACGGCGATTTCGCAAGCCACCTTCATGCCCTGTCCGAAAATCCTCAAGGTATTAGCCACGATATCGCCGATGGCTAGGGAAGGCGGTGGGGGCATAGTAGTGGTGTTCAGGGCGCGATGGATGCCGCCGAAGGCATGCGTAGTGGTAAGGACGATGCCGCCCTTCTCCTCGACGGCTTTTTTACTCTCGTCGGTGAACTCCTGGGTGTTCGCCTCGTGGAATCCGGTGGTATGTGTGACGACGACTAATTTAAACCTCTGAAAAACGTCTGCCGCCCTGACGGCTGTCTTGCCGACGGTTGAGGCTAACACGATTGTTTTAATACCCAATGCCTCGGCGCGCGCTTTGGCCAGGACGAGCGTTTGCGTCGTGTTTTCATTACCGCCGGGTTTTTCAAAATAGATTATTTTTCGTTCCATGTTGCTCCTTTAGTATGACAGATGTCTTATGCCTTCACTACATAGTTCCTTAACGTGCCGATGCCCTCTATCTTCACTTCCACGGTATCGTCGGGCTGCATGGGCCCTATGCCGCCGGGTGTACCGGTGGAAATTATATCGCCGGGGAGGAGGGTCATAATGTTAGAGATAAAGCTCACCAGTTCGAAGACGGGGAAGATAAGCTGGCTGGTACGGGCTTTTTGAGTGATGACGCCGTTAAGACGGGTCTCCAGCGATAAATCCGCCGGGTCGAGTTGCGTCTCAATACAGGGCCCGATGGGACAGAAGGTATCAAAGCTTTTAGCGCGAGTCCATTGCACATCTTTAGCCTGTAGGTCGCGTGCAGTAACGTCGTTAACACAGGTATAGCCCAGAATATAGCCTTTGGCTTCCTCTTGAGAAACGTGCTTCGTCAGTGATTTTATCACCACGCCCAGCTCGCCTTCGTAGTCGACCCTCTTTGACGAGTCGGGATAAATAATTTTATCCTCCGGCCCGATGACGGACGTAGCGGGCTTAATAAAAATCAGCGGTTCATCGGGCGGTTGATGGTTCATCTCCTCGCTGTGACTGTGATAATTGACGCCTAAGGCGACGATTTTAGAGGGCAGGCATGGCGGCAGCAAGGTTACATCGCTTAACGAGTGGTAACGTTCTGTCGTCCTGATAGCGTCAAAGGGTGAGCCCTCGATAGCTTGTACGGCATCCCCGCTTAATACCCCGTATTCCACTTTATCGTCGTGTAAAAAACGCACGATTTTCATCTTCGCTTCGATAATAACACATTAGGTCAGCTTCAGGTTGCTTACCGTATTCAGCCAGTCTTTGGGTCCCACCGGACAATAGGCGAGGCACTTGCCGCAGTGGTAAGCCGGCACGCCGCCGATAACCTCCCCCTTCTGCCGGGGGTCCATTTCCTGAAGGGCTTTTTGGACATCTTGTACAGTGGGGTTCTCCGGGAAGTCAAAGTCTTTAAAGCCAAGGGTCTTCGTCGTGAGACCTTGCGTGCCAATCATGCACCTGGGGAAATCCACCCAGCCGTAGGTAAGTTCGCGATCGCCCATTTTAACAGTCTTGGAGCGGGTGGGGCTGATAGCCTGGGTGGGGCAAATTTTTACGCAGATGCCGCATTTCTCCGGATTGCAAAAGGTCTGTCCCGGGTACATGGGGTCAGGCTCGATGTCCGCCCGGGTGATAACGCTGACGATTCTAATCTTCGGCCCGTAGTCCTTCGTCATGACGATGCTTAGCCAGCCGAACTCGCCGATGCCGGCCGCCACCGCAGCATGCCGGTTGGATAAAGGAGCGCCGGCGCTGCCCGGACCGGAAGGCACGGGCGTGGACATATACCCTTTCTTTTCCAGGAACCGCGCCATTTCATAGGCGGCGAATTTTAAATAGTAGTTGGGAAACAGCGAATAAGCGTAGGTACCGTAGATGCACTGGGCGTGCCTTAAGCCGTCCTCGTAGGCGCGGAAAATAGTTTGCACCGCACCCAGACTCAATTTGACCGCCATCACTACCACGGATTTGGCACCGGGCAGTAAATCTGTAGGCCGATTGCCCTGCGGCGCACCGGATAATCTTTCTACATTAGCGATGCCGCAGTAGTCCATATCTAATTTTTCGATGGCGTATTTCTTGATTTCGTCCTTAAGTTTCAAGATAAACCTCCTATAAAATCACAATATCGTTTCTAGGGCGACTTAAGCGCCTCTTTTGTTAACATTATAACAAGCGCCATCTGGAAAATAAAATATTCCATCCCTTGGCGCCCGGCTTAATAGCGATGTAATGATTGCCCAACGAGCCTCGATATGCTATATTTATTGCATGGATACGGAATCGGATTATATCCCCTCCGGCGGGGTCACCTCGCCCGGAGGATTTCTGGCTGGCGCGGTTAGCGCCGGCGTCAAATACAGTCCGGGCAAGCGTCTCGACCTCGGCATATTATACTCCACTAAAATCTGCAACGCGGCCGGCGTATTTACCACCAATAAGGTTAAAGCGGCGCCGGTATTGTTAAGCCGCGAGCGGCTGGAAAAGGGCAAAGCCTCGGCCGTAGTGATGAACAGCGGCTGCGCTAACGCTTGCACCGGCAGGCAGGGTAAAGCGGATGCTGTAGAGATGGCGGAACTGGCGGCTAAGCATATCGGCGTAAAAAAGGAGAATGTCCTCGTAGCCAGCACCGGCGTTATCGGCACGATGCTGCCGATGGAGCGCATCCGGACGGCGCTACCGAAGGTAGTGCTTTCCCCAAAGGGGGGTCACGACCTCGCCCGGGCGATCATGACCACGGACAGGGTGCCCAAGGAAGCGGCGGTGAAAGCCGACGGCTTTACCATCGGGGGGATGATGAAGGGGGCGGGGATGATTCACCCGGACATGGCGACAATGCTCTGTTTTTTAACGACCGATGCCGCCGTTGATGTTGATTTTTTACGTCGGTCATTGAATAAAGCCGTAACGGTATCCTTTAATATGATATCCGTTGATGGCGATAACAGCACGAATGACACGGTGGTAATCATGGCTAACGGGGCGGCTGGGGGCAAAACTATTGCACAAAGCGGCGCGAAGGCTAGAGTTTTTCAGCAGGCGCTGAATAAAGTCTGCATCTATCTTGCCAGGGAAGCCGTCCGCGATGGCGAAGGGGCAACCAAACTAATCGAAGTTAAAGTATCCGGTGCGTTAAATTTAAGAGACGCGCGGCTGGCGGCGAGAACAATAGTCAGCTCCTCGCTGGTAAAAACGGCGGTGTGCGGCTCCGACCCCAACTGGGGGAGAGTTTTAGCGGCGGCGGGGCGGAGCGGCGCGGCGCTGGAGGAGGCTAAAACGGAATTATTCATCGGCGATACACGCATGATGAAAAAAGGGGCGGCGGTGGATTTCGATAAAAAGGCGATGATTAAATACCTGGACGGCAAGGAAGTATATATTAATCTAAATCTGCACCTCGGCAAAGCGGAGGCTACCGCCTGGGGCTGCGACCTGACCGAGGAATACGTGAAAATTAACGCAGAATATACGACGTAAAATGTACATCCTCTCTCCCCTAGTGGGAGAGAGTTAGAGTGAGGGGGACACCCTCACCCTTCCCTCTCCCATCGAGGGAGAGGGTAAAGGAATACAATGAAGGATATAACCGTAATTAAAATTGGGGGGGCTACCTTCGGCAGTGGCGACACCACTATCGAGGATATCGTGGCTCTCCAGAAAAAGAAGCACCCTCTGGTGGTGGTGCACGGCGGCGGCAGCACGGTAACGGACTGGCTGAAACGCCAGGGCATCGCCACGAAGTTCGTACGCGGCGAACGCGTAACGGATTTGCATTCGCTGGCGGTGGTCACGGCGGTGCTGGCGGGGCTGGTCAATAAAGAAATAACGGCAGCGATAAATCTCTTTGGTGGCAGGGCTGTTGGCATCAGCGGGGTGGATGGTTCACTTATTGAAAGTCGCATAAAAGACAAAGAACTTGGCTACGTGGGCTCTGCGGAAAAAGTGGATAAAACTATCCTGGAAGTGCTGTTGAAAGCAGGCTTTATTCCTGTTGTCTCCTCGATTAGCCTTTACTCTCTGGATAGAGCCGGTGAAGAACCTGGAGTAATTAACGTTAACGGCGACCCCATTGCCGGGGAAATCGCCGCGGCGTTAAAAGCTAAAAGACTTGTTTTCTTGACGGATGTAGATGGTATACAAGATAAATCAGGTAAGACTATACCGCAGTTGTCTAAAGCTGAAGCGGAGGCTCTGATAGCTTCGGGCGTGATTACCGAGGGCATGATTCCGAAGGTTTACGCCTGTCTAAAGGCTTTAAAAGCAGGTTCACTTGCCCGTATAATAGATGGGAGAAAACCCCACGCCCTGCTGAATGAGCCAGAAAAAGGTGTTGGAGGAACAACAATAATAAAGTAACAAAAATCAAGTATCAAGTAGCAAACCTCCCCCCTTCTCCCCTTGTTACTTGCTACTTGTAACTTGTTACTTCACCGAAGGTGTTAAAAATGGTTAATTGGCAGGAATTAGACAGCAAGTATTATATGCAGACCATCATTCGCGACCCGGTGACGATAGTCAAGGGTAAAGGCGCGCGTGTGTGGGATGATAAAGGTAAAAAGTATCTGGACTTCGTCGGCGGGCTGGCGGTCGACTGCCTGGGACATTGCCATCCGGTGGTGGTTAAGGCTCTTAAAAAGCAGGCTGGCACGTTAATGCAGACTTCTTTATGGTACTATACCATGCCCATGTTGCAACTGGCGGAGCTGCTGGTGAAAAATAGCTGTCTGGATAGAGTTTTTATCTGCAATAGCGGACTAGAAGCTAATGAAGGCGCGGTAAAGCTGGCACGCCGCTATGGCGCTTTAAAGCTGAACGGGGCTTATGAGGTTATCACGACCTTCGGCTCCTTTCACGGGCGTTCTTTGGCGATGACGGCAGCTACTGGCCAGCCTAAGATGCAGGGACCTTTTCAACCGCTACCCGTTGGCTTTGTAAACGTAAAAAACAACAATATCGAAGCCATAAAGTCGGCTACTACGGCCAAGACCTGCGCCGTTATGCTGGAGCCGATACAGGCGGAGGGGGGCGTCAATATCCCCGATGATGATTACCTGAAAAAGGTAAGAGAATGGTGCGACCAGAAAGGCATCCTTCTTATCCTTGATGAAGTCCAGACGGGGGTAGGGCGTCTCGGAAAGCTATTCGGCTACCAGCTATACGGCATCGAGCCGGATGTATTGACGTTGGCTAAAGGATTGGGAGGTGGCGTGCCCATCGGGGCTTTTTTGGCTAAAGAAAAATGCGCCGTGCTAACGCTGGGCGACCATAATGCCACCTTCGGCGGCAATCCGGTTACCAGCGCGGCGGCTTATGCTACCCTGAAATACATTATTGAAAACGATGTCGCCGGCAATGCCGAAAAAGTCGGTAAATATCTTATGGAAAAGCTGGATGGCTTAAAGAAAAAATACTCCTTCATTACCGAGGTGCGGGGACGCGGCTTGCTAGTGGCGATTTATTTCGATAGCGATATTAGTCAAGCGGTTGTAACGGCTTGTATTAAAAAGGGTCTGCTGGTCAACAAACTTAAACCCAATGCCGTCCGCATGGTGCCACCGCTGATTATCGGCAACAAAGAGGTTGATGAAGCCATCGGTATACTGGATAAAGTGCTTTCGGGAATAGTGAGATAAATCTTGCTAAAATCGTTTTTAAATATAGTGAACTTCAAAAAGTTTAAAAAACTGGGGATTCATGGAATAGTCGTCTCGGCGGTTCTGGTTTTTTCTCTTTTTCTTATTATTCTGTATAATTCCGAGGTTGGATTGTCGAATGAAATAGGAATTCAAGAGCCAACTTTTTCCAATACGGATTTTTCTGCCGTACCGCAGGCGGTCATGGCTGATGCTGGGAAAATAGCAGACGAGTTGATTGGCAACGACGAGGTAAACCATCAAAGAGTGGTGAGTGAGTTGATGAACTCCTATATTGCCGCCAGTAATGCGGATATCGTTATCTTCTTTAATTCCGGGGGGATGGGTTGGAACTATATCAGCAACACGCCCGGGTGGGAAGCAATACTTAACGGCATTACCTCCGAGCTTATAGACTTAGGGCACCATCCACTGATATTGAATTACTGCCGCACCAGCCGTACCTTCTGGGGCAATATCAAAGAATTTATTGAGGCGTCTACACGTTACCCTAGAAAAGTTAACGGCATGGAAAAACATGTCGAGTTTCTTGTTGATAATTTGCCCAATCTCAAGTTTATCATTGCCGGTGAGAGCACCGGTAGCGTCATCACGGAACAAACTATGGGGTATTTCCGGGATAATCCTAATGTTTACAGCATTCAGACAGGTTGCCCGTTCTGGTATAAAACAACACCGCAACCAAGGACACTAAGGCTTAGTAGCAACGGATACGGCGTCGATACTTTCAGCTACGGCAACATACCATCCATGATATGGTCGACGGCTAAAAGCTGGTTCGGGTTATCCTCGCCGGAAGAAAATGCGGGCAATGTATTAAAATCACTAAGAGCGCCGGGGCACGATTATAATTGGACATATGATAGCATCAATTTCGGCATTACCGAGTTTCTGGATGATAATTTCCCGAAGGAAAGTTGACCATCGGTCAGGGGAGTATTAGCGTGAAGGAAAAAGTTGTTCTGGCTTATAGCGGCGGGGTGGATACCTCGGTAGCCATTAAGTGGCTGCAGGAGAAATATCACGTTGATGTCATTGCGGTGACGATAGACGTCGGCAATGAAAAGGATTTTTCCGTTATCCGTCAAAAGGCTTTAAAGGTCGGCGCTATTAAGGCGATGGTAATCGACGGCAAGGAGCTTTTCGTCAAATATTTTATCTTCCCCGCTTTGCAGACGAACGCACTTTACGAAGGGGTATACCCCCTGGCGACGGCTCTATCACGCCCGCTCATGGTGAAGCTATTGGTGGATACGGCGGTAGCGGAAGGTGCGACAGCGATTGCTCATGGCTGCACCGGCAAGGGCAACGACCAGGTTAGATTCGAGGTGGGCATCAACGCCCTGGCGCCGCAAATGAAGATAATCGCCCCCGCCCGCGAATGGGGCATGACACGCGAGGAGACCATTCAATACGCGCAAAAACATGATATACCTGTCCCGGTGACGAAAAAGAGTCCCTACTCCATCGATGAAAACCTGTGGGGCAGGGCTATCGAGTGTGGCGCTCTGGAAGACCCCTGGGCTGAGCCCCCCGCCGACGTTTATACCTGGACGAAAAATCCGGATGAGACTCCCAAGAAACCCCAATATATTGAAATAGGGTTTGAGAAAGGCGTTCCGGTATCACTCGACGGCAAGGAGATGGAAGGGATAGCATTAATTCAGGAAATGAACGAGATTGCCGGCAAGCACGGCATCGGCAGAATCGACCATATAGAAAACCGAGTAGTAGGCATTAAATCCCGTGAGATTTACGAGGCGCCGGCGGCGGTCGTGCTGATACAGGCGCACCAGGCGCTGGAAGCCATGACGATGTCCAAAGACCAGTTGCGCTTTAAACAGAAAGTGGCGGTCGAATGTGCCGACCTTATCTATAACGGCTTATGGTTCAGCCAGCTTAACCGCGACCTCTCGGCTTATATCTTGAGCTCGCAGCGCTATGTTACCGGCACGGTCAGAGTCAAGCTTTTCAAGGGGCACGCTACAGTCGTCGGACGCAAATCGCCCTGGTCGCTTTACAATTTAAGTCTGGCGACCTATGATAAGGGGGATAAATTTAACCAGAAAGCCGCCGAGGGCTTTATCCACCTCTGGGGACTGCCGGTAAAAATCCAGGCACAGGTACAGCTCCTGGGGGATAAAGAGGGACCCCTAAGTATCGTGGGACCTGGTGAAGGAGAAAAGGAATGAGTCCTCTCCCTCGTATCCCTTTCCTGTTTCCTCTCCCCTCCGTGGGAGAGGATTAAGCTTGCACTGAGCGTAGCGAATGCGGTGAGGGGAAGAAGAAAGTAAAATGAGTAACATCCGTGGTCGTTTCAACAAGCCGGCGGATAAACTGGCGGCGCAATATACCGCTTCGCTCCCTTTTGACCAGCGGCTTTATAAGCAGGACATTGCCGGCAGCATCGCCCACGTTAAAATGCTCGCTAAGCAGAATATCATTACCGAAGCTGATGCTAAAACCATCATCGGCGGACTGGAAGCCATACGTAAGGAAATAGAGCAAGGCAAGTTCAAGTTCTCGCCGGAGCTGGAAGATATCCACATGGCGATTGAAGCCCGCCTGATTGAAAAGGTCGGGGAGGTGGGGCGCAAGCTCCATACCGCCCGCTCCCGCAACGACCAGGTGGCTTTGGACATGCGACTTTTCACCAAGGAAGCCATTGCGGATACTTTGGCAGGCCTCCGTGCCTTTCAGAAAGTCCTGCTCGACGTTGCGGACGCTAATATAAGTGTTGTTATCCCCGGCTACACTCATTTACAGGTAGCGCAGCCGGTCTTGCTGGCGCACCACCTTTTAGCCTATTTCGAGATGTTACAGCGGGATTACGAGCGTTTTAGCGACTGTCTTAAAAGAGTGGACGTCATGCCGCTGGGTAGCGGAGCGCTAGCAGGCGTTGCCTATAAAATCGACCGGGAGTTCCTGGCGAAAGAGCTCGTTTTTAAACAGGTAAGCCGTAACAGTATCGACGCCGTGGCTGACCGCGATTTTATCTTAGAATATGAAGCCGCTGCCGGCATTTGTATGATGCATCTCTCGCGTTTGGCGGAGGAAATAGTCTTATGGTCGTCGGCGGAGTTCAGCTTCATCGAGCTTGATGATGCTTATACCACCGGCAGCAGCATTATGCCGCAGAAAAAGAACCCGGATGTCGCCGAGCTTGCTCGCGGCAAGACAGGCCGCGTCTATGGTAATCTGGTGGCGCTACTCACCACGATGAAGGGTCTGCCCCTCGCCTATAACCGCGATATGCAGGAGGATAAAGAAGGGTTTTTTGATACGGTAGATACCTTGCAATCGACCCTGGCGGTCTTTGCGGGTATGATTAGGACTATCAAAGTCAACGAGACAAATACCCGTAAGGCTCTTGATCGGGGATATATCCTCGCCACCGATGTTGCAGATTACCTTGTTAAAAAAGGCGCCGCCTTCCGCACTGCCCATGAGATAGTCGGCAAGCTGGTAAATTATGCCGTAGGTAAGGGCAAAACCCTCGCTGAACTTGACGTAAAGGAATATCAAAAGCTCTCGCCGTTATTTAGCAAGGATGTTCTTTCCATCACGACAGAAACATCGTTAGCTGCCAGGGATGTTACCGGCGGTACGGCTCCCAGGCAGGTCAAGAAAGCATTGGCTGCGGCGCGGCATTACATTGTATAATCTAATAATAGCCCCTATGTGAAATAGTGCTAGTATATCGGTATATTCTTTTGGAGTGAAAAGATGAGTGATACGATTATAATTGAAAACCTGACCAAGTATTATAATAGCTTCCTCGCGCTTGATAATCTTTCCTTGAGAGTGGAGGAGAAGGCGAATATCGGGCTGATGGGACCCAACGGAGCGGGCAAGAGCACGACGCTTAAGATATTATGTGCTCTTATCCGCCCTACCTCCGGCAAGGTATATCTTGACGGCATTGATGTTATGGCGCAGCCGGAGCAAGCGTTATCCCGTATCGGCGCTATTATCGAAACGCCGGAGTTCTATTCCTATCTCACGCCGGAAGACAACTTAAACTATTTCGGCAGACTCCGCGGCATGAAGGGCAATGTTTTAGCCAAACGTATTAAGGAAGTTATTGAGCTTGTAGGACTGGAAAAGTGGAGTAAAGTTAAAATAGAGAAGTTTTCCCGCGGTATGAAGCAGCGTCTGGCGCTGGCGCAAACGCTTTTACATGACCCTCCTATATTAATTCTAGATGAACCGGCACTGGGACTCGACCCCAGAGGGTTGGTAGAGTTCCGCGAGATAATATCGGGCGCCGGCAGGGAAAAAACGGTTTTCTTCGCCTCGCACCAGCTATCCGAAGTGGAATTAATCTGTGATAAAGTAGCGATAATCAACAACGGTCGATTGCTTGCCTATGAAGGCATCAAAGAGTTGGAGCAGAAATATCAGTCGCTCGAGATGGCGTATCTCAAGCTTACAGGAGGCAACGTTGAGTGACTTTGAAAAACTGGGTATAGTAATTAGATACGAGTTTTTAAAGCATATCCGCCGGAAGCGGCTGTATGTTATCCTCGGCATAGCGCTTTTAGTCGAGGCGCTGGTGTTAATCCTGGTGCCGACGCTGATGACGGGCGGATATCCCAAAGACGTCATGACTATGGCGGCAATGCTGACGGTTGGACCGAGCCTGGCCGTTCTGGGGGCGGTATTTTTCGCCGGGGACGCCATTGCCGGAGAGTACGAAAGCAAGACCGGATTCCTGCTTTTCGTCAATCCTATCAAACGCGTCGTGCTCTGGGCGGGGAAATACCTGGCGGGTTTTATCGCTACCGCATTATTAGTAGTGTTTAGCTACATCATCATCATGATTGCGCTGCTGACGATATACCATCAGGTTCCTATTGAACTCTTCAAATCGTTCGGACTGTGCCTTTTGTATGCGGGGGCGGTGCTCTCGGTGACCTTTTTATTTAGCGCTATCTCCAAAGGCTCCATGGGTGCTACCGTAATGACGCTGCTTTTTATCTTCGTCATCTGCGGTATTCTATCGAGCGTCCTAACGGCTACCGGCAAACCAAGTTGGTTTATTCTTTCTGCCGCAGGAGACAGCGTTTCGACAGTTCTCGTCAGTATAAATCAGCTTATTGCTAGTTTGGGCATCGATACATCGAGATACGGCCAGATGATGGAGAACTACAAACCGATGGATATCGGTTTGGCTATGTTGGGGATGGTGATTTACCTTGTGCCGTGTTTCGTCGCCAGTATCTGGATTAGTCTGCGTCGCCAGCTGTCTTAATATAAAATAAAAACCCGACCGGTAAAACGTTCGGGTTTGTCAAAAAGGCAACTAATGTTAATATCAGGAGGGTTTAGACATTAGCCGTTTTATTCTGGGTACGCAAACACCTCGTGCACAGGTTCAGATGCTTCATCTGGCCGTTAATCATGATTGTAGCAGGATGAATATTGGCTATCCAGCGCCGGTTGGTATGGCGTTTGGAATGGCTGACGTTATGACCATATTGTGGCGTTTTACCACATAAATCGCACTTCAATTTACCATTTCTCCTTTGAAATTCAGATGGGGTATTGCAAAATCGGCTAATACATAGTAACATAATGCGACGAGCTTAGCAAGCAATACGTCCTTGGTAAGAGTATAAAAACCCACGTATCAACTGACAAGGATGGTGGAAAATGAATAAAATGAACACTATCGCCGGGCAAGAACTGCGGGACATGTTTTCCGCGGCTACTACCTGGTTGGAAAAGAGTTCCGCAGATATCGATGCCTTAAACGTGTTCCCGGTGCCTGATGGTGATACGGGCACCAATATGATGCTTACCATGCGCTCGACTATGGAAGAAGCTTACCGCGCTCCCGACCACAGCGCCTCCGGCGTCGCTCATGCTATGGCTAAAGGCGCCCTCATGGGCGCTCGCGGTAACAGCGGCGTCATCCTCTCACAGATATGGCGGGGTATGGCGCAGGGTCTAGATGGCAAGGAGTTCTTCACCACCACTGAATTGGCTGGTGCCTTAGAGAAATCAGCGGATGTCGCCTATAAAGGTGTCAGCAATCCGGTCGAAGGCACGATGCTTACGGTGATGAAAGATGCCGCCAAGGAGGCTAAAGACAAGGCTAACCAGGGCGAGGAAGATATTATCGCCTTGCTGGAAGCCGTGGTCGATGCCGCCGGCGATTCGGTGGCCAGAACTCCCCGCCTGCTTAAAGTGCTCAAGGACGCCGGTGTAGTTGATGCGGGGGGTCAGGGACTCTATACCATTCTGGAAGGAGCGCTGCGTTTTCTCAAGGGTGAGACCGAGCTGATGCGCCTGCGTAAACCTCAAATGATTGTCAGTGATATGCCGTTGCCGGTGCCTCTACCCCAGGCGATCGGCGTGGATGAAATACCCTTCGGCTACTGTACCGAATTTATGATAAAGGGCGAGAAGATAGAGCCGGAGGTCATCAGGAAAAAACTGGAAAAGAAAGGCGAATCGCTCATCGTCGTCGGCGATGAATCGGCCGTCCGCATCCATATCCATACCCTTGACCCCGGCATGATAATCCAATTGGCCACTAAATTGGGTACGCTGCATCAGGTAAGTATCAGGAATATGGATGAGCAGCATCAGGACTTCTTGGAGATGCAGAAGGAAAGAATGCCCACAACGGATACCGCGGTTATCGCCATAGCTTCTGGTGATGGCCTTATCGAGGTTTTCGGCAGTCTGGGCGCCGTTGCTGTCGTCCCCGGCGGTCAGACGATGAACCCGAGCACCAAAGATATCCTCCATGCAGTTCAATCCGTGCCTTCAGAAAACGTCATCATTTTACCCAACAACAAAAATATTATTCTCACCGCCAGCCAGGTACAATCGTTAACCGAAAAGAAAATCAAGGTAGTGCCGACCAAGACCATTCCGCAAGGCGTGGTTGCTCTCCTGGCTTTCGACTACGAGGCGGATTTCAAAGCCAACGCGGAAATTATGGAAAAAGCCCTCTCCTCGGTAAAGACCATCGAAGTTACCCGTTCCGTACGTTCTTCTAAAATCAATGGTCTCGAGATAAAGCGCCATCAGCCGATTGGCTTACTGGATGACGAGCTTGTCGCCGCGGGCGAAACCGACCTTGATGTTATTGAAACAATCCTGGCCAAGCTAGATATGACACATGCTGAAGTCCTCACTATTTACTACGGAGATGAAGTTGAAACTTCAGAGGCGGAAGAGGTAAGCGCCGGCATCACTAGCCTGTATCCGAAGCTGCAGGTTGAATTGATTAAAGGCAACCAGCCGCATTATAACTATATTATATCTATCGAATAGAAAGGCGGTACCCGGATATGACCGTGAAAATTGTAACCGATACCCTCTCCGATATCGCCGGCGACCTGCCGGCACAGCTTGGCATTACCACGGTACCGCTATACGTGCGCTTCGGAGAACAAGTGTATCGTGACCGCGTCGAAATCACCAGCGAGGATTTCTACCGCCGGCTGATAAATGAGCCGAAGCTACCTTCGACGACCCAACCGACCCCCAACGATTTTGCCGAGGTTTATAAAAAACTGGCGCAGGAAACCGACGAAATACTAGTCATCGTAGTTTCTAGTAAGCTTAGTGGCACATTTCAATCGGCGACGCAGGCTAAGGACTATTTAAAAAACAAGTGCCGCATTGAGATAATCGATTCGCAAACTGTGGCGATGGGGGAGGGGCTGATTGTTATCTCTGCCGTTAACGCGGTCAAAGCCGGGGCAAATCTGGATAAGGTGGCCGAAATGTCCCGCAAGGCTGTTTCCCGTTCGCACCTTATCGCTTATTTTGATACCCTTAAATACCTCGCTAAAGGCGGGCGTATCGGAAAAGCTAAAGAATTCCTGGGTGCGATGCTATCCGTCAAGCAGATACTCACCGTAAAAGATGGCGAGATGTCTCCGCTGACGAGGGTACGCTCTATGCGTGCCGGGCTGGATTATCTCTATAGCTTCGCCGCCAGCCATAAGAATAATATAGAAGGACTGGCTGTGGAGCATACCACCGACCCTGAAGATGCCGATTTGCTGGTAGAGCGTATTGGTGCTATTTTCCCCAAGGAGCGTATTTTACGCTCGGTACTCAGTCCTGTGCTCGGTACATATTCCGGACCTAAAGCCATGGCATTAACTGTTCTGGAAGCTGAAAAAAAATAATGCCAGTTAAAATTGTTACCGATAGTGTTGCTGATATCCCCCCGGGGATAGTCAAGGAACTGGATATTTCCATCATTCCTGTTCTGGTACGTTTCGGCGAACAGACCTATCGTGACGGCATTGATATTACCAACGACCAGTTTTATCAGAGACTGGTGCATAATAAGGTTGTGCCGACTACCGCGGTGCCTTCGCTGGATATGTTCGCCCGGACATACGCCAGACTCGCTGAAGAGACGGATGAGATTCTGGTGATCATGCTTAGCTCGAAGCTTAGCGGTCTCTATAACGCCGCTTTACAAAGCGCCGACCTGATAGAAGGTAATTGTCGTATCAAGGTGATGGACTCGGGTTCGGCGGTCATGTCGCAGGGGTTTGTCGTCATTAAAGCGGCGCAGGCAGCTAAAGCCGGCGTAAAGCTTGACGAAATATCAAAGATAGTCGAAGACAATCTAAGGCGCGTTGATATGCGCGCTGCTTTTGATACGCTCGAATATCTGCAGCGGGGCGGACGCATCGGACGGGCGCAGGCTTTATTAGGTTCGATGCTTAAGGTCAACCCCATCATCATGTTAAGAGACGGCGTCGTTGAGCCTGCTGGCAGGACGCGTTCCCGAGCAAAAGCGATTGACGCCCTTTACGATTTCGCGGCGAGCTATAAGAATATCGAAGGTCTGGCGGTAGAAGATGCCGCCTGCCCGGAAGATGGCGATTTACTCGCCAAACGCCTCGGCGCGATATTCCCGGAAGAACGTATTATCAGGACCCGCACTACGCCAGTCATCGGCACTCATACCGGTCCCGGCTTACTTCTCTTGGCAGTGCTGGGCGACAAATAGGTTTCTCTACTCTAATATCCCCGTGCTTTTCACCCCGATTTTTGACTATAATGGTGCAGAGATGCATTTTTGATGAACACTGAATCTTTGCGTAAAATCCTCGACCTTGAAAGGCAGCGCGGTTATAGCGATATCGCCGTCTTCGGGGGACTGGATAGATTTTTACAAAACTGGTCCGCTGGTTCCATCGAGGAAGTAAAAAGTCCCCGCCTACTGGGACGTTTTCAAAAGCTTTTCAGGGCGAGCTATGCCGCCATGTCCGTGGAGCAGCGTACCGCCTGGATGCAGGACGTCTTGAAATTCCTGGGGGATTTAGAGGGTAAAGATAACGTTGTCCCGCCCCCTAAAACACCAACATCATCCACCCTTAAGAAAAAAAATCCTGTTACGAAAAAAAAGGTAGCTCCGCCGGCCTCTGTGCCGGCGGCATTAGACGCCCCGATAACGGTCGTAAAAGGCATCAGTACCGCTCTCACGGCCAAGTTCGGCAAGCTGGGCGTGAAAACGGTGCGTGACCTGCTTTATTTCTTCCCCCACCGCCACCTCGACTACAGCAAGTTAAAGACTATTTCGCAGCTTGTAGAGGGGGAAGAGCAAACCATTATCGCTAATGTCTGGCAGGCGCAGGAGACCCGCCCCGGTGGACGCCGTAGCGCCGAGGCTATCGTCGGCGACGAGACGGGCAATATCCGCGTCGTTTGGTTCAACCAGCCCTATCTGGTAAAGTCGCTGCCCACCAACGCCCGAGTAATCATCAGCGGCAAGGTCAGTCTTTTCAAGGGACGCCATGTATTCATGTCGCCGGAATGGGAGCTTATGGAAGGTCAGGACCTCGTCCATACGGCGCGTTTGGTGCCGCTCTATCCGCTAACCAGTGGCTTGCGTCCCCGGCAGGTCAGGCGGCTGATGAAGGAATTTATCGACCGGTGGGCAGGACAGCTAATTGATTTTCTGCCGGCTGAATTGCGACAAAGACTTAATTTCCTCGAGTTGCCTTCAGCTATCAGCCAGGCGCATTACCCTGATAATGAAGAGTCCAAGGATAAGGCGCGGACCCGCCTCGCCTTCGATGAGCTTTTCCTTTTACAGCTCGGCGTAATGAGCAGGAAGCGAGAATTTCAGGAGACGAAGCCGGGCACGCCCTTAGAAATAAAGGAAACATTATTGACCAAGTTCCTGACGTCGCTGCCGTTTACACTGACGTCCGCCCAGACTAAGGTCCTTCAGGAGATAAAAGCGGACTTAGCTAAATCGATACCGATGTGCCGTCTCCTGCAGGGCGAGGTCGGCAGCGGTAAAACGGTGGTGGCTGCTGCAGCTTTGTTGATGGCGGCGGCTAACGGCTTGCAGGGTGCTTTCATGGCGCCCACAGAAATCCTCGCCGAGCAGCATTTCGCCACCATCTGCCAATTGCTTGCCAAACTGGGGAAGGAAGAAGGAGAGGGCTATTGCCGCAGCTATAAAGGCATTTTAGATAATCCGCTTAATATAGCGCTGCTCATCGGCGATATCAAGCAGGCGGGCAAAAAGAAAATCCAGCAGCAAGTGCAGGCTGGCGATATTGATATCGTTATCGGCACGCACGCGCTGGTACAGAAGGGACTGGAGTTCGCTAATCTTGGGTTGGCCGTTGTTGATGAACAGCACCGCTTCGGCGTGGAGCAGCGTTCGGCGCTGCGGGAAAAGGGCTTCAATCCACATATGCTGGTGATGACCGCCACCCCGATACCACGCACCCTTGCTTTAACCCTCTACGGCGACCTCGACCTTTCAGTGATTAGCGAGTTGCCGCCGGGTCGCCAGACGGTAAAGACGAAGTGGCTCAAGCCGGAGCAGCGCGAAAACGCCTATGCCTTCGTACGCAAGCAGGTGGGCGAGCGACGCCAGGCTTTCATCCTTTGTCCCCTGATAGAAGAATCGGAAGTTATCGCGGCGCAGGCGGCGGTGGTCGAATACGAGCGTTTATCTCGTGAAGTGTTCTCTGATTTAAAGGTGGGCTTATTACACGGCAGGCTAGCTTCGGCGGATAAGGACACGGTCATGGAGGAGTTCCGCGCCGGCAGGCTGGATATCCTTGTTTCGACTCCGGTCATCGAGGTAGGCATCGATATTCCTAACGCCACGGTCATGTTGATAGAAAGCGCCGACCGCTTCGGTTTATCCCAGCTCCACCAGTTCCGGGGTCGGGTTGGACGGGGCAAAGAGCAGAGCTACTGCATGCTGCTGGCAGAAAATCCCTCCGAAGTGGGACGACTGCGGCTTGACATAATAGAAAATACCTATGACGGCTTCAAGCTGGCTGAAGAGGACTTAAGAATGCGGGGTCCCGGCGAGTTCTTCGGCACGCGTCAGAGCGGTTTGCCCGACCTGCGCATGGCTAAAATGTCCGATATTGCTCTCCTGGAGCTGGCACGTAAAGAAGCGATGGATATGTTTAAAACCGACCCGGCTATGGAAAAGGTGGAGCATAAGCTGCTGGCGCAGGAGATGGCACGCGTCTGGTCTAATGCCGGCGAGTGGAGCTAAAAATAAATTTTGTTTTGTCAGATAATCTGTGGTATACTCTAGCGGTTAAAAATTTAACCTAATAACGTTCCCGTTCAAGGAGTCTTATTGAGTTCCAAATACGCTAATATCATCGTTAATCCCGCCGCCGGAGCCGGCAAAACGGGCCGACTCTGGCCGCGGATAATGAGCATCTTCAAGGGCCATGGGTTACGCTTCGAGCATACTATTACCGAGGCGCCGGGCCATGCCATCGAGCTTGCCAAAATAGCCGCGAAAAAGGGCTACGATATGGTGATATCTGTCGGCGGCGACGGCACCATTCATGAGGTTGTCAACGGCTTATATGCCTCCGGCAACATTAGCGATAATCTGCTGGGCATCGTCAGCACCGGCACTGGCAGCGATTATATCCGCACCACCGGCATCTCCCGCAATTTTGAGGATGCCTGCCGTTGTTTTCTCCAGCCGAGGCAACGCACCGTCGACCTCGGTATTGTGGAATACGCTAAAAACGGGGGTAGGGCGGAGCGACTCTTCGTGAACTTTGCCGGTATGGGTTTTGACGCGGAAATCGTGCGCCGCACCACGCAGCAGTTCAAGAAATTGGGCGCCTTCCCCTCCTATCTCATGGGCTTGTTGACTACCCTCCTTTCGTACCGGAATCACAAAATTTCTCTCGTGGTGGATGGCAAAGTGGAGGAAAGGCGGGTCTGCACGGTCATTATGAACAACGGGAAATATGGCGGTGGGGGCATGTTTACCGCTCCTCAGGCCGACCTGGCAGATGGACTGCTGGATGTCATGATTATCGGCGATGTCAGCAAACCTGACCTGCTCCGGTCGCTGCCGCGTATTTATAAAGGCACGCACCTAACGCATCCCAAGGTGGCTGCGAAGAAAGCCAAAGAGATAGAGGTAAAATCGCTAGGCGAAAGGCTATATTTGCAGGCTGACGGCGAGCTGCTCGGTGAGGTTCCCGCCCGCTTTCGTATTTTGCCGGCAGCCCTAAATATTATCATTTAGCGGAGTTTTAGCCAGCCATGTCCAAGTTCTTCAAAAAGATATCGGAGTCCAGCAATAAGAAGATACTGTATCTTCTCGCAACGCTGGTGTCGCTAATTGTACTGGACGCGCTGCTGACACAATATTTCGTACCGAGCGGAAAAGTGAATGAAGCGAATCCGTTTATCGAGCCGCTGGTGGGCCAGCCCGGCTTTATGATATTGAAAATAGTCGGTGCGCTTATCTGCGCGGTACTTTTATGGGATGTTCACCGGCGTTTCCCCAGAGTAGGTGTAATCGCCACCTGGATTGCCGTGGTAGGATATGGGGCAATTGTGCTCTGGAACGCTAGTCTAGTGCTGCTAGCTTAGCATCAGCTTCGATATACTTTACACGCCGCCAGATTGGTATTAGTGATGGCATTGTATACACGAAGACTATTATGGGGAACTTGAGTAAACCGGATGTACTACGATCACTATTTCGTATCTTGCCTTCAGTACTGAATATCATCGTTAAAAATAGTAAGTCGCTGCTGAGAACAAATTTAAAATGTTGGACGTGGCTAAAAAGTGCAAAAGACCAGACGGAAGATAATTACCATTTTGGGACTATTTCTTGACATAGTATACCGAAATAGTAAAATAAAGACATGCGAAAAGTGTTACCAATATCTGCCGTAGTTTCTTTTTTATTAGTAAATGGATTTGCTGGGGTGTTAAATTTTTTTGGCCATACCCTAGCAGCTTTAGTCTTATCAATAGTATTTATTGTCGCTGGTTTGATATTGGGATTGCTGTTAATCAAACAAGCAACAGGTAAAAACAAAAAAATCACAATAACATCAGAAACTATTAGTAAAGATATTAACAAAAAAATACTGAAGAAAATAAATATTCCACTCGCGTTACTGGTGTTGTTCATTATCATGGATGCGCTACTGACGCAGTATTTCGTGCCGAGCGGGAAAGTGAACGAAGCGAATACATTTATCGCGCCGCTGGTGGGCCAGCCCGGCTTTATGATAATAAAAACAGTTGGCGCGCTTATCTGTGCGGTACTTTTATGGGATGTCCACCGGCGTTTCCCAAAGTTAGGTAGAATCGCCACCTGGATTGCCGTGGTTGGATATGGGGCGATAGTGCTCTGGAACGCTAGTCTAGTGCTGCTAGCTTAGCGTCGGCTTCGGTATATTGCCGGCGACGCCATAGGGGTATCACCTCCGGCATAACATCAATAAAGGCGATTTCTCGCGGCAGCTTATAGTCAGCCAGCCGACCCTGGCAGTACTGCCTTATTTCCTGCTCGGTGGCTTGCTGTCCGGCTTTTAAACGTATCAATGCTTTAATCGTCTCCCCCCGCACCAGGTCTATTGTCCCCATTATCCGCGCCTCCGCCACTTTAGGATGGGTTTCCAGCACCGCCTCGATATCACTGGGGAAGATATTTTGTCCCTTCAGGACGAGCATCCTCCTTTTGCGGGCGGTGATAAAAAGGTAGCCCTCTTCATCCATCCAGCCGATATCGCCGGTATGGAGCCAGCCGTTTCTCAAGACTTCTGCAGTTTCTTGGGGCTGGTTCCAGAAGCTGCTCATCACTGGACCCCGCAGGACTATCTCGCCTTCGCGGCCGGGCGGCAGTTCGTTATCGTTTTCGTCGAAGATTTTCATCTCCCAGCAGCGTAAGGTTTTTCCCGATGAGCCTATCCTGCCAGTACCGTGGATGGGCATGACGGTGCAGTGGCAGATGGACTCCGTTTGACCGTAAATATCGCGGATATCCATGCCGTAGTATCGCTTGAATTGATTGATGACGATAGGCTCCAGGGGCGCGCCGCCGCTAGCGAGGAGCCGCAAGGAACTAAGGTCGTGTTTGATACCTAAACGCCGGGCGACATTTATCATTAGGGAGTAGATATAGGGGACGCCGCAATAGACGGTGCCTTTTTCCCGGGCGACGGCTTCCATAAAGCTTTCGATGGACCGTCCCGTGCCCGGTACGGTGACTATCGTATTGCCGGTATAAATCGAAGCTAGAAGCACAGCCGTCAATCCGAACTGGTGGTACATCGGCAGGGCAAATAGCATAAACACATCGTTTTCTGTCTGCTCGAAGGTCTCGACGGAGCTGATAACCTCGGTAACCATACTTCGGTGCGAGATAGCAACGCCGTGTGGGTGATAGGTGGGTCCGCCGGTATATGAAATAATGGCGATATCATCCGGGTTGATATTAACTTTGGTGGGTTTAGGCGCATTTTCCGCTATGATTTTCTCGTAGCTGATGAACTTTTCTGCCGCACTATCGCCGACGGTAATAATATGCTTGATGGATGGACATTTGGGCAGCGCTTTGAGTAGCGGCTCAAGTAAAATGTTTTCACTCACTACAACTTTGGGTGTGCAGTCGTTGCCGAGGCTTACCAGCTCGTCGGTGACATAGCGGGTATCCAGCGGCACGGCGATGCCCCCGACTTTCATGATGCCGAAAAAAACGACGACGAATTCAGGGCTGCTGTTTTGCAGCATCGCCACCCGGTCGCCCCTTTTTACCCCCAGCTTAAGCAGCGCCTGGGCGAACCGGTTAGAGTCTGCCTCAAGGCTGGCGAAGGTGACGCGCCGTTCGCCGGAGATAATAGCAGTCTTAGCACCGGCGCGTTTGGATGTATTCTCCAGTAGCGACCTTAAATTCATAGATTTTTCTAGCATCTTAACGATTATCCAGCCTTAGTAGCGCTTAGATACCGGATAATTACTCGGGATATGACCAGTATAGCAGACCTGTCTTGATTTTGAAAAGGCGGTTTTTCTTGGTATTATTTGCATTTGGTTGTATAAATACTCACCTCCTTTATCCCCCTCTCAAACCGATTTTCCCCCAGGCTCGATTTTTCATTGGTTTGAGAGGGGGAGGTTTAGTAGAGAGGGGCTAGCGCCCCTCTCCGCAAGCTATTCCCTTTCACCTTTATAGCAGGAGTAAGTGCAGAGAGGGGGCGCAGCCCCCTCTTATTAACACCCCCTCTCCAAACAAATTTACGCTGCTTCAATGAAATGCCCCGTTTGGAGAGGGGGTTCATCCTGAAGGTTCACCCTGAAGGGCAAGGGGGTAAGGCGTCAACAAAACCAAATGTAAACGGAACCTTTTCGTAAAGTTGCTAATAATTGTGTATAATAGGGCTGGTACCGGGTGATACGCTAGAGATTTTAATGGAAACAAGTCTTTATTTAATTGTACCAATCATCGCTATCGCCCTTATTTTTGATTTTACCAACGGCATGCACGATGCCGCCAACTCCATTTCCACCGTCGTTTCCACTAGAGTATTATCACCCCGACAGGCGGTTGCCTGGGCGGCATTTTTTAATTTCATTGCTTTCCTCATCTTCCACACCGGCGTGGCGGCGACTATCGGCAAGGGGATGGTGGATATAAATGTCGTTACCCCCACCGTCATTCTGGCGGGTCTCATCGGCGCGATTGCCTGGAATCTTATTACCTGGTATTTAGGTTTGCCCTCCAGCTCTTCCCATGCGTTAATCGGGGGCTATGCCGGCGCTGCCATCGCCAAAGGCGGTTTCAGTGCTATTATTACCGACGGTGGCTGGACTAACAGCTGGACAAGGACACTTGTCTTTCTCATCGTCGCGCCTTTAATCGGTCTTGTTCTAGGTTATATTTTAAAGATTCTCACTACCTGGATTGTCTATAAACAGAATCCCACGAACATCGATAAATGGTCGCGCGTAGCCCAGATTTTCTCGGCGGCGGCATTCAGCCTGGGCCATGGCGGCAACGACGCACAGAAGACAATGGGTATCATTGCTAGTCTTCTCGTTGCCGGTGGAATAAGCCCGGAGTTCAATGTACCTTTGTGGGTTGTCCTTAGCGCCCATGCCGCTATTGCCACGGGCACGCTCACGGGAGGCTGGCGTATCGTTAAAACGATGGGGCAAAAGATAACTAAGTTAAGACCCATTGATGGCTTTTGCGCCGAGTCTGCCGCTGCGTCAAGTATTTTCTTGTCCACTTATCTAAGTATCCCCGTCAGCACTACTCACGTTATCACCGGGGCGATATCGGGCGTGGGGTCGGTTAATAGGCTTTCGGCGGTAAGGTGGGGCGTAACGCTGCGGATTGTCTGGGCGTGGATTTTCACAATCCCGGCCGCGGGCATCATCGGATTGGCAATTTATTACTTAATCCACCTGTTTATCTAGCTGTTAGGAGAGAATCTTTCGGAAAGCGATGCTGGCGAGCGACACCAGGACAATGGTCGCCGCAAGTAAAGCCAGGATATCTATTCCCAGCGAACTGAAATCATTGGTCACCAGCAGTGCTCTCATGGCATCCACCACGTAGCTTAAGGGGTTGATGATGACTATCGGTTTGAGCCAGGACGGCATCATTGAAATAGGATAAATGGCGTTGCTGGCGAAGAAAAGCGGCATGGTAATCGCCTGCCCGATGCCCATCATACGCTCCCTGGTGCGGAATATCGGCGCCAGGGACATACTCAAGCTGGCGAAGCACATGCCGAAGAGAATGATGATGGCAAAGACGCCTAGCACGCTCCATACAGTGAGCGTTAGCTGCACCCTGATGATAAGGGCTAGTGCCATCACCGCAACAGCCTGAAAAACACCCCTAACCCCCGCCGAAAGGGCTTTCCCCAGCACAATAGCCGAGCGCGGCGCCGGGGTGGAAAGCAGCTTATTGAGCAGCCCCAGGTCACGCTCCCAGACCACGGTAATGCCGTAAAATATCGCCACGAACATTACAGATTGTGCCAGAACGCCCGGCGTCATAAACTGTAGATAGGAATAATCCCCCGTCGAAATACCGCGTATCTGGCTGAAGACCGTACCGAATACCAGTAGCCACAGTGCGGGCTGTACTAGCCTCAACCAGATTTGGGAGGTATCGTGCCGAACTTTACGCAGCTCGAACTCGGTGAGCGTGAAGACACTATTGAAATATCTTGTTATTGCCGTTGTCATTTGTTCATTCTCCTGAAGGTGCGGCGCGTCTGACGGACTTGCTTGAAGGTAGAATCCTCGGATTCTATCCGGGCGCCGGTGTACTTAAGAAAAACGTCATCTAGCGTGGGTTTCTTTAAGGATACCGATTCGACCTCGATGCCCTTGGCCTGGAGCGATTCCACGAGTTGAGGAATAAGCTTTTCACCGTTGTCCACCAGCAAATCGATTTGGCCGTTGGCCGATTCGGTAATCGTGTTGTAGCCGAGTTTTTTGACCGCGTCCATCAGGCCGGGCTTTTTAGAAGTAATCGTCAGCACATCACCGCCGACCTTTGCTTTAAGTTCTGACGGCGGGCCGATAATCACCAGCTTGCCTTTTTCCATTATCCCGATGCGGTCGCAGAGGGTATCAGCCTCAATCATATCATGGGTATTGATGAAGACTATCGTGCCGAACTCTTCCCTTAGGTTCTTGATTAGCTCCCAGATAACTCGCTTGGCGCCCGGGTCCAGCCCGATGCTCGGTTCATCGAGGAACAGCAGCTTGGGTCGGTTTACCAGCGCCTGCGCTATTTCGAGCCGCCGCATCATTCCCCCGGAATATGTGCCGGCCATGTCTTTGGCTCTCTCCTTCATATCCAGGTAGTCGAGAATTTCATTGATAGCTTCCTTCCGCCCGCGTCCCGGTATGCCATAGAGTTTGGAATACATGAGTACATTTTCGTAGCCCGTCAGGTCGGAGTCGATGGAGACGTCCTGCGGTACGTAGCCGGAGAACTGCCTTATTTTTTCCGGATGGCTCCGCGCGTCGATGCCCAAGATATTAATTTGACCTTCTGTCGGTTTTATCAGCGTCATCAGCAGCCGGATGGTGGTGGTTTTACCGGCGCCGTTGGGACCTAGCAGCCCGAATATCTCACCCGGCTTGACAGTAAAAGACACATTATCCACGGCTTTAACCTTAGGGTACAACTTGGTTAGATTTTTCACGACGATTTGATTGTCAGACATAATTGAACTACCTTCGATAAAAATGAAATTTGATGTATTTTGAGATCAGGCTTTTCTAGTATCCTGCTTGCCTGAATACGCCGCAGCTGCCTCGACAAACAGGCGGAAACCTTGCAGAATAGCGTTAAGCTCTTCAACCTTGAGGTTAGATAATATCCTGGTGGTATGGCTGGCTCTTCTTTCGCGCAGGTTAGCGATGGTATTCTCTCCCTTTTCCGTGACCCGCAGTGTTGAGCTGCGGCGGTCGTCGGGGTTTTCCTGCCGACTAACCAAATCATGTTCCACGAGTCGTTCGATAATACCCGTCACGTTGGCGGGGGTGACGCCGAGAGCTGCCGCCAGCCTGGTAAAGTTGGTGGTTCCCTGATTGGCGATAAAGAACAGGCTTTTTACCTGCGGGACGGTGAGATTCAACTCCATCCAGGCGCCCAGCGTATGCTTTCTCATGTCCCGGTTGACCTGACGCTGCAGCTCGACGATTTCCTTTATTAGCGTTGCCTTATCCAAAGCTTTCACTTGCTACTGTAAGTTATTATAAGTAATATAAATAATTTAATCTATATTAATATTATATGATACATAAAGTAAATTTGTCAATATATTGTTTATAAATTTTTCGCGGGGAAATCGGAACGTGCTTATTCGTTCAGCAGGGCGGCGATTTCTTTAGGATTTAAATGGCGTACTTCGCCTTCCTTAAGGTCGCCCAGTTGTAGCTTGCCGATACGTATACGTTTGAGCGCCACCACAGTATGCCGCAATCTTTCGAACATGCGGCGCACCTGCCTTTTTCTGCCTTCATGGATGGTGACGCTGTAGTTGAAGGGGGGCAGGGTAATTTCTCTGATTTTTGCGGGATGCGTCATGCCGTCCTCCAGCAATATACCGCGCTGCAACTGCTGTTTTTCGTCGGCATTCAGGTTGCCTTTTATCGCTACCAGGTACTCTTTTTCGTATTCGAATTTGGGGTGGGTAAGACGGTAGGTCAGGTCGCCGTCGTTGGTCAGCAGCAGGAGTCCGGTCGTGTCGATATCGAGCCGCCCCACCGGATAGAGTCGGTGACTTTGATACTTTTTCGGCAGGATATCTACTACCGTACGGCGTCCCTTTTCGTCGCTAACGGTGGATACAATACCCTCCGGCTTGTTAAGCATCAGGCAGATGATTTTATCGGGCTTGAGGTCGATAGCCTGCCCGTTGAGTGAGACACGGTCTTTGCCCGGGTCCACGGGATGATTGAATGATTCGACGATTTTATCGTTGACCTTGACCCTGCCCTGTTTGATGGCTTCCGCCATGCGTCGCCGGGAGCCTAAACCGGCTTCGGTGAGCGCTTTAATCAGGGGTTTTGTCGCCATGCCATCCTTATCTTCATCTGGATTTGGTTACCTGACATAGCTGTGATTTACAGGGGAGAAAACCGGAAATCGGGTCGAGAGTTTTATCGTCCACCAGCAAATTAGCATTAGCTTCACCCGGCCAGTGGTGCGGTATCGAGACGACGCCTGCCAGGATGGAGTCAGTCACATTCGCTTTCATCCTGATACTGCCCCGCGGCGAGGTTATTGTTACCGTGTTGCCGGTCTTTATTTTACGGGGGGAGGCATCGGCAGGGTTGATGTCCACCAGAGGTTCCGGCATCAATTTGCGGAGTCGAGGAATGTTGCGGAACTGGGAATGGGTATAAGCCATGACCCTGGCTCCCGACGTTAGGACCAGCGGGTAAGCGTCAACCAGGTCGGGTCGGCTCAAAGGACTCTCCGGTGGTTCTTTATATACTGGCAGAGGGTCGATGCCATGTTCCGCCAGAACGCCGGAGGCAATTTCCACCTTGCCGGAGGCAGTCACGAACCCTGTTTTTTCATAGTGCTTTTCCGGGCGGGGCTGGTAGTTTAGCTTAACGCCTTCCGGATGTTGCTTCAGGTCGTTAAAGGTTATCTTCATCGGCTCGAGGATATGGTCGATGCTTTTCTCGAAGCTGCCATCCCAGAATAAGTCCCCGAAGCTCAAACGTTTCGCTAAAGCGGCATAGATGTCGAACTCCGGACGGCATTCACCGAGAGGCTTGACGGCAGGCTGAATTATCTTTACATAACCGCCAAAATCGGTTAGGAGAATATATCTTTCCAGCCATGACGCGATGGGTAAAACGATATCCGCCAGTTGCGTGCCGGGGGTATGAAAGTATTCGCTGACGGCAATGAAATCGAGCTTATTTAAGTCCTCGGCAAAGCGGCGGGAATTGCCAAAAAACTGGATATCCAGTCCGCCGGAGAAAAGGGCTTTAATCGGGTATGGTTTGCCGCTTTCTATCTGGTCGGCTATCGCATTCGATTGCATTTCATGGTAGCGTTTGGTCCATATCGGGAAACGGGTCGCGCCTACACCGGGCGGCATCGAGTTGACTCTATCGTGGAGGGTAATGTCATTAGTTTTACCGGTATTATGGGGTCCCAACGCATTACCGCCGGTTATGCCGATGTTGCCGGTAATTGCCGCGAGCAGAATTACGGCGCGGTGGTTTTGCACGCCGTTGTTATGGTGGGTAGTACTGTTGCTGCTCATGTGCAGCCTGGCTGGCTTAAGAGAGGCGTAAAGTCGGGCGGCTTCGATAATTTTCGCCGCGGGCACCCAGGTGATTTTAGAAACATGCTCCGGCGTATATTTCTGTACCAGTTTTTTCAGGTCGTCGAAGCCGACTGTCCATTTAGTCACAAAGTCTTTATCGTAAAGGTTTTCATTAATGATAACGTTCATAAAGCCCAACGCCAGGGCGCCATCGGTGCCGGGCCGGAGCTGGAGGTGGATATCGGCTTTGGCGGCGATGGCGGTGTGGCGGGGGTCAACCACGATGAGCTTAATGCCTTTTTCCCCAGCTGCCATATTTTCCTGCCAGACAGAAGGTGAAGATATTACCCCCGACCCCCATATCAGCTTGCATTTTGTAGCGGGGTCGACGCTGGAGCCGGAGCCAGCCATGTAAGACCATTCCGCACCGTAGGTCAGGTTGGCGGCAATCCAGGTGCCGGAAAAACAGTTGCTGCTCTCTGTACAGTAGTTAGGTGACCCGAAGGCGTGAGTCAGGCGGTGGAAGTAGGGGCGGGGCTCTTTGGGGTAGGCAATCCAGAAGACCACTGATTCCGGTCCATATTTCTCTTTTACCGCCTGCAGGTTGCTGGCGATAGTATCAAGCGCTTCGTCCCAGGAAATACGCAGCCATTTACCTTCGCCCCTTTTACCCGCCCTTTTTAGAGGGTGAAGGAGGCGGTCGGGATGATAGACGAAGTCTTTTTGTGCTTTCCAGCGGGGGCAGTGAGCGACCTTTGGGTTGACGATATCTATTTTTGTAATTTTACCATCCTGCACATGCACTGATGTCGGACAGGTATTGGTGCACATATAGCAGATGCCGTCTTTTACCTCTATCGATTTTGACATTTTACTTTCCTCGGATTTTTATTTATTGGTTTTAATTATAACAGCATTTCCATCGTGGATAAAATGGTATAGTATAATGAGGTAAACCAAGTAGAGGAGAAGCGCAGCCTGGAAGCACTAGAGTTAGCCCGCCAAGCCGTGGACGCCGCCAGCGATAAGCAGGCAAGCAATATCGTCCTGCTGGATGTGCGTAAGGTATGCAGCTTTACCGACTATTTTGTTATCTGCTCCGGAGAAAGCGGCCGGCAGATTCGCACCATCAACGACGAGATAGAAAAAGCTCTGAAAAAAGACGGCGTCCTGCCGCATCATCGCGAGGGAGGTTTGGATTCGGGCTGGCTCCTGCTGGATTATACCGATGTTATTGTGCATATTTTCGACACGGTTGAGCGTGATTACTACAAGCTCGATGAGCTCTGGCAGGAAGCCAAGACGGTTTTAAGGATTCAATAGGTTGCTTATTCGTAAATCTCGTTCTTCTTAAAGAAATTGGCTATCTCTATTTCTCCGTTTTTCGGCGAGTCCGAAGCATGTGTAGCGTTCCGCTGAATATCCAGTCCGTAGTCCTTGCGTATCGTGCACGCCTCGGCTTTAGCCGGGTCAGTAGCGCCCATGAGTGTTCGGATACGCTCTATTGCTCCTTCTCCTTCAAAAACGGCCGCGACGATAGGGGCAGAAGTTATATATTCCACTAAATCATTGAAGAATGATTTGCCTTTGTGGATGGCATAGTGCTTTTCTGCCAGGGCTTTATCCATATGCAACATTTTAAGTCCGATAAGCTTAAGTCCCGCCCCCTGCAGCCGCCCGATGATTACGCCCGCCAGTCCTCTTTCCATGGCATCGGGCTTGATGAGAACCAGAGACCTTTCCATTAATAACTCCTTATTTCTTAAATAATCCTTTTAAAACCTCAATGTCAACCTTCTCTAGGCTATCTACTATATAGTCGGCATTTTTTAAGCTTATACCGGGATGGCTGTTGGTCACCGCGATGCATTTCATGCCGGCCCGCTTGGCGGCAGTAACCCCAGCGATAGCGTCCTCGATAACCACGCAGTTGCCGGGCTTCACGCCCAGCTTTTTTGCCGCCAGCTGGAAAATCAAGGGACTGGGCTTGCCCTCCGCCACCTCGGTACCCCAGACAATCGCCTGAAAGTTTTTTTCGATGCCCAGTCCCCGTAGAATAACATCGATATTTGCCGGCACCGCTGATGAAGCGATGGCCGTTTTGATGCCGTGCTGGTTGAGCGACTTTATCAGCGCGATAGCGCCGGGCAGTGGGATGATGTTTTTAGCGACGTTCCGACGGTAGATAGCCTGTTTTTTTTCAGAAATCTTGTTGACCTCTTCCGGTGATAGTTTATCGCCGAGGGCGAACTTGGTAATCGTGTCATGCCGTTGCCCGAAGTGCCGCATGAAGTCCGCTTTAATGAACTCCACCCCCCGCTCCTTAAATACCTCCCGCCAGGCGTTGTAATGATAGTCCGCTGTATCAGCGATAACGCCGTCCATATCCCAGAGCACGGCTTCTAACTGCGTTTTAGACATGACTGCGGGTCTCCTTCACTTTGTCCTCCTGACCCGCCTGGTTCTCCGCGATGAATTGCTTGGCGGTGCTTTCCGCGATGATGGTGCCGTCTTTAAGCGTCACCTTACCGGCCGTCTCGATGAGTTTTTTCCGCTGGCGAGTTATCCAGGCGGTCACGACCAGCGGCACTGCCACCTCTACCGGCTGCCGCCATCGGATTTCGATGGTAGCGGTCAGGCAGGTATTGCCCGTGGCATAAGCGATGTTGCTCATGGCTTCATCTAATAGACAGCCCAGTATGCCGCCGTGCAATAAACCGGGCCACCCCTGGTGCATTTTATCCGGCGTAAACTCCGCGCGGATGGTCTCGCCGTCTCTGGTAAAGTGCAGCTTCATGCCAATGGGGTTATTTTGCCCGCACCCGAAGCAGAATCCCTCGTTAAGGTCGGTATTGAGCGTGACTTTGGGTATGGCTACCATATATATATCTCCCGTCCGTTAAAAATGAGTCCAGCCCATATAGTCGATTTTCAAGGTTTTGCCGTTGGCGTCGAACAGACTTATTTTCCCCGCCTCACCCCTGGTAATCTCCCCGATCACGGTTACCGGACATTTAGCTTCTTTTTTCACTTTATTGATAGCTTCAAGGCTGCCGGTAAAAAGTAGCTCGTAGTCCTCCCCGCCCCCTAGCGCCATTTGCCGTGCATCTTCTCTGAAGTTAGCTTTAACCACGTCATTAATCGGCACCTGCTCGATATTCACCTTAGCGCTGACCTGGCTCGCTTCGCAGATATGGCGTAAGTCGGCGACGAGCCCATCGCTGGTATCGATGGCGGTAGTGATGCCGTGCTTGACCAGCAGCCGTCCTTCCTCGATGCGCGGCATGGGATGCAAAAAAGCGTTTCTTAAATATCGTGCCGCTTTCACCTCAAGCTTGAGCTTTTTCGTCAGCATTACCAGTCCGGCGGCGGCGCTGCCGGCGTAGCCGGTGACGGCGATAACGTCCCCCGCTTTGGCGTTAGAGCGCTTGAGTATTCTATTATCCGGACTACTCCCCAGCACGGTAATGGTAACCGATACCTGCGGCGCCCGGCTGATATTTCCGCCGGCGATAGCGATTTTGAACTCTTTGGCGATTTCAATCATTCCTTTATAAAGCTCGACAACGTTTTCGACATCCGTATCCTCCGGTAAAGCCAGAGCTACCAAAGCGTAATGCGGCAGACCCCCCATCGCGGCGATATCGCTGATGTTGATGGCTAGGGATTTCCAGCCGACCTCTTGCCAGGTGGTGGTATCCGGCGTAAAGTGGACGTCCTGAACCATCGTGTCCACCGTGGCGAGTTGAATCGAGCTATCGCCTTGCCAGGCGGCGGCATCGTCGCCGATACCGAGGATAAGATGTGGGGAGGTTTTATTGATGCCCGCGTCGGCAATCATCTTGTTTAGCCGGTCTATCAGCCTGAACTCGCCCAGTTCCTTCACTTTCATAGCTAAAATTATAGCATATTCAGGATATAGCTGGCTTTTTGCGTTTCCCACTTTCCTTCTCCCGTAAAAACTGCTATATTATTCCCAAATGCGCTGTGCGATTCTGGCGGATATACATGCCAACCTGGCGGCTCTGAACGCCGTGCTGGATGACATCAAAACAAAGGGCGCCGTGGATGAGATATGGTGCCTGGGCGATATCGTCGGCTATGGTCCCGACCCTACCGAATGCATCAACCTGCTGCAGAAATTAAAAGTCGTCAGCGTAGTCGGCAACCACGACCTCGGCGCGGTCGGTAAAATCGAACTTTCCTATTTTAACCCGGTCGCGGCGGAAGCCTGCGAATGGACGGGAATGCAGCTGAATGGGGCAGACGCCCTGTATCTTGAAGAGCTACCTAAAACCGTGCAGCGGGGCGACTTTTTGCTAGTACACGGCAGCCCCTCCTCCCAAATCTTTGAATATGTTATGACCATCAGCATCGCCACCAGAAACTTTTCTTTTTTTGATCAGCGCTACTGCCTGGTGGGCCATACCCATGTGCCGCTGGTGTTCCAGCAGGAAGACGGTAAAGTTACTGCGATAGCGCTTACGCCGGACACTGAGCTTGTTTTAGGCGAAGCGAGAATGATTATCAATCCGGGGGCGGTGGGGCAGCCGCGTGATGGCGACCCCCGCGCCAGCTATGCCATTTACAATAGTGAGGACAACATGTTCCATTTATACCGCGTGCCTTACGATATCCGCGCCACGCAGGATAAAATGGCGAAGGCAGGCCTGCCTCCCCAGCTGATATTGCGGCTGGAGGAGGGGAGATAGAAAATCTCCCTTAATCCCTCCTTACAAAGGAGAGACAAACAATCGTCTCCCTTTCATAAAGGGAGAGAAGAGAAGGATTTTGTAATCACGCCACGCAGGACAAAATGGCGAAAGCAGGCCTGCCTCCCCAGCTGATATTGCAGCTGGAGGAGGGTAGATAATACACAATTGTCATTGCGAGCGAAGCGCGGCAATCTCAATCATTGCAGTAGTAATATCATAGAGATTGCCACGTCGCTACGCTCCTCGCAATGACTTTCCCATTCTCTCTTCCTTGACAAACATTTTATAACCCTTTACTCTTCTTAGTGAGGTCGTGCTAGATGGGGAGCCAGCGGTGCCCTGTACCTGAAATCCGCTATAGCAGGGTCGAATTCCTGTTTGAGGCTTTTGTCTGGTGGGACTGCCCTTGTTAAGTGGCGTTGAAGGCTGGGTCCTGCGCGGCAGAACGCTATGAACCCCGTCAGGTCCGAAAGGAAGCAGCGGTAAATAGTTTGTCTGGGTGCCGCAGGTAAACCTGGCTGGAGCCGGCTGGTACGGGTAAGCTGTTAGGCAAAGTCGAGGATGGGTGCACGGCCTCTAACTATATGGGCGATAACAACGCAACTTCACTGCTGGTGCAGACTAAAAAACTGCTGCGTAAGTATGATATCCGGACGAAAAAGAGTCTGGGACAGCACTTCCTCGTGGATGACGCGGTACTGGAGAAAATCCTGGACGCCGCCGTCCTTACCCCGGATGATACTGTTATCGAGGTGGGACCCGGACTCGGCTTGATGACGGCTGAACTTGCCAAGCGCGCCGGTTGGGTCATCGCCATCGAGTTGGATAACCGCTTGGCAGAGATTCTCCGTGAAACCTTGCCCTATGAAAACATTATCGTTCTTAACGAGGATGTCCTCGGCACTGACCCGGCGACTCTATTAAAGGGTAGCGCCCCCCATTTCCCTCCCCAGCTACGCTCGTATAAAGTGGTCGCCAACCTGCCATATTATATTACCTCTCCAGTATTACGGCATTTTTTAGAGGCGCCCGTTAAGCCATCAATGATGGTGGTCATGGTGCAAAAAGAGGTTGCTAAAACTATCGTCGCCAAGGCTGGTGACCGCAGCGTTTTGAGTATCGCCGTGCAGTTTTACGGCAGACCGACTATCGTCGCCGAGGTACCCGCCGCCTCCTTTTACCCCCCGCCGGAGGTAAATTCCGCCGTCGTGAAGATTGATGTCTATAAAAAGCCGCTCGTCCCCGTGGATGATGTGGCGGGGTTCTTTAAGCTGGTACGTGCCGGTTTCACGGCTGCCCGCAAGCAGGTCGCCAATTCTCTGGCGCAGGGACTTTCCTTGCCCAAGGAGGAGGTATTAACTCTATTATCAAAAGCAAAAATCGACCCGCAACGTCGCGCCGAAACTTTTACGCTGGAGGAGTGGGCGATGCTCTATAAGGCATCGGCCAGGTTGGTGAAATAGTCAAAAAAAATCTCCCTTAATCCCTCTTTAAAAAAGAGGGACAAGAACTTAGGAACAAAAAGATAAATATTAGTTAAGAAGAGAATTTCGTCTCCCTTTCGTAAAGGGAGAGTGAGAGGGATTTTGTATTAGGTGTTAACTTTAAAAGCTCCCGCCAAGATAAACCTGACTCTGGAAGTCCTGGGCAAGCGTACCGACGGCTTCCACGAGATTCGCAGTATCCTCCAGACGATAGACCTGTATGATACGCTCTATATTGAAGCTGGGCGGGGTTTTTCCTTCGAATGCGATATTCCGGGCTGGTCGGCGGAAAAGAGCCTCGTAAACAGGGTTTTAAGCCTTTTACCGGCAATTTCGGGGAGGGGAGTAGACATAAAGTTAGAAAAACATATACCTATGATGTCTGGACTCGGCGGCGATAGCTCCGATGCCGCCGCTTTACTAAAAGGACTTAACGATTGTTGCGGATTGAACGTTTCAGATGATAAACTGCATGAGCTAGCTAGACAGCTAGGCGCGGACGTCGCTTTCTTCCTGCGAGGCGGCACGGCTTTAGCTTCAGGAAGGGGTGAAATAATAACCCCTCTACCCCCGCTGCCTAAAATGTGGCTGGTGTTGGTTATGCCTGATATTCCCGTCGCCCCGGGTAAGACTGCCCGTATGTATTCTGCCCTTAAGCCCTCCAGTTATTCTAACGGTGCTATTACGGGACAACTGGTTGAAGCGTTAAAAAAGGGGAAGACAATCGGGTCGGAGTTACTTTATAATTCATTTGAAGATATTGCCCTGGATATGTATCCAGGATTGTCTTACTACATTTCAGGTTTCATCAGGTCGGGCATTCCCGCTCATCTCGCCGGCGCGGGACCTGCTTTGTTCGCCGTTTTCTCCGACAAAGCTCAGGCGGAAGATTTTTACACAATATGCCAAAACCAGCGCGCCACGGCTTATATAGCGGAAACAATATGAAGAACTTAAGAACCTGGGGCAAGCCGCCTTATAAAATTGCCGTCGTTCACGGGGGACCCGGCATGCCCGGCTATTTAGCCCCCGTAGCCAGGGAGCTATCTAAAGTTATAGGCGTCCTCGAGCCGTTACAGACGAAAAACTCTTTTGAGGGACAGATTGAAGAGCTTCATAATATATTAAGGGAGTATGCTCATCTCCCTGTTATTTTAATCGGGCACTCCTGGGGGGCTTTTTTAAGCTTTGTCGTCACAGCACAATATCCCGGGATGATAAAAAAGCTTATTCTTATCGGTGGTGGGCCTTTCGAAGAGAAGTATGCCGATAATATCGACGCCGACAGGCTAAATCGACTTACCGAGGATGAGAGAATAGAAGCCTTTAAACTAATAGAAATTATTGACGCCGCCAAATCCCCGGATAGAGATAAGGCCATGGCAAGGCTGGGCGAGCTGTGGGTAAAAGCTGATACATATGCCCCCTTGCCTGAACAAGAGCTGGAATCTATGCCGGTTAGTGAGGAAATTAACCGAAAGGTCTGGGCGGAAGCTAAAAAGCTGCGTACAAGTGGCGAAATTTTAGAAATAGGGAAGAGAATCACCTGTCCGGTTATCGCTATCCATGGCGATTATGACCCTCATCTCGTCGCCGGCGTGCAAGAGCCCCTTTCCCGTGTGCTTAAAAATTTTAGATTCATATTGCTGGAAAAATGTGGCCATTATCCCTGGCTGGAAAAGTACGCCCGGAACAAATTTTATGAGATATTGAGAAAGGAGATTACACCATGGCATTAATTGAGGTGAATCAAGAGACTTGTACCAAATGCGGTATCTGTACGTTGATGTGCAACATGATTTGGGGTAAAGAAGGCAGCTACCCGAGCCAGGTACCAGGGACGGATGAGTTCTGCATGCGCTGCGGTCATTGCGTGGGAGTCTGCCCCACGGGCAGCTTGACGCACAAGGAAATGCCGCCGGAACAGACCCCGCTAATCGAAAAATCATTGGAAATTTCTTTTAAGCAGTGTGCCCAGCTAATTAAAAGCCGGCGGTCAATACGTGAATTTCAGGATAAAGACGTATCGAAAAAGGAAATCGAACGCATCATCGACGTCGCCCGCTATGCCCCCACCGGACACAACAACCAGGAGGTGCAGTGGCTGGTTATCAATGACCGGGCTTATTTACGAAAAATTTCTGCCATCGGCGCGGAATGGCTGCGGTTTGTGATGAAAAACAATCCACAAATGGCGGCGATGTTCCAGGGAATAATCCAGCAAATGGACGCCGGCAGAGATATGTTTATGTATAACACTCCGGCGGTAGTCGTGGCTTACGCCGAGAAGAATAACCCCATCGCGGCTACGGACTGCGCTATCGCTTTGGGGTATTTCGACCTTGCGGCGAGTAGCCTTGGTCTTGGGTGTTGCTGGGCGGGATTCTTTTATATGTCCGCGGGGTCATACCCGGATATGATCAAAGCGGTTGGGCTGCCGGAAGGCTTTATGCCCTATGGCGCCTTGATGGTGGGCTATCCAAAGTATAAATACCAGCGGATACCGGCGCGTAAGCCGGCCCGCATTATCTATCGACCATAAGAAAAAATAGAAAATAATTATTGGGGGTTAGTATGGCTTATCAGACAGAAAATAATATCCAGGAGGCTTTTGGCGGGGAGTGCAAAGCTAGCCGCCGCTATCTTCTTTTCGCCGAAAAGGCGGAGAAAGAAGGCTATCGCCAGGTGGCTAAGCTCTTCCGTGCTGTGGCGGAGGCGGAGGTGGTTCATGCCCGCAATCATCTGAATGTCATCGATGCCATCGGGGCGACCAAGGATAACCTGCTGGCGGCGAGCATGAGCGAACATGTGGAGTTCACTGAGATGTACCCGGTTTTTATCGAGACCGCTACTAAAGAGAAGAACGATAGGGCGGAACGATCCTTCGACTGGGCGAACAAGGTGGAGAAAATCCATTATGGCTACTTCGACGCGGCTTTTAAGGATATGAAGGAAGGCAAGAAGCCGGCGGATGCCACCTACTACGTCTGCCAGGTATGCGGCAATACCGTTAAAGATGACGTACCGGATAAATGCCACATTTGCGGTTCAGCGGCAAAGGCGTTTAAAAAGGTGGAATAAGTGCTTGCCCTGAGCTTGACGAAGGGTCATTGCGAGGGCGAAGCCCGTGGCAATCTCTAATACTGCCTTAGTCCAAAGCCATACCGACGAAAGTCGGTATCCAGCCCCCTTTTTCCCCGCCCATCTGGATTCCCACTTCCGTGAGAATGACGGCTAAATAAAAGCGTAAGGAATACGGTATTCCCAACTTGATTGGTAATCTATCCCCTTTTTCTCCAACCTTTAACCTTTAGCCTGTGGTTTTGACCTTTGACTTTTTCTTAGTTATTGTATCTTGGTTATTGGGAATTTCCCCTCCACCCCCTCACCATCTCCTCCTCCTCCTTCTTGCTGCTTATCTTCCCGTCTAGCCGTGCCTCGCGCAGCTTCTGTAGAACTTCTTTAATCTTTGGGCCCCGCGGTACGCCCAACTTCTTTAAGTCCTCCCCGTTAAGGGCAGGGTTAACATGCCGCAGCACATTAAGGTAAAGCTCGATGTGCTCGGCGGTAGTCTCGGAATCAGTACCGATAACGTTGGCGGCATAGGCAATCAGGTGATAACCATGCAATAGCTCGTAAATCTCACTCGGTGCTAAGCCCGGCGTTGCCAGCTCCCTGGTTTTACTTTTAATGGCTAATGTATCTCGTAAAATCTGCGCCGTGGCTTTGGTCAGGTGTAAATACTTCATCAGACGCTCTAAATTATCCGCGGTCAGGCGATAACACAACAATGCCAGGTAAAGTTCCGGACGCGGCACGTCGGGCAGGCAGCGCTCACGCGCCGCTTCGAATGTCTCCTCAAGCCAGTCGTCACCCTTCAAAGCGGGATGCAGCTTCTCCAGTGCGTCGATTTCATCAGCGCGTCGCAGCGCTTTCTCCGGCATCTCCTCCTTTAAAACGAGCTCCAGCTCGTGCCGGAGGCGGTCGCCGCTGATGGTTTTAAGATTGACGATATCCCGCTTAATGAGCAGCAGGGTTGCCGGCTCGATGCGGAAATCCAACCGCTGCTCGTAACGTAAGGCGCGCCAGATACGCGTCGCGTCATCAACAAAGCTCTTTTCGTGGAGCACTCGCACCAGTTTTTTCTTCAGGTCCCGCTTCCCGCCAAAGGGGTCGATAAGCTCGCCGAAGTGACGCGGATTAAGCTCGATAGCCATGGCATTTATCGTAAAATCGCGCCGTGCCAGGTCATCCTCGATGGTGCCGGACTTAACGGTGGGTAAAGCGCCGGGACGGGCATAAGTCTCGGCGCGGGCGGTAACAAAATCGGCGCTACGGGTCCCCCAATTTATTTTGGCCGTCCCAAAGCGGGAATGGGCAATCACTTTACCCTGGACGGCGGCAGCGATAGTCTGTGCCAGCTTGATGGCGTCGCCCTCCACCACCAGGTCAAGGTCGATGTTACAGCGTTCTAGCAGCAGGTCGCGCACCATTCCACCGACCAGGTACAAGCGCTGCTGGAGTTTTTCCGCGGCATCTCCGGCGTACTTGATAAAAGCGACGACGCCTTCCGGCAGTTGCTCTTTGATAGCTTCGGCCAGGTTGAGAATTTCCGGCTCATTCATCTTACCAAGTAGTATAGCACAGCCTGTCGAGAAAAATGTCATTGCGATAAAAATCCCTCTCCATCTCCCTTTTGTAAAGGGAGACGATGTCGTTTTCCTTTTTTCGTCACCGTTAGCAGCACAATCTTTTGTCCCTCTTTCGTAAAGAGGGATTAAGGGAGATTTATTGCCGTTGTTATTTGTGTTGCGGACAGCTTATAATACTCGGTATGAAGGTCGTCTCGGTTGTCGGCATGGTGGGCTCTGGGAAGTCGGAGATAGCGAGATTTTTCAGCGCTAAGGGCTTTACCACGGTGCGCTTCGGTGATATTACCGATGAAGCTGTCAAACAGCAGGGCTTGCCCCTTACCGAGGAAAACGAGCGACCAGCTAGGGAGCGCATCCGGCGGGAACACGGCATGGCGGCTTACGCTAAGTTGAGCATCCCCCGTATTGACGCTGCCCTCCAGCGCTCTAATGTGGTGGTGGATGGGCTTTATTCCTGGGAGGAATACACCTTTCTTAAAGACTATTACGGTGATAGATTCATGGTCGTGGCGGTTTGGTCGGCACCGCAGGATAGGTATCGGCGCTTGAGTCACCGCAAAGTGCGTTCCCTAACGCCGCAGGAAGCCGCCGGACGCGACCATGCGGAAATCGAGAATCTTAACAAGGGCGGGCCGATTTGTATGGCTGATTTCACCATTCTGAACAACGGCTCGATAGGCGATTTGAAGAAGCAGGTAGAAAGAATAGTAGCGAGGTTAAGATGACGACACCAAAACGTCCGGAGATTGATGAGTATTTCTTAAAGATAGCCTCGGTAGTGGCGGAGCGTTCCACCTGCCG
>Ga0187886_1000647_pt1 | contig 39196 bp, 27 predicted proteins | sample June2016WEW_20_1_FD_133001 | JGI IMG/M metagenome (GOLD analysis project Ga0187886, IMG submission 133001) | Peatland microbial communities from SPRUCE experiment site at the Marcell Experimental Forest, Minnesota, USA - June2016WEW_20_150 | ecosystem: Environmental > Terrestrial > Soil >...
CCTTTAATAATTTTGTCCATAACAAAGGCATCCGCTGCACTTAGTGTTAAGCCCATAGCCGTACCAATACCGCTACCACCCAAAGCGTCAAGTGCCATTCCAGCGCTAGTAAAAAGACTCCACCTAAATGTTTTACCCGGTAAATTGTCAATCCAAGAAGATTGAGTGACCTCTTTAAAATATTCTTTCACAAGATTAACATCTTGTGGTTTATCTTTCAGCCAATCCCGAAATTTTTGTGCCTTTTCGAGAAGTTTTAATAAGTCAGCAAAAGTACGATGACCGCTATTAATCGCCTCTCGGATAGCTTTCCCATTCTCGATAACAAAATCTTGGAATAATCGAATTTGATTCATACTCTTATCATAACGATTGAATATACTATTTACTTTTGTAACCAGTAATTGGGAGTTCAAGCTGTCAAGAGCTAAATCGGCATTTAAAATAGATGAGAATGAAAGATTTTCTCGGGTTGTAAGAATGTGTGCAAGAATATAAGCATTTGAAAGTGATGAATGAGAAGGTGGAATATGGAGATGATAACTCTTATTTGCATCGATGAAATTAATATTAGTTTCTACTATTAATTCATTGTTGTCAAGATGAACATCGAAGGTTAATGGCTGTGGAAGTTTATATTCAGGAGCGCAATAGCTTAGAAGTTTTACTACTGCAGTTTCAATAAAAGCTTTATCTAGAACATCAGAGTTAAAATTAGATAACATAGTGGTATCTGGCTGAATCGTATCCACAAACCGACAAAATCGAAATCCAAGTCTTCGACCCCGTCCTGACTTTCCAGTAACTTCAGTAAATATCTTGGGGGCAATTTCTTGGAGAGCGTGTTCTGGAGAGTGAAAATAAATTCCAGAATGTCTTTCATGGGAAGAACCGGTATTTTGCGTGTGTATTGCAGTCTGTTGGTGCTCATATTTTATTTTAATAAAACCAGCTTCTAGCATTTGAAGAACAATATCAGGGCCGCATTTATTAATAAGCTGTCTTAGTATATCTTGTTTAGCAAGGACGACTACATCAGAATAGAATAATAGTGCTTCGGCTAAAAATCCTAAATCAATTGGATTCTTTGTGTCTAAATTTGACTGGTGTCTTATGCAGATTGATTCAAACAATAATTTAATCCTGTTCCTGAAATATATTACTATTTATCATTGTCGTGCTGCCTAACGGATCGGCTCCCGATAAATCGGGATGCGGCGCTGATAAGTTTCAAGTTGCTGAAAACGAAACAAGTTCATTATTAAAAACCAAAACCTCTAAGCGCAATGCAAAATGCAACCACGCTCATTCGGTCAGCTTGAGCGCCTGGTTAGCGTAGTTGCCAGATCATTCTTGAATTGCCGAATTTAATTCTCTTTGTAGAGGGCCAAAGGTTGCATTAACATATCCTTTGGGAAATGGGATATAAACCAGACCATGAATATTACTTGGTATGTTTGTACCTTCTTCATACAAAAGACAAACACGTTCGAGACCATACTTTCCCTGAAAGAAACCAATTTCATGCATTACGTTTTCTCTTGCCCGAGGAGCACCAACACCTAGGTCATCGTCGCCAGTCATTACAATTACTGCAAATGAACATTTGTCCGACTCTTCGCCAAGTTTTTGCAAAACAGTTCGACCCTTATTTGGTTCTTGTGCCAATTCAAGTGTTTGAACCTTGACATCTTTTTCGATGTACACTTGAACCTGAAGCCAATCTTGGTTTCGGCCATGACTGATGAAAACTCTGCGAGGTTTCTCTGTAGGTGTCTCTCCAATACGACTGTGCGACCGCACTTCAAAAATGTAGTCAATATCCCGCAAAAGTATAATTATTTCACCGTGACCGATGTAGCCACGGCCATTGAAATCCGTTGTTCCACTTGATTGTGGAAGTGGCCTTATTATTAAATCAGAGTACAGTTCAGGTAAACTAGAAACTAAATCATCACGAAGATTGGCATATTGTCCGAATAGTTCAAGCGCAAATGGAGGATCGAAGTAAAAGCCACCTCCACTGAGTACACTCTTGATTTTCTTATGTAATCCAGCAAGCTTTGCAAAAATAATTGGGATTTTGTCCATAACTTAAACTTTCTAAAATTAGTAACTACGCCTAACATGTGATTAGATAGACTTAGTCTGTATTTTATCCGTAATAGGATGAAATACAGACTTTGTGCTTAATATTGCATTTGATTTCTCAAGAACTGTCATTGGCGATCCCCCAATGGTACTAATCAGAGATTTGAGATTTTTGCTTCTATAATATACATGTTTCTCGATGGGAGGGCAAGATAAAAAGAAGAGATTTGCAGGGACGCACAGCTGTGCGTCCCTACATTGGGAATTGGAGATTCATCTTTGATCACAATATTGTTATTGTGATTCCAGAATTGAAAAGCCCTAGACCTGGATTCCCTCTAAAAACGTGAGGGAATGACAGTTGTTCTTTTTCTCTATATTACATGAACCAATACAATATCGGAAAGCACCCGCCGACAGCAACAGGAGGGAATGCCGGTTCTGCAGAATGAGCGGCGCGACAACCTCGATCGATCTTTAACCGCGTAGAAGACTGGAGAGAAGCAGCTCGCGAATAGAGCTCAGTTCTTTTGGCAGCTTATCCTGAAGAGTGAGGAACAATTCTTCATGGAGCTGGATTTCTTTTTTCCACAACTCCGTATCTACTTTCATCAAATCGTCAAATTGTTTTTGGGAAAATTCCAATCCATTCCAGTCAAGGTCTTCATACCGGGGCATCCAGCCAAGCGGACTTTCAAAACCCCGTGCAGTTCCATTCACGCGTTCCACGATCCATTTCAGCACGCGCATATTCTCGCCATAGCCCGGCCAGATAAAATTGCCGTTCTCATCGATACGGAACCAGTTCACTCCAAAAATTCTCGGCGGATGTGTAACACGACGGCCCATGTTCAGCCAGTGATCGAAGTACTCAGCCATATGGTATCCACAGAACGGCAGCATTGCAAACGGATCGCGGCGCACTTGCCCGACCTTGCCCGCTGCTGCCGCTGTTGTCTCAGAGCCCATCGTTGCAGCAAGATAGACGCCATGCGCCCAGTTCACCGCCTGACAGACTAACGGTGTTGTATTGCTCCTGCGCCCGCCAAAGATAAATGCCTTAATCGGGACACCGTTCGGATTTTCCCAATCGGGATCGATACAGGGACACTGGTTTGCCGGAGTTGTAAAGCGTGCATTGGGATGCGCAGCTTTGCGTCCGCAATCGGGAGTCCACGGCTGTCCGGTCCAATCGATCAATTCAGGGGGCGGTGTTTTCGTCATACCCTCCCACCAGACATCGCCATCCGGTGTGAGCGCAACGTTCGTGAAGATAGAATTCTTTTTAATCGTTGCCATCGCATTCGGATTCGATTTTTCCGATGTGCCGGGGGCAACTCCAAAATATCCATTTTCCGGATTAATGGCATAGAGTTGTCCGTCTTTTCCCGGTTTAATCCATGCAATGTCATCGCCTACTGTCGTGACCTTCCATGTTTTCAAAGCATCCGGCGGAATAAGCATGGCAAGATTGGTTTTACCGCAGGCGCTTGGGAATGCAGCTGCCACATAAGTTTTTTGTCCTTGCGGAGATTCAAGTCCGACAATGAGCATATGTTCAGCCATCCAGCCTTGATCACGCGCCATCGTGGATGCGATGCGAAGTGCAAGACATTTTTTCCCGAGCAAAGCATTTCCGCCATACCCGCTTCCGAACGACCAGATCGCATGTTCTTCCGGGTAGTGAACAATATATTTTTCTTTGTTGCACGGCCATAACACATCTTTCTGACCCTGCGCCAAAGGCATTCCAACCGAATGAACGCACGGAACAAACTCGCCAGTACTGCCTAATATATCCCATACGGCTTTCCCCATGCGAGTCATAATGCGCATGTTGACAACAACATAAGCAGAATCCGTCAGTTCGATGCCGATATGTGCGATATGAGATCCCAGCGGTCCCATACTAAATGGGATAACATACAACGTGCGTCCCCGCATGCAGCCGTCGAATAATTTATTCAAAGTTGCTTTCATCTCTCGCGGATCAGCCCAATTGTTTGTCGGGCCCGCATCGCTCTTCTTCACACTGCAAATAAATGTACGATCTTCCACGCGCGCTACATCACTCACATCCGATCGGACGAGGTAGCTGTTGGGACGTTTTTTCTCATTCAATTTTATAAATGATCCGGACTTCACAAGCTGTTGATACATAGTATCATTTTCGGCCTGAGAACCGTCGCACCAGTACACATTATCCGGTTTCGTCAATGCAACGATTTCTTTTATCCATGAAACTGCTTTTTCATTTTTAACGTATGCCGGGACATTCATAACTCATCCATTCATTAGTTAATAAAAGGAACAAAGATTTCTCTCTAAAGGTTTCTTACCAATCGCGGACGACTTTACGATTACCAATTTGGATCTCCCGCGGCGCATTCGGATCCAAAGCCCATTTGATACGCGCTAATCCATCTGCAACCTCACTGGCCGCACCGGCATAACTGAGTCGCAAGTGACCTTCCATACCGAATTCTTTGCCCGGTACTGTGACAACGAGAGCTTTCTTCAATAAAAAATCCGCCAACGCCATAGAATCTTTATTGAATGCACTAAAATCAGGGAAACAGTAAAATGCTCCTTGCGGCTTTACGATTTTCATCCCGGGAATAGATTGTAATTCCCGCATCACTGTATTGCGATTATTCTCTATGGTTGCGCATAAAGTATCGACACCGCTTTGATCGTCATTCAGTGCCGCTTCTGCAGCGACCTGGCAGATTGGTGAATTGCATGTGGTAATTTGTCCTTGAATATTTGTCATGACCTTCACGAGTTTTCGGTTCGCAACAACCCAGCCTACTCGAAACCCGGTCATGCCGTACGTTTTTGAGACACCGTTAATCACAATAACATTGGTCGATTCGATATCTTTTTTTGTAAAGTTGTAAACAGGTGCGATTTTTTTTCCGTCAAAGACAAGTTTGTGATAAATATCGTCCATCAGGAGATAGATATTTTTTCGTTCACAGAATTCAACAATCTGACCAACAAACTCATCCGAGAAAATGGCGCCGGAAGGATTGTTCGGGCTATTGACGATGATCGCACGAGTCGATGGAGTAACTGCTTTTTCAATCTCCGATAGTTTTGGATGAAAGCTCCCATCGGCTGGTGTTACGATCACAGGGACACCGTTGACCATCTTGACTATTTCCGGATAGCTCACCCAATAGGGAGCAAGGATAATAACTTGATCTCCCGGATTGATAAGAGCATAGAGCACATTGAATATGGAATGCTTGGCACCATCAGAGACAATCACATTTGCCGGATCTATCGTTCTCCCATAATTCTTTTCTGTGTATTGAACAATAGCTTTTTTCAACGAAGGCAAACCGTCAGAGGGCGCATACTTGACTTCACCTGTATTCAATTTTTCGATAGCACTCGAAATTGCGCTCATGGGGGCTTTGTTTTTGGGTTCGCCAATCCCAAAGTGTACAATTGCTTCACCCTGTGCACGCAGTTTTGCAGCTTCGGCGTTGAGTTTTACCGTTGGCGATTCAGCGATGGATGCTGCTAACTTGCTGATATCCATAAAAAATGCTCCTCATAATTTATTGTTGACTCACTAAGAAATGTATTTGTCACAGCAAACAACTGTGTTTGTTTATAACAGAACAACACATTCTATTGATAAGTTACATGTTTTTCAGAAGAATTCAATGGAAGGAGACTGCTTAATTTTAATTTTTGAAAAAATTGATAGTGTCTCAGTTTAGTGCGGTCAGGATTTACGTCCTGACCGATACCATTGAATGTCAGGAATCCCGCTTTGCGGTACTGACATCACTAACCAACTATATTAAATTGAGACACTGCCAAAAAATGATTGAGTTTGTTTGTGAAAGGATTCTTCCGTTACCATTGAACGTCAGGAATCCCGCTTTGCGGTACTGACATCACTAACCAACTATGTTACATTGAGACACTGCCAAAAAATGATTGAGTTTGTTTGTGAAAGGATTCTTCCGTATTTTTTATATGAATTTATCAACAAGAACAAATCCAGAATATGAGAGCAATCATCCCCGTTGCAGGTGTGGGCAGCAGACTCCGCCCGTACACATTCACAGTACCGAAAGTACTCCTGAATGTTGCCGGCAAACCAATCGTCGGACATATTCTTGATAAAGTTATTGAGGCCGGCTTTAACGAAGCTACCATTATCATCGGGTATCTCGGTGAAATGATCAAAGAATATGTGCTTGCAAACTATAAGATTAAGTTCGATTTCGTGGAACAGGAAGAGCGCCTTGGTCTGGGTCATGCCATTTACATCTCCCGGCATACCTTTTCCCGCAGCCCCATTCTCATCATATTGGGCGATACGATCTTTGATGTTGATCTGAAATCGATGATTAAAAACGAACAAACACAAATTGGTGTTAAACATGTGGTTGATCCGCGACGGTTTGGAGTTGCCGAAACAACCGACGGTCAGATAACACGGCTGGTAGAGAAACCGGAAGTGCCGAAGAGTAACCTTGCTCTCGTCGGCCTTTACTATATCACGCAGCCGCAGCTCTTAGTGGATTGTTTGAAGGAAATGATTCAAAAAAACACACGTACACAAGGCGAGTTCCAATTGACTGATGCACTTCAGATGATGATTGACCACGGCGAAAAGATGAAGACGTTCTCCATAGAAGGATGGTTTGACTGCGGTAAACCGGAGACGTTGCTTTCCACCAACCGGTATTTGTTGGAACATCAGCCCGCACCTCAGCCAATAAAGGGCGTTCTGATTCAACCACCAACATTCATCTCGCCAAAGGCAAAAGTTTCTAATGCTATTATCGGACCCCATGCCACTATTGCTAAAAATGCAACAGTGGAAAATACCATCGTCCGCAACTCTATCATTAGTGAGGGGGCAACAGTGCTCAACTCGCTCATTGAAGATTCTATTATCGGCAACAATGCTGTCGTCCGTGGAAATTATAAACGAATCAATATCGGCGATTCATCTGAATTGGAATTTTACTGATCAACAGAGCATTGCAATCCAACCAGATCATTTTTTCGATCGAAAATAAATTTTATTTACTGAATCATCAACTTAGCACGGAGAAACAATGAGAAACTTATTTACTTCGGAATCGGTATCCGAGGGACATCCCGACAAAGTCTGCGACCAAATTTCTGATGCAGTACTTGACGCATTGCTGATACAAGACAAAACATCGCGTGTGGCATGCGAAACATTCGTTACGACCGGCATGGTACTCGTCGGCGGAGAAATCACTACCAAGGGATATATCGAAGTCCAGGAGATCGTCCGCAATGTTATTCGCGATATCGGTTATACAAAAACCGGAATCGGGTTTGATGCCGATTCATGCTCAGTCCTCTCTTCCATCCATTCTCAATCGCCTGACATTGCTCAGGGGGTGGATACCGGTGGCGCAGGCGACCAAGGAATGATGTTCGGGTACGCCTCTTCGGAGACTCCCGAGTTGATGCCGGCACCAATTATGTACGCGCACAAATTGGTGTTTCAACTTGCTTCTGTTCGAAAGAAACAGCCCAACTTGATGCCTTATCTTCGCCCCGATGCAAAGTCTCAGGTAACGGTCGAATACGACATCAACGGAAAACCCATCCGTGTTGACACAATTGTTATCTCCACTCAGCACGATCCCGATGTGACACAAAAAAAGATTAAAGAAGATGTCATCGAGATGATCGTACGCAATGTTATTCCATCCGGAATGCTTGACAATAAAACACGCTACTTCGTCAATCCTACGGGGAGATTTGAAGTTGGCGGGCCGCATGGTGACAGCGGTTTGACCGGGCGCAAAATTGTTGTCGATACGTACGGCGGACGCGCACCACATGGTGGCGGCGCATTCTCCGGTAAAGACCCGACGAAAGTAGATCGCAGCGCTGCATATGCGGCACGTCATCTTGCAAAGAATATTGTCGCAGCAAAGCTTGCCACCGAATGTCAGATCCAAGTAGCATATGCGATCGGTGTGGTAGAACCTCTGTCCTTTCAAATCAACACCTTCGGCACCGGCATCATTCCTGATGCACAGCTCTCGGATTTTGTGATGAAGGAAATTGATCTCACGCCTCGCGGTATCATTAAACGGCTCGATCTGCGTCGTCCGATTTATCGCAAGACCGCAGCATACGGCCACTTTGGCCGCAGTGAAAAAGAATTCACATGGGAAAAACTGGATTTGATAAAAACACTGCAGAAAGCTGTAAAATAAATAATGGAAAATACAAACCACTTATCATTAGAGACAAAAATAATATGGATCACAAACCAGGGAAATTTAAAGTAAAAGATCTTTCACTTGCAAAGGCCGGCAAGCTTCGTATCGAGTGGGCAGAATCACGTATGCCTGTACTCATGGCGCTGCAGGAAAAATATTGCAAAACAAAACCGTTTCAAGGCTACAAAATTGCCGGATGTCTGCACGTAACAAAAGAGACGGCTGTGCTTGTGAAAACATTCGTCCAAGCGGGAGCCGAAGTGAGTTGGAGCGGCTGCAATCCGCTTTCAACCCAAGACGATGTTGCAGCGGCACTTGCTGACGAGGGCGTAAGCATTTTCGCATGGCACGGGATGAATGTGAAAGAATTCTACTGGTGCATTGAAGAGACATTGAAATTCAAACCCCACCTTACTCTGGATGACGGTGCCGATCTTATTTTCACTGTGCATACTAAACACAAAGAATTGATTCCGACTGTTATTGGAGGCACAGAGGAAACAACGACCGGTGTTCATCGTTTGCGTGCGATGGCGAACGATGGTGCGCTCCGATATCCTGTCATCGCTGTTAATGATGCAGAAACAAAGTGGGACTTCGACAATGTGTACGGAACCGGACAATCAACGCTCGATGGTGTTCTTCGAGCAACAAGCGTCCTCTTGGCTGGCAAGAATATTGTTGTTGCGGGATTCGGGCATTGCGGTAAAGGTGTTGCGATGCGAGCGAAAGGTCTCGGTGCCAATGTCATCATAACCGAAGTGAAACCGACGGCAGCCCTGAAAGCGACGCTCGAAGGGTACCGCGTCATGAAAATGGATGATGCTGCAAAAATTGGCGACATCTTCATCACAGCAACGGGAGTGAAAGACATAATTATTGAGAGACATTTCAAGTCCATGAAAGATGGCGCGATCGTCTGTAATACAGGACATTATGATTGCGAGGTTAACATCCCCGATCTTGAGAAACTCGCCAGCAGTACGCGCGAAGTCCGCAAGGACAATGAAGAATACACATTGAAGAATGGTAACCGCATCTTTCTGCTTGCGAAGGGACGCCTTGTCAATCTTGCCGCCGCTGAAGGACATCCGTCGGAAGTGATGGATATGTCGTTCGCGAACCAGTTCATGTCGCAACTCCGACTTGTGGAACTTCATAAAAAGGGGAAACGGTTGGAAAACAAGGTGTATGATATTCCGGCAGAGCAAGATCAGAAAATCGCCGGTGTCAAGCTCGCAACGATGGGCTATAAGATCGATAAGCTCACAAAGGAGCAAGCAACATACATCGATGATTATTCAGCCGGGACGTAAAGTCCTTTATCCTCTTTTCTTCCAGTACTACGCATAGAGTAAAGGCATCTCGTGAAGAGCGGGATGCCTTTTTGTTTTCTCACACTAATATAAATTTTGATGGTTTGAGAAAAACTATTTTGACTTCGAGAAAAAGATAATTACGTTATACTATATGCCGCACGAAACTTGAACCGGCACTGATATTCTATATTTGAGAGGAATCAATCATGGGAAAGAATCCAGCATCATACAAATTTGAGAAGCGAAAGAAAGAGATTGCCCGTCAGAAGAAGCAAGAAGAGAAGCGGCAGCGACAGTTAGATAAGAAGCAAGAGAAACCGAATAATCCACCATTGATCTCGCCCGATGGAATTCCTATCACTCCACTTGAGGAAATTGATGCTGATCTTCACATCGATGACAGCGATGATCCACTTCTATAATTGATAATCACTTTACCTATGAAATTTTTTAGGTTGACGTGATGCGTCGGCCTTTTTTATTCGATATCCTGTCTCAATACACAGTGTAAGTTAGTCTTTCTTATTCTGAATCTTTTTCCCATTGCCCGCATCTTATCCCTTGAAGAGTCGTTCACCATTTTTAGTTCAAGGAGAGTAGTATGGAACAAAATATAAGTTCTCTTGACCGAGTTCTTCGCATTGACGAGTTTTGTCGGGTTCTGTCCTCTCTATGTTCCACTTAAGCTTTCAAAAAAAGAGAGAACACCTGAAAAATTGTCCATACTGTACGTGCTCTTGGGACAGTCTCAAAAAGGTTATGTATCTTTAGAGACAAATTTCTATCTTGCCTCTAAGCAGAATGCTGCATCAGAAGTTATGGGCGTCAATAAAACGGGAAATGCATACTCGCGCGGTTCATCAAAATAAAATATGGGCACAAAATAATTAACGCAAAAATTTTTTCTCACATCTACAGAGAATCACTATGACAAAAGAAATTCACCTCAGACAAATTAAGGCCAATACACTTGCCGCTAAAGCGAATTCCAACCATTGGGTCATCATGGATACAAAAAATGAAGCCGGGGGCAGCGACGCCGGCTCGACTCCTAAGGAACTCATGCTCATGGCACTCGCTGGCTGCACATCGATGGATGTCATTCCGATTCTAAAAAAGAAACGCTCTCCTGTTGTCGCGTACGAATGCAATGTAAAAGGAATCGAGCAAGAAGAACATCCGAAGATATTTACCGAGATACATATCGAATATGTATTCTATGGGGACGGCATTAAAGCAGATGATGTGGAACGCGCGATCGATCTTTCAAAAACGAAGTATTGCTCGGTTTCTGCTCAATTAGCGGCAAGCGCAACAATCACGCACTCATTCCGCATTGAACCGTCAGTGAAGGCAACCGAATAGTTTAACCAGAGTATTCTCACATCACACGCTATGTGCATGGGAATGAAACCTACGGTATGATACCCAACAGATATACAAAATTAGGGAATGCAACCGTATTCGCAAACGATACGTCTATCGCTCAGTTGAGAGCAAGAATGGAAGCTCAACGATCAAGGTGTTCCATTTAAAATAATGAAGAATCGACAATCAATCGCTTACCGAATCAAAAAGACTCCGGAGAATTCCAATGTTTATTGTATTTACAACTGTTCCACCATGTTTATTAACGCATCCACACCCACAGGTTTTTGGAGAAAGGCATCGACATTGGCGTTCGCAATTTCTGCCGGCGAGTGTAAAGCAGCATACGCTGTCACCATAATCACAGGAAATTGAGGATTCTTTTCTTTCACGCGTTTTGTAAACTCAAGCCCATTCATCTGCGGCATTTCTAAATCAACAATGGCAAGATTGATAGGAGTACTATCCATGAGCGCAAGTCCTTCAAGGCCATTCGACGCCTCCGAAACGCGGTACCCAAGATATCCGAATACTTCCCGAATTAATTCACGGAAAGATGCATTATCTTCCACAATGAGAATATGAGATCCACTTTTCATAAGTATTCGCCTTTCAATTCGCTATAAGTATGTAGCAAACTGAATGCAAGAAATTTGAACTCGTATTTCCCGCTAAAAAAGGCAAACGTATACACTCGCAACTTTGAATTTCTACAAAGCTTCAGTATCTTATAATCGATTATTTCACATTTTACTATAGAAAATCCTCGGAGAGAACACAATGGCATCATCATTAGATCAATTATGTATTAATACGATTCGCACGCTTTCTATCGACGGTGTCCAAAAAGCAAAATCGGGTCACCCTGGCATGCCAATGGGCATGGCACCGACCGCCTATATGCTTTGGACGAAACACCTGAACTACAATCCGGCGAATATGCATTGGCATAACCGTGACCGTTTTGTCCTTTCAGGCGGACATGGATCAATGCTCCTTTATAGCCTTCTGTATCTCACCGGTTATGATCTTCCACTTGAAGAATTGATGAAATTCCGTCAACTCGGCAGCAAGACACCGGGTCATCCGGAATACAGACACACCGACGGTGTGGAAGTAACCACAGGTCCGCTCGGACAAGGATTTGCAAATGGCGTTGGCATGGCGATCGCGCAAAAATATCTCGCCGCACGTTACAACAAACCAGGATTCAAAATTGTCGATTATACTATTTATGCAACTCTCGGTGACGGCGATTTAATGGAAGGCATCACAGCAGAAGCGGCATCGCTCGCCGGGCATTTGAAATTAAGCAATCTGATTTATTTTTATGATGACAACCACATCAGCATCGATGGTCCCACCGAATTAGCATTTACGGAAGATCGCGGGAAACGCTTCGAAGCGTACGGCTGGCATGTCTTGAAAGTAAAAGACGGCAACGATCTTAAAGCGATCGATAAAGCAATTCGACTCGCAAAGAAAGAAACCGGACGTCCTTCAATTATCATGGTACGGACACATATCGGTTATGGAAGCCCGAACAAACATGACACAGCCGAAGCCCATGGCTCACCGCTTGGCGAAGAAGAAGTGAAATTAACCAAAAAAGCTTATGGCTGGGATCCAGAGAAACAATTCTATGTTCCGGAAAAAGCATTGAAGCAATTCCGTAAAGCGATCGAAACCGGAAAGAAAAAGGAAGCAAAGTGGAATGCAAAGTTTACCGAATACAAAAAGAAATATCCGGAATTGGCGGCAGAACTTGAAAACATCCGAAGCGGTAATTTTAGCGAAGAATGGAAGAAAGCATTGCCGAAATTTACAGAAGCTATGGCAACACGCGATGCATCCGGAAAAGTATTGACTGCCATCGCTCCGTATCTTCCATCGATGATTGGTGGTTCTGCCGATCTTGCTCCCTCAAATAATACATTTGTAAAAAGTATGGGTGAGTTCCAGGCAAAGAGCTATGGGAATCGCTATATGCGATATGGCGTGCGTGAGCACGCGATGGGTGCTATCATGAATGGTATGGCGGTCACGGATGGTATTATTCCTTACGGCGGAACGTTCTTCGTCTTTTCGGATTACATGCGGCCTGCCATTCGGTTGGCATGTATTATGGGTATTCGCCCGATTTACGTCTTCACACATGACAGCATCGGCGTGGGCGAAGATGGTCCGACACACGAACCGGTTGAACAGCTTGCCGCACTTCGCTGCATTCCCAATATGACCTCCATTCGTCCGGCTGATGCAAACGAAACCGTTGCCGCTTGGAAGTTTGCTATTGAATATAAAAACGGTCCTGTTGCATTATTATTGACACGACAGAAGCTGCCAACCATCGATAGAGCGAAATATTCCTCTGCTGAGAATCTCGTGAAAGGTGCATACATACTTATCGAGAACTCCTCTACACCTGATTTCATTCTTATCGGCACAGGTTCCGAAGTTCCACTCGCACTTGGTGCATACGACCAGATGATTAAAGAAGGAGTAAAAGTGCGCGTGGTCAGTATGCCGTCATGGGAATTATTCGAGCGGCAATCGAAAGAGTATCGCAACTTCATTCTACCACCAAACGTGAAGAAGCGCATTGCTATTGAAGCTCTCGTTCCGATGGGTTGGGAAAAATATGTCGGTGATAGCGGACGAATCATCAGTATGACTTCTTTTGGCACTTCAGCCCCTGTGGATGTAATTTTTAAATATTTCGGATTCACAGTGGAGAATGTTATAGCAAAAGCAAAGGAGATACTTTCCTAATTGTTTGGCAATGAAACTCTTACGATGAACCGATTTCTCTATTATCTTATTCTTTTTTTTTTATTGGAACTGCTTTCGCTGAGAGTCGTGATCCGAAAGAGAATTCTGTTGATCCAGCACATTCTGGCAAGATAATCGCTGATTCCATTCCTACTCTCTCGCAGAATGGACAAGAAGGAAGCTCGAAGAGCAGTCTTTATGTACAGTTCAACACAAGCGGGCTCTTTTCTTCTCTCAATGATTGGAAAATTCAACTTTCTCGATGCCTGCGGATAACCCACTCCGTCGAAGTTTCCTCATCGCAATGACTCTATGAATCCTTCCCTCGATGTTCCCGTGCACAGTCCGGAATTTCGCCGGCGGCGTACAATTAATTGGTTCTCTCTTGGCATGCTGTATGCTTTTTTCTACGCTACGCGGTACAACTATACGGCAGTGGCGCCCGTTCTTGCCGATACGCTTGGCTGGAAGAATACAGAGCTCGGCGTCTTTGAAACGATGATGCCGCTCGTGTACGGACTTTCCGTCGTCTTGAACGGTCCGCTGGCTGACCGTGTCGGAGGCAAGAAGGCATTTCTCTTTGGCGCGATCGGCGTTGCTCTCATGAATCTTCTCTTCGGGCTTGCCAGCCTTGTCGTTGTCTCCCCGGCGGTTTGGCAGGGAACGGGAATGACGCGCTGCGTGATCACACCCGCTATTATGAAATTCGGCATTTCGGGCGGAACGTTGTTGACGCTGATGGCAATCGTCTGGGGCATCAATGGATATTTCCAATCCTTCGGTGCACTTTCCATTGTCAAAGTGAACGCGCAATGGTTTCACGTTCGCGAGCGTGGGACGTTTTCGGGAATCTTTGGCGTCTTGATCCGCTTCGGTTTGCTGCTGGCATTTCAGGGAGTGCCGCTCATTCTTCTCGGCCTGCCGTGGCAATACGCCTTTTGGATTCCGGGCGCTTGCGTCGCGGTGTTCTTTCTCGTGAACCTCCGATGGATGGAGAATTCTCCGAAAGACGCCGGTTTGGGAGAATTTGATACCGGTGATGACGTCGACACCGGTGAGGCGACGTCGTCGGTTCGGGAAGTGCTGAAGAAAGTCTTCGCCTCGCGCACGATGTGGCTGATCGCTCTCGGCTCGATGATGATCGGGTTTGTGCGCCGTAGCGTGGTCGATGCGTGGTGGCCGAAGTATTTCGTGGATTATCACGGCGCGAATAAGGCACTCTTTGCGACGTATCTTCCGTACATCATCTCGACGTGGGGAATTGCGCTTGCAGGAATCGCGGGCGGATTTGCGTTCGGTATCGCATCGGATAAAAAATTCGGCGGAAGACGTGCACCCGTCGTCACGTTCGGCTTTCTCGGTATGGCAGTGATCCTCGCGATGTTCGGTGTTTCCGATATGCTGCATTTCGGTCCGGTTGCTGCGGCGTGGTGCCTCGTGCTTCTTTCGTTCTGCGTGAACGGTGCGCATGGAACAATCAGCGGTGCGGCTTCGATGGATTTCGGCGGGAAGAAGGCAGCGGCAACGGCGGCCGGATTGTTCGATGGTATGCAATATCTTGCCGGCGCCTTTGTCGGTGTCGGCGTTGGTTACATCACCACGAATTGGGGTTGGGATTTATGGCACTGGGCGCCGATCCCATTTGCTCTTTTCGGTGCCTGGGTAATGTCACGTCTGTGGAATGTCATGCCGAAAGGTAGAGGTGGGCATTAGTAGAATCCAGTCACCGACTGGATTTTTTCTTCCAGGCTCATCCGATCTGGTGATAGGAAGCTACGTTAACGACCGAATCTTTTGTGTCACCCGTTCTAGTTCTTCGCCAATGAGGTTCGGATCGTGTGTTTTCTCCGGCATGTTCTCAAAAACCGCATAAGGAATTTTATGCCCTTTCACGTCGATAAAGTTCGGGTCTTTGGCTTCCAGCTTCTCCCAATCATTCGTTTTGTAGTAAAACTCCATCTTTTCATCGGGCAATGAATGATAGAGAATGGAATCTTCCTGTCCGGGACGCGCACGCTTGCGGTTCTTGCGAACAGACTCTTCGTACGGCACGCGTATATAGATCAGGGATGCCTTTCTGAGCATTTCATCTGAAAGAAATGTTAATGCATGATGAATAGCGTCGTCGCCTCCTCGTGCGAATTCTACCAGCGTTGTCATATGTTCATGATATGCTGGATCCTTGAGCACTTTTTTCTTGTAGTCCAATGCCAGCCGGTCCATATACAAATCCCAAATGTACTGATCTTTGAACCAGTATTTTTCGTCACTCCATACACGCGGCTTGCCGAATCGCGTCATGAGATCATCCAACTCAAACGTCTCCCATACGTACACAAAATCGTCGAGTTCATCAAAGTTGGTAATATGGTACTTCGCAAGACGAGTAACCGGATCGCACTTTTTCAAAAAGTCGATCACTTCGGATTTGCCAGCTGCAGGTCGACCAGTAATAATCAGAATCGGGAAATGGTTACCCATGGTTCTTTCCTTCACCATTCATTATTTTACCTTTTTGATTCTGTGTTCGATGAGAGATGATATTTCTTTTGTCTTGCGGATTTTCTTTTCCACTACAGAAAAGATAGTTTGATCGAGGAGTGTCACTCTCGGCGTCTCGATACCGAGATACTTCTTGGCTTCTCCCATCATATAATCACTGGCAACGCCAACATACGTTTTATTTTCATCTAAGGGTTTGCCATCGATGAGGAATGTCATGAACTCTATGCCTCCATCGGCTTTCTGTTTCCATTTGCATTGAATTCCAGCCGTCTGTATATCGGGGTACTGCGTTAAGTAATATTCCATGATTGCGCGAATCTGCTTGCCCGTCAATTTGAACTTCGTCAGAATGTCGCGAAACGGAAGAATCTCGAATAGATCGCGTTTTGTGATCGGTCCGGCAGACAAGTCTTTCCGAATTCCTACCGAATTCATGAATCCCACATCTGCACCCGTCGCTTCGCGTTGCGCATCAGCAATAAAATCACCGATACCGCTCTCACCATCATTGCCCCGTATCCAATCAGTCTTCAACGTGCCGATGATCGTCGAGTAGTCCTGATCGATATTGGTCTTGATAGAATCGATAAATATGGAAAGCCTTGTTGTCGGTCTATCGGAATCATACCACAACTGAAGCAATTTGCCTTCGTACGCAATGACGCGGTGTTTCTCAATGGTGACATCGAGAACACCAAGGTTTTCACAATTTGATCCCGTCTGTACAATAAGCACATTGTTGACCTTTTTCGGTTGTTTGAGCCGTGTGTGCGAATGTCCTCCGACGATAATATCGAGACCATGCACATTCATTGCCAAGACAGAGTCTTCATCCACACCTTCATGGGTGAGGGCTATTAATATATCTGTTTGTGGATCAAGTAATTCAGCGAGTCGTTGTACTGTCTCAATCGGCGGCAGAATTTTAATACCGGTACTGCTATTCCTGTTCACAAGATTATAGAAGTCGCTCGACATCACTCCGATGATACCGATTTTCAATCCGTTCTTCTCGATAATGACATATTCCTTATTATTTACCGGGAACCGGTTCGCTGTGTCGACAATATTGGCAGAAACCGTTGGAAATTTTGCAATGTTTGTCAGTTTGTAAAGATTTGCCGATGAGATGTCAAAGTCATGATTTCCCGGTGTCCATGCCTCATACCCGATGCGGTTCATCATTTCAAAGAGTGCACCACCTTCAGCGCCGCTATAGGTATATTCGGTAATCGGATTTCCGGTCATGACATCACCGGCGTCGAGCAGAAGCGTTGCAGTTTTCACATGACGGATGCTGTCGACGGCAAAAAAGAGTTCATTGAAGCCGCCAACAAGCGGTTTGGGGTTTTGTTTCACCCAAAATGCTTCATGCGGAAGAAAGCTGGCGTGTATATCGTTGGTATGAAGGATGGTGATGGTTCTGGGCTGAGCGGGTAGCATGATAGATGTAAGAATGCCCCAGATGACCATCGTAAGAAATCTCGCAGGGATTCGGGCTGTCTGAATCATATCGCACCTCTCATAGAAGTATTAAAATTATATGAGTTAAGATAAAGAGAAATAACGTCTTTCGGAAGAGGGCTATCTATCCTTCAAGCTTGTTATACCTTCATTCACCAGGATGAACAACAGCCGGACATATTCCCCTTGCCTGTGGATACTATAAGACGAAATAATTGGTAGTATCTTGGGTTGATGAGTTCGAAAAGAAATGTGGGGAAGGATTTTTTAAATCACGATAAATATACTATCGGTTAGCTTGTATCAGAAACCTTGCGAAGGTTTTCTCGGCAGTATCGCCGGCAACCTTCGCAAGGAGTTCTCAATATTACTTCCCGTTATCGTTACCAAGTTTTCCGGCAAAGTATGCGTCGTAGGCACTCATATCAAAATGACCATGACCGCTTAAGTTGAAGAGAATAACTTTCTTCGTTCCTTCTAACTTCGCTTTCTTCGCTTCTTCGATTGCCGATTTGATGGCATGCGCTGATTCCGGTGCCGGAATAATTCCTTCCGTTCGTGCAAATAACACAGCCGCATCGAACACTTCCACTTGTCCATATGCTTGAGCTTCGATAAATTTTTCTTTACACAACTTGCTGATGATGGGCGACATTCCGTGGTAGCGTAATCCTCCAGCATGAATAGAGGGAGGCATAAATTCATTACCAAGCGTGTACATCTTGAGGAGCGGAGTCATACCGGCAACATCGCCAAAGTCGTATTTGTATTCACCCTTTGTCAAGGATGGACATGTCGTCGGCTCAACCGCAATTGCCCGAAATTTCTTTCCCCCGATTTTATCTTTGATGAATGGTAATACAATACCGCCAAAGTTTGATCCGCCGCCGACACACCCGATGATAATGTCGGGATACACGCCGGCCTTTTCCATCTGTTTCTTTGCTTCCTGCCCAATGATTGTTTGATGCAGGAGCACGTGGTTCAACACGCTGCCGAGCGAATAGTTTGTATCTTGACGCCCGGCCGCATCTTCTACTGCTTCACTAATTGCAAGTCCAAGACTACCGGTTGAGTTTGGATTCTTTGCAAGAGCATCTCGACCTGCTTTTGTATCTTGACTCGGACTTGGCACTACTTCAGCTCCCCACGTTTGAATCATAGATCGGCGATATGGTTTCTGCTCGTAACTCACTTTCACCATATATACTTTGCATTGCAAATCGAACATCTTGCACGCCAGAGCTAGCGCGCTTCCCCATTGACCTGCACCTGTTTCTGTGGATAAACGTTTAATGCCTGCCTGTTTATTATAATATGCTTGCGCGATCGCTGTGTTAAGCTTGTGACTTCCTGCAGGGCTGACACCTTCGTACTTATAATAAATTTGTGCGGGTGTTCCAAGTGCACGTTCGAGATCAAGAGCTCGGATAAGCGGAGTCGGTCGAAAAGGGGCGTACGCATTTCGAACTGCATCCGGAATTTCAATGAAGCGCTCGGCACTCACTTCCTGTTTAATCAATTCCATCGGGAAGATGGGTGCTAAATCCTGCGGACCAATCGGCTGCTTGGTTCCGGGATGAAGCGGTGGATCCAGCGGTGTCGGCAGATCGGCAAGAATGTTATAGTAGTGTGTTGGAATTTCCTGCTCTTCGAGCATGAATTTGCGTGGCATAATGACCTCCGTATGGTTATTTGTTAATATTATTCGGGCGAATCACACTTGTGAACGGAGATTTCCACGATTATCCGATTCGGCATGAAACGAACAAAGGCAGGAACGCTCCAGTCCGCGTTTCCACCTTTGTTTGGGTAATCAGTGTAAATGAGCTACCTCAGCGGAAGCGCGGACTTCATCCATCGCCACCACCAAGCCTGTTGTTGATTACAATATTGCAGCTCGTTACTCATTCTGATATTAGAGTACATTTTTTTTTGAATAAAGTCAACAAAGTAAAGCAGGTTACTATCCTTTTTTTATTGAAGGGTTCTCACACAACTCTAGTAGCACACCACCGGTGGATTTTGGATGAAGAAATACAATATTCAACCCCTCTGCTCCTTGGCGCGGTTGTTTATCGATGAGTTGGAACCCCTTTGCCTCAACTTCCCTGAGAGCATCTGCAAGATTCTCCACTGCAAATGCAATATGATGCACTCCTTCTCCTTTTTTTTTAATGAATTTCCCAACTGGGCCTTCTGGATCGGTCGATTCCAATAATTCAACTTTTGTTTGACCGATTTGGAAAAATGCTGTTCGGACTTTTTGATCAGGAATTTCTTCAATTTTATAGCAAGATATGCCAAAGATATCTTCATACATTTTTATGGCTTCCTTAAGGTTCTGAACAGCTATGCCAATATGTTCAATGTGCGAAATGGTCATGGAGAAAGTTCTCTTATCTGTTGTTCTATGGAATAAAGAGTGAGTATTCCAAAGAGTATGAGCTTGTACTCACATTTTTTCAAATAGTAGTGTGCTCCCGGTATTCTCCAAAGACAGAACGAAGGGTGTTGCAAATTTCCCCAATACTTGCATACGCACGTACTGCAAGTACTATGAATGGCATCAGGTTATCCGTCCCTTCTGCCGCACCTCGAAGTTCTGCCAAGCGGTTATTTACCTCGGTTTGATTTCGTTCGGCACGTGTTTTACGCAGGAATTTTATTTGTGTATCCTGTACTAAACGATCAATCTTTAATAACCCTTCCACCTCTTTTTCTTCCACGCGGTACTTGTTGACACCGACAATAATGCGTTTTCCTGCCTCTATCGTTTTTGTAGCTTGATAGGACGCCTTTTGAATTTCACTCTGGGGATATCCTGCTTCGATAGCTGGAATCATTCCACCGATTGCATCGATCCTTCGGATATATTCCATCGCCTCAGCTTCAATACGGTCGGTCATTGCTTCAACATAATAGGAACCGGCAAGCGGATCGACTGTATCGGTGACACCACTCTCATGCGCAACAATCTGTTGGGTGCGGAGAGCAACGCGGACGGAGTCCTCTGATGGTAATGCAAGCGCCTCATCGCGTGAATTGGTATGCAGACTTTGTGTTCCGCCAAGCACCGCTGCTAATGTCTGAATCGTCACGCGCACAATATTATTATCCACTTGCTGAGCTGTGAGAGTCGAGCCTGCAGTTTGTGTATGAAAACGCATCATCATCGATTTTGTCTTCTTTGCGCCAAACCGTTCCTTCATAATCTTCGCCCATAAACGGCGAGCAGCACGAAACTTCGCAACCTCTTCAAAGAGATCGTTATGTGCATTGAAGAAAAATGAAAGCTGGCCGGCAAAATCGTCAACATCAAGGCCTGCATTGATTGCCGCTTGCACATACGCGATGCCATCAGCCAATGTAAATCCGACTTCTTGAGCTGCTGTTGAACCGGCTTCGCGGATATGATACCCGGAGATCGAAATCGTGTTCCATTTTGGTACTTCACTCCGGCAGTATTGGAAAATATTCGTAATCAATCGCATTGATGATTTCGGCGGAAAAATATATGTTCCGCGGGCTATGTATTCTTTAAGAATATCATTTTGCACTGTACCGCTGATTGTCTCTTTGTGAACGCCTTGTTTCTCGGCAACTGTAATGTACATCGCCAGCAAAATAGCGGCCGACGAGTTGATGGTCATAGACGTAGAAACTTTATCCAACGGAATCCGATCGAATAAAATTTCCATATCTGCCAACGTATCAATAGCAACGCCAACTTTTCCTACTTCGCCATCTGCAAGCGGATCATCGCTGTCATATCCAATCTGGGTTGGCAGATCAAACGCAACAGACAAACCTGTCTGTCCTTGTTCAAGCAAATAGCGGTACCGTTCATTCGATTCTTTCGCAGTACCGAACCCCGCATATTGCCGCATCGTCCAGAAACGACCGCGGTACATTGTCGGTTGGATACCCCGCGTGAATGGATACTGTCCTGGAAAACCAAGGTGCTTTCCATAATCTTCGTCTGTTATATCCAGAGGCGTGTACAACGGTTTGACCGGAGAAAATGAGACGGTAGTAAATTCTTTTTCTCGTTCCGGAGATTTTTCGATGAATTTATTGTATATGCGTTTAATCCATTGCTCACATTCGTTTTGTAGAATTTCACGAAACTTATCAACCGACATTCGTCACCCATAATCTGTGATCAACCATCATGGCGTACCCTTTCAAGTCTTATCTACAGTATATAAAAATATGGCCAAAAATTCTCTGAGAATGCTAGTTCGACCAGCGTTACAGACAAAAGAACCTGCACATATGCGAATCATGAAAAAACGATTAATGAGTTGACATTCGGTTCTTTGATTTGTATTATTGAACAAAGATTCATTATAGAGAATAATTCAAATGAGAAAACGTGAAGGAAATAAGGAAAAAGCGATTCTTGATGCATCTGTAAAAATATTTGCCCAACACGGGTATCACCGGGCAAAGATATCTTCTATTGCAGAACAGGCAGGAATAGCGACAGGCAGCGTCTACCTGTACTTTAAGAATAAAGAAACTATTTTGCTTACAATTTTTGATCGGCTGTGGATAGGACTCACAGACAATCTTCGGAATATTGTCAAACAGACCGACATCGATCCATCTACGAAGCTCGATTTAGTGATCGATCAATTTTTCGATATCTTTATTACGGATCCTTCCCTTGCATCGATCTTTGTCAACGAGCAGCATCATCTTATTAAAGACAGGCGCGGTAATGTCGCAAAACATTACAATGATTTTCTTGATCTCGCAGAAGAAATTATCCGCGAGGGAGTTCAGAAGAAGGTGTTCAACCCGGATCTCGACATTAAACTCTTTCGTCACTTTATTACCGGTGGATTGCGAAGCGTACTACTTCTTTGGTCGCAGCAATCACATTCTTTGCCATTACAACGCGTTCGGCAAAATGTAAAGTTCTTCATCAAACACGGTCTCCTTTAATTTTTCAACTCCAATTTTGCCGTTAAAATATTCGAAACAGTCCAATCATATTTAGAAAAATATTATTGATTTTTTAGCAATTATAGTGCATTTTACTAAAGTATAAACGATGGAGATGGTTTCTTTCCATCGTTTATTTGTTTCAGCATCATTGACAACCAATCTACTCACATTATAGGATGTACAATGAACACCTTACGCAATCTATTTATCAATTCCTCAAAGACGACACGCCGCAATTATCTCATTGCGATGATGATCTTCTTCGTCGCCGCGTATGTTTTCATGCCATACACCGGCTACACTCAGAGCACCGAACAAACGGTACCTCATGAGTCATTTCACCCATTCGCTCTTTTCAGCAGTGATAGCAACTTCAAGCCCATAGAAGTCTATGGACTTATTGCGGTGCTTTGCATCGCCATTGCCGGTTTGCTCTATGCTCTCTTACTGGTAAAGCAAGTACGTAAAGCCGACCAAGGCACAAAGAAAATGCAAGAAATTGCAGCCGCTGTCCGTGAAGGCTCAAACGCCTATCTCGCAGCGCAGTTTAAAAAGATAGGACCTTTGATTATTGTCATCACTATCATCCTGTATCTTACCTATACAGGAACGGTTGATGCCTTCCGTTGGGGACGGTCTGGTGCATTTCTCATAGGTTCGATTTTCAGTTTCCTTGTTGGTTTTGTCGGTATGCGCCTTGCCACACAAGGGAACCTTCGTGTTGCTACAGCTGCAAAACGCAGTTATGGCGAAGCTCTTCAGCTCGGCTACCGTACAGGAACCATCACCGGTATGCTCACAGATGGTTTAGGTCTGCTTGGCGGAACCTTGATCTTCATGCTGTTCGGTGAACATGCGTACGAAGCCCTGTTGGGATTTGGATTCGGCGGGACATTGATCGCATTGTTCATGCGCGTTGGCGGCGGTATCTACACGAAAGCCGCAGACGTCGGTGCCGACCTTGTCGGTAAGATCGAAAAAGATATTCCGGAAGATGATCCGCGCAACGCAGCCACGATTGCCGACAACGTCGGTGATAATGTTGGCGACTGCGCCGGTATGGCCGCAGATATTTTCGAAAGTTATGAAGTCACCATCGTTGCCGCTATGATTCTCGGTATGGCAAGCTTTGGACATAAGGGCGTTATTTTTCCGTTGCTCGTTCGCGGTATCGGCGTTCTTGGCTCCATCATCAGCACATACACAGTGAAGGCAGGTGCCGATGATACATCAGACACAGCTCTGAAAAGCGTCCATCGTGGATTCTGGATCGGTTCGATTATCAGTATCATTGGTTTTGTCGGACTTGGATTCGGCTATCTCTATTTTGATGCCGCATATCTCGCAAGCAACCCAACAGCCGTCGCAGGATTCTTTAAGCCCGATGGCACTGCAATTTCTCTCCCCTACATCGCGCATTTTGGCATCCCGAATCTTGATTTGCGTCCTGCCATTACTTGCATGATCGGTATTTTTCTTGCTGTTGCGTTAAACAAGGTAACCAGTTATTACACTCATACAAGTCATGCCCCAGTCAAGAGTCTTGCAAAAGCTTGCACCACTGGACATGCAACAAACATCATCCAGGGTTTCGCAGTCGGATATGAAAGCACCGTTGCGGCAATCGTTGTTATCGCCGTTGCAATTTTCCTTTCCGTTCTGACGTATGCCGGAACACCTCCGCTCTTCATCGCTTACGGCGTTGCCATGACCGGTATTGGTATGTTAACATTGACAGGCAACACCATTTCGATGGACGTGTTCGGACCAGTGGCAGATAATGCGAATGGTATCGGCGAAATGGGTTACGATAAAGATGAGATGGAAAAAGAAAAACCGGGCAGCTACAAACGCGCCCGTCAAATTCTTGCCGATCTCGATGCTGTCGGTAATACAACAAAAGCTGAAACCAAGGGTATTGCAATCGGTTCAGCCGTTATCGCAGCAGTTTCGTTATTTGCAAGCTTCATCGCCGTCATCGCGGTCGGCAGTGAAGAAAAAATTAACCTGATGAAAATTTCACAGTATTTCGCAGAAGCTGGTAAGATCACTGTTGCTGATCCGACCGTGTTTATCGGATTCCTCCTCGGCGGAGCAGTGCCGTTCCTCTTCAGCGGAATGCTCATTCGTGCCGTCGGTCGTGCAGCATTCTGGATTGTCAAAGAATGCCGTGTGCAATTTCGTGATCCTGAAATCTGGAAAGGTACTAAAAAACCAGATTATGGCCGTGTTGTTAATATCTGCACTCAAACTGCCCAGAAAGAACTCATCGGACCGGGTATACTTGCCATCATGACTCCGATTCTTGTTGGATTTATCCTTGGACCATACGCACTCGGTGGGTTCCTTGCCGGTATGATTCTTGTCGGTCAGCTCCTTGGCGTGTTTATGGCAAACGCCGGTGGTGCATGGGATAACGCAAAGAAAATGATCGAAGACGGTATATATGGCGGTAAAGGTTCAGAGGCGCACAAAGCCGCTGTAACTGGAGATACCGTTGGCGACCCGTTGAAAGACACAGCAGGCCCTGCGATTAATCCGTTAATCAAGGTTATGAATATGGTCAGCTTGCTCACGCTCGGATTGGTACTGAAATTCAACATTACGAAGCCGAATATTGCCGGGACTGATCTGCTGACTGGTATCGTTGTTGCTGTTATTGCAGCAGCAGCCATTGGCTGGGCAATCTATCAGAGTAAGAAAGAATCCGGTGATCTCGTTGCAGAAGAAACAAAGTAGCATCTGATTCTTGTAGTCTTTTCAAAAGCCCAATTGAGCAATCAGTTGGGCTTTTGCTTTTTTCTTCCTATCATTACATTGTGAAGACAGTGGGAACTACAAAAGGAAACAAAAAATCCGGAGAACAATTCCGCAATCTCTCCGCTTATTTACAAGCAGCGCGCGAAGAAGAGCGAAGAAGTATTGCCCGTGAAATCCATGACGAGCTTGGTCAGGCGCTCACAACTATAAAATTAGAACTCTCCTTGCTCCGTGAAGAAGTTCTCCAGGATGCAACAGCGGCAACCAAACGCATTCAATCACTCAAAGATGGCGTGGATGAAACGATCCATGCTGTTAAGCGCATCATCACCAAACTGCGCCCCGGCTTATTGGATGATCTTGGTCTTACCGCAGCTATCGAATGGCAAGCAAAAGATTTTCAACAACACACCGGAATTGTCTGTGAAGTTTTAGCCGAACCGGAAGAGATGAATATCAATTCTGAAATTTCAACAGCGATGTTCCGTATTTTTCAGGAAACACTGACAAACATCACACGTCATTCTGGGGCAACGCGAGTGACGGTCAACCTCGTCCAAACCGACGATGTATTGAAATTACAGGTACACGACAATGGACGAGGCATCACGGCAGAAGAAATTAATGATCCCAAAGCATTTGGTTTGATCGGTATCCGTGAACGCGCACAATATTGGCATGGTGCAGTAGAAATCAATGGGAAACCAGAATTTGGAACGACAATCATTGTGCGATTTCCAATGCCGCCACAGGAACTGCGATGATCCGTATTCTCATTGTTGACGACCATGTAATGTTCCGCGAAGGACTTAAACAAATTCTTGCAAAACATTCCGACATGCGCGTCGTCGATGAAGCAGGAAGCGGTCAGGAGGCAATGGAAAAAGTTATGCGGCATAAGCTCGATGTTGTCCTCTTGGATATCTCTCTTCCCGGAAGGAGTGGTCCCGAATTGCTCGGCGAAATTAAGAAATATAAACCGGAATTGGCAGTACTCGTTCTGAGCATGCATCCGGAAGATCAGTATGCCATACGTATGATGAAAGCAGGTGCATTGGGATATATGACAAAAGAAAGTGCTCCAGAAGAACTCATCTCAGCAATCAGAAAAGTTTCTACTGGAAGCCGTTATATAAGTTCAAAACTTGCTGAAGAAATGGCTGTCGCACTCGACACCAACTCGCCGAAACTGCCGCACCAGTTGCTCTCTAACCGCGAGTTCCAGGTCATGCGCATGCTCGCCTCTGGCAAATCGCTGAAAGAAATCGCCGATGAAATGATCATTAGCGAAAAAACTGTCACAACCTACAGGGCTCGAATTTTAGAAAAGATGAAATTGCACAACAATGTTGAGCTAACACTCTATTCCATTGAAAACAAGCTGCTTCCGTGGTATTTTTCTTTTCGAGACCAGAATCAATCGAATCGAGAATAATTTTTTATTGGGGGAACTTGACAAACGGTTGCCGGTGTTGTATATTATGAAAGCGATTATGATAGTGATTATCGCACGGATTAAATAACAAACGATATAATCCGAAATATGCCTCTTATAAAGAAAGGCTGAGGGAACAGGCCCTGTGAAGCCTTAGCAACCGGTTCCGTGCACAAGGGAATGCTGGTGCTAAATCCTGCCCGCGACACTCAGGTCGTCGAGGGATAGATAAGAGAAGATGCTCCCAAGCCTCTTCAGGAAATCTTCCCGACGAGGCTTTTTCGTTTTATAGGCGTTCCACATAAAAACCTATAATAAAAGGAGCATCTTATGTCACAATCACCAAAGCACCATTTCGAAACCCTTCAACTGCATGCCGGTCAGCACGTCGATCCCGCAACCAAATCGCGCGCAGTGCCCATATACCAAACAACATCGTATGTCTTTGATGATGCCGACCATGCGGCACGATTGTTCGGTTTACAGGAATTCGGCAATATTTATAGCCGTATCATGAATCCAACTGTTGCCGTGTTTGAAGAACGTATCGCTGCACTTGAAGGAGGTGTCGGTGCATTAGCCACATCTTCCGGCCATGCAGCACAGTTCCTTGCACTCACTACTATTCTACAAGCAGGTGAGAACATTGTTTCCTCCAGCCGTTTATACGGAGGTACATACAACCAATTCAAGGTCACCTTCAAACGACTCGGTATCGATGTACATTTTGTGGATAGCAACAACCCCGAGGAATTCAAAAAAAATATCAACGAAAAGACAAAAGCATTATATGTAGAGACCATTGGAAATCCCGGACTTGATGTTCCAGATTTTGAGGCGTTGGCAAAGATTGCGCATAATCATGGAATTCCATTAATCGTAGATAACACGTTCGGCATGGGTGGTTATGTGTGCAGACCGATTGATTATGGCGCAGATATCATCGTGCATTCAGCGACAAAATGGATTGGCGGACACGGAACATCGATAGGTGGTGTGATTGTGGACTCCGGTAAGTTTCCATGGAACAACGGGCACTTCCCCATCTTCACCGAACCGAGTCCCGGGTATCATGGTCTTAAATTCTGGGATGTGTTTGGTTCACAAAGTCAATTCGGGAATATCACATTCATCATTCGTGCGCGAGTGGAACAACTTCGTGATATCGGTGCGGCTCTTTCGCCGTTCAACGCCTTTCTCTTCCTGCAAGGACTGGAAACACTCTCTCTCCGTGCAGAGCGCACCTGCCAGAATTCACTTGCGTTTGCACAATGGCTATCAAAATCGCCCATCGTAAGTTGGGTGATCTATCCAGGATTAGAGAATCATCCTGCGCACTCGAATGCAAAAAAATATCTACGTGCAAATCATTACGGCGGTATTGTCACATTCGGCATTCAAGGAGGTCGTGAAGCCGGGAAAAAGCTCATTAATAATCTCAAACTCACAAGCTTGCTTGCCAATGTAGGTGATGCTAAAACATTGATTATTCATCCGGCGTCAACGACGCATTCGCAGCTTTCGGAAGAGGAACAGCGCACTGCCGGTGTTGCACCGGAGTTGCTGCGTGTTTCTGTCGGTATTGAGCACATCGATGATATTATCGCCGACTTCGCACAAGCTTTTCAAGCACTGTCTGTTGTTTGATTTAAGGCAGAGATAGCAGCAAATAAATACATTAAAACCGTATTTCGATTACAGTCTCTAAATAATTCATGGTCTATTTTGTCAAGGAGTTCTTATGAGCGTTGTACTACCAAATAAATATGAACATCGCGAAAAATTAGAGCAGCGTGGCGTACTTTGCATTACTGAAGAAGAAGCGCGCCGCGCCGATATTCGTCCGTTGCGCGTTGGCATACTTAACATCATGCCCAAAGGCGAGACCTACGAACCGTATGTTCTCTATCCACTCAGCCGCTCGATCATCCAGATTGAACCGGTTTGGATAAGGTTGCGATCTCACAATTACAAAAGTTCCGATCACGATCACCTTAATTTGTTCTATGATTATTTTGAGAATGCCATTGCTCACGCTCCGTTGGATGGACTTCTACTAACCGGTGCGCCGGTAGAAGAATTTGCGTACGAAGATGTTCGTTACTGGAACGAAATTACGACAATTCTAAAATTTGCTCGGCAAAATATTACTTCAACTCTTGGCATTTGCTGGGGCGGTATGGCGTTGGCAAAAATACTTGGAATTGAAAAAGAAATATTTGAACATAAATTATTTGGCGCATTCGAGACACGCAACCTGGACCGCTCGCATCCCGTAACCGGCGAACTGGACGATGTGTTCTGGTGTGTACAAAGCCGTCATTCTGGAATTTCGGACAGTGTGCTGGAGGATGAAAAAAAACGTGGAAATATAAATTTACTTGCTCATTCCGATAACGGCGGTTATACGATCTTCGAAAGCGTTGATCATCGTTACCTGATGCACCTTGGACATCCGGAGTACGAAGCGCAGAGATTAGTAGAAGAATATAGAAGAGATGCTGCACGTGGCAGAACAGATATCCTGCCACCTGCAAATTTGGACATCAACAATCCGCTCAACCGTTGGCGCAGTCACGGATTAGAATTCTTTGCGCAATGGGTGCGATACATATACGAACCGACTAGCAAAGAAAGGTAACGATAGACATGGCAGGCATTAAAGACTTAGATGTCAGTTTTTACCTTTTAATATTTTCTGACCGTATTCGTACCCCTTTTGAAACGCTTTTAGATTGAGTTCCTCTGTCCCTTTCGGCACAGAGACTTTCACTGCCTCAATCATTGCTTGTTCATGAACCACGTTGGAGATGGCGCTCGTAAACCCCATCATGACAATGTTGAGCACTATCTTCTTCCCGAGTTCTTCTGCAAGGCGGGTAGCAGGAATGGAAAAATGTTGAACATCTTTGCGAAGATTGTTCGGTGTAACAAGTTCTTCCTCGGTTATGAGCGTGCCGCCAGCAATCAGTTCTGAAGCAAATTTCGTATATGCTTCTTGAGACATCAGCACCATTAAGTTGGGAGCAGTAATGTATGGATACGAAATTGTTTCATCGGAGATGATGAGTTGAGCACTCGCGTAACTTCCGCGCGCTTCCGGTCCAAAAGCCTGAATCATTGTCGCAAATTTATTATCATAGATAGAGGCAGCACGTCCGATGATGTAACCGCTGAGGATGACACCCTGCCCCCCAAATCCACCAATCTTAATTTCCGTTCTGGGCATCGACAAATTCCTTTATTTCGCTGGATGGAACGTACTGTTCGCCGTACTTCTGGTTGTAATGTTTATACATTGCGTCATGGTATGTCGGCCGCTCGATGTCGACAAACTTCCCGACAGTGATTTTGCCCTGGAAATCGAACGCGACAGATTTCGTATCGGCACCGTTCTTTATCTCACTGTGGTCGCGGAAGAATATCATCTGGTCAAGGCCATCGCCGAGTTCATTACGGCGGCTGTATAATGTGGGACACGCCGCAAGAATCTCAACAAATGAAAACCCTTTCTTTGCCAGCGCCTCTTTAATCGACTTTGTTACATGGCGTACATGATACGATGTCCATCGCGCCACATACACAGCTCCGCAGGACTCGGCAAGGGATGGAAGGTTAAATGTCTGTTCAAAATTTCCATGCGGTGTCGTCGATGAGGTCGCATTGACCGGCGTCGTCGGTGCAACTTGCCCGCCGGTCATTCCATAAATCATATTATTGATGAGGATAACAGTCAGATCCACATTGCGACGCGCTGCATGAATGAAATGGTTTCCGCCAATAGCTGTCAAATCACCGTCGCCACTATAGACAACGACCTTCAATTCCGGATTTGCCAACTTCAATCCGGTCGCAAATGGAATAGCGCGACCATGTGTTGTATGAAACGAATCCAATTTGATGTACCCGGCAACACGTCCCGTGCAGCCGATACCGGAGACAACTGCAACTTTGTCCAAATCTAATCCGCTGGTTTGCAAAGCACGGACGAAACAGTTGACGGTGGTACCGATCCCGCAGCCCGGACACCAAATATGCGGAATGCGGTCCATCCGTAATAAATTTTCAATTGGATTTGGAGGAACGACATTGTCAATGGTATACAATGCATCTTCTCCCATCGGCATTATCCTTTCACCGAATGTTTAATTGTTGCATAAATTTCTTTTGGATTGTGCACCGTACCGCCGGCGTGCGGAACAAGTTCGACGTTTGCTTTACCGCTAGCAAGTCGCTCAACTTCATAAACCATTTGTCCGAGATTAAGTTCAGGTACTACAAATGCTTTTACTTTGGATGCTAATTCGCGAATCCGTTTTTCCGGAAACGGCCATGCGGTGACAAGACGTAAGTGACCGATACGCATACCTTCCTTCCGCGCTTGCTCAATAGCAGGAATTGCAGTGCGCGATGTAATGCCGTACGTCACCACAACAATATCAGCACCTTCAACACCATCTTCCCGAAAATCAACAATCTTATCGGCATTGACACGAAGCTTGTTCACCAACCGGGTTACAAGCTTTGCCTGTGCACCGACCGTCATGTTCGGATAACCCTTTTCATCGTGTGTCAGACCGGTCACATGTATCTGATATCCTTCGCCCGCTTTCACCATAGGCGGAACAAGATCTTTATCTGGCTGAAATAGTAGTAGCTCATTCTTTGGACCATGATAGTAGCGCCGTTTAAAAACTTGAATTTCATGCGTAGGGGGGATAACAACACGCTCAATCATGTGACCGACGCACTCATCCATCATCAGCAAAACTGGGACGCGGAATTGTTCGGCAAGATTAAATGCTCTGATCGTGAGATCGAAACATTCTTGCGGTGAATTCGGGCACAAAGCAATAATGCCATAATCACCATGCGAACCCCAACGTGCCTGCATCATATCACCTTGCGCCGGCATCGTTGGCAAGCCGGTAGAAGGACCCGCGCGCTGCACATCGACAAAGACACATGGAGTTTCTGTCATCGCAGCATACCCGATGTGTTCCATCATCAACGAGAAACCGGGACCCGACGTGACGGTCATCGCTTTCTTCCCCGCCCACACTGCACCTTGGATTGCAATGGAAGAAGCAATTTCATCTTCCATCTGAATAAACACTCCGCCGACAAATGGGAACCGTTCCGCGATACGTTCCACAATTTCTGTGGATGGCGTAATCGGATAACCTGCAACGAATCGACAACCCGCCGCAATAGCGCCTTCGCTGCACGCATGGTCGCCATCGATGAAGTGGGCACCCGTTAATACTCCTGAATCATCGTGCACGTTCCTTCTCCTTCTTTTTCATAAAACCGTAGATGGCAAAATCCGGACAGACCATGCCGCAAATATCGCAGCCGGTGCAATCATCCTTCCGCACAAGTACCGGCGGATGGTATCCCTTTGAGTTGTACTGACCGGAAAGTTCCAAACACTTTGTCGGACAGAACTCGACACAAAAACCGCAGCCCTTGCATCGCTCGTCAACGATGACAACCGTTCCTTTTACTCTCTTTACAGGTGTTTCGACCATCCATGACCCTTCTTGTTCAACTGAATACTTTTTAAGGAAAAAATACCAATGATATGATGTGATGATATTTTCAACCTAAGTTACAAATTATTGTCCCAAATATCTATAAATAGGCACTAACGATGACGGTGTGCGGCTTCTTAAGAGATAGTAGAATGGGTAGTTGTGACAGAATGGTACTACAAATCGAAATCGAACTGGTGACAAAAGACAACAGCGTCTTCTCTCGTTTTGAAAACACCGACGAACACTCGGTATCGCCGCCCCAGAGTTGGAATATCGGCAGCCTCTTTGAATGTCTTAAGTCCAATAATTTTATCCGCTCTTTTCGCTACTCGACTTGCTTTCTTCCACGTGAGCCAAGAAGAGATTTGCAGTACGAAACCTTTTCTCTTTTCATTGTAAGTCACCATGCATGGCACAGCAGTTTTAATTATTGGCGACTGTTGTTCGACCTTCTCTTCAACTACTTGTGGTGGAGGTACGACTTTCTCTTCAACTATCTGAGGCTTTTCGGTGGGAACAGTTCTTTGTTCACCTACCTTCGCGGGTATAGCCGAAGTGTCGCTCTGGAGGGATTGGAGCTTGAATTCGATTCCAGACACTATATCTCCATCTCTAGTTTTTAAAATATTTACAGGCATTGCTATTGGTGAAGAAGTCAAATTCAATCTGCGTAATTGGTCGGCATCAATTCGAGCAACATATGAGCCAGGTGCCAAACCTAAGAAACTGAAAAAGCCATCTGCTTCTGTAAGCATAGTCGCAACAATACTGGAATCATTAGTACGGTAAATACAAACGATGATGCGCCCCTGCCCTTTCTTGCCATTGTCATCACTAAGATAAACTGTTCCTGAGACTTCACCTACGACAGCAATAGGAATTTCTATCAATTTGAAATGGTTAGGATCAACTATAACACTAATTACTGACTTCTTCATTTGCCAACTAATATTATCAAAACTATTGCGATCGAGTTCAATTGTATAGGTAGCGTAAGATTCTAGATCGAATATATGTATAGTCGTATCCCGATTGTCACGTTCTATGCGGCCGCCGTTGATGCTGAAATTAAGTCCGGATACTTTTGGCTCACCTTTATCACGCCGGCCATTGCAATTAAGATCAAGGAAAGGAACAATAACGATTCCTCCTTTGCCTACATTTGGCCGATTATCTGTACCAATATAGTTTGCTTTACTATCAATCATTAAACTTCCATTGGCTGACTGAAGATAGCTAATTGTATTTTTGTCTCGTCTAACTGAAGCACTGGTTTGTGCAAAAGGAAATTCATATCGTAAGCCGATCTGATAATTGTTGGCATCGTTAATAAAATCTTTTTCATAACTCATATCCAGATAACCATGACCGAACAATTGTCTTTCAAATTCACATTTCACAAAGATAAAATCTTTCCGATTGAAATCGTATTGTGCCTGAGGCGTCACAATGAATCCAGCCGGAATCCTAAAAGAAAGTGAAAGGTTGCTATAAACATATGGAGGAACTGGTCCGTTATACAATGCATAAGTAGTAGAATTAAAACTTAAACCGAGAATAGAGCCTGAGAGCAAAAAATCATCTACAGTGTAATTTGTTGCCGGCATAACAATTTGGTCGAAAGAAAGCCGAGAATATATTGTAGCTTTCCAAAAATGAAAAGGCATAGATATTACAGCTTTACGTTCTTCAAGATAATTATTATTTATTGCCCTTTGGCCTCTATCATATTTTGTATAAGCAAGATCAACCTGCAAGTTCGAAGGTAGGTGGTAATTAAGTACACCCTTTGACATTACACCGTTTATATATTCGCCGGACAAAAGGAGGCTGGAAGTAAGACTGACTGAAGTATTTATAAAAGGCATACTTTTTCCGGAAGTAACTGATGAAAAGTATTCAATCCCACTACCAACCGTGATATGTCGATTCACACCATAATTGAAATTGGCACGTGAAAACAAATTGTTACTCCCGTCTTCCACCGTGCCGGCGCTCACGGTATATTCAAAATCTTTTTCTGGAAGAAAATTAAAGGGTATAGTTATATTTTGCGAACTAGTTCGTTCTTCACCCCAAGGTCCATAAAAACGAAGCTTAATATTGGAATTTCCATACACAAGTGGAACGTCGAAAATAAAAAAACCGGAAGCGTCGGACTTTACATAATCCACCAATACATTGTTCACATACAATTCTACTATCCAATTTGGCTCTGTGTAGTCACTCAACGTATAGGAACCGAACGATCTTCTATAAGTTGTCGGCGTATTAGTCACTTCTGCTCCAACGACTGGCGCATAGATTGATGAGATAGATTGTGTCGGAACGGTTCCTGCCATTATTTGCCGTATGGCAGCGTTATCATTATCGACATAACGCCAGAGGTAATATTGCCCCCTGCCGATAAATGGCTGGTTGTTGTCATAATTGAGCAGAACATTTGTTTCGCCTCCCGCCAAAATCGCACCGATTCCCAGATTAAGTCTAACATCATTCCAACCTTGTAGCTCTATAGTGTTGATAGACCAATCTGCCATACCAAAATGGAAAAATGGATAACTCCTTCCGATAATTGTATCAGCCTTAACTTCATTTTTGAGTTTGCCAATGTTCTTACGCATCATCTCCTGGCGCATTTCACGGATTGCCGGTAATTCAAGTTTTGTATTTAGAGTAACTGAAAGGCTGCGGAAATTGAATGTACAAGTTAAGCCGAATATTTCACCAAAATAATGCGATTTCAAATATAGATCGGTACCTGTTCGAATTAGATCATCCGGGTTCAAAATAAACACTTTTTTTTGATATCTGATACATTGGTGTATTCTGTCCACAAGATAAGTTGCCTTTGGATCGATAAAAAAACCAGACACCGAATCAAATCCTGGTGAAGGATTGTTTTTGATTTTTAAAAAATCGAAAACATCAGTTATAGGCAAGTACAGAACTTCTCCGCGAATAGCTGCCGGCATCTCTGTTATTCCTATGCCTTGCACATTGAGGGAAACCGATATTTCGTAGTATTCAGATTCTTTCTGAGCGTAACTCAGTTTTGGCAAGAGTAAAGTGAAAAGCAGAATAGTAACTGCAATTCGACACGCAGCGATTTTTTGTCTTCGTAAGCATATTGCGAAAAGCAAGCTGATTTCCACTTATTTGTTTTTCACAATATATCGTATTTCACTGTAAAATTCAAAAAAGTATATTTTACTTTATTATTGTTGAACAAAAGTTACCGTGAATGTACCACTATAATTTCCAGGCGGACTAGCTGATAAATTGCCTACCGTAAGCGTTCCGCCAATATACACGGGATTGACTGATGAGCGTGGCTGGGTTGTGATAAATGGCGAGCCAGTACTGGCATTACCAATTTGAAGCGTCAGAGTACCGCCATTGTCACCATTCAATGTAGCATTAGAACCATTTACTATGGTAATCAACGTACCAGGGTTAGCAGTTACGTCAAAACGGGCAGGCGTAACTGTCCCATTGAGAAGAATAATTTCACCTGTACAAGTACGAACTCCATTGTATGAAACAGTTACAGTTCCGCCCGTAGAGCCCTGAGAAAAATCACCAAAACTCAGGTTCTGAGAAGTATTTACAGTAACACTTATGGGACGAGGGGGCATTTCCTGTGCATTGATAGAAAAATAAATCAAAAGCAAGAAAATGCTTCCATATAAAAGATGCTTCATCGGTAAATATAATGCGTTATTATTTATCATTAGTTTTGTACAAATATTTTTTTGCGCTGCAATCTATAATATTATTTAAGCAACATTAATTTTTTTGTTTCTGAAAACTTTCCAGCTTGTAATCTATAAAAATAAACACCGCTAGAGAGTTTATTCCCATCAAATTGTACTTCATAAGAACCGGACAGTTTTTCCTCGTTAACAAGTTTTGATACTTCTTTTCCAAGTATATTGTAAACCGTGATGCTTACAAAACTTCTTTGCGGAATTGAATATTTTATTGTGGTACGTGGATTAAATGGATTAGGATAATTCTGTAACAACGAACATTCTGTCGGAATATTATTTAAGACAGTCAAAGAGAAAACCAAAGAAAACCGGTTTTCGTATTCACCAGCATTTAAAAAGAAACGGTACTGTGGATTGAGTTTTAAATCCTGATTGACCCCTGCTCCGGCATCTACCAGATAAATATACATTCCGGTAGGAATCTGTTCAATGTCACTGGCTTTAAAAGTGATCCATCCATCTTTTGATGTTCTGAGGCCAAGCGGAATTCTGTTTATACTATCAGTAGGGAAAGGTACTGCATTTATCGAAAGTTTTTTTGTATCAGGAGTTATTGAATATAAATTGGGAACAAGCGTATCTGTATTCATCAGTTTCAATGCATCAAGATCCTTATCGAATAACTGTGTGGCTGAGCTGTCAAAATAAATTACAGTAGGATCGGATGGCGTTCCTTTGTCCACAAAACCGGCAGCAATTCTTAGTAATGGCAGAGTATTTATTCTCGTAGATTTCAAAAAAGCATGCGTAAGATCATTTGTACGTACACTGTTTGAGAATCCAAGAGTTCCCGTGACCGGATATGATCCATCGGTAACATGAACAAAAAATCCCTGCATAGAAGGAATAATATTTGTGGCTAATCCATCACTCGAAACACCATTTATGTAAGTGCTATATGTACCGGTATATTGATCGTCAGTACTAGCTTTGAAGTAATATAATGCGTTATCAATATTCGTCTTTGTCCACCCACTAGCTGCATTCCAATCGATTGCTGAAGGATACGGGTTGCCCACCAAATTGAACCCTAATGTGTATGGCTGATTGTGATTATACAAAGTAGTCGACATAGTGCCATTGCTCACCACACCAGTGATATTCACAGTTACTGCATTTGAAGAAGCACCAAAGTTCGCGGCATACCCTTGCATGGGATTCAGCGGATTTGTAGTTGTGACATAACTTACCCATCCGGAAGAAGCTTTGCTCTCGTCGTATTCGTAAAATGTCGGGAAGGTAGCCGTTAAATCCACGTAACTGGAAAACCCATTTACTGTTAATGACTGGAATGGCGAACTGATATATTTGTAGCCAAACCCAGAAGGAAGATAGCGCTGCATGGTAACATTTCCGGATACTTGCCCGCTGCTGTTGCCATCAATCAAAGCCGTTTGTGCGGCAGTGGAAAGAAGTGTCAGATTTCCGTTAGTAGTAAGCGGACCATTGCAAAGCAGTACTCCGTTCAATGACATCATTTGGTTATTTAATGTGAGACTGTTCGTCCTGTTAACCGATAAATTATTTATGGATGGTGCTGTAGTAAAAGTGCCATCAGGTATAATAAAGGCATTGCCATCAGTATTTCCTGAAGTTCCAAAAACAAGATTCGAACTTGTCGTAGTTGTTATTGTTCCCGAGCCTGTGCTAATCGGAGTGTTTGAAGTCTGGAATGTAAGCGTATTTGCACCGACAGAAAGGGCTCCGTTTGTCAGAGTAAAGATACCGATAACAGTAATAGAATTTGAGAGCGAAAGTCCTGCGCTGTTAATAAGCGTTAAATTATTAAAAGTTGTTGCACTGCTTCCACTTATCGTTTGAGCGCTTGTGCCATTCAGAGTGACCGTACCACTATTATGAGTAAATGTTCCACTATTTGAAAAATTACCTGCCAGACTCATAGTACCTGAAGTTGAAGTGAGTGTACCTGCACTAATCGTTAGATTGTTCAGAGTTACTGCATTACTGCCAAAACTCAGGGTACCTGCTCCGGCTTTTGTCAAGCTTTTAGTATTGTCATTGATTGTGCCGCCAACTGTAAGCGTACTTCCATTTACAGTTACTTGGCGATCGGCGTTCAGAGTCACCGCACCTGAACCAAGGTTCAGAGTATTGCTGCCTGTGAAAGCAAAGTCGCCATTCCAAGCCTGCAGATAGTTCACGGTGGTGATAGCCGATGCAGCGTCAATCGTGCCGCCATTGATGGTGAACGTTCCGGCAATTGTGCCAAGTGCACTCGAATTATTTATATTAAGCGTTCCGGCATTTAAAGTTGTGCCGCCTGTATAGGTATTAGCGGTATTAATAGTAAGTTTTCCGGAATTTTGTTTTACAACTGCTATAGAACCAGTACCATTACTAATTACAGTAGTACCGATGGTAACAGCACCGGCATCATCAAATGTAATATTCCTTGCTCCTGCTGATCCAGTTGATATTCCGCCTGTGATGTTTAATGTATTTGTACCAGTAGTAGCGATCTGGGTTATTGATAATGGTTGATTGATAGTAATAGCTCCACTGAAATTCGAATTAACATCAGCATTTCCGCCAATACTGTAAGTACCACTTGTTGCTTGATTGGCAACTGTAATTGTACGAGCAACGGTGAAAGCGCCGCCAATCAATAATGTAGGGCTGGAATTATTTGTTGTAGTATTAGCATCGCCAAGAGTTATTGCTGAAGCTGCATTACCAAACGGTCCATTCGTACTTACGGAAACTGCTGCACCTGCAATCAATGTTCCGGCACTTATGGTTGTTAAACCGGTATAAGTATTGGCTCCTGTTAACGTCCAGTTACCTGCACCATTCTTAGTAACCGTTCCGCTAGTTGTTGCAATCACTCCATTTTCAATACCAGCACCTATTCCGTTCAAATTTAAATTGCGGGCAATTCCGGTAACACCACCACTTAATGTTAATGTTCCACTGCCGGATGCATCTATTGTCCCACCACTTGCTGTCAAATTAA
>Ga0187886_1000648_pt1 | contig 39174 bp, 43 predicted proteins | sample June2016WEW_20_1_FD_133001 | JGI IMG/M metagenome (GOLD analysis project Ga0187886, IMG submission 133001) | Peatland microbial communities from SPRUCE experiment site at the Marcell Experimental Forest, Minnesota, USA - June2016WEW_20_150 | ecosystem: Environmental > Terrestrial > Soil >...
ACCCCCCCTTCCAAGAAGGGGGGAATCGTCAGCGTTTAAAAGAGCCCGAAACGCTCCCGAATCTTTTTAGTGATCTTATCCCCCCTACCCCCCCTTCCAAGAAGGGGGGAATCGTCAGCGTTTCGGGAAAGGAGTGGCGGGGCCTTTATAGTTATTTTAGAACTGCGCTGACCAAACCTTTCGCCATATCCCTTATCCAACAACTAAAAACACTCATATCTAAAGAGGACTCTAGTTTATCAACCTCGGGGGAAATATGAACGAAAGAAGCAAACCTAACATGATCCTTCTTCTGGGGGCGGAGCCGCAGCAGGGATTGCCGCAGTCGAGATACTTCTTCAAGACGTCCGACACACCGCAGCCACCTACATGGTCATAAGTGGCATAGATCTCGTCACAGTCAAAGAAATCCTCGGGCATGCCACAATCCAGATGACCACCCAAAAATGGACGGTCGATTATTATGATGGATTAAAGGCGGGATTGCGCGGGAATAGACGGAAATCGGCGGAAACTTAAGCTCCCTTATGATTTGCCTAACGACCTGAATTATCAGGCGCTTATGAGGAAAACGAGATGGAGTAGCTGGCTGAGGCAGGTTAGAAACTGTCTTATAGCCTGCTAACTCGACTCCACGCGATCCGATATAAGTGGGCCGTTTTGCTGATCGACAAGGATCGAGAGAAATCTCATGCCGTGCACGTTGCTTTTCATGATTCGGACAGGGTCGGCGACTAAAAGGCTCAGGCCTTTTTCAACAACAAAATTCCCTCGTGGCGAAATCCAGTTTCTGGAATATATTTTTTTTCATCGATCAATTTTTGGACGCTCTGTTCAAGCGGCAGCAAGGGAACGTGAACAACGATATAATCCGGCGTATGATGCTTCAGCCACTCGTCGAACTTCTTGCCGGTGATGTACTTGGCATTATCTCGGGTCACGAGTCCCAAAATATCGATGATGGTTCTCTTGGAATACCAGCCGATGGTCCCGATTTCGACACAGGCCACCGTCGCGTCCGGAGGCGTGTTTTGCCTGAGCCAGAGGCCGACACTTTGATACTCCCTCCGCCCATCGACATTTTTCAATTTTGTGGATGATATAGAAACCTGAGGAATGAACAACATCAAAAAGAGAACTCCGATGATCGCCGTCTGAATCGTTTTGGAAAATGGCTGTTTCGACAAGAAAGCAGAAACGCCGTTCAATCCCCACATCACACATATATAGAGAAAAAGAACATTATAGCTTTGATACCAATAATAATAGGGAATGTCGAAGAAAATATAGAACGCATTATAGGCCACGAAAAACAGGATGAAGATGAGGCTGTGCTTTTTTTTCAAATTGAGATAAACGCCGATCGAGGCCAAAATCGCCAAAGTCCCCATCAAGAGCCAATTCCAATCAAAGAATTGGCTCAGAAATGGCTTTATATTATGCAGGAAAACAGGCGAAGAGCCCCACATTCCCGACCGGCCTTGACCTATTTTCGCGGTTAGCGTTTCCGGCAACATCTGGCCGTAATAAAAATAATTAAATCCATAATGGACGAGGAATATGAGAACAGGAGGGATAAAGACGGGCCAGGAGGGAAATTTCCTCCTTTCGAGAAAGTGAAAGCCGATGAGGATCAAGATCAAAAAGAGTGATTCCCCCCGCGTCAGGAAAAGAAGCGACGCAGAGATCGCCAAAGCAAAATTTTGACGTTTTTTGAAAAAATAGAACGTGGCAAGAATGAGGAAGAGAAAAAGCGTCGTTTCGAGTCCAAACGTCACAAAAAAATAATAATTGCTGCAAATTAACGGCGGCGCGAACAAGAGCACCTGCTTATCTAGGACGTTTTTGAACGTGACGACGAACATCACCGCCGTAAAAAACAGAAAAGCGGCGCCTAAGATCATTTGACTGGATTGGATGTCCCGAGAGATCAAGACGCCGGGGATCGAGAGATACGTATAGAAAGGAGACGTGAGCGCGCTGACTCGTTCTCCGATATTGTAAACAAGCCCGTTCCCTTGCGTCAGATTTTCCAGATATCGGAAATATATCAAAGCGTCATCCATCTGAAAATGTCTGCCCAAAACCCCGAAAAAGACCGTCAATCCGAGCGCGCCGAAGAGGGCGATGACAACGACCTTATCGTTTTTAAAGAATGGCGTCATGACTCGCGGTTCCCCATTTATCAATAATCGAGACCAACAGGCAGCTCAAAAAAAAACGTTCTCGGGGCGGCCGCGACATTGAGATACATCCCCCCTTTTTTGAGGGACAGGCATCTCCTTTTAACGCAGCGTTGATAATAGCCGCTCCCGACGGTTGATTCCCTCCTTCCGACCACGAAGGCAATATATCGCCTTCCGCGCGGCGATGTCAACAACCGCCACTTAGCCCTTGTCGGAAATGTGCGAGGTCACCCGGGCAATGAACTCCAGAATGCCCATACCTACACTTTAGCCCATCCCAAATCCCACCTTTGCCCTTTGCCTCCCCACGCAGAGAGCGTTTTCAGGATATCCCTTTACCCCCCTACCCAACCATTCACCCACCCACTTGCCCGATTTCAATGGCACCACAGTGCCCCTCAATCCGGAAAAGCCGGTATCCTACGCTTCAGTAGCGACCCTTTTTACAAAATATGGAAAAACTTTCTCGCGTATATCCTCGAAATATGTGCAAGAGCAGAGTCAGCCCGGGGGCATGTTTCCCATAGGGGGGTGGGGGTGCCCAGGCGCTTGAACTGGACCCCCGTCCTCTGTGTTTGCGTCGCATAAGCCTTCTTAAAATGAGCTACTTCCAGATAAAGCCGGGCTGTGTCCGTACTCGTTCGTTTCCCATCGCCTCCGACGAGCGTCAACTCCGGTTGACGTTTTTCACGACCTGATTCACCCATCCGAGCCGGAACTCCTCATGTCTTGTCAGGGGAGACGCGATCATCTCCGTGACATTGGCTCGTTTCTTGGAGCTTTTCTCCCGCTATGGCGGGAGTCTATCGTCCCCGACATCCGGCGCGGACCGTCCTCTACCGGGTGCTTTTCCATCATTTCGAGCGTTTCGTCGCGGAGTATGAGGAGCGTTTCGAGAAGGCCTACGGCTATTTCCGGTCGATCGTCAAGGCCGTCGTGGAGAAGTATCTCGACTGTGGCATCAATCATCTAATGTTTAGAACCGTTAGAATTACCTTGAAAAATTATTGCGCCACGATAGATGATGAAGACCGATTTCTCACGGTTGCCCCCTTTTATTTCGAATGGAATAAGCCTTTTAAATCCCTTTGGGAAATAGGATTTATTCAAGGAATGGCAGAGGCAACTGCTGAAGAAAAGGGAAGAGAATTAGCGAGCCAAGAAGCCAAAAAGAAAGAATGGCGGGGCCGACGAGACTTGAACTCGCGACCTCTGACGTGACAGGCCAGCGTTCTAACCAACTGAACTACGGCCCCGCTCAGGGGACTAGATTATAGCCAGAATGATTCGGCTTTTCAAGACGCAAAATCCGGACGCACCATCCGTTCTGCGCTTCTTACATCTTTTCCAGGGCGGCGATGCGCTCCTCGATCGGCGGATGGGTGTTGAACAATTTATTGACGGCGCCCTTGAAGTTCTTCAGCGGGTTGACGATAAATAAATGGGCCGTGGCCTTGTTCGCTGCCTCCAGCGGCTCGGGATCGGACTCGAGCTTTCGAAGGGCCGAAGCGAGGCCCGCCGGATAGCGCGTCAGCATCGCCCCGCTCGCGTCGGCCAGGAATTCGCGCTTCCGCGAAATGGCCAGCTGGATCAACTGGGCGATGATCGGCGAGAGCAAGGCCAGGACGAGCCCGACGACGAGGAAGATCGCGCCGGCGCCGCTCTTGTCCCGGCCGCCCCGCCGCCCTCCCCACCAGAAGCTCCGCATGATCCAGTCGCTGAGAAGCGCGACGATCCCGACCATGACGACGGCGAGCGTCATGAGGCGCATGTCATAATTCTTGATGTGCGACATCTCGTGGGAGATGACGCCTTCGAGCTCGACCCGGTTCATTTTTTCGAGGAGGCCGGTCGTGACGCAGATAGACGAATTCTCCGGCTTGCGCCCCGTGGCGAACGCGTTCGGCGCGGTGTCGTCTATCACATAACAGCGCGGCGCGGGAACGCCGGCGGCAATGGACAGGCCCTCGACGACATCATAGAGATGCGGGAATTCCTCTTTCGTGACGGGACGGGCGCGGCTGATGGCCAGGACGACCCTGTCGCTCGAGTAATAGCTGATCAACGCGATCCCGAGGGATATGACGACGGCCAGGGCCAGCCCTGCCCCGCCCATACCCATGAGCTGTCCGAAGACTCCGGCCAGGAGAAAAATGAAGGCCGCGAAGAACGTAAAGAGCAGAAACGACTTCCGCTTGTTGGCGGCTATTTGTTCGTACATGTCAAATCTTCAAATAGCGGGCGAAATCTCCGAACCCGATATTTTAAAACGAGACTTTGACCGGTTCTTTCGCGGCCGGTTCCTCGAGCGTGAAGTATTCCCTCTCCTTGAAGCCGAAGGCCTTGGCGATGAGGTTGGAGGGGAAGATCTGCTGTTTCTGGTTGAACTTCATGACCTGGTCGTTGTAGAACTGCCGGGCATAGGCAATCTTGCCTTCGGTGCCGGCCAGTTCTTCCTGGAGCATCAGGAAATTCTGGTTGGCCTTCAGTTCCGGATAGCTTTCCGCCACGGCGAACAGCGATTTCAAGGCGCCCGTGAGCGCGTTTTCCGCCGCGCCCTGATCCTTGACCGTTCCGGCGCCGATGGCTTTGGCCCGGGCCTCGGTGACGTTCTGAAAAACTTCGCGTTCGTGCTTGGCGTATCCTTTGACCGTCTCCACCAGGTTGGGGATGAGGTCGTAGCGGCGTTTGAGCTGAACGTCGACCTGCGCCCAGGAATTGTCGCACCGGTTTCTCATTTGAACCAGACCGTTGTACATGGCGACGACGATGAGGAACAGGCCGCCGACGATGACGAGAAAAATGATGTATGGCATATTTCACTCCTTCGGAAGATCGATGGATACGTACCCGCGATCCCGATGTCGGGCGTAACGTCATAAGGATAGCGGCGGCGCTTCGAAAAAGCAAGAGAGGGCCTTCCCGGAGCGTCCCTGTTCAGCGATTTCTTCATTGACAGGCCGGAGGGAGCATGCTATATTGGCCGGTTCATAAGTCCGTGGCAAGGACACTTATATCTTAATCTTAAAGCCCATTAATGAAGGAGGTTTTCTTAATGGCGACATTAAAAGAGAAATTCGTTCAAAAAATGGTTCCCTTCGGCGAGAAAATCAAGAAGATCACGAAGGAAAACGGAGAAATGAAGATCGGCGACGTCACGATCTCCCAGGCCTACGGCGGCATGCGCAGCATCAAGTGCATGGTCTGGGAGACCTCCGCGCTGGACCCCAATGAGGGCATCCGGTTCCGCGGCTTCACCATCCCCGAGCTTCAGCAGAAACTGCCCAGGCTGCCGGGCACCGAAGAGCCCCTTCCCGAGGGTCTTTTCTCCCTGCTTCTGACGGGCGACGTCCCGACGCTCGATGACGCCAAGGCGATCACCGAGGAATGGCGGAAGAGAAGCCAGCTCCCCGATTACCTTCTCAAGATCATGGAGTCCACGCCCATCGACATGCACCCGATGACCCAGTTCTCCCTGGCCATCCTGGCCCTCCAGAAAGACTCGAAGTTCGCCCAGCGATATCGGGAAGGTATGCCCAAATCACAGTATTGGGACGCCATGTTCGAAGACGTCATGGACGTCATCGCCAAGCTGCCCGAGATCGCGGCCCGCATTTATCGGAGAAGCTACAAGGGAGGCAAGTACATCGCCCCCGACCCGAAGCTCGACTGGGCGGCCAACCTGGCCCACATGATCGGCATCGACAAGCCCGAGTTCTATGACCTGATGCGGCTCTATCTCTGCATCCATAGCGACCACGAAGGCGGCAACGTATCCGCCCACACCTGCCACCTCGTCGGCTCCGCGCTGTCCGACGGCTATTACTCCCTCTCCGCGGCCATGGACGGCCTCGCCGGCCCGCTCCATGGACTGGCCAACCAGGAAGTCCTGCGCTGGATCATGGACGTCATGAAGGACCTCGGCGGCGTTCCGACCGAAGAGCAACTCAAAAAGTATTTGTGGGACACGCTGAACAGCGGCAAGGTCATTCCCGGCTACGGCCACGCCGTCCTCCGCAAGACCGACCCCCGCTACGTCGCCCAGAGAGAGTTCGCCCTCAAGCACCTGCCCGATTATGACTTGTTCAAGATCGTCAGTTCCATTTACAAAGTCGCTCCCGATATCCTCCTCCAGCACGGCAAGGCCAAGAATCCCTGGCCGAACGTCGACGCGCATTCCGGCGTCCTCCTCTACTACTACAACGTGACCGAGTACGACTTCTACACCGTGTTCTTCGGCGTCTCCCGCGCTCTCGGCATCCTGGCCCAGCTCATCTGGAGCCGCGCCGTCGGCCTCCCGCTCGAAAGACCCAAGAGCATCACGACCGAGTGGATCGAATCCCAGATCAAGGCCGCGCAGCAGCCGAAGTAAGAGCAAGCGGGCTCAGCCCGATTTTTAGAAAAGTCCAAAGGACGGTTCTTTCGGGAACCGTCCTTTTTTTTCGTCACCGTTATGGTCGGGAAATCGCGAGCGGTCCCTGAATCGACGCAGATCGTCGCCGAGACATTACATTTTCGACAGCCGGAACAATTTCAGCATGTCCATGAAATTGTTCGTCGTGAAGGAGACCGTGTGTTCGTCCTTGCGGACGGCGCCGGGAATATAGGAAGCTTTTTGGGCCAAGGCCTCATCGGCGAAAGAGACATCGAGGGCGAAGGGAGGGTTGGTTTTCAGCGGCTTGAAATCCTTCAGGCGTTTGAGCGCGACCATGGTTTTCTCTTTGATCAAATCCCGGGCCACGGACGGATGGAGCATGATGGCCGCCGTGGAGATGGCTTCCTTGACGACAACGGTCTCGATATCCCCGAACAATTCCCTGGCCTGGCGGGCGATCGCCTGGTCGCCCGAAACGAGGACGACGGGCACGCCGAAATAGCCGGCGATCAGGCCGTTGATTCCGGCCTCGGGCATTTTCCGGCCGTTGATGGTCACGTCCAGCAGCTTGGTTGTCATCGTATGTTTGAGGACCGCGTCCGGCGTGCCGGCACGCGCGTGATAGCCGATGAAGATCACCGCGTCGAACGTCTTGTCGATTCCTTCCATCATGCTCAGCGGGCCGTACGTCCAGTCGCGGAGCAGCCGGGCCCGGGAATCCAGCATTTCGGGCAGGATGTTGCGTCCGGAGTCGTGCCCGTCGCGGACGAGGATCTCGGTCGCGCCGGCCGCCACGGCCCCTTGGATCGCGGCGTTCGCTTCCTGGGTCATCAGCGCCCGGAACATGCCGTAATCCGGTCCGCCCTGGCTCGTTTCATCCCAGTTGATGACCCCGCAGATGCCCTCCATGTCCACGGAAATGAAAACCTTCAGGCTTTTAGCGGGCGATTGGCCGGACGCGGCGGGAATCGCGAAGGCAAAGACAATGACTATGAGCGCAAGCATTTTTTTATTCACGGGCCCTCCTGAGACTTCAAAGCGCATTCATCATAGGCATAAAAAAAAAGGAAGTCAACATGGCCAGCGATCTCTTTTTGACATGCGGACCTCGAATAAGCTAGGATGTTTTCGTCGTCTTCGTGAGCCCAAATCTGGAGGAGTTTTATGAAATACAAGATCGGACTTATCGGCTGCGGCACCGTCGGCCAGGGATTCCTGGAAATCCTCGACAGGAAAGCGGGCGACCTCAAAAGGGACTTCGGCTTCGAGGCCAAAGTTGTCGCCATCACGGATAAGATCAAGGGAACATTGATGGTCCCGGGAGGCATCGACATCAAGAAGGTCCTCGCCCTCCTGAGCGCGGGAAAGACGCTCGCCGAATACAAGCCGGGGAAGACATCCGTCGGGATGGACCCCCTCGACGTCATCGACGTCTGCGGCGCCGATATCATCGCCGAACTGACCTATACGAACATCCAAACCGGAGAACCGGCGACGAGCTATATCAAGAAGGCCCTTCAAAAAGGCATTCACGTCGCAACCTCGAACAAAGGCCCGGCCGCGCTCCATTATAAAGAGCTCAGGGAGATCGCCCGGAAAAAGAAGGTTCAGTTCCGGATCGAAGGCACGGTCATGAGCGGCACACCCGTGTTCACGCTTTTTGAGAGCGGCTTCGCCGGGAACGCCGTCAAGGAGATCAAGGGCATCCTCAACGGCACGACGAATTTCATTCTGAGCAAGATGGAACTGGACGACATGAGCTACGGCGACGCCCTCACCCTGGCCCAGAAACTGGGCTATGCCGAAGCCGACCCGACCGCCGATGTCGGCGGTTTCGACGCGCTGGCGAAAGTCGTCATCCTTTCCAACGTCATTCTCGGCGGCGACATCCGGCCTTCGGATATCACCCCGCAGGGGATCACCGCGATCACGAAACAAATGGTCATGGACGCCAAGAAGGAAGGCTATCGCTACAAGCTCATCGCCGGGACGAAACGGGAAGGCGCCAGGATCACGGCCGGCGTCGCCCCCCAAAAACTCCCCTTGTCCGATCCGCTGGCCAGCGTCATGGGAGCCCAGAACGCCCTGACGTTCGACATGGATCTCCTCGGCAAAGTGACGATCCAGGGGCCCGGGGCGGGCAAGCTCGAAACCGGCGATTCCATCCTTCAGGACATCCTTGCCATTCATCGCGATTTGAGATAAGCTGAAGGCTAAGGAATCGGGATATTTTGATTCTGTATCATGCGTTTTAACGCGCTCAACGAGCGAACCGCGGGGTTGATTCCGCGTTCTCTTCTCTAGTCCTCATCATGGAATTATTCTAAAGGCACGCGGCCGGACTTTTTTCAGGAGGCGCCATGCAAGACAAAACATACAGCCCGGGTGTCATGAAGTACGTGGCCGAGGCCAAAAAGCTGATCGCGGAGCGCGAGGCCCATCTCGCCCTGGTCAAAACATGGAAATTCGACACGATCGCCGTCCACGGTCTGTACTCGCTCGAAGAAGCCTACCGCCGGAACCAGGGCGCGGTCATCGAGCCGCTTTTCCTGTCCGCGTCCCAGTCGTACCGGGATTCGGACGAGCTCGAGGCGGCCCTGGCCTATCTTATCCCGACCTGGTGTTATTCGCGCATCGCCAATCCGACCACCTACTATTTGGAATGGGCGCTGGCCCTTCTCGAAGGCTACCGCGCCGGCTGCGACACATCCTGCTGCGTCACGGCCTCGGGCATGTCCGCCATCGCCCAGGCCATCGACCCCTTCCTGGTCAAACAAAAAGAGGGAGAGACGATGAACTTCGTCTCCTGCATCCAAGTCTACGGCGGGACCTTCCAGCTCTTCAATATCCGCCGCGGACAGGAGCGCGGCGTCGAGGTCCGCTGGGTGCTTCACCCGGAGGACGTCAACGACTGGAAATCCAAGATCGACGAAAACACTCGGTTCCTTTACATGGAGGCGCCGAGTAATCCGCAGCAGTCCTTCGCCGACGTGAAAGCGCTGGCCGACCTTGCCCACGCCTGGGGCATCCCCTTCATCTTCGACGCCACGTGCGCGACGCCGGCCTTGATGCGGCCGCTCGCCCACGGCGCCGACGTCGTCGTCCACTCCCTGACGAAATCGATCACGGCCGGCGGCATGGCCGTCGGAGGCGCGCTCATCTGCCGCAAGCCCATCGTCACGAAGATCAAAAACGACCATCCGTTGTTCAAGGCGAGCTTCGCCGAGTATGTGAAGTTCCTGCCCTATCGGGACAATGGCCCCGCCGCCTCGCCGGTCAACGCCATGTTTGCCCTCAACGATCTGCGCACGCTCCGCTCGCGCATGGATCTCGTCAGCGCCAATTGCCAGAACGTGGCCGAGTGGCTGCAGAAGCACCCCAAGGTCTATCAGGTGGATTACCTCGGCCTTCCGACATATAAACTTCACCCGCTGGCGAAACGGTACATGACCCTCGTCGATTCCGCTGACGGAACAGGGAAAGAGATCAACCGTTACGGCCATCTCATGAGCTTCCGCGTGGACGGACCGCCGGAGAACGCGCGCAAGGTATTCGACGGCTTCAAGATGATCTTCCGGGCCACGGACCTCGGCCGGATCAAGAGCGTCGCCACGATCCCGGCCATCTCGACGCACCAGCAGCAGGGCGAAGAGGCGCGGCGCATGGCCGATGTCCCGCCGCAGCTCATCCGCTTGTGCGTCGGGGCCGAAGACCCGGCCGACGTCATCGCCGACCTCGAGCAGGCCCTCGCCTCGATTTGATTCCTTTTATCTCATCGCCGGCGGTCGTCAAGGGACGAGCCTTCGGCTCGCCACTCGCCCGTGGCTTATATCCACGGGCGAGTACCGCGGAAGTGGACCCCCGGGCAAAGCCCGGGGCCCCGTCCGCTGTCGGGAACGCGGCGCGGCGGAGCGGGCGGGTTCTTCGCTCAGGTTGAATTTTGGGCTCCGATCGACTACAATTCCTTCCGTGGAAAAGATTCGGATCTTCGGAAATCATCATCTGCGGCTCAAGGGAAACGTCCGGATCAGCGGCTCGAAAAACGCCGTTCTTCCGGCCATCGCGGCTTCCCTCCTGACGGGCGAAAAACTTCTCTTGAACAACATCCCGCTGGTGAAGGACGTCTTTTCCATGCTCAAGCTCATGACCGAGCTGGGCTCGGAATACGATCTCCACAAGAACGCGTTGACGATCCAGTTCAAAAAGGTCCGGTCCGAGGAGGCGTCCTATGATCTCGTCCGCGTCATGCGGGCCTCCATTCTCGTTCTGGGCCCCTTGCTGGCCCGTTTCGGCAAGGCCATCGTCGCTCTGCCCGGCGGCTGCGCCATCGGCTCGCGTCCGATCGATCTCCATATCGCCGGCCTGCAAAGGATGGGCGCGAACATCGTCCTCGAACACGGCTACATCAAAGCCGAGGCCGGGCGGCTCCAGGGCGCCGAAATCCGGTTCGAAAAAAAGACGGTCACCGGCACGGAGAACCTGATCATGGCCGCCGCTCTTGCCCGCGGGGAAACGATCCTCCGCAACTGCGCCCAAGAACCCGAGATCTCGAATCTCTGCGAGCTCCTGTTGAAAATGGGGGCCCGGATCGAAGGGATCGGCGAAGAGATCATCCGGATCAACGGCGTCGAAGCGCTGGGCGCCGCCGTTCACGAGATCATCCCCGACCGGATCGAGGCCGGGACGTTCCTTGTCGCGGGCGCGCTGACGCCGGGCGACATCACCCTCACCGGCGCCGAACCCGGCCATCTCACGACGATCATCGAAAAGCTGCGTTATTCGGGCGCGGCCATCGACATCGATGGGGACAAGACCGTGCGCGTCACGGGAAGCCCCGAGATCAAACCCCAGGACATCACGACCTCTCCCTACCCCGGCTTCCCCACCGATATGCAGGCCCAGTTCATGGTCCTCATGACGCAAGCGTTGGGGACGTCCATCATCACCGAAACCATTTTCGACCGGCGGTTTTCGCACGTGAACGAACTGCTTCGGCTCGGCGCGAACATCGAAGTATCAGGAGACAAGGCCGTCGTCCGCGGCAAGACCCCACTTTCTGGGGCTGAAGTGATCGCCACGGACTTGCGCGCTTCCGCGTCCCTCATCCTGGCCGGGTTGATCGCCGGCGGCGAAACCATCGTCAACGAGGTCGAGCACATCGACCGCGGCTACGAGGCGATCGAGGAAAAGCTCAAGGTCCTCGGGGCCAGGATCGAGCGGCTCAAAGGACAGCCATAATCCTTCTCCACCCTCCTCCCTAGGAAAAGGCGGGGAAGAAGGATATTCATATCGATGACCGGATCGTCGCGGCGGCGGCTTTTTCGGCCCGCGGCCGGAATACGGCGAAAGGCCCATGAGGTGCGACATGGAGGATTGTCTTTTCTGTAAGATCATCGGCAAGAAGATCCCGGCCAAGATCGTCTATGAAGACGATCGCATCCTGGCCTTCGACGACATCCGGCCCCAGGCCCCGGCCCACACGCTGATCGTTCCGAAGGACCATTTCGCCTCGCTCAACGACGTCCCCGAAGGCAAGGCCGATATCCTGGCCCATATCCTCATGAAAGCGCGCGCGATCGCCGCGGACAAGGGCGTCGACCGCTCGGGTTATCGCATCGTCCTGAACACGGCGCGCGATTCGGGACAGGAAGTCTTCCACCTCCATTTTCATCTCCTCGGCGGACGGAAAATGACCTGGCCGCCGGGATAAGGCGAATCTCGCCATGGCTTATCTCATCGACGGCAACAACCTTCTGGGGCATTTGTTCCCCGGCCGTCACAGGGACCCCGATAATAAATTGAAACTCGTCCGGCGGCTCCTCGCCTTCAAGCGCTCGAAAAAGGCGCGCATCATTCTCGTTTTCGACGGCGCGCCGTCCGCGGACGCGGACGGGATGGCCATGGCCGAAGACCGGTTCGACATCATTTACCCGCCCGCCGGCGAGAGCGCGGACGCGGCCATCCGGGACATCCTGTCGGGTCGGACCGATTTGAGGAAAATGTCCGTCGTGAGCTCGGACCGCGAAATCAAAGCCGATGCGCGACGCAGGGGCGCTTCCGTCCTGACCTCCCGGGAGTTCAGCGCCGAGCTCAACCGCGCGCTCAAGGAGCGGAAGAGGGAAAAGGAAATGGAGAAAAACGAGGCCCGGCCGACGTCGCTCGAAGTCCGTCTCTGGAGCCAGGTCTTCAAGGAGGACAAATGACCGGCGTGACGATCATCGGCGCGGGGCGGATGGGAACGTCGCTCGGCCTGGCCCTGGCCGGAAAACGGTTCATTGTCCGCTGGCTGGCCGACCATCGGCCCGCGGCGGCCCGGGAAAGCCGTCGGGTCATCGGGCAAGGGAAAGCGACGACGGACGCCGCCAAGGCCGCCGCGGCGGCCGGCACCGTCTTTTTATGCGTTCCCGATGAAGAGATCGAACAGGTCGCGAAAGCGCTCGCCCGGGCTCCCATCGATTGGCTGGGAAAATTCGTTTTTCATACGAGCGGGATCCTTTCTTCGAAGGTCCTGGCGGCGCTCAAAGCCCGAGGCGCGTTCTGCGCCTCCTTCCATCCCGTCCAGTCGTTTCCCCGGAAAAATATGCCGCCTCGTCATTTTCGAGATATTTATATCGGCATCGAGGGGGATGAAAGAGCGCGTCGCGAAGCCGAGCGGATAGCCCGAAGCCTGGGCGCCCGGCCGCTTCCGATCCGGGCGCGGGACAAGATCCTCTACCATGCCGCCTGCAGCATGGCCGCCAACCTCTTTGTCCCTCTCTTCGATACGGCCTGCTCTCTGCTCCGGCGGGCCGGGATCGAGGACAAGGCGGCCGTGAAAATCCTCTGGCCGCTCGTCGAAGGAACTTTACAGACCGTAAAACATTTTGACAGGGCGAGCGCGCTCACGGGCCCCATTTCCCGCGGAGATGCCGCGACCGTCCGCCGGCATCTCGCGGCGCTCGAGAAAATTCCTTCCGCGCGCGAAATCTATCGAACCCTGGGCCGGGAAGCCTCGAAGCTCGCCGAGAAGAGAAATCTTCCCCCGGAAAAAATCAAAGCCCTGAAGCGCGCGCTGGAAGGAACATAACCTCTTCCTCGAGCTCGATCCCGAACTTGTCCTTCACCCGCTCTTTCAGCTCCGCGGCCAGGACAAGAATATCGCGCGCCGTCGCGCCGCCCGTGTTGAGCAATAAATTGCAGTGTCCGGGATAGACCGCCGCGCCTCCGATCTTGAGATCCTTGGCTCCCGCCTGTTCCAAAAGAAGACCGGCCGCCGCTCTCGTCCCGTCGGGAAGCGTGGGGTTCTTGAAGTAGCTCCCAGCGTAGGCCGTATCCCGCGGCGGATGCTTCTCGGCCCGGACCGCGAGATTCTCCACAATCTTCGCTTTGATCCTATCAGCGCGGCCCGGCCGCAGCCGGAACTTCGCTTCCAAGAGAATGTCGCGCCCGAGCTTGAGCCGCGAATGACGATAGGCGAAGGCGAAATAGATCCGCTGAACGCGGGACTCCGCGCCGTCGACCCCGAGAAGTACCGCCTCTTCAAGACAATCGCCGATGCATTCTCCAAACGCTCCGGCGTTCCCGAAAACGGCTCCGCCGACGGTGCCCGGGATGCCCGCCAGAAATTCAAAACCCTCGAGGCTCTCGGCCAAGGCGAAATCGACCAGATCTCCGATCGGCGTTCCCGACGCGGCTTCAAGCCGGGTGCCGCGGTCGTCCATGGTCACTCCACGGACGGAGTTTCTGAGAATGAACCCCCGGAATCCATTGTCGTCGAACAAGAGATTGAACCCGCCTCCGATGGCATGGAAAGCGACCCCGCAGGCGCGAGCGGAATGGATGGCGGATTTCAGATCCACGAGGGCCGTCGCCTCGAAAAAATAATCGGCCGGCCCGCCGATCCGGAAATTCGAATAATTCCGGAGCGGGACCCTCTCTTGCACGGGTTTTCCGACGGCTTCGAGAAACAGGCGTGGAAAATCTTCCGCTGGGGCGCTCATCAAAAGCATTTTATCCGAACTTGGAGCTTTTTTCCATTTGAAGAGATTGCGAGGAGAAAGCGCGAGGTCTATCGCCGATGGATTTGAACGAGGGAAAAGCGGATTTATCCCCCGGGTTCTCATATCTTGGCACGCCGGTTGCTGCTTATATCAGCGGAAAATGCCAGATCATAGGGACCCCCTGAACGGTCCCTTTATTGACATTTCGGGGGATGTGAGCTATTATCCCCCAAAATTTGATGCGAGGTAAGGAATGAAAAAAGCCATTTTGACGGTGCTCGTATTAACTTTTATTTGCGGAATCTCCCTGGCCCAAGATCCCGGCGACGAAGCTTACATCAAGGCCATGCAGGCCAATACGCCCGTGGAGCGGGCGACTCTCCTCAAGGAATTCCTGGCCAAATACGGCGGCCAAGGCAATAAATATGACAACTACGCCAACGCCAACCTTTGCACGATCGGCTGGCCGGGCAAAACGGATCAGGAAACGATCAACTACGGAGAAAAGGCTCTGACCCTCGGAGGGCTGGACGACGTTATGAAATGTCAGGTCCTGATGTCCCTGTCGTACACCTACACGAAGCAAGGCCAGAATTACGACAAAGCGAAAGCCTATGCCAACCAGATCATCCAGATCGCCACGGCCGCGAAGAGCAAGGAACCCGAGGCGCCCCATTGGAACCGCATGATCGGCGCCGGGCACTACCTCCTGGGCCAGGCCCAGCACAAATCCCGGGAGACGAGAGCGGCCATCGATTCCTATATCAATTCCCATGCGATCCTCAAGGATCCCAAAATCCTCAGCGATCTGAAAAAACTCGCGAAAGACCTGTACGACGCCAAGGGCTACGGAGACGCTGAACGGGTCTTCCGCTTCCTCGTCCAGGCCAATCCCAAGGACGCGGAAAGCCAGACGCTGATCGCTCAATGCCTCTACAAAGAGGGAAAAACGGATGAAGCCATGACCATGTGGAAAGAAGCCTTCGGCAGGAGCAAGTCCGCCGACCTGGCTTATAATATCGGCATCACCCTGGCCAAGGAAGCCAAGGCGAACCCGTCCCTGTTGAACGACGCCATCCGGTATCTCATTGACGCCGCCCTTCTCTCCGCCAAATATAAAGACGCCATGAGCATGGCTGAAAACCTCTTTCTCGGGCATGACAAGGAATACAACAACCGGGTGAAGCTCATGCAGGACAGCAAACAGCTCATCGATGATTGGGTCAAGACGATCAACACCAGGTTCGGAAACAAGAGCGAAGACGAGCTGTCTTCGGACGAGAAGCGCGAATACCGCAAAATCAAGGAAAACATCGACAAGGAGCAGAAGACCCTCGACGATCTCCAGGCCAAGCACAAGGCCGCGACCGAAGGTTTCACCAGAATCCTCGCCGAGGAAAAACAAAAGCTCGGCGTCAAGTAAAAACGCCCGAAACGCCCCCATCCCTTTGTTTCGCCCTCGGACAGGGTGAAACAAAGGGATTTTTTTTTGCGCCCATAATCGTTACAATGTCGGAGTGAGACGTCCCATGCGGTCGGAGGGGTAAAATGCCGTCCAAGCCTTTATCGCGTCCACAAGCCGCGATTCGGGCCAAAGGTCTCCGCGACGAGATCAAGTGCCACGAAAAGAAATATTACGTGGACAACGATCCTCAGATCTCGGACAGCGAATTCGACCGGCTCGTCAAGGAGCTCCAAGGCCTTGAAGACCAATTTCCCGATCTGATCACGCCCGAGTCGCCCACCCAACGCGTCGGGGAAAAGCCCGTCGAGGGCTTCCCGACCGTCCGCCACAAGCTCCCGATGCTGAGCATGGACAACGTTTATTCGGTCGAAGAGCTCGGCGAATTCGAAGGGCGGGTCCGGAAGCTTCTCCCCGGACAAAACATCAAATACGTGGCCGAGCTCAAAATCGACGGGCTCGGCATTTCGATTCTTTACCGGGACGGAAAGTACGCCCAGGCCGTCACGCGCGGCGACGGCGTCCAGGGCGACGATGTGACGGCGAGCGTCAAAACGATCAAAAGCCTGCCCTTGGTCATTCCCGAGACGCGTGACGTCGAGGTGCGCGGGGAAATCTACCTGCCTTTCGAATCCTTCCAAAAGATCAACCGCGAGCGCGAGGCCGGCGGGGAGCCGCTCTTCGCCAACCCGAGAAACGCGGCATCGGGATCGATCCGCCTCCTCGACCCGAAGGAGGTCGCCGCCCGCCGGCTCGACGTTTTTCTCTATTCCCTTTTCATCGACGGCACGGAGACGAAGAGCCAGTGGGAGAATCTTGAAACCATAAAAAAATTCGGATTCAAAACCAACCCCTGCTCCCGGCTCTCCTCCACCCTCGATGATGTGGTCTCGTACTGGAAGGAATGGACCCATAAACGGGATGACCTGGATTATGACGTGGACGGCGTCGTGGTCAAGGTGAACGCCACCGAGCAGCGGCAGACGCTCGGGGTCACGGCCAAATTCCCCCGCTGGGCGATCTCGTTCAAGTTTCCGGCCCGGCAGGCGACGACCCGCTTGAACGACATCACCGTCCAGGTCGGACGGACGGGAGCGCTGACGCCGGTCGCCGAGCTCGAGCCGGTCAAGCTCTCCGGCATCACCATCAGCCGCGCCACCCTTCATAACGAGGACGAGATCCGGCGCAAGGACATCCGGATCGGCGACTACGTGTTGATTGAGCGAAGCGGCGATGTCATTCCGAAGATCGTCGGTCCGATGAAGGAGCGGCGGACGGGCCGCGAAAGGATATTCGTCATGCCGCCGCGGTGCCCCGTTTGCCGCTCGGAAGCGTTCCGGCCCGAGGGCGAGGTCGTCGCGCGATGCACGAACCCGTCTTGTCCCGCCAAACTCCGCGAAAGCCTTCTCCATTTCGCTTCGCGGCGGGCCATGAACATCGAAGGCCTCGGCGAGGCGCTCGTGGAACAGCTCCTCGAAAAGCGGCTCGTCCGGTCCGTCCCCGATCTTTACGCGTTGGAGTACGGAGCCCTCGTCGAGCTCGAGCGGATGGGCCCCAAAAGCGCGCGGAACCTTCTCGACGAAATCGAAAACTCCAAGAAAAACGATGTCTCGCGGCTCCTTTTCGCGTTGGGCATCCGTCACGTCGGCGAAAAGCTGGCCCGCACCCTGGCGGTCCGCTTCCGCGATATCGACGAACTGGCCCGGGCCGGCGTCGAGGAACTGACGGCCATCGAGGACGTGGGCCCGATCGTGGCCGAGAGCGTCGCCTTTTTCTTCCAACAACCGGAAAACCTGGAGCTTCTTCGCCACCTCAAGACCGCCGGCCTGAACTTCACCGGGAAAAAAGACGGCCGGGAGGGCGACCGGCCGCTGGCCGGGAAGACGTTCGTCCTCACCGGAAAGCTCGAGCGTTTCAGCCGGGAAGAAGCCAAGGAAAGGATCGAGCGCGCGGGCGGGACCGTGACGGATTCGGTCTCGAAAAAAACAGGCTATCTCGTCGTCGGCGCTGATCCGGGATCCAAGCTGGACAAAGCGCGCAAGCTGAAGGTGCCCATCCTGAACGAAGAAAAATTTCTAAAGAAAATCGAATCGTGATGTCGGAGGGGACGGGAGGAGCCATCGCTCTCACCGAGGAGAGTTCGAGCTCCTCATTTCTTCTTGGGCCCGAACAGGTCCATGGTCAAGATCCCTTTGAGCCCCTTTTTTCCTTCGGAAGTTTGCGACAGCAATCGAAGTTCGTGCCGGGCGGTCTTATGCTCGGGATCGATCTCCAGGGCCCGCTCGAACTGTTTTTTGGCCCGGGCGAGCAGCCCCTCTTTTTTATACAATAAGCCCAGGCCGATATAGCCTTCGGGATTCCACGACTCGAGCTCGGTGGATTTGAAAAAATTCTTCTCGGCCTTTTTGCTCAAGGCGGGGACTCGGGATTGGGCCAAGGCTAACAGCAGATAATAATCGCCCTTGTCGTCTTTGAGCCTCGTCGCTTCCTCCATGAAGCTGATCGCTTCCTCGAAGCGGCCCTGGTTGAAGAGCGTCTTTCCCTGGCGAAACCGGATCTCGGCGTTTTTCGACCTGTCCCGTTCGACATCTGCCACCGCGCCGGAGGGCTGGACGGCGGAGGCGGCTCGCGGTTCCTTGCTTATCAAAGTCCGGTAAGCCTTGGTGATCTGGGCGAAAACTTCGTCGATTTGACGCTTGAATTCCGGCGATAGATTCCGGCCGAAAAGGTCCGGATGGAATTTCCGGGCGAGCTTGAAATAGGCCTTCTTGATCTCCGTTTCATCGGCGTTCGGCGGAACGTCCAAAATCTGATGATAATTCAACTCGGGAAGTCTCTTCAGGAGATCGATCGCCTCCCGGAGTCTGGCGTCTTCATCGGCCTTCGACCGTTCCGCGCCGGACTCTTTGTCTTTCTTGAGCGGGACTTCCCGCATGACGGCCACATCGAGGCAGTCAAACAAATAGAGCATCTTCCAGAATTCTTCCGGGCTGCCGACGTGAAGGGCCAACAAGGAACCGGCGTCTTTCCGGCCGTCCATAAGATCGAGCCAGGGCTTTTCTTCGTCCGTCAAAAGCTGAAGGTTTTCCGATTCTTTGGCGACCGGGATCTTGTCCTCCAAGAACGCTTTCAGGGAGGGATGAAACGGCATTTCCCGGATTCCGCGCTCGATCAAGGCCGGAATGTTCATTTTCAGATCGAGACTGTCGTCGACGAATCTCCCTCGCTCGCGGAAGGATATCTCGGCGTCAAAAATCGGGAAAAGGCTGAGGCTGATCGCGGTCATTTGGGCGACGAGGCCGTCATAGAGGTCTTGTTGAGAAAGGAATTTCTTTTTAAGGAGGGTCTCCCCGAGCATGGCCCCGGGACTGAGGAGATGGGGAATGGTCCGATAGGCCTCTTCGGATATCTTCCCCATGTGAAATAGGATTTCGCCCAGCCGCTCGTCGGGGACGTTCGTCTTGGTGAAGATCAGACTGCCGTCTTGGAAATACAGGCTCTTTTGGGCATCGTCCTTGCGAAAACTCAGATGCCCGGTCTTCCGGTTGAAATGAATTTCTTTGAGGATATGAGCGATATGATCCATGGGCCGCGTCCTATTTTATCCGAAAACCCGGCCGTCCTCAACAGGGAAAATGAAATCCGAAATTTCCCATAAGAAGCGACGCGGAGGAGAGCCGGCGGCCTTGCCGATATCAAGGGGTTGAGCCCCGCCCCTATTTTGTGCTAAGTTGACCTTATGAAAATCGCTCTGGCCCAAATGGCGCCGCGGCTCGGGAACATCAAGAAGAATCTCGATCTCCATCTCCAGACCATCGAAAAAGCCCGGAAAGCCGGCGTCGATCTCCTCGTCTTTCCCGAATTGAGCTTGACCGGATATAAACTCCGGGACCTCGTCGAGACCGTGGCCGTGGACCCGGAAAAAGCGCGGGAGATCCGCGCGTTGAAGGCCCGAAGCAAGGACATCGCTCTCGTCTTCGGTTTCGTCGAAGAGCGGCCGGCGGAAAAAGGCCTTTTTTACAATTCGGCCGCATTTTGCGCCGAAGGGAGAATTCTCCATATTCACCGCAAGGTTTTCCTTCCGACCTTCGGCCTGTTCGAGGAGGCGCGTTTCTTCGCCCCGGGCCGCAATTTCCGGACCTTCGACACACCCTGGGGGAAAATGGGCTTGCTGATTTGCCGCGACTTTCTCCATTATAATGCCAGTTACCTTTTATACGCCGGAGGGGCCGAAACCATGATCGCCATCAGCGCGGCTCCCGGCCGTGGACTCTCCGGCGACAAGGGGTTCGCCTCGAGCCGGATGTGGGAATTGATGGGCGAAGCGATGGGCCGGTTTTCGCAGGCCTTCGTCCTGTATTGCAACCGCGTTGGCATCGAGGACGGAGTCGTTTTCGCCGGCGGATCGTTTATCTTCAATCCAATGGGCGAGCGTCTGTCCCAGGCGGCGTATTTCGAGCCGGAGCTCGTCATCCGGGAGATCGATATGAACGAGGTTCGGAAAGCGCGAAAGAACTGGCCGTTCAAGCGCGACGACAAGCCTGAAGTGACCCTCGAGGCCCTCCAAAGGATCGTCCATGGCTTTGACGATTAATTGCGGGTTCGCGGCCAGGATCCTGGCCACGTTCATAAAGGACGAGCTGTCCAAGTCCGGATTCAAAAAGGGCATCCTCGGCCTGAGCGGAGGGCTCGATTCCACCGTATGCGCCTATCTCGCGGTCCGGGCTCTGGGGCCGAAGAACGTCATCGGCTTGATCATGCCCTACGGAGGAAGCTTCGGCGGCGAGATGAAAGACGCCCGGGACGTGGCCCGGCGCCTCAAAATCCGATCGAAAACCATCGATATCGCGCCTGTGGTGGACGCGTATTTCGAAACGCAGCCGACCAAAAACCTCGTTCTGCGCGGAAACAAGATGGCCCGCGAGCGGATGTCGATTCTCTACGATCACTCGGCCAGGGAAAAAGCGCTCATCCTCGGCACCAGCAACAAAACCGAGCTGTTGATCGGATACGGAACGATCCACGGGGATATGGCCTGCGCCATCAATCCGATGGGCGATCTCTTCAAAACCCAGGTCCGCCAGCTGGCCGCCTATCTCGGCGTTCCCAAAAGAATTCAGTCGAAACCGCCGACGGCGGGGCTCTGGGCCGGCCAGACGGATGAAAACGAGATCGGAATGACCTACGCGGAAATCGACGAGATCCTTTTCCACCTCGTCGATGGGCGCGAGCCGGTTGAAGACATCGTCGCCCGCGGCATCAAGAAAAGCCGCGTCCTGAAGATTATCGCCAAGATCAAAGGATCGGAGTTCAAGAGGCAGACCCCGCCGATCGCCAAGATCTCTTCGCGCACGGTCGGCCACGATTTCCTCTATCCTTACGACTGGGACAAATAAAGCCTTGTCCGGATCGCTTTATATCGTCGCCACACCCATCGGCAACCTTGAAGATATCACGTTCCGCGCGGTCCGCGTATTGGGCGAAGTCGCGGCCATCGCCTGCGAAGACACGCGCCAAACATTGAAGCTGCTGAATAAATACGGGATCAAAAAAGAGCTAATCAGCTATTATCAGCCCAGAGAGGGTCAAAAAATCCCCCTCATCCTGGACATTCTCAAAAGGGGCAAGGACATGGCGCTCGTTTCGGACTCGGGCACTCCGGGCATTTCGGACCCGGGATTCAGGCTCGTCCGCGATGCCCTCAAAGAAGGGATCAGGGTCATTCCCATTCCCGGCCCGACCGCTTCGACCGCGGCCCTTTCCGCCTCAGGCCTTCCCACTCACCGTTTTTTATTCATTGGGTTCCCTCCGCCGAAAAAGGAGGCCGGTAAAAAATTACTGATGTCTCTTCGGGACGAACAAGCCACGCTTATATTTTATTTGCCGGCCCGAAGAGCCGTTGATTTTCTGCGGGCCGTGCGGGAAATATTGGGCGACAGAAGGGTCGTGATCGCAAGGGAACTGACCAAAATTTACGAAGAATTCATAAGAGGAAGTGCGCAAGAGGTCATGAATTCGATCGAAAATAGAATACTTAAGGGAGAATTGACGCTATTGATCAGCGGAAAAAATAAATAATTAAAATAATTTATTAATATTACTTGACAATAACACGCTCATATATTATCTTATTTAAGGAATAAGGTCCGTTTTAAGGAGGTTGTATAATGGCTATTATCAGATGGGACCCCTTTAGAGATATGGTGACCCTGCGAGAGAAAATGAACCGAATGTTCGAAGACGTCTTTGCGGGACGGAGCGAGGATAAGGAACTATCGGCCAGCACATGGGCGCCGGCAGTGGATATTTTCGAGACGGAGAGCGAACTGATGATGACGGTGGAGGTCCCCGGCATCGATGAAAAAGACATCGAGATCAAGATTGAAGATAACACCTTGACGTTAAAAGGCGAAAGAAAGTTCGAGAAGGAGACCAAAGAAGAGAACTACCATCGCATCGAGCGTTCTTACGGCTCATTCTACAGGGCCTTTACGCTGCCGAATTCCATTGATCCGGACAAGATCCAGGCCGAGCACGAAAACGGAGTGTTGAAGATCACGATGGCCAAACGCCAGGAACTGAAACCCCGAAAGGTAAAGATCCTCAAACCCGCGACGCTGGAAAAAGCCAAGAAGTAAGCGCGAAATTCCGGCGGCGGGATCCTCGACCAAAGCTACGCTTGGGCGACAGTGACGGCCCGGACGTCTTTGGCCCCGGCCTTTTTCAGAACCGATGCGCATTCCCTGAGCGTCGACCCCGTCGTGTAGACGTCATCCACGAGCAAAACGACTTTCCCCTGGATTTTATCCGCGGCCGCCGCCCGATAGGCGCCTCGGACGTTGCTCGTCCTCTCCTCGTGCTCCATGGAGGTCTGCGGCGGAACGTTCTTGATCTTCTTCAGGACGCCTTTCACGAGCGGAACGCCTTTCAGCCGCGCAATTTCCTCAGCCAGAACCGCGGCTTGATTGAATCCCCGGTCCTTCAATCTCCTCCGGTGGAGCGGCACCGGCGTGATCAGGTCGGCGCCCCACCATATCCCATCCTCTTTTTTCAGCGTTTCGGCGACGAAACGGCCCAGGTTCGTTCCCAGGGACTTGTACCGCCGGTATTTGAATAGAAGAAGGGCATCCTTGAGCTCGCCGCTATACTTGGCACACGACCTGTGAATGGAAAACGGAGGGCTCTTTTTCAAACAGGAGGCGCAGAGATGCGGCTCGCCGGCGCCTTCGAAAAACCTGCCGCAGGAAGGACAAAAGGAGGAGCGATGAGGCCTGATCTTGTTCAGGCAGTGCTGGCACAGCACGCGTTCCTCGGGCGTGTCCATGATCGTCCCGCAAATTTTACAGAACGAGGGGAAGAACGCGAGCTCGAAGAGCTTCGCGCCGCGCGCGAAGGACGTTATGAAAGGAAATTTCAAGTCGTTTCGGACTCGTCCTTTTCCTGGCAGTCAATGCATAACGACGTCCAAGGGAGGGCGTTCAGTCTTTTTTTGCTGATTTCCTTCTGGCAAATCTGGCAATGGCCGAACTCGCCCCTCTCGATCCGCTTGAGGGCTTCATCGATCTGAAGGAGCTGATCCCGCTCCGCGTCGGAGAGGCTCAAGAGGAATTCCTTGGTGTAGGAGCTTTCGGCTTTGTCGGCCAGATCCTGAGCGATATCGGTCTCGACCTCTTTGCTCCCGTTGAGGAAATTGGAGAGCTTACGGACGATTTCGTTCCGACGTGTCACCAGCCGCTTTTTGTATTCTTCGATCTCTTTCTTCTTCAAGCTTCCCCCTTTATTTGGCATACGGGCTTCCTTTCATAATGGATATGGAGCGGTAGATCTGTTCCATGAGAACGGCGCGGCACAATTCGTGCGAGAACGTCATTTTCGACAGAGAAAGCCGGACGTCGGCCCTGGCCAGGATTCGCTCGGCGAGGCCCAGAAACCCGCCGACGACGAAGGTGACCGTCCGGGACGGACCCGTCCTGCATTTTTCCATAAATCCGGCAAATTCCTTGGAACTCATCTCTCGTCCTTCATCAAAGAGGCAGACAATATAATCATCTTTGAAATGTTTTTCAAGCCCCCGCGCCTCGATTTCCAATATTTTTTTTTCGTGCCGCTCTTCCAGGCCGCGGGCCGCGGCGGTCTCTATGATCTCGCAGGACGCGAGGGCGCGGATCCGTTTCAGATAATGCTCCTGTAATTCCCGGACCGCGGCGCTCTTCGTCCTGCCCGGCCATAAGATTTTGATACGCATCGAGGCTGAAAAAACCCCGGACGTCAATAGGCGAGCTTCGGAGCGTCGCCCCACAGCTTTTCGAGCGCGTAATAATCCCGGGCCAGCTTGGAGAAGATATGGACGACGAAATTCCCGTAATCCATGAGAACCCATTCTCCGTGCGCCGCGCCTTCCACCCCCAGCGGCCGGACGCCGCTTTTTTTCAAATCCTGCGCGATCGTCTCGGCGAGGGAGGCGTTCTGACGTCCGGAGTTGCCGTTCATGATGATAAAGAAATCCGTGAAGGACGAGACGGCCCGCAGGTCAAGGACCAGGATCTCCTCCCCTTTTTTGTCTTGCCCGGCCTTGACCGCCGTTTTGATGTCGGAGGGAAGGCCGCGCTTGGTGATTTTCTTGGCTTCTTGGCTGTCCATGAGTCTCCCTGTTTTTTCCTAATTCCTCACATAGAGTCCGCGATCCTTGATATATTTTTCGACGGCCCGAGGGACCCGGCCCTCAAGGGGATTCCCGGCGCGAAGACATTCGCGGATCTCGGTGGAAGAGATGTCGAGAGCGCCGAACGGAACGAGGAAAATGCCGAATTCGGAGAACCGGTCCTCGCGGACCCGAGCCGGCCCCCGGATGTCCAGAATTCTTCTCGCAAACGGTTTTCCAAGGGCCGTCTTCGCGTCGCGAAGACGGAATCCTGGCCTGGTCATGACGATGAAAAGGCATTGCCCAAGCACGCGCCTCCAGGCCTTCCACGTTTTGATGTCGAGGAACGCGTCGACGCCCAGGATGAAAAAGATCCAGGCATCCGGATGGAGCTTTTTGATCCTGTTCAAGGTCAGGATGGAATACGACGTTCCTCGGGCCCGCATCTCGATCGGGCTGGCGACGAAACGCTTGCGGCCGCGCAGGGCGAGCTCGACCATTTTCATCCGATCGCCCGGCGACGCGATCATGTCCGTTTCCTTGTGCGGAGGAACATAGGAGGGGACGAAAAGGACGCGGTCAAGGGAAAACCTTTTCTGGACCGCGTTCGCCGCGCGGATATGACCGTTATGGATCGGATTGAACGTCCCGCCGAAAATGCCGATGCGTTCTTTCTTCGTTCTCACTCCGGGCTCCCGGCCTTTTCATCCTTGATCCGCGCGATCGTTTCCGCCATGGCCGCCACGAGCTTCTGCAGTCCCTCTTTTTTGATCGCCGAAATGGCGAAAAAGGGGAGCCCCTCATCGGCGGCGAGTTTTTTCACGGCCGCAAGCCTCTTTTCATCCTCTCCGAGCAGGTCGGTCTTGTTGGCGACCAGGAGCTGGGGCCGCTTGGACATTCCGGATTTGAAGGCTTCGATTTCCTTCATAACGATCGCGTAATCGCGGACCGGGTCTCGGCCCGAATACGGCGAAACGTCGAGGATATGAACCAGCACTTTCGTCCGCTCGATATGCTTGAGAAAATTGACGCCCAATCCGTGCCCGGCATGCGCCCCTTCGATGAGACCGGGGATGTCGGCGACGATGAAGCTCCTGGCCCCGGCGTCGACGACTCCCAGATGAGGGATGAGGGTCGTGAACGGATAATCCGCTATCGCCGGCCTGGCCGCCGAGATCATCGAGATCAGGGTGGATTTGCCGACGTTCGGGAATCCCACGAGTCCGACGTCGGCGATGAGCTTCAGCTCGAGAACGAGCTCTTTCTCCTCGCCGGGCCGGCCGGGTTCGTGCTCCCGCGGCACCTGGTGCGTCGCGGTGGCGAAGGACGCGTTTCCGCGACCGCCTTTCCCGCCCTTGGCCGCCTTGATTTTCTGACCGCGGCGGAGAAGGTCACCGAAGACTTCCCCCGTATTCGCGTCCTTGACGACGGTGCCCACGGGAACAAGAAGTTCCAGGTCGGCACCCTGCTTTCCATAGCGGTTGCCGCCCTCGCCGGCGGCCCCGTTCTTGGCTTTGTTGATGGGATGAAAGCGAAAATACGACAGCGAGCTCAGGTTTTCGTCCGCGATAAAAAAGATGTCGCCGCCGCGCCCTCCGTGTCCGCCATCGGGCCCGCCTTTGGGCACTCCGTACTCCCGGCGAAAACTCACGCAGCCGTTGCCGCCTTTCCCCGCCTGAAGAAAGACCTTGACTTGATCAATGAACATGTTAGAAAAAGACCGATCCTCGCGCGCCCGTCAATTCATTTATTTTTGGCCCGTCCGGATGGAAGAGGGAAAAGGTCGCGATGATGTTTCGGTCCTCCGTTAGGCCGGAAGAACGGAGACAAGCTTGCCCCGGCTGCCTTTGTCTTCGAACCGGACAGTGCCGGCGATTCTGGCATAGAGCGTGTCGTCCTTCCCTTTTCCGACGTTGGGTCCGGGTTTGAACGGCGTTCCTCTCTGGCGGACCAGGATCGATCCCGCCTTCACCAGTTGGCCGCCGTATTGTTTGACGCCCAGTCTTTTGGAATGGCTGTCCCTTCCGTTCCGCGCACTTCCGCCTGCTTTTTTAGCCATTCTCGATCTCCTTTATTTGGCCGTTTTCTTCGTTTTGGTTTTGGGTTTTTTCGCGTGTTTCGTTTGGGCCGGAGCCTTGGCGGCCCGGGCTTTTGGTTTGGCCGCCGGCGTTACTTTAGCTTTGGGCCTGGCTTCGGCTGGAACCTCTTTTTTGGCCGGGGCCTTGGCTTTCTGGACGGGCGCGGCCGCGGGCGCGGCTTCCAGGGCCAGCTTCTTGACGATCTCGATTTTGAGCTCGTCCGCGGGCACGGCCGTTTTATCGGGATAAATCTTCTCGATCCTGATCTCGGTCAACGGCTGCCTGTGTCCCCGCGTTCTCCGGTATTGTTTCCGCCGCTTTTTCTTGAAGACGAGGATCTTGTCGTTCTTGTAATTCTTGACCACCTCGGCCTTGACCACGGCCTTCTCCAGAATCGGCGTTCCGATCAAGGTTTGTTCCCCGTCCTCGAGGAGAAGAACCTGGTCGAACAACAATTTCTGTCCGGCTTCGGCGTTTAGCTTTTCGACACTCAGCACGTCGCCTTCCTTGACCACGTACTGTTTTCCGCCTGTTTTGATCACAGCAAACATGTTTTTCATGCCTTATTTAAAATGATGAAAAAAATAGGTGCACAACTTTAACATAGGATTATGGTTATGTCAAACGCGAAAAATCCGCTGTCAATGAATTGGATCCAGAAATACGATAAATAATTTTTTAGGATTCATGGTGAAAAGGCAAGAACGCCAAGGACTGTTTTTCGCTTAAAAACACATGGGTTCAACCCGATCCATGCTATAATAGCGCCTATTTTTATTAAAGGAAGGATCATGGCTACAATCACAAGCTCCGGCCGAATCATCGAAGTCAACGATGAAGGCTTTTTAGCCCATCCGGAAGCGTGGGATCGGGTCGTGGCCGAAATTCTGGCCAAGGACCAGGAAGGGCTCGACAGCCTCACGGACGAGCATTGGACCGTCATCAACTTCATCCGTCAATATTATCTCGAGAACGGCAATGCGCCGATGGTGCGCAACTTGTGTAAGGCGACGCAATCCTCCCTGAAACGGATCTATGAACTTTTCCCCTCCGGTCCGGCCAAAGGCGCATGTAAGTTGGCCGGACTTCCCAAGCCCGACGGTTGCGTTTAACGGACGCATGTCATGGCCGCCTTGAAATGGGGAGTCATTCTTGCCGCCTCCTATTCGGCGGCGGCCTTGGCCTATCTCCTTTTTAAGGCGTTTTCATTCGGCCGAAAGCCCGCCTATGCCGAACCCCAAGGAAGTGCTCGCCGGGGCGTAGTCTATGCCTTGGGGAAGGGCCTGCTGCCCTGGGAAAAAGAAAGCGCCCGACTCCATCTCTCCACGTATCTGGGCGGAGTGGCGTACCACGCCGGCATATTCGCCAGTTTCGCCTTTCTGTTCATTAAAGTTTTCGCCGTCGACGTCCCTTCGTTTCTCGTGGCCATTCCGCGTATTTTTATGGCGTTAGGCCTCATTTCCGGACTTGGTCTTCTCGTCAAGCGAATCTCCAAACCACTCTCCAGGCGACTCAGCCGTCCGGACGATTTCGGCGCCAATATCTTCGTGGATATATTCCTTGGCACGGCCTTGGCCGCTTCCTTCGACGCCAAAGCCGTCGCGTTCTTGTTCGCGTATTCCATATTTTTGTTCGTTTACCTTCCGGTCGGCAAAATCCGCCATTGCTTCTTCTTCTTTTGTTCCCGCATCTTCTTCGGCCTGTTTTTCGGCCGGCGCGGAGTCCTCCCTCCGCGCAGCGTCGAGAGTTGAATCATGGACGACAAAACGGCCAAAAGCGCTCCCCTGGGACAGCGTCTCGAACTCCTGGGTCCCGCGGACTACAAAGCCGCCATCCGGCGGATGGCCGACGCCATCGACGCGCCGGCGGCCGTTAATCTCGAATCCTGCGTCCGCTGCGGGCTCTGCGCGGATTCATGCCATTATTTCCTCGACAACCACGAACTCAAATCGATCCCGGCTTACAAACTTAACCTCGTAATCCGCGTTTTCAAAAGGTACTTCAGCGCGGTCGGCCGCCGAGCGCCGGGATGGACGGGAGCCGCAAATTTCGACGAATCGGAAGCCCGGGAGTGGATCGATTCCCTCTTCGGCAGGTGCACGCTCTGCGGCCGATGTGCGCTGAACTGCACCATGGGAATTGACATCCCCGGTTTGATCCGGAAAGGACGGGGAGTTTTGGCCTCGATGGGACTCGTTCCCGATGGCCTTGATTCGACGGTGCGAACGGCGTTGGAAACCGGCAATAACATGGGAATTACCCGGCAGGAATGGGTCGAGACGGTCGCCTGGCTCGAAGAAGAGCTCCAAGCGGAAACCGGAGACCCGGAAGCCCGCCTCCCTTTGGACCGGAAAGGCGCGAACTTTCTCTACATCGTCAATCCCCGCGAGCCCAAGTTTTATCCTCTGACCCTCACGGCGGCGGGCAAGGTCTTTCATGCGGCCGGCGAAAACTGGACGTTATCCAGCTCTTTTTTCGACGTGACCAACTATGCCTATTTCTCCGGGGACGATAGTGCGGCCGGACTCATCGTGGAGCGGCTGCAACGCGCGATGGATGAACTCGAGGCGAAGACCCTGGTTTTATCGGAATGCGGCCACGGTTTCGCGTCCAACCGGTGGGAAGCCCCGGAATGGCTCTCCCGCAAGCTCGGCTATACGGTTAAGAGCGTCCTCCAGGTGGTAGCGGAATACGTCCGGACGGACCGGATTCGGCTCGATCCGGAACGAAATCCGAAGGCCGTAACCCTGCACGACCCTTGCCAGCTCGTCCGCATGGGGGGAATAAGCGAGGAACAACGCTTCATTCTCCAACATGCCGTCAGAGAATTTGTGGAGATGACCCCGAACCGGAAAGAGAACTATTGTTGCGGAGGCGGAGGCGGCCAGCTGTCCATGACCGATTTCACCTCGCGCAGGCGGAGCGCCGGGCGGATCAAGGCCGGGCAGATCGAAAGGACGAAAGCCAAGGTTGTCGCCTCGCCTTGTCACAATTGCCTGGACCAGCTGGCGGAACTCAACAGGCATTACAAGCTAGGCGTTGAAATCAAAAGCGTCGTCGAGCTGGCCGCGGAGGCGCTGGTTTTGGACAGAAAAAAACCCGCCTGAGGAAGAGCGCCGGCGCCGACCGGGGGATGCCGGCCTCAGAACTCATCGGTCGGGCGAGTTTTCATCCCTTTTCATCCATCATGAAATCATTTTCCATAGAACTTTAAGAAGCGGCTGTACGCATGCGGCTCGGGAGAGAGGCGATTTCAGCGACGGCCTTGATCGCCGTTCGGATATGGTCCTCGGTGTTGAAAGGACCGATGCCGAATCGCACCGAGCCTTTGATCTTGGTTGTCCCCAGTTGTTCGTGGATGAGGGGAGCGCAGTGGAGCCCCGTCCGGCAGGCGATGTTGTGATCGACGTCGAGCATCGTCCCGACGTCCGAGGCTTCAAGGCCCCTGATATTGAAGCTCAGGACGGAGACGTGGTTCGTGAGGTCGTCCTGGCAATAGAGGATAATCCGTTCGATCTCCTTGAGCCCGTCCCGCAGCTGGGCCGCAAGTTTCATCTCATGAGCGGAGATAGAGGCCATTCCTCTCTCTTGAATCCAGGTCAGGCCCGCGTTTATGCCGGCCGCCCCCAGGATATTCGGAGTACCGTATTCCAGCCGGTACGGGTATTCCTCAAGGTGAAGCCGGTCGGCTGAGCGGACGCCCGTTCCCCCGGCCCGGGTCTGCCGGATGGTGATTCCCTCGCCGACATACAGCCCTCCGATTCCCGTCGGACCCAGCAAGGATTTATGACCTGTAAAAGCCAGGACATCGACGAAATCGTTTTTAACATCGATAGCCACTTTACCGGCTGTTTGGGACGCGTCGACGGCGAATGGAATGCCGCGTTCCCGGCAGCGACGCCCGATCTCCCTGATCGGCTGGACCGTCCCGATGACATTCGATCCGTGGTTGACAATGACCAGCCGCGTGTTTTGCCGGAAGCGCCGGCCGATCTCCGCCGGATCGACGAATCCCGCGGCGTCAAACGGAACATAGTCGACCTCGACGCCGCCGTATTTCCAGAGATGATACAAAGGCCTCAACACGGAGTTGTGTTCCAGAGTCGTCGTGATCGCATGATCCCCTTCTTTGAGGATCCCGAAAATTATGAGATTGAGGGCATCCGTGGCGTTGTAGGTGAAGCAAAGCCTGTTCGGATCCGAGCCGTTGAAAAAGCGGGCTAAAAGTTTCCGCGTGCCGTCCAACAATTCTCCGGCCTCCATGCATAAGTCATAACCGGAACGGCCCGGATTGACGCCCGACCGGCGGTAGAACTGGTCCATGAAAACGTAGACGGATTCGGGCTTTGGGAAGGACGTGGCGGCGTTATCCAAAAATATCATACGTTCCATCTTCGGACTCCTCTGGTTTCGTCGAGTTTGTCCGCCGCCGATCCGGCCGGTGGATGCGCTCGGCGCCGCGGCGATATCAGGTCGTCTTCGGAAAACGCCGGTCCGATGAAGAGCGGGGAACGGACTCATCCGAGCAAACGCCGTTCCCGGATTGCAGAACGCCGCCGAGATATTTCTCTACGACGTCCTGGATCCTGCCTTCGACGCCGGTCATGATGCGGATTCCCCGTCCTTCCAACACCGCCAGGGCATTGGATCCGATCTTCCCGACAATCAAGCATGCGATCGAATTTTTCTGCAATAAATCGGCCCAGAACGCATGATTGCATCCCGGGTTCGGAATGACGATCGTATCCCGGATTTTATTTCCCTCGATCTGGACAATCGTGCAGGCCGGGCAGCACCCGAAATGGGACGAAACACAATCCTGATCCGTGGCAATCGCGATTCTCATGCTGCCTCCTTTGAAATGATTTCTTCTCAACGTCCGTAATTCATTCTCTCCGCGTCATCATCCATCCCCGTTCATCGGATTTTCGATCGCTTCCCGCCGGGACGGCATTCCTCGCAGAGCCCTAGGAATTCGATGTTGTGATCTCGAATGAGAAAGCCGTGCTTCTTCGCCAGAATTTCCTCGGTCTTTCGGACCAGATCGAGCTCTTCCTTCTCGAAATCCCGATAATTCAGGATTTTTCCGCATTCCGTGCAGATGAGGTGGTGATGATGATCGGAATGATCGCCTTTATTGTATTCATAGCGGCCTTGGCCGTCTCCGGTGTTGATTTTTCGCACGAGATTAGCCTTATCCAAGAGATCGAGGGTCCGATAGACCGTCGTCAATCCGATGTCCGGGTTCTCCGGATGGAGAAGCGCGTAGATTTCCTTGACGCTCAGATGTCTTTGAGATCGAATCAAGAGGGAGAATATTTCCTCGCGCGGGGCCGTCCAACGCGCGCAATGATCCTTCATTCTGTCGCGTTGGCGATGCTCGGATTTGTTCTTCATAGAAAGAAATCAATATTTGTAATGGTATTGGTATTCATTATCAATAATAAGTATAGGGCATCGGGAAAGATGAGTCAAGGAAACGAGTCGAATCGAGTTGAATCGGGCGGGGCCCCGGCGTCTTTATAGCCGGCCGCAAATCCGTTTCTTCCGAAGCCGGGCTCCGGTGTCGCCGTTGTCTTGGGTTTGATATCCGGGGCAAGCCGGGCGCTGACCCGCTCAGTTGTAGGCTTCCATGACCTCCCGGCTTTCGCGCATCAGGTCTCCGGCCAGCGTTTCCATGTCCGCTTCCTTCCAGAATGAAAGCTCCGCGTGCGCGGTCATATACTTCAAAGGGATGGGATGCGTCCCGATAACAACTTCAAGGCCGAACTTCCGCTCGATGAACTCCTTGAACTCGCGCAAATGCGGGCAGGGCGGATAGCCGACGACCAGACCCGTCGCCAGGTGGATGATTTGGGCGCCGTTTTTCTTCATTTCTTCCGGAACAGATTCGATATTCCCGCCCGGGCAGCCGCCGCAGTAGGAAAAGCCGACGAGCTCGACGGGCTCGCCCTTCGGGTAACGGGCGAAAGCTCCGGCCCTCTCGCGGAGAGCCCGAAAGCATTTGCCGCCCCCGCAACTCTGGTAGCGAGCGCAAATGATGATGCCGATCTTGGTCATGATCCTTCCTCCAATGTTTAAGAGCAGGAGAGCGATCAGTATAACAAAATTCCAGGCCTTCTTCACGACTTGACCCCGGCCTTCGCCGGGAGCTATCGTAGGGTCTAACGAATTATCAAAAGAAGGAGCATCGCCCATGGCAGAGCGAATCGGCATTCTCGGCGGCCTCACGCCTGAATCCACGGTGACCTATTACCTTCACATCGTCCACAGCTATCAGCGTCGCTTCGGCGACCATGCTTTTCCCGAAATCGTCGTCTACAGCCTCAGCTTCCAGCGCTTCGAGGACTGGATGGAGGCCGGAGAATGGGACCGGATCGCCGAAGCCCTGCTCAGCGGCCTCGAGAGGCTGGCGGCCGCAGGCGCCGGATTCGCCGTCATGGCGACCAATACCATGCATCTCCACTATGATCGACTTGTCCGCGAATCTCCGATTCCTCTCGTGAGTATTATCGATGTGACGGCCGAGGCGATCCTGGCCCGGGGCCTGCGGTCCGTCGGCATTCTCGGCACCCGCTTCACCATGGAGAAGCCCTTTTACGCCGAGGGGTTGGCTCGGCACGGAATCGCCTCCCTCGTGCCGGAAAAAGAAGACAGGGAATACATCCACCGGGTTATCATGGATGAGCTCTCGAGGGGCGTAATCACCGAACCAAGCCGCCGCGGCTACCTGTCGATTATCGATAAGCTGGTGGCCCGCGGCGCGGAAGGCATCGTCCTCGGATGCACCGAGATTCCGCTCCTCGTCCGCCCGGAGGACACGCTGGTCCCGCTTTTCGACACGGCCGTCCTCCATGCCGAGGCTGCCCTGGAACGTGCCCTGGCTTAAACTTCCCGACTCCGGCTTTATTCTTCTTCAGATTCAGCGCCTCTTGTTGGCTCCGGTCTTGTTCAATTTTGCGCCTGATGTTCTCTTCGACGAGCCAGCCCGTCGTTCCTACAAAAACCAGCTTGTGGCGGACCAAGGTCCGGTTTCGCTGTCTAGATTATAGATAAGAAACTTCGGGGCGCGGCCGAAACGCCGGGTTCCAATTGAAATTCAAGGGCTTGACGTCGCCCACGGCCTCCGCCGCGCCCGTCAGAGGCAGGACCCTTTTTCCCCGTTAAGAGCCAGAATATTAATAAGGTGGCACACACGGCCACGACGGTCAGGACAAGGAAGCCCCACCACCTGTGTCCAAAAAGTTGACGAGCTTTTCCTCGGATCCAACTCCATTCCAAGACCAAATGAATCAGGAGCAGCGCGATGAAGATGATGGCGAGGGCAAAGTGAAACCCGCCCCATTGATGCCGGTGAAGTCCCAGAAAATATTTCTGCGCTTCCGGAGCGGCGGACCCGCCGGGAAGGACGACTCCCATTAGAAAACCAAGGATCGCCGCGCCGAACCCGCTGATGAACAACAAGGTATCGATCAGATATTTCCAGTCCGTTCTATTCATTCTCATTTGTGATGTCCCCCGTTTACAGTTCACTTACACGATTCCATGACATCCCGACTTTCCGCCAGCCCGTTGCCGGCGAGCATGGTTAAGCCTTATGGGTCGCCAAAAGGCAGTTCCTGATGGTCAGCGGCAGTTGTGATGGGCGCAGGAGTCGGCGAGAGTGAACTCCTCGAGCGTGCCTTCTGAGAAGAGGCGTGCGATATCCGAAACCGTTCCCGGAACAGCCCGATAAACCTTGATACGGGCCTCGTTGAATTTTTGAACGGCCCGGGCTCCCATGCCACCACAAACGACCACGTCGATGTTTCGCCCGGTCAAGGCCGCCAGGGGCTGACACATTCCGTGAGCATGATGCTCGTTAAAATTGTCAATGACCTCTGTAGCTTTCGTCGCGACGTCATAAACCGTGAAAAAAGGCGCGCTTCCGAAATGCTCATGGACCAAAGCGTTTTGGCCGTCTTTTGTTGTCGTTGGAATGCATAATTTCATCTACCCATCCTCCTACAAAAAGATTTGCGTCCTTGACCGAATCCAGCACCGCCGACCCTGCCGCCATCCCGTGTCGCCGGGTGGAAATTCCGGCTCCGGCATTTCGGGCATTCCGGCGGCCGGCCCGAACCGAAGGCTGCGCTCCAACCGTGACGACAATCAGAGCACATAAAAAGCTTTTGCCTCATTGTGACGACGCCTCCTTCGATTTTCAAAGCCTTGGCATTCACGATCGCATCCGCGATTTTTTTTCGCGCCGATTCGATGATATTGCCGAAGGTTTGTCGCGAAACGCCCATGCGTTTGGCCGCTTCCTCCTGGTATAAGCCGAGAAGATCCGCCAAGCGAACGGCCTCAAACTCGTCCATCGTCAAGTGAACTTCCGGCAAATCCGCCAGGGACACCCCTCTCGGCTTGAAGTAATCCGCCTGGGGAGGTCCGCCGATCCGCCGGCATTTAAGCGGCCGGGCCATCTCTAACCGATAATAAAAATAGCTTTGGAACTTCCCCGGTCGCCGGCGGCCGGCTATTATCAGGCTTCGTCGGCGTGGTCGCGTCCCGAATAATTATTAGCATTTGCCAATAATATAGTCCTGGGAATTGCATCTGTCAAGCCCCTCTAAAACCGACAGAGCTTGTTAACACATAGGGCTAGCTTTGAATAGGCTGTGAGAATGACAAGAAAGGAGGGACCCCGAAACATGCGGGCATTTCGGCTGAAGGATGGGCGGTGCAGGGTTCGAACCTGCGACCCCCGGTGTGTAAGACCGCTTATCAAAACCGCTAATTGAATAATTTTAAACCATTTGCCGGGAGCTTAATATCGACGCTTTCCGGTTTCTTTCCGCTTTCTTTGAAAAGTTCGCTCAATTTCTCGACTGCCCGCCGGCCTCTTTCGCGGCGAATTTCTTGTTCTTGACTCGATCCGCGTCCGGGATTATCCTCTTTTCGTGATGGGGAGCGTCGATTCCACGCTTAATGGGAGCGTAAGTCGCGCCGAGCGAAAAAGCAAATCCTTATGCCTTTATAAAAGACGGTCGTAACGGAAACGCGAATGCAGGTTCACGAATCTTGATATATTGGATTTGGGGTCAGACTTGCAAACACAAACAAAGACGAGATCTTCAATCAGCCGTATAACCAGTCGTTGGAATGGATCGCTTGGGATTCGGCTAAACTTTTTTTTATCCGCGGAAAGGACAGATTTCGGGAACAAACGTGCACCCGCAATTGTCTAAATGTCGAGATCAGGATTTTTCCGGCGCATGGGAAGAACTACATGTGAACGACATACTTGAAAGGGGAGAAAAATGAATCGATTATTGCTAATGTTGTCAGCCATGCTGTTGAGCGCCATATTTACGGCGCGCTTTGCCACATCAATTGAAGCAGCCCCTTCGGAGCAATCATTGCGCGAAAACGTTGTTAAAGGAAACACCGCCTTCGCTGTGCAATTGTATCGCGAACTTGGCGACAAGGAAGGCAATCTCTTTTTTTCGTCATACAGCGTCTCAGCGGCGCTGGGCATGGCATACGCCGGAGCTCGAGGGAATACGGCAAGGGAGATGAAGGAAGTCCTTCATTTCCAGCTGGATCAAACTAAACTGCATCCTGCGTTCAAGAGTCTGAACAAGGAACTGGTCGCCACTGCCCTCAAGGCCGGGCAGAAACTCAACATTGCTAACGCGTTGGTCCTCACCGGCGGTGACGTGAGTGGCGAGTTCAAGACCATCCTGAAAGACAACTATGATGCCGCGATCTTCCGTGGAGGATTGGACACGATCAACGGCTGGGTCAAGCAGAAGACAGAGGGGAAGATCGAGAAGATACTAGAGAAGCTTGATTCCAATTCAGTCTGTGTGCTTCTGAACGCGATTTACTTCAAAGGGATCTGGGAGAGTCCATTCCAGAAAAGCAGCACTCATGATGCTCCTTTCAGTATGTCGGCGAGCAAGCAGGTGAAAGTTTCCCTCATGTACCATAAGAGCGATTTCAAAATCCTGACCGAGAAGGATTTCCAGGCCGTTTCAATCCCGTACAAAGGAAAGAATCTGTCTATGGTCATCCTGCTTCCGAAGGCTGTCGATGGATTGGCCACACTGGAAAAACAATTAACCACCCAGAGCCTGAAGGAACGGTTGGCGGAACTGGACGAGCAGCCAGTTCAAAAGATTGAGCTTTATCTGCCGAAATTAAAGCTCGAAACCACGTATGATTTGGTGGACCCCTGTGAGAAAATGGGCATGAAGGATGCGTTCGCCCTAGAAAAGGCGGATTTCAGCGGTATGGGGTGGCCGAAAGGATCTCTTCGGATCTCGCAAATCAAGCACAAGGCTTTTGTCGAGGTCAACGAGGAAGGGACAGAAGCAGGGGCCGCTACGGCCGTCGAGATGGCAAAGATGGCTATGGCTGCCCATGACTATCCTGTGTTTCGTGCGGATCATCCATTTCTTTTCATCATTCGGGACAACCAAAGCGACACCATTCTGTTCATGGGCAGGATAGTTAATCCCAATAACAAGTAAGTTTGATCCTCCCCCATTTCTCGTCCGTTCTGTCAGCAACTATTTGAATAAGTTGACCCGGCCCCCATTTCTCGTCCGTTCTGTCAGTAGCTTTTTGAATATGCGGAGCCTCGCCAAAAAACGCTGAAACGTAGGTACTGGGGCTGAAAAGAGAACTTACTAAAAAGCCTTATCCCATCAGAAACAATCTGGTGGGCGGTGCAGGGTTCGAACCTGCGGCCCCCGGTGTGTAAGACCGATGCTCTACCGCTGAGCTAACCGCCCGTTTAAGGAGAGCGGTCATTATAACAAAATTCCAGGCCTTCTTCACGAACGAGAGCCGCGTCCGGGCCGCTCATCCCGGCGGGGTTCAGCGCATTGAAACATAAGCCGCGGATTTGATAGGATGGGAACCGTCCGAGGATTCGACATCATGAAAAAAGCGAGTTCCGTAATTTGGCTGACGGGAGCGGCGATCCTGTCGCTCGGCGGCGTGGCCGGATTCGTCATCCTGTTCGTTCCGGCCATGAACGTCTTCTGGCTTATCCTTTCCCCGGTTATCTTCGCCGTCTATCAGATCCCGGCCGTCGCGGTGTTTTTTTTCTATAAAAAAAAGAAAAAGCGCGCCTCAGCCGAGGATTCCTCCTCCGCTCAATGAACTCCCCCGTCCAGGGAGAGGGAGCGCGGGGGAAAGACGCACGCGTTTTGGGTAATGGGAGCGCCCCCGACGGGATTCGAACCCGTGTTGCTGCCTTGAAAGGGCGGTGTCCTGGGCCTCTAGACGACAGGGGCGAGAAGAATGAGCCGTGCTGGGCTCGAACCAGCGACACCCGGCTTAAAAGGCCGGTGCTCTACCTCTGAGCTAACGGCCCAAAAAGGGCAATTATTTATAGCGGATTACGACACGGGAGTCAAGATAAAATAACAGATAAAATAAATCGGGGCCAGGCCTTAGCGTCGCGGCGCACCCCTCGAACCCGGAGCTGCCCGCCGCCCGCTAAGATCCGGCTCCGCGCGTCGTTGTCTTCTCTTTCCCTTACAGCTCTTTGAATTGCGTGATGATCCAGCGGCCGCGGTAGGTGAGATTCAACGCCTCATCCTTGAGAGTGTAAACCCTCATCGTAATCAGATAGTTCTTCACGGCCCCCGCTTTGTCCTTGACCTGGAGCTCGATGTCCTTGGAGCGGATATCGCCCTTGAGGTCGCGGATGTTCGGCAGTTGGCCGGCTCCCAGTGAGAACATGGTGATCTCTTCTTCCTTGGCGGCGGCAACCTTGGCGTCGCTGTATTTCTTTATGATTTCCTGGTGGAGTTTGTACTCATCGTCATACTTCTTCTGCGCCGCGTCCACCTTCGTCTTGGCGGCGGCTCTGGCGGGCCCGGTCCGGGCGGAATTGAATTCGTCTTTCGCCAATTCCAGGGCGTCTTTGGCGTCCAGCGTCACGGGAATATGCGCGTCCTGCTGCTTCTTGAAATCCCCCTCGGCCTTGGCCATGTCGGAAAGCGCGGCGGGCTCCGTCTTCTCCTCGCTGACCTTGGTGATCGTCCAGCTGGCCGCGTTTAACTTCATAGGATTGATGGCCATGGTGGACATAGTCTGAATGTCATTGAGGCTGTCGGCGCGACAATAGTTCTTGAGAAGCGTCTGTTCGGGCTGGGATTTGCAGCTCTGTAGGGTGAACAAGACGATGATCACGCCCAAAACGATTAAGCTCTTTCTCCTCATTGTTCCTCCTTCAAGATGACTCTGCTCTTATTATTTTCGAATTCTACTTTTTTTTCAAGTCAAAAAGCAAGTGAAAAGGTTGGGACGGAAGCCGCCGTCGGGTCCGGCGTCAATTTGGAGGGGGAACCCGCTTCGCGTTTCCCCCTTCCAACGGGCACCGGGAAGACCCGGTCGCCCTGCCTCCCTTTCTCGGGCGGGGCATGAAACCCCGCCCTGCGACCAAGGGGGCGG